>ENA-UOWO01000572-UOWO01000572.1-activated-sludge-metagenome-genome-assembly--contig:-NODE-572-length-52712-cov-18.300530_pt1 | contig 52712 bp, 42 predicted proteins | sample MGYA00238148_ERZ761564 | MGnify/ENA primary metagenome ERZ761564 (study PRJEB28885, sample SAMN05720194) | activated sludge metagenome | isolation source: Anaerobic digester | place: USA...
GTGCATCACAGGAGACGGGCTATCGCCTGCCTCCCCGCGAGATGATTGATCTGGTCGATGCACCGCCAACGCCGTCGGTCAGCCTCTCGCCTGACCGCCAATGGCTGCTGGTGCTGGACAATCCCGCCCTGCCCACCATTGCAGAGCTCTCCCAGCCTGAGCTTGGTCTGGCCGGCCTCCGCATCAATCCGCTCAGCAGCGGACCGAGCCGAATCAGCTATCACACCGGCATGCAGCTTGTGTCGCTGCGCGACCATTCAACCCGACCGGTGTTGGGGCTCCCCCCCGGCGCTCGCATCCGCCATGTCGCCTGGTCTCCCGACAGCCGCAGGGTGGCCTTCACCCTCACCGGTGAGAGCGCGATCACCCTCTGGCTGCTCGAGATCGGCAGCGGAGAGGCGCGTGAATTGACCGGCCAGCCCCTCAGCGCCGCATTTTATGACGATCCCTTCCAGTGGATGCCCGACAGCAAACGACTGCTCTGCCGGCTGATCCCGATGGATCGACCTGAAGCGCCGGCCGCTCCGGCTGTACCGGATGGACCGGTAATCCAGGAATGCGGAGGTGAGAGCGCATCAGCGCCGACCTGGCAGGATCTGCTCCGGAATCCGCACGACGAGCTGCTTTTCGACCACTATTTCAGCTGCCTTCTGGCGCTTGTCGACGAAGAGGGGAATATCACCCGGATTGGCGGGCCGGCCATCTATCGCTCAGCGGAGCCCTCCCCTGACGGACTCGCCTTTTTGGTCGAGATCATCCATCGTCCCTACTCCTATCTGGTGCCGGCGATGCGCTTCCCCCACCGGGTGCAGATATGGGATCAGCATGGAGTTCTCATCAGGGAAATGGCCGACCTTCCGCTCGCCGAACAGGTGCCGATCGCCTTCGATGCCGTACCGGAGGGGCCGCGCTATTTCAGCTGGCGCGCCGATCAGCCGCAGACGCTCTGCTGGTGCGAAGCCCAGGATGGCGGGGATCCCAAACGTCCCGCAGAAATTCGCGACAAGGTCTGGACCCTGGCGGCTCCCTACGGCCGCGACGCCGAGCTGCTCGCCAATCTCTCCCTGCGTTTCCGCGGGGTCTACTGGGGGAACGAGCACCTCGCCCTGGTTCAGGAGTGGATCTGGAAGGAGCGCAGGGTGCGGATCTGGGCTGTCGACCCGGCTGGCCGTGACCGAAAGGGCCGCCTCTTCGCAGACTATTCCATGGAGGACCGCTACAACGATCCCGGCACGCCCCTCATGACCTCCACGGAGTGGGGCACGCGTGTTCTTCGCCTCACCCGCGATGATAAAGCCGTCTACATGCGCGGCGAAGGCGCCTCCCCCGAAGGGAGCTTCCCCTTCCTGGATGAGCGCACCATCGAGAACGGCCAGAGCCGTCGCCTGTGGCGCTGCACAGCGCCCTATTATGAATATGTCATCGACCTGGCAAGCGCAGGAGCGGAGAGCTTTTTAACCCGGCGGGAAGGGATCGATGAACCCCCCAATTTTCACCTGCGCCGCTTTGGACAAGAGTCTTCGGTGCCAGTGACCTCTTTTCCTCATCCCTCTCCCCAGCTTCGTGGCATCCGCAAGGAGCTGATCCGCTACGAACGGGGTGACAAGGTCCAACTTACAGCCACGCTCTACACCCCACCCGGATGGGAACGCAGCCAGGGGCCCCTGCCTGTGCTGATGTGGGCCTATCCCCAGGAGTACAAGAGCGCGGCCGCAGCCAGCCAGGTTTCCGATTCACCGTACCGTTTTATCCGCATCTCCCCCCTCAGCCCTCTGTTCTGGGTGATGCGCGGATACGCGGTGGTCGATGATCCAGCCATGCCGATTGTCGGTGAGGGCGACCGGGAGCCCAACGACACCTACATCGAGCAGCTGGTTGCCAGTGCTGAGGCCATCGTCGCGGAACTGAAGGACCGCGGTGTGGCCGATTCGACCCGTCTGGCGATTGGAGGGCACAGTTATGGCGCTTTCATGACCGCCAATCTGCTCAGCCACTGCCGTCACTTCAAGGCCGGCATCGCCCGCAGCGGGGCTTTCAACCGCACCCTCACCCCCTTTGGCTTTCAGAGCGAGGAGCGCACTCTCTGGGAGGCCCCGGAGACTTATTTAAAGATGTCACCTTTCATGGCGGCCGGGACGATGGATACCCCGCTCCTGCTCATCCACGGCGAGGCGGACAACAACAGCGGCACCTTCCCGATGCAGAGCGAACGCTATTATGCCGCGCTCAAGGGACTCGGCAAGGTCGCCCGACTGGTCATTCTGCCAAAGGAGAGCCACGGCTACCGGGCGCGGGAATCAGTCCTGCACATGCTCTGGGAGATGGACCAGTGGCTCAAATTCCATCTCGGTGAGAAATGAGCATCCTCGATCAGGCGGAAAGGGTTGGGATCCTTTCCGCCGCCTCCGCCCATCCCTCCTGAGCGGGGCCCCTCTGCCGCCGCTGCTTGACCCTTCTCCCCGACACCCCCTTGCCCTGCAACCCCTGCTATCATGTAAAAACAGCCTCTTGCTGCAGCTTTATGAATATTATTCATTTTTTAGTTGCGCTTGTGCTGCTTATTTTGTATAATAATGAATAACATTCATTCCAGACGAGCATAAAGACAATTTGAGGTCCCAATGATCCTTCATCGTGAATTCATCCGTACCGCCAAGCGTCAGGGCGGCAAGATGGCCATCATCGACCGCACCCTTGACCGGCGGCTGACCTACGACAAGGTTCTGATCGCAGGCCTTATATTAGCCGATTACGTCAAGAGGTTCAAGGAGGGTTTTATCGGGGTGATGATTCCGACCTCCTCCGGCTCGATCCTCTCCACGCTTGGCATTGTCATGGCTGGCAAGGTGCCGGTGATGATTAACTATTCCACCGGAGCGGCGGAGAACTGCGAATACGCCCAGAACAAGTGCGGCTTTTCGACGATCATCACCTCAAAGGCCCTGGTCGAAAAGATCAACTGCCGGATCGTGCCCGGGATGATCTTCATCGAGGACATACTGGCCACCATCGGCACCGGAGCCAAGCTCAAGGCTGCGCTGCGCTCCAAGCTTCCTCTCCCCCTGCTCTTCGCCACCCTCCCCTCCGTGAAGGAGGATGACACCGTGGTGATCCTTTTCACCAGCGGCAGCGAGAAGGATCCCAAGGGGGTGCAGCTCACCCACCGCAATTTCAGCTCCAATATCGTCGATCTGGTCAGGGTTTTTCGCCTGAGCGAGCAGGATGTGATGATGGGGGTGCTGCCGCTCTTCCACGTCTTCGGCCACAACGCCAATTTTTGGCTGCCTCTCATCGTCGGCATGACCAATGTGACCGTCGCAAATCCCCTCGAGTACAAGAACATCCCCAAGATCATCCGTGAGGAAAAACCCACAATGATGGCCGGCACACCGATCTTTTTCGCCGGCTATCTGCGCGAGTCCGAGCCCGGGGATCTCGCCTCCCTGCGGATTGTGGTCCCTGGCGCCGACAAAACCCCCGACTGGTTGCGGGAAGGCTACCGGACCAAGCATGGCATTGAACTGCTTGAGGCCTACGGCACCACCGAAACCAGCCCTGGAGTGACCGTCAACACCCCGGAGGCAAATCGGCCTGGCAGCATCGGCCGTCCCCTTCCCGGCGTGCAGCTCAAGATCGCGGATCTCAGCACCGGGGCCGCCCTCGGTCCAGGCGAGGAGGGCAAGATCATGGTCAAGGGGGATCTGGTCATGAAAGGCTATTTTGATGATCTGGAGGAGACCGCCCTGCACATCAAGGATGGCTGGTATGACACCGGGGATATGGGGGTGATCGATGAGGACGGTTTTGTCTGGCATCGCGGTCGTTTGAAGCGCTTTGTCAAGATCGGCGGCGAGATGGTCTCGCTGGTGCGCACCGAGAGCGTGCTGGAATCCTTTCTGCCGGCTGGGGTCTCCTGCTGTGTGGTCGAGATTCCCGACTCCCTCAAGGGGGCCAAAATCGTCGCCGCCGTCACGGCCAAAGTGGATGAGCGCGACATTCTTAAAAAGATGGGCAAGCAGCTGCCATCCATTGCGCTGCCGAAAAATTTTGTCGTCATTGAGGAGATGCCCAAGATGGGCAGCGGTAAAATCGATTTTCGTTCTGTGGCCCAAACGGTGCGGGCGATGCTGCGGACGTCATGATTCCAGCGTGAACGGCCCGCCTTGTGGGGTCCTGTCTGAGCGGCAGGACCCCTTTTTTTATTTTTCCTTCACCTCCACCTTGAGCTCCTCGATATCGCGCTGCAGCTTGCGACGCTGGGGGCTGAGGAAGTAGCAAATGAAAAAGATCAGGGTCGCGACCATGACGATGGTCGGTCCGGAGGCAAGGTTCAACCAGACCGACAGCAAAAGACCGGTCCAGGTCGATCCCACCCCGATAAGGATCGACAGCAGCATCATTTTTTTAAAATCATCGCTGAGCAGGTAGGCGGAGGCGGCGGGAGTGACGATGAGGGCGGAGACCAGGACGATGCCCACGCTCTTGATCGAGATGACAATGGTGACGGCGATCATGCTCATCATGAGCAGATTGAGCATTTTGACGGGCAGGCCGGCCACCCTGGCCAGCTCCGGGTCAAAAGTGAAGAGCAGGAATTCCTTGAAGAGAAGCCAGACCACGAAAATGACCAGGGCCCCGATGACGAGGCTGGACCAGAGGTCGAAGGAGCTGACAGCGAGGATGTTGCCAAAGAGGTAGCCGAAGAGATCGGCCTGATAGCCTTTCATGATGCCGATAAGGAGCACACCGAAGGCCATGCTCGAAGCGAAAAAGATACCCACCGCGCTGTCTTCCCGTACCTTGCGTTCCTCGCTGAGGAAGGCGATGCCCCAGGCGGTGGCGAGGCAGAAAAGGATGGTGGTGAAAAGGGGATGGACTCCGAGGGTGATGCCGATGGCCACCCCGCCGAAGGATGCGTGAGCGATGCCGGCCCCGATAAAAGCCATGCCGCGCAGCACGACATAGACGCCGATGACGGCGCAGACAGTACCGATGATGGTCGCCGAGATCAGGGCGCGCTGCATAAATGCAAAGGTGAGGATATCCACAGGCACCTCGATCAGGAGTGAGGGTGTTTATGGGAGTGGTCGTGGCCCGGGGTGGACACGACCATATGCGGCACATCTCCGTGGCGGAAGAACATGGCATCGCAGCCGTACATGCCCTCGAGGGTCTCGCGGCCCAGTACCTCCTGGGGCAGTCCGTGCGCGACGAGACGCTTGTTGAGGCAGGCGACGGCCGAGACGTAGCGCGAAACCACCCCGACATCATGGGAGACCAGCAGCAGGGTGATCTGCATCTGCCGGTGCATGTGATGGATCCATTCGTAAAAGCCCTCGGTGGCGCCGACGTCGAGGGCAGCGGTCGGTTCATCGAGCATGAGCAGGTCGGGTTCGAGGGCGAGGGCGCGCGCAATGAGGGCGCGCTGGCGTTGTCCGCCGCTGAGCCGGCCGATCTGGCGATCCGCCAGATCGGTCATCTCCACCCGGGCGAGGGCCTGGTCGACCGCCCGCCAGTCATCGGCCCCGGCTCTTTTGCCCATGCCGATCTTGCGGCTGCGCCCGAGCATGACCATCTCCCGCACTCGGAGGGGAAAATTGAAATCGATCTGGGCGTACTGCGGAACGTAGCCGATTTTGTCGCGCAGCGCGCCGAGCTGACGCGGGGCGCGGCCGAAGAGGCTCACTGTGCCGCTCAGGGGCTCGATGAGGCCGAGCATGGTGCGCAGCAGGGTGGTCTTGCCCGAACCATTGGGTCCGAGGATACCCCAGAACTGGCCGCGGTGGATATTAAAGGTGATGTTTTCGAGCGCGAGCTTGTCCTGATAGGCCACGCAGAGGTGCTCGCAGGCAATGATGATGTCGTTCATGCAGGGCTCACTTCATGGCCTGGGCCATTTTTGCGACATTCAGGCGCATGAGGCTGAGGTAGGAAAAGGCGGGGCTCTCCTCCCCAAGGGGATCGAGGCTGATCACTTTGGCGCCGCACTCCCTGGCGATGGTCTCGCTGCTCTGGGTTGGGAACTGCCGCTCGGCGAAGATGGCGGAGATATCCAGTTTTTTAACCAGTTCGATGATCTCGACGATTTCACGCGGAGTCGGCTCAAAGCCGGAGCGTTTTTCAATTACGGCCGCCTGGTTGAGCTTGTAGTTGTCGGCGAAGTAATTCCAGGAGGGATGAAAGCAGATGAATGACCTTTGCAGCCAGCCGGCAATCTCGAGGGTGATTTCGTTGTCAAGGGCAAGCAGGGAGTCGATATAGGCCTGGCTGCTACGGCGGTAGTGTGATGCATTGCCGGGATCGATTTCGACCAGGGCATCGCGGATGGCTTTTACCTGATGGATGGCCAGTGGGGGTGAAAGCCAGATGTGGGGATTGGTTCCGCCATGGTCATGATCATGCTCCTCGTCTTCAATGGGCTGGATGCCTTGACTGGTATCGACCACCTTGAGGGAGTTCCTGCCGATGGCATCCACCAGCTTGGGGGCCCAGAACTCCAGTCCCAGGCCGTTGAGTACGAGCATGCGGGCACGACTGGCCCGGCGGATGGTTTCAGGGGTAATCTCAAAGGTGTGCGGGTTGGCCGCACCGGCGACGATGTTCACCACTTCCACCTTATCCTGACCCACCTGCCGGACGAAATCGGCGAGGGGTGGAATGCTGGCGGCGACGATCACCTTGCCCTGGCTCTGTGGGGATTTACCGCAGCCCGCGCCTGTGATGAAGGCGGCGAGCAGCAGGAGTGCGATTCTTTTCATAAAAGGGGTATCCATTCTGAAGTTTCAGGATCAGATCCCGGCCCCCGGGGTTGGCTGCGGCTTGCGCCTGCCAGCAAGCAGCTTCATGTAAAGGCCCTCAGGGAGGATGAGACCGAAGCGGACGAGCAGGACCATGAGCCAGGGAAAACGGATTTCATAACGACGCCTCTCAAGACCCCGGATGATGATCGCGGCGGCCCGGGGTGCGTCTATCATGAAGGGCCGCAAGCCCTCGCCCCGCTCGGTCATGGGGGTGCGTACAAAGCCGGGCGAGATGACGGCGAAATGGACGCCGCTCCTCCGGCAATCGATGCGCATGCTCTCGATGAAGCGGGTCAGGGCCGCTTTGGAGGCTGAATAGGCAGCCGCGGCGGGCAGACCACGATAGCCGGCGAGGCTGGAGGTGACGGCGATGAAGCCCTGCCGCCGCTCCAGCAGCAGGGGTGAGAGCCGGGCGATGAACCCGACCGCACCCCAGAAATTGACTTCAAACTGATAGCGAAGCCCGGCCACATCGATAGCGGCGGCGTTAAAGCCTCCGCCCACGCCGGCGTTGAGGATCATCCCGTCCAGCTGCGCGTGCTCCCCCAGAATGGTCCGGCACAGGGATTCGACCTCTTCCGGACGTGAGAGATCGCAAGAGAAGGCGCAATGGCGCTGCGAGCCTCCCGGCAGCCCGGCGATCAGCTCATCGAGGAGGGCGCCACGCCGGGCGGTCAGCAGCAGGCGGCAGCCCCGGTCTGCGAGCTGGCGGGCCAGTTCGGCCCCGATTCCGGAGGAGGCCCCGGTGATGAGGATGGTCTGTTGAGCCAGTTTCATGGGTATGGGTGATATTAAATAAAAGTGGGCCGCCTGGTGTTGATTAATGTATGCATTTAGACCTGAAAATGCAAGACCATTCCATGCCGACGGAGGCTGCTGTCACCCGCTGAGACACTATTCCATCTATGCACAACCCGGCATGACCAGGCCGGAGGACATGTTTATAACACATTAATTAATAACAGTTCGTCTCTTCTTTTCGATGGCATTCAATTTGCAATAATTATGCGATAGGTATTTTTATCCTCAGGAGGAACCATGTCTGGACGAAAACTGGCCACAGGCTTGCTGATCTGGCTGATCACCGTTTCGGCGGTGCAGGCCCAGGTGATCATCCAGGCCCAGGTCCTGCAGCGGGATCTTCGCCTCTTTTTCCTCAGCGACTTGAACCTCACCGGACGCGGCAGGGCGACCAATGAGGTTTTCAGCATCTCCATCATCAATTCGGCCGCAATCCAGCAGATCTGCTGCCTGCACATGGATCTCAGCAAACAGGAGGGCGGTCGGTCGCAGCTCCTGGCGAGCGGGACGACCAATCCCTTCACCCTCGCCGCCGGCCGGACCATCCGCATCACCAACGTCAACCTCTTCTCGCAGGCCCAGCAGTTCTCGCTCGATGACTATGCCATCGAGGACAGCGGTGAGGAGGTGCAGTCCAGAATCCTCGCCACCGGCAAGCTCCCCACGGGGCTTTACCGCTTTACTTTCCGGATCAGACCCTGTTCCGGCAGTGGTTTTTCCCCCTCGGAGACCTATATCGAGTTCGATGTCTCCAATCCGACCAGCCTTGATCTGATTGGTCCGGGAGAACCCGCCGACCGCGCACTGCCGGGTCTCTCCCCGACGCTCTTCCCCCTCTTTCGCTGGAACTCCAATCTCAGCCGTTTTAAACTGACTGTTGCTGAAAAGTTGGCCGGGGTGCACGATGCGGCCAGTCCCGCTGAAATCATTCAGGACCGCATCCGTTTCGAGCGCCTCTTCACCGTCGACCCCGCCAGGAGCGGAGGCATCGCGCCCGACGGATCCGAGTATATCTCCGGCACAAGCTATCCCTATCCCTCCGCCGGGGCCTGGCCCCTCGAGGAGGGCAAGACCTATTACTGGCGGATTACGGGAGTGGCGCCCAGCTCGGGGGCCGAGGCCGAGTTTCCGAGTGAGATCTGGGCTTTCAGGACGGATGCCGGCGGAATGCACAGCCTGGAGATCCGCGCCGGTATGAGCGAAATGCTCGCCAGCCTGCGTCCCGCCTCCGGTGAAGGCATGGCCCCCCTGTTTCGCAGCGGCGGGGAGCTGGATGGCTTTACCCTCACAGGCCGATACTGGCTCAACGGCCGCTGGATCACGTATGAACAGCTGCAGGCCATACTGATCAAGCTTTCCACCGGGGAGTACAAATTGATCGAATCCCGGATTGAATGAGCGAAAAAGGAGCGGATCATGCGGAAGATCAGGCAAATTTCGGGGATGCTGGCGCTGTTGTGCGGGCTGTTATTCCTGCAGCCGCTCCGGAGCGCGGCGGAAGAGGTCGCTTTTGTGCTCAAGGTGACCGGCGAAGCCCAGGTCAAATCGGCTAAAACGGACTGGACTGCCCTAAAGAAGGGGGCCAGACTCCATAATCAGGACCAGATCCGCACCGGGCCGAACACCCTGGTGGCGATTGTCTTTCTCGATGACAAGACCATGATGAAAATACGCTCCGATTCAGAGGTCAGGATCGAGACCACCAGGGGCGAAAAGGGGCTGCACAAGCGCGTCCTGATGGAGATGGGACAAATGTGGAGCAAGGTTGTGCCCGGCCGCGGCGGATTCCAACTCGAGACTCCCTCCAGCGTCGCGGCGGTCAAGGGCACAGAATTCTATGGCCTCATCGATGAAAACGGAGAAACTGTCATCATCGGCATCGAAGGCATCATCCAGCTCTACAACCAGCTCGGTTCAGTGCTGGTTAAAGCAGGGGAAACGGGAAGGGCGGCCAAAAAGGGCGAACCCCAGGTCGGCCCGACCACGGAGTATGAAGACTGGGCCGCGGAGGATGAGATCCAGGAACTTGACCTCGAATACCAGAATGATGCCGGCGAGAAAAAGCATCTGAAAATCAGGTACACAAAATAGCGATACGGGGCGCTCTATGAAATCTATCCCGGAGAGGCGGCACCTCCGCCTCTACCTGCTTTTTCTCTTGTTTCTATGGGCCGGACCGCTCCCGCTGCGAGCCCAGCCGGCCCTGCAGCATCTCCCCCCCGGGGAGGCAACCTCCGGACAGAATCTGGCCCTGCAGGTCAGCCTCACCGGCACCGGCAGCAGGGTGATGATGGGCAAGCTCTATTTTCGCGGCGAAGGCGAGACTACCTACCGCGCCATCGATCTGGTCAGCCAGCCCCCGGCGTGGCGGGGAGAGATTCCGGGCCGTTTTATCGCCGGCCCCTCCCTCTCTTACTTTATCTCCGTCCTGCTCGAGGACCAATCGATGCTCACCTGGCCGGAGGTCAATCCCTACAACAATCCCTTCAGGATCAGGATTGTCCAGGGTGCCCAGGCCGCACCTGTGGCACCGGCCGTTCCTCGGCCGAGTCCCTCCCTCCCGCCGGCGGCTGCCGGAGTCCCGGCCGCGGCCCAGGGCGATACCCTGCAGCTGCTCTCCCCTGACCGGGATGCCACCCTCGCCGCCGATGAGGTGATGATTGTGGTCAGCTACTTTTCCGCCTCCTCCGCCATCGATCCCGCCAGCGTCCGGATCGTGATGGACGGGCGCGAGGTCACCCGCCAGGCCGAGATCAGCGCGGCGATGATCTCCCTTGAACCTCCCGCGCTCGCCCCGGGTGTCCATACGGTGGCTATGAAGGCCGCCGCCACCGACGGGAAAAATCTGCCGATCCTGCGCTTCCGCTTTTTTGTCGAATCGGCGGCGGAGCTCGCCCGGACGGAACGACCCGACAAACAGTTTCAGGCACACAGCTATGCCGATCTGTTGCAGGAGAGCTATGGCGGCAAGAGTGAAGGCATCGCCATGGGCGGGCTGGATGTTTCCGGACGGGTGAGCGGATTCAACTACCGCGGGGGTCTCTTTCTCACCTCCCTCGAGAGCCGGCACTACCAGCCGCGCAACCGCTTCAGCTTCAGCATCGCCAACCGCCTGATCGGGGCAAGCCTCGGCGACAGCTATCCCCGTCTCCAGGAACTGATCCTCTCGGGGCGCAGGGTACGTGGACTCTCCGGCTATCTCCACCTCGGACTGGTCAACGTCGACCTCGTCTACGGTGAGCTGCAGCGGGCTGTGCAGACCACTTTCACCAGGGATGATTCAGGGCGTTCTGTCCCCCTCCGCTATGGCACCTTCAAACAGTCCATCCTTGGCGTGCGGCCCAGCCTGGGCGACGGCAGAGTCTTCCAGTTCGGCCTTACGCTTGCCAAAATCCGCGATGACACCAGTTCGATAAAGGCGGGCTATCATCCCAGGGACAACCTGGTGCTGGGCCCGGATGTCAGACTGGCGCTGCTGGGAGGAAGGCTGGTCTTTACCGGCGCAGCCGCCCTAAGCCTGCTTACGCAGGACATCTCTTATGGGCCTTCGAGCACAGCGGACATAAAACGGATTTTTAACAGCGATGCGGAACTTCCCATAGATCCAGCGGATTTGGCGGATATCCTTATCATCAATGACAGCACCGTCCCCCTCGATCCCGAGGCCCGCAGTTCCATGGCCTGGCTCCTCAACGCCCAAATCAACCAGTGGGGTCATGCCATCAACATCGGCTATCGTTCGATCGGCGACGAGTACCTCTCCCTGGCCAACCCCTGGCTGCGCAGGGATCTGCGCGGACTCTACATCCAGGACCGCTTCAGGCTCTACCGCAACAAACTCTTTATCAATCTCGGCTATGAGCGCTACGATGACAACTTTAGCCGTCTGGATGGCAACCCGGCGGTGGACATGCGCACGATCAATTATGGCCTCTCCCTCTTTCCGGGCGCTCCCTATCCCCAGCTCAGCCTGAGTATGCGCGACCAGCTGCGCGATAACCATCTGCGTGAGACCAGCGAGGAGAGCATCGCCGTCAGCACGGTGCTTGACACCCTGATCACCCGCGACGAGCGCGAAAAGAGCTGGTTCCGGGATCTGGTCGTTCAGGCGACGCAGGATTTCCGTCTGCTCGAGGCGGCCCACCAGTTCAGCGCCGGTTACATCAGCAGCCGGAACATCGATGAATTCAAGGAGGAGCGGGCTGAAGCTTTCTATTCGCCTGATCTCTCCAACCGGGTGTTGCTGGTTTCCCTGACGAGCCGGTATGTCTTTCCTCTGGTCACCGTTCTCAGCTACAGCAGCAACCATAGTGAGGGGGCAAGTTTCTCAGCCATTGATTTTAACACCTGGGGCCTGACCGGGGAGTACCGCTGGCTGGATGACCGTTTGAGCGCCACAGCGGAGCTGCGGCTGGTCGGGATCACCCGTCAACTTGGGGAAACAGATTTCGAGACCAGCCGCAACCAGTACCGATTGGGAGTGCGCTGGAACATCAGCGCGGGTCACTCGGTGATGGCCGAGGGGCAAATCTGGAACTATGACGTTCCGGGAGGCGATAGCGGGGATGGGACGGACAGCCTCTTCAGGATACGATATGACCGCTACTTTTAAAACTTCCCATGCAGAGCGGAGCAGGCGGCCATGAACAGGCAGCAGGCTAGAGCGCACTGGCGCATTGTGGGGCTGGTGGCATTTTTATCCGTGTTCCTCTCCTTTGTCCTGAGCGAACTGGTCATGGTCGAAAACCTGCAGCTCAAGGGGATCAACACCCTTTTCAATCTGCGCGGGCCGATCAATCCGCCTGACACCTCCATTGTCATCGTCGCCCTCGATGACCAGAGCCTGGCCAGTCTCCCTGCCAAATTACCGTATCCGCGCAGCTATTATGAGACCATAGTCAACCATCTCAGCTCTGCCGGTGCCAGACTGATCGTCTTTGACATCGAGTTCACCGAACCGTCCGTCGACCGCCCGGAGGAGGATGTCGCTCTGGCTGCAGCGGTGCAGCGCAGCGGCCGGGTGGTGCTGGCGGGCAAGATGGTGCTCGAGACTGGCAGCCGCCTGGCCAACAACCAGCACATCCTCGAACCGGTGCCGCCGCTGATGAAGAGCGGGGCCGCCCTGGGGCTGGTCAATGTCGTGGAGGATGCCGATGGCTTCATCCGCAACTACATCCTCTACCAGCAGGCCAGCCGCAGCACCTATTACACCCTCGCCGTGCAGGGCGCCCGCCTGCTCGCCGGTATCAGCTCCGATGCCCTGCCCAGAACGGGCGGCGAGCAGTTCACGATCGGCAGCCAGACCTTCCCGCGCGCCCGCACCAATACCTTTATGATCAATTTCCGCGGTCCTGCCCGCACCTTCCGCACCTATTCCCTGGTGAGTGTCCTGGACGATTCCAGTTTCGCCCTGGATGAGGAAGAGGACACGGACATCTTTTCCCAGTACCTCGAATGGGGCACCTTTCGGGACAAGATCGTCCTGGTCGGGGCCTCGGCCGAGGAGCTGCAGGACAACAAGCTCACCCCCTTCTTCGACTGGGGGGGGGTGAAACAAAAGATGCCCGGCGTGGAGCTGCACGCCAATGCCCTCAGCACCATCCTGCGGGGGGATTTCATCCGTTCCACCCCGGAGTGGGCGGCCCTGGCCCTTGCCCTGCTGCTCACTCTCGCAGCCGGCCTGCAGGCGCGCTGGCTGCAGGGGCTGCGCGGCCTGGCCGCTGTGCTGGCGGTGGCGCTCCTGTTCGGTGTCGCCGTTTCTCTCGCCTTCAGCCAGTTCAGGCTCCTTATACCCTTTGCTACCCCCCTGATTGCCCTGGCTCTGGCCACCTTCGGCCATGTCTCCTATCAGGTGGTGGTTGAGCAGCGGGAGAAAAAACTGATCAGGCAGACCTTTCAACAATATGTCGCCCCTTCGGTTGTAGACAAGATGCTCAGTCTGGGCGAGCTTCCAAGTTTCGGCGGGGAACGCAAGGAGCTGAGCGTGCTCTTTTCCGATATCCGTAATTTCACTCGCTTCAGCGAGGCGCACGAACCGGAAGTAGTGGCGGCGCGCCTCTCGGAATACCTCAGCGAGATGGTCGAAATCATCTTTCGCCAGGGCGGCACGCTCGACAAGTTTGTGGGCGATGCAATCATGGCTATTTACGGAGCGCCCTATTACTTTGAAGATCACGCCGAGAGGGCTTGCCGCACCGCCCTCGAGATGCAGCAGCGCCTGAAGGAGCTGCAGAAAGGCTGGCCCGATGAGCCCTTTGCGCGCTTCAATATCGGCGTCGGCATCAATACCGGCAAGATGATTGTGGGCAATCTGGGCTCCCGGCAGCTCTTCGATTATACGGTCATCGGCGACGAGGTCAATCTCGCCTCCCGTCTTGAGGGGGCCAACAAGGAGTACGAGACCGGGATCATCATCTCGGAGAGCACCTGCAGACAGATCAGCGCCAAAGCCCTGGTGCGGGAGCTCGATCTGGTGCGACTGGTGGGGCGTTCGCAGGCCATCCGCATCTACGAACTGCGCAGCATGGACGCCTTGCCGCAGCTCGAACAGGATTATCTGCTCGATCTTTACAGTGAGGGACTGGCTGCCTATCGGGAGCGGCGCTGGAGCGACGCCCTGATCACCTTCCGCCGGGTGCTGCGCTATTTTCCGCATGACGGCCCCTCACGGATGTACACAGTGCGCTGCCTCAATTATCTGGAAAGGCCGGTCCCGGTCGACTGGGACGGCGTTTATGACATGAAAAGTAAATAGCTGATTATTAAAGAAGAGGAGTGGAACGTGGAGCAAGAAGAAAAACTTAACAAGCCGGTGGTGGGGGAATTCAAGGGAAATCCGATCCTCACCCTCAATCCGGATGAACGCTATCCCTTTTCGTTTGGACTTTCGAAGGCGAGATTGATTCTCGCACACCTCGATGACATTCGCGCGTTTGTCGAACAATACAGCAAGGGCAAGGGCTGAGATTGGATTGACGGGATCCGGAAGGAGTACAAAAAAAAGGGCTGCAGTGAACTGCAGCCCTTTTTTAATGGCCTAGAGCCGTCTGAGCCACTGGCGGGCCTTTTCGATATACTCGCTGCCGGGATACTTGTCGATGACCGACTGGAAGTACTCCCGGGCGTTGCTGCGGTCGTTGAGGGCATAAAAGCAGCGGCCGAGCATCAGGGTGGCGTCATCCTTCTTGGTGGTGTTATCGAAATTGAAAACGGCCTGGAATGCGGCGGAGGCCTGCTCGTAATCCTTGAGGCCGAACATGCATTCGCCAATCCAGTACTGGCAGTTGCTCGCCAGAGCGTGCGAGGGGTATTGCGTGAGCAGGTTGCTGAAGATGGAGGCGGCGCGGCGGTAATCACGAGCATAAAAAGCGCGCAAGGCCTCTTCATAGTTATAGGCGAAATCACCGCTCAGGCCGCTGCCGCCTGCGAAATCAGCACTCTGCAGGGTGGATTCGAGGTCGGTGATGCGCTGGTTCTTAAAGTCCAGGGTCGCGCGCAGTTCATCCAGTTCGGTCTCCTTGATCGAGATCAGCTGGTTGAGCTCATCCACTCTGGATTTGAGGCGGACGTACTGTTCCATGCTCAGCTCGGCGTCGCCGGCTTCCATCTTGTCCAGTTTGGCCTCGAACATGTCCATGCCGGTGCCTCCGGACTGTTCGGCGCCGGAGAGCTGGCCCTGCTGGAGGGCGAGAAGATCATCACGATCCGATTTTGCCTTGCCGGCGCGCGGGCTCAGATAGTAGGTGATGCCGGCGCGGGCGTTGAGATAGCCATCCTTGTATTTGCCCAGTTCGGCTCCATCGAGGGCATCGCCGGTGCTGAAGCGGTAATCCATAAAGGTATTCAGGGCCACCTGCGGGGTGAGCATGAATTCCACGCCGCCGCCGTATATGAAAGAGCCGAGAGTGACGCGTTTGTCTTCAAAGTCGGGGGAGCCGACCGCCCACCACTTGTTGCGGGTGTAGGAGGAATTGGTAAAGCCGGCGCCAACGAAGATATAGGGATTGGTATTGCCCGGCTTGCTGAGGTGGATGTTGGCCTTGATATCGCCTGCGATGAGGTCGGTCACAAAGGTGTTGTAGCTGAAACCGTCATTGAGGGTGCCGTAGCCGAGTCCGAGGGAGATGTCAAAATAGTTGCTGAGGAGATAGCGCATCATAAACTCGCCGGCAAGGCCGGCGCCCGTGTGCAGGACATCGCAGTAGGGCTTTTGCAGACCGATATTGAAGCCGAGGCCGATCCTGCTGTTCTTTGGCTGGGCAGTGGTTGTCTCCTGGGCCGGTGCAATCGCAGTGAAAATCAGCAGCACGGCGAGGGTGACGACAATGATACTGCGTTTCATAAGTTCTCCCCTCATATAACCTTGAGGAAGGTGTTCAGAGTTTGTTGATTCTGAGCTGATTAGGATAGATCCGATGCCGATACCAGGTTGCCCACCATTCAGGAAAACTTATGCAAAAACTGTACCACTAGCAGGCGTATGTGAATACTATATCGTAACCGGCCGCAAGACGCCGGCTAAATATATCTTTAGTGATTGATATTATTTAATTAATAAAGCCGCTTCAGGCGGATATCCGCCCTTCCGGGGGCCTTCATCCCGGCCACAACCGCGCTGGCGTCTTTCCGCTCATTCTTGTATCAGAACGCTACAGATGTCCATTCCAAATCGCCACTTAACTGCTGATTTGGCGCTGTTTAACGCACCCAAAGTTATTAATAAATTCTTGGATTGTCAAGTGCTTTGTTCATTTTTTGGACAGCAATTAGCGCACCAATGCCATTTTGTGTGGCTTGAACTGGCCAATTCCGCTGATCGCACAAAAGTAGATGCCGGATGGCAGCGGCCGGCCGGAGCTGTCACGGCCGTCCCAGAACTGGCAGTTGAGTCCCCTGGGGAGGCTGCGCATGATCCGGGAATAGACCACCTCGCCTCTTTCGCTCAGAATATGGAGCGCCGCCTCGCTCACGGCCTCATGGCTGTAAAATTGGATCTGCAAGCGCTCATCCTGCTCCGGCCGGAAGGGCGAGGGCGAAATCATCACCACTCCATCCTCGTGCTCCGTCTGATGGGCACTCGGCGCAAAGCGGAAGGTGTAGGCGGCCTTTTTCTGGGGGGAGCCTGCAGAGGGCCACTGGATGTTGACGACGGCAAGGCGCAGCTCGCATTCCATCGAGACCGGACCGAAAGTAAGCGGGGTCTCGCCGGCGATGGTGAAATGGCGGGACTCATAGCCGGCTTCGTGGATGACCAGGGTGTAGAGCCACTGCGCAGAGGGATCGAGGACGGGCGTAATCGTATAGCTCCCCCCTGCAGCGACAGACAGGGTGTAATAATGGCTTTCCAGCTGGGAGCAGGAGTTAAGAATGGTGCGTTCTCCGCTGAGGGTGAGTTTTTCGACCGGGGTGATCTCGGGAAAACTGGGACTGTCGGGATAATAGAGCAGGCTGTCGGCATAGTCCGCTGTGAAGGCGTTCCAGATGGTGAAAGTGGCCAGCGAGCGGCCAAGATCGTTGCCATCGCTGCGCAGGGCCCGATCGAGGGCATCCAGGGGTTCCTGGTCGCGCAGCTCCTCCCACATCCTCCTGATCAGGGCATAGCCATGGCTCTTGTGGAGCATGGTCATGTAGAGTCCAAGCCCGTAGGTGATGTTGGAAAAGAGGTGAAAAGGACGGTTGGGCGAGGCGAAGAGCGAGCGCACATACTGGAAATAGTCATTGACCTCACTGTAGGCGACATCCTCGAGCCAGGTCGAGGAGGCCTCGAAGAGGAAGCGGGAATCCATGCGTGTCGAGGGAAAGAAGCGATAGGCGCCTTGCAGCATATGGAAGAACTCATGGGCCGCGGTGACATGGAGGGCGTCGATTCCCTTGGTCTCATAGCCGGCGCCGCTGAAGCGGTTGTCAATGACGATATAGCTGGTGTAGCGCTGGCCGTCGGAGCCCTCGACGGGATTCTCATAGCGCGTCTCTCCGTAGGCCGAAAAGCGCATGACGTAGATATCCAGCTCCGGTCCGTCGATGCCATCGTCCGAGGGTGGTGGTGTAAAGCCCATGGTATGGACGAGGAGATCGTAGACATGGTCAAAGGAGCGGCCGGCCTCGGCGATGAAATCCGCGGCGGCCGAGTCTGAGCCGCTTCCAGCATAGTGGATGCGGAAATGGCCGGCCGGACTGGTGACCGACAGAGGCAATCGGCCCGAGGTGGGGCGGGCGAGAAGTTGTTCCAGCAGGGATCTCTCCTCACCGGCGAGTGTTGGCAGCAGCGCCCTGGCTTCCGCTGTAATCAGCGAGGAACAGTGCAGGGGATCCAGGCCGGCGGTCTGATAGCGCAGGGGCAGCCGGTCGGGATCTTCGGCCGCGATGAGCTGATAGGCGAGGAACTCCGCTCTGGAGATCGCACCGGCCTCCATCTCTTGCTGAAGCAGGGTTTGCAGCTGCTGCGCGGCGGAAGCGCTGGCGGCCCAGATAGTCAGGATGATGAGGGCAATATGGGAGCGCATGATCATTTCAGTTTTTGAGACGGAAGGCCAGCCTGATGGGCACACCCATGAAACCGAACTGGGCCCGCAGCTGGTTTTCCAGAAAGTTGCGGTAATTCTGCTTGATACCGCGGGGTTCATTGGTGAAAATAATAAAGAGGGGCGGATTGACCTTCGCCTGGGTAATATAGTTGAGCTTGACCCATTTTGTTCCATAGGCGGGCGGGTGGTTTTTCTCCACCACGGCCTGCAGGAAGCGGTTCAGCTCCGGGGTCGGCACCGAGCGCTGGCATTCGTCATAGACTGCGAGGGCCAGGTCGAGCAGCTTGAAGACGCGCTGTTTTTCGAGGGCGGAAATGAAGAGCATGGGGATAAAGGCAAGATCCCTGAGGGCCTCCCTGATGTCGGTCTCGAAGTTCTTCGCGGTCTGGTTGTCCTTCTCGACGGCATCCCATTTATTGACGCCGAGGACGATCCCCTTGCCGGCCTGCGCTGCCGCCTGGAGAATGGTCTTGTCCTGATCGGCGATGGGCTGGGAGGCGTCAATAAGGACCACGGCGATGTCACAGCGTTCGAGGGCGTGGTAGCTGCGCACCGTGCTGAAATACTCGACATTTTCCTTGACCCGGGCGCGTTTGCGCAACCCCGCCGTATCGATGAGAACGAGCTGGCGCTCCTTGTAGCGGAGCCTGGTGTCGACCGCATCGCGGGTGGTGCCGGGCAGGGGGGTGACGATCTGTTTTTCGGTGCCGAGCAGGGCGTTGACATAGGAGGATTTGCCCACATTGGGCCGGCCGAGGATGGCGATATGCACCGCCTCCTCCTTTTCCCTCTCCTCCACCGCCGGGGCCTCCTTGCGAGGCAGCAAGGCGGTGAGGGCATCAAGAAAATCCCCCATGCTGCGTCCGCTCATTGCCGAGATGACAAAAGGATCGCCGAGGCCAAGGCGGTAGAATTCGCCCATATCGGCTTCGCGGTACTCGTTGTCGACCTTGTTGATCGCGACGATGACGCGGGACTGAACCCGCTGCAGCATCCGGGCGATCTCCTCATCCATGGCCGTGATGCCAGTGGTGACGTCGGTGACAAAGACGATGACATCGGCCTCTTCAATGGCATAATGGACCTGCTCGCGGATGGCCTGCTCAAAGATATCCCGGCTGCCTGCGACATAGCCGCCGGTGTCGATCAGGTCAAAAGCGAAGCCGGACCATTCAGCTGGCTGATACTTGCGATCGCGGGTGACGCCGGGCTGATCATCGACGATGGCTTCCCGCTTGCGGATGATGCGATTGAAAAGGGTGGATTTGCCGACGTTGGGCCGGCCGACGAGTGCGACAACAGGTTTCTTCTTCATAATTTCTTCAGATAGGTGAATAATTCTGTAAAACCGGACTGTGGCGCCAATACGGGTGCATCCAGTGCTCGGGAGAGCCCATCGAGATCGAGATCATCGAGAAAGAGCCCGTCGCCGTTGCGGCAGTTGGGCGGAATCATGATCAGATCAGCCCTCTCCATGCCGCGCAGTTGGCCGATAATATCCCCCCCGGTGATCAGGCCCGAAACCGTGACTTTACCCCCGAAAAACCGGTTCTTGACCGCGACCACCTCGGCCTGCAGGCCGCTGATGGTGTTGAGGACGGGCAGGACGCGGGCGGTCAGGATCGGGGCGGCCAGTTCTCCACTGACGATCCGCACCCGCACCGGTTTGACCTCGCGCGGAAAGCGGTATTTCTGCCGGGCGAATCTGTCCAGAAAGGAGCGGGTCATACCGACCCCGTTTTCGATCTGGGGAAAGCCGTCGTACCGCGCAGCGGAGGGAAGCGGGGCGCCGGCGAGAAGGTAGAATTCATCCGCCAGATAAACAAAAGCAACGCCCAGGCGGCTGCGGAACTCCTTTTCCCAGCGCTTTTCACTCACAAGCAGGCCTACCGCCTCCGCCGGTGTGACCGTGCGCAGGGGGGTAAGCTCCTCACGATGGCCGGTGAGGCCGAGGGGAACTACGGCCACAGACTGGACGGCCGGAAAACGAGCGGCGAGATCGGCCAGAGTCTTTTCGAGATGTTCGCCGTCGTTCCACTCCGGGCAGAGCACAATCTGGGCGTGAAGTTCGATGCCGCCCCGGGCCAAAAAATCGATCTTTTCGAGCAAGCGGTCACTGCGGCGAAGTCCGAGCATCCGCTTGCGCAGATCGTCCTCTGTGCTGTGCACCGAGACATACAGCGGCGAGAGGCGCTGTTCGACGATGCGCTCGAGATGACTGCGCGAGAGGTTGGTGAGGGTGACATAGTTGCCGTAGAGAAACGAGAGGCGGTAATCCTCATCCTTGAAATAGAGCGACTTGCGCATGCCTGGGGGATTCTGGTCGACAAAGCAAAAAACGCATTTGTTGCCGCAGGAGTGGTATTCCATATCGGCGAATTCCACTCCGAGCCAGCCGCTTTCCTCCGGTGCCAGATTCACTTTCCATTCGTGTCCACCGCGGCGGAGGTGCAGGCAGTAGCTCTCCTCGGCTGAGTAGAACTGGAAATCGATGGGATCGCGTATCTCATGGCTGTCGATGGCGATGATCTCATCGCCCGGTTGCAGGCCGAGCCTGGCCGCCGGTGTATCCGGATAAACGACGCTAATTTTCATTGCGCTTGCGGCGCCAGATCTTGCGCCGGTAGGAATGCATGCCCACAGAGACGAAAATCTTCAATGAGGCGGCGAGCGGAACAGCGAGGATGAGGCCGACAAAGCCGAGAAAATGGGCACAGATGAGGATCGAAAAGATCACCCATACCGGATGCAGACCGACACGGTTGCCGACGATGCGGGGGGAGAGCACCGAATTCTCGAGAATGCGGATGCTCTCAACGGCGATGATGACCTTGAGGCTGGTCATAAGCGGATCAGGACTGGCAATGGCGGTGAGCAGACCGACAAAAAGGGTGATGGCCAGGCCAACATAGGGGATGATGTTAAGGGCACCGGCCATAATGCCAATCAACAGGGCATACTCGACGCGGAAGAGCAGGAGAAGCAATGTGGTCAGAATGCCCACCAGGGTGCAGACGATGAACTGTCCTCGGAAAAAACCCGAGATGATAGAATCCACTTTTTCCACGTACTCACGAACCACCCAGCTGCTTTCGATAGGCAGCAGCTCGAGAATCCAGCGCCGGATCTTGTGAAAATCCTTGAGCAGATAGAAGAAGAGAAAGGGCGTCAGGATCAGGTAGAGCAGCTTGGGAAAGATGTGCGGCAATCCCTGGGTGAACTGGACCGCCTTCTGGATGAGGAGATCCGAAACCTTGGCGAGGCGGTGGGGCAGCTCTCGGTTGAGGATCTCCTGGATTTTGGCCACCTCCTCCTGGGTATCGCCGAACATCGCAGCCCCGCCGCTGTTGATCCATTCACCCACACGCGGGGGCAGTCCCATCACGAAAGAGACCAGATTGCCCAGTTCACTGATGATCCTCGGCACCGAGAGGATCATGACCAGGATAAAAACGCCAAGGCTGAGAAAGACGATGATGCTAACGCTGAGCAGGCGCGGCACGTTCCTGCGCTCCAGCCTGGTGACCAGAGGGTCAAAAAGATAGGCCAGACCGAAAGCGATGGCAAAGGGAGTCAGAATATCCAGGGTATCACGGATGAACCAGAAGAGAAAGACCACGATCACCACAATAAGCAGGCTTCTGGCCACCGGGTTTTTAAGCGGAGCCAGGATGGCGATGAGAATGAGTGCCAGCAGCGGCGGGATCAGGGTCAGGCGCATCGCGTAAAAGAACAAGGCCAGCAGCAGGGCCAGAAAAATTATAAATAGGATTTCGAAGAGGTCGTATTTCGGTCGGTTGTATTCCATCGTGCTACTTTTTGGCCTTTGCGTCGAGTTCCTTGTTCCACTTCACCCATTCATCGGTCGAATCCGCCCTTTGATCGAAGAGCGATTTGGCGAATTTGCCATCCTTGCGGACGACGATCTGCTGCCCGCGCACGATCTGCTGCCACTCCTCCAGGGTCACCTCGAAGGGACCGGGCACCTCCACGGGGCCCTGTACCTGCTGAGGGGGACCGCTGCGTGTCTCCCTGGGCATGGAGGTGCTCCACTTGGTGACCGGGCCGACCTCGACCTTGCCGTCGTAGACCTTGCAGGTGGTGGCGCTGTCGGCGGCCACATCGTAGATGGTCCCCCGGATGGCGCAGACCGCGGTCGGGGCCTTGAGCTGAAAATCTTTCTTGCCCGCCTTGGCCGTGGAGGCGTTCACCCAGGCTTCACCTTGAGGCAGTTCCGCCCTGAGCTGCCGGACCTGTTTCTTCAGATTGACATCGATAAAGTGAAAGCTGCTGTTTTCGCCGATGCGAATGATCGTCCCGTCGGTGAGGGTGATCTCGCAGCGGGACTCAACCAGGGTTTTAATCATGTCGCCGTCCATGACCGCGGCTTTGAGCCGGGCGGGCGACCAGACTTGACTAGTGGAAGGTTTGACCTGGATCTCCTCCCTCCCGCCAAGCAGGAAGGTGATCGTCCCCACTTTTTCGGCTGCGGCCGGAAGGACAGTGAAAACGAAGAGGAGTGCAGCGAGCACCGCTGGGGGTGCAGAACAGCATAATAATTTCATGCGAAAGCCGGGCATGGGTTTCTCCCTCAGGCTTTTATCCGGATTCGTGGCAGGGCAGATGAACAGTCGGGCGCACGGTTCAGGTACGCCGTGAGTTCCCCCTATTTCAGCCGCACGATGTCGTTGCGCTGAAATCCGCTGCCGTTGATGATTTTGCAGGCGGAGGCCCTGCCGTTGCCAACTGTATTATTGACGACCTCGATGACGCCGATCTGACTCTCCTCAGCCCCGAGCGAGAGGCCGCTGTCAGGGTCGATCAGCTCCTCCCCCGGCCGAAAGACGAGCAGCTGCTGACCCTGGACGAGGCCTGAGGCAGCACCCGCGTTGATATAGACCGACTCATCGGCCTTGATGACCTTGGCCTGCCAAACCAGGCCGCCGGCATTGATATCGATCTTGTGCACGATTTCGTCGATGGCGGCCCGGGTTGCCTTGCCGGCGATTGAATCGTCAAATTTATCCCGATTCTCGAAATCAAATTCCTTGGAATTGAGGGAGAGTCCTTTTTTGGACTCCTTTTTACGCACATTCTCAGCGGAAAGAATCTCGCCGGTGGAGGTATTGACCATGCGAACGTCGATGGCCACCGTGGCGGCGGTCGTTTTAAGCCCCAGGCCGAGCCCCTTTTGATTCAGGCTCCCCCCCATATTGTCCTCGGACCAACCGAATTCGGTGACCGCTCCAATGACGGCCAGATCGACGCCGAGCAGCTGGCCGACCTTGGCGGCGCTCTCCTGAGTGACTGCACCGGAGAGGCCCAGGGACTGCTCCTCCATCACCCGCGCCAGATCCTGGCGTTCGATGACCTGGTAGCGCCCGCTCTTGACCAGTTCGGTGATGAGCATGTCGGCCATCCCTTCACCGACGGATTGGCCGCTCCACCAGCGGTTCTTGTGGTTGGTCTTGTCCTCGAAGCTGAAAACCGCGATGCGTTTCTTCACGACCGGGGTTTGGGAGATGCCGACCCCGAGGAATGAAATGAGCAGCAGGAGAGCAGCTCCTGCCTTCAATGTTCTGGATGTACCCATACAGCCCTCCTGTTTCCCTTGCTGCCGACGGCCTCTACTCCCTATTCCACCGCAGAGGAATCCGGTTCTTCTTCCATCTCCGCGCTGGTCTGGACGGAGCGGGCGAGGCGGATGGTGATCTTGTTGGCGGTGACGCCCTGCACCGAGAGGGCATAGCCCTTGAGTTCCCGGCCGTCCAGCTCACGGGCGAGCTGGTCAGCGTTGCCCTGGATCTGCACATCATATTCAGCGGTGGAGGCGGCCAGGTTGCGCTGGTTTACCGACTTGATGCCACGGGCTGCGAAGCCGAGGACGCCGCGAAAATTGGCAGCCTCATTGTAGCTGTTGATCCCGGTCACCAGCAGTTTGACGGTATTGGCGCTGTAAACCCTGCTCTGCCATTTGTCGAGTATCTTCGCGATCAACTCGTCACCGAGCTGGTTAGCGGCTTTTTCGATCGCCTTGCTCCCTCCCACCAGTTCATCGATATGGGGATAGGCAGCGGTCTTGCTGGCACTAGCGATGACGGTGCCGACATCGGCATCGATGACCCGGGCGGTGAGGCTGGCCTGGCAGGATTTCATGCCGCCGAGATTGATACCGGTGGCCACCCTGGCCATGGCCTTGCCCGTGACCACAACCTCGGCCTCGAGGGTGGCGCCGATGGCAGCAGCGGCTTTTGGATCGCCATTAATGGCGGCGACGACCGCATCCCGCTCACGGTTCTGTCGCACGACCGCGGGATCGACCACCTGAAAACTCTTTTCAAGGAATTTGTTCATCAGGGTGGTTTCAGAGACCGTGACATCAACCTGAAAGTAGTGATAGCGATCCTGGGTTGCGCCGATATTCTGCTCGTCGATGATGAACATCACCCTGGGATTGCCCATGCTCTGAATGAGGTCCTGGACCGCCTCCACATCCCTGGTCATGCTGGCCTGATCCACCGTGGCGAGCACCTTCACTTCGTAGATGTCGTCGCCGCTCTTGCCCTCGTGCAGAATCCTGTAGGTGCGCACATAGCCCCGCGTCCAGGAGAGGATGCGGTCCTCCATCACCTGGTAATTCTCGACGCGGGTCTCGGCATCGATGACCGTGCCCAGGACGTATTCCACGGCCTTGCGCTTGGCGTCGTCGAGGGCGCGATCCCGTGCAGCCGGGATGTCGTTGTAGGTGATGGCCCCGAGTCCGACCGCCTCAACCTGTGTTGAGCCGGATGCCGTCTGTGGAAGTGCGGGACTCCACCAGAGGAGGCAGGCACCGATGACAAGAAGTATTTTTCTGTTCAAGGCGTATTCCTCACTGCTGTGGGTGAGTGTCGCAGCCGGGCCGCTGCCCTATGAGAAAGGTGAGCGGGCAGGAACAGGGCCGCTCATCTTGCTCTGAAGGTTTCAGGAAAGGCATGCCCGGCTAGAAGGCCAGGCGCATGGCGTTCTGGAAATCCCGGATGATCAGCAGGGCATCAGCACCGGAGACATGAGACTTGAGATCGAAGGCCCCGGTCATCTTGTCCGCCTTCATTATGCCGCGGTCCACCATCAGGCAGACGGCATTGTAGGCATAGTGGGTGGGATTGACATCGGGGAAGCGGGACGGCTGGCCGATGTACCTGGTCGCCAGACTCTCGTCCCCGGTGGCCATGATCAGAATATTTTGCAGGAGCATGGCATAATCCACGCGGGTGATCTTTTCGTCCGGGCGGAAGGTGCGGTCGGGAAAGAGCTCCATGCCGCGGGCGGCGATGATTTCGCTGATCCAGCTTTTGGCCCAGTGGTTGTCAATATCCGTCACCTCAGCGGAACGGGAGGTGACGCTGGTCTGTATGGCAGTGGGATCCTCCGGGGCCTTGAAGCCGGTGTTGTACTCGGGTGCCCGTTTCTGCTTCAGAATCTCCATCAGCTTCAATTCATCCATAAAGAGCACGGCGACATCGGCGCGGTCGATTTCGTCGATGAGGGCGATTCTTGCACCCTCCTTGCTGCCCGGTGCGGCGCGCTGGATCTTTTGCATCCGTTCCCAGGCCTGGTCCGCCTGGGCGGCATAGTCGCCCTTGAGGGCGATCACCTTGCTGTAGAGGCCGGCTGCTTCGCCGAACTGGTACCCCTCCTTGTAGGCTTCACCCTTGTAGAAGAGGGCCTTGGCTGAGGAGGGATTGATGGCGAGGGCCTTGTCGAACTGTTTCGCCGCCTTTTCAACCCAGTCGTCGCCCTTGCGTTCCATGGCGAAGATGCGGCCCTTTACGACCAGAGATTCCAACGACTTGCCGTTCTTGTCGAGCGCCTTGTCGGCGAGCTCATGGGCCTTTTTATAATCCCCCTCGGTGGCGGAAATCAAGGCCAGCCCGGAGAAGGCTTCGCCGTAGTCAGGATTGAGGGCGATGGCGCGCTCGAATTCCGTCCGGGCTGAGGTCATGTTGCCCCGCTCAAGTTCATACATCCCGCGGCCGAAATGCTTCTCGGGGGTATCCTGGACGGACGCCTCCTTGATGGCTTTGGGACCGCATCCAGCGGCGAGTAGGAGCAGAAGAAGGGCTGCGCCCCGGTAAAAGAGCAATCTTGCTTTCATCATATTCTCCACATTCAATGGGCCCGGGCTGATCTAGTCGACGATAAACATCACCTTGCAGTGATCGAGGAAATTCTGCGAGGCGGCAGCGCTGCGGATGGCAGCGGCCGAGGCAGCGGCGACGACGACATCGGCCTTGTTGTCTCCGGAGACCTTGACAGCCTTGACGACGAGGGGATTATCGGTCACCCTTTCGTCGCTGCGGGCGCGGTTGACATCCTTGTCATAGCCGACCATGCCGATCTGAACCGCCCATTCCCGGCTGACGTTTTTGGAGCCGTAAATCTCCTCCCCCGATTCGTCGAGGATCTTGGGGGACATGGCGGGGCGAAGATTCAGCCCCTTGGCGTCGATAACCAGACCGGTATAGGCCCCGCTGTTCCCCTGGGGAGCCGGGGCGGCGCTGTGCGCGGGGGTGGTCACGCCGGCGGGCAGAGGCCGTCCGGCGGGCCAGGGCTGGCCGCAGGTCGGACAAACAGCCTGGGCAGAGGCTGGGGTGACCGGACCGAGGCTCGCACCTGAGGGCTGCGGCAGCAGGGCATCAGCAAGCGCGCCGGAAATGGGCATTTCGATGGTCACTTCGATGTCGCCTGTCGACATGTACTTGGTATCGACGACAGTGAAATTGCGCAGTATGCCCGATACACGGGTGACGATGACATCGTTCTCAACCATGAAATTGCGCACCGTGGTTTCCGAGTCAAGGCTCATCCCCTTGACCGTCTCGAGCAGATTGCGCAAGGCGACACGTTTCGCCGCCTCGAGGGCGCCTGCGCGCTGGGCCGTTTCAGGCATGTTCGGATTGGGAGAACCAACGCCGGTGGAGCGCAGGATCTGATTGGACCAATCAATGCTCCCGGCCGTGCCGACCTGTTGGGTGACGGTCTGGGCGAGGCAGGGCATCGCAACCAGGGCGATTAGCATGACGGTCACCGACAGCAAACGAGCGATTCTCATTACTTCCTCCTCGACGATTCGGGTTATGAATACAGCATAGTTTACAGCGCTGCGGTATCTTGTCGGGTGATAGCGGTCACAAAAGGCTGGATTACACCATCCACCACCACTGCCGGACTCAGCCGGATTCCACCCCAAAGAAAGAGAGGCCGAAACTGATCCGGCCTCGCAATAGTTGATATAACTTAACAAAGAAACAAGAGATTGTCAAGCCCAAATTGCAGGAGGGTACCCCCGAAATCCGGGTCCCACCTGACTCCTGGCACAGCGTACCCCAATCCCACCGTACGATTTCCAGCATGTTCTCGGCCTGTGCCCTCGTCATGAGGCTATTTATTTAACAAGGTCTTTCTGGCAGGTTAAATACTATTTTTTATTTAATTATCTTTGGGTGGGACCGAGATTTTGGGGGGTAGTCAGTAAATTGCAGGACGGTAGGGCCGGGCAGGGGCATAGTGTGGTGTTCGCCGGAGCCATGAAAAAAAATCCCCGTTTATTTTGTTATTTATTGTTATATTGATGCCCGCCCGGGGCCCGGACATGCAGTGCGGCAAAATGATGCCGGGGGCAGAACTTTTAACCGCCTTTTCCGTTATTATTTGTGTGATCAGAGAGTGCTGATGGACTATACGGATGAGCAGTATGAACTGATTGTGGCCGCGCAGGCGGGGGATGAATCCTCCATCGCGCGCCTGGTCGACCTTCATGCACCGGACGTATACAGTTTCCTGCTCCACCTTTGCAGAAACCGGACGCTGGCCGAGGATCTGGCCCAGGAGACCTTTCTGAGAGCCCTCCCTGCCCTGCAAAAATATGAATTTCGTGCGCCCTTTCGCGCCTGGCTCTTTCGCATCGCCATCAACCTGCTTCGCGACGACCGGCGTCGCACTTCTGTCCGCAAACTGTTGGGCAGCGACATCTCCGACGACGATTATCTGCATATCACCAGTCCGGATCCGCCCCCCGATGAGCTGGCGGAAAGGGAGGAGCGCCGGCGCGAACTTTTGCAGGCCCTGGAAAAGCTCCCTCTGGCCCTGCGCTCGGCAATTGTCATGCGTGATCTGGAAGAGATGAGTTATCTGGAAATAAGCGAAGCCCTGGGCTGGCGGTTGGGGACGGTCAAATCCCGCCTCTTCCGCGCGCGCCAGGAACTGGCCGCGCTGCTGCGGCCCTATTGGGAGGATCAAGAATGAACCGGCGTCATCCCCGGAAACTGCTTTCGCTCTACCTGGACGAAGCCGCCACTCCACTACAAAAGCAGACGGTCGAGGATCATCTGCAGCAGTGTGCCCGGTGCGCCAGGGAGATGCAAATCCTGCAGCATCTGCGGCAGAGAATGCAGGAACTCCCCAAACCGGCCCTTCCCCCCGGTCTGGCCTCCCGCATCATGGTCCGCTTCCGGCAGCAGCAGCGGCGCGCTTCCTTCTGGAGCAGCTTCGATTTCGCCCCGCGGATCCTCCAGCCGGCGACCGTACTGCTTCTCTTGCTTGCGGCGCTCCTCTTCGTCTGGGAGAACCGCACTCAAAGTCTTTACGATCAGGCCGTCAGGAGCTACACGGCCGTTCTGGAAAACAACAACGGCTTGACCAGTCTCGACAGCGATGAGGACGCCCTGCGTTTTGCCCTGAATCAACCCCTGGAACTCCATCCGGAGCGTGACCATGACCAACAGAAGTAAAGCCCTGATCAGTTTGTTTGCAGCCTTTCTGCTCGGATTCGCTCTCTGCTTTTTGATTTTACGCCTGGCGGGTCCGCCGCGAGGGCACAGCCAGCGCGCCAAGCCCTCTCCCGAGCAGTTCACGCAAAGCATCATCGACAAGTTCACCCGGGAACTCTCTCTGAACGAAGCGCAGATCGAGGCCCTGCGCGAGCAGCTTCAACAGCTGCGTGCGCGCCATGATTCCCTGCGCGTGCAAAACGCCACCTGCTCGGCGCAGATCAGGGAGCAGTTCCGCGAGGAATTCAGCAAGGTTCTAACCCCCGAGCAGCAGATCCGGTTTGTAGAGTTCAATAAACGCGAAGATGAAAAACATTGGGGCAAGAGGTAAGGCCCGATCATCCATGCACAGTTTACCTAAAATAAATGGAGCCCTTAACTAAATGAAGAAATGGATTTTGGCAGCAGCCGGAATCGTACTGCTGCTGCTCATCTGGTTCCTGACCTGCAGCGACAAAAAGGCGCCGGCGGCCATGACTACCCTGCCTCAGACCGACAAGGTGATGCGCGGCGATCTGCGGGTGGAGGTCTCGGCCAGCGGAGTGGTCGAACCGATCAACAAGGTGGAGATCAAGAGCAAGGCCAGCGGCCAGATCGATGAAATGCAGGTTGAGGAGTCAGATCCAGTCCTCCGCGGTGATTTGATCGCCCGACTGGATCAGCTCGACACGCGCAACTCTTACAATACGGCAAAAGCCGATCTCGAGGTCGCCGAGGCCAATGTCAAGCAGAAGCAGAGCGATTTTGACCGCAAGGCCGAGCTGTATGAAAAGGGGCTCCTCTCCGCAGCCGATTTCGACAACGCCAAGCTCGCCCTGGTCGAAGCCAAGGCGCAGGTAGTGCGCAGCCGGATCAACCTCGACAATGCCGACATCAAGCTCAAGGAGACCATCGTCCGCTCCCCCATTGACGGCGTTGTACTGACCAAGGATGTAGAGGTTGGACAGATTATCGCCTCCGGTATCTCATCGGTCTCCGGCGGCACCCTGATCGCTACTGTAGCGAACATGCAGCGTGTTTACGTCAAGGCCGATGTCGACGAGGTCGATATCGGGGTCATTCAGCCCGGCATGCCCTCCACGGTAGTCGCAGATGCCTATCCGGACAAGGTCTTCAACGGCAAGGTGATCCGCATCGCCGCCCAGGGCAAGGTGGTCTCCAATGTCACCACTTTTGAGGTCACCATCGAGGTCGAGAATCCCGAATCGAAGCTCAAGGCCGGCATGAACACCTCGGTGGATATTCTTGTTGCCGATAAAAGGGATGTGCTGCTGGTGCCAAACGAGGCCCTGATGTCCCGCAAGGAGCTTCAGCAGGAACTCGCCAAGCTCAAGCTGCTCACCGATCCGACGGCCAAGGCGAACAACGTGGCACAGGGCACTCCGATGGCGGGCGGCCCGGATCGCCGTGGTGGCGGCATACGCAGGGAGGGCGGCGGCCGGCCGGGCGCAGCGGGTTCAGCGACCGCTGCCGGGGCTGATCCCGGCAAAGGCCAGCCTCAGATAGATCAGAACGGGGGCGGCGAGGAAACGCGCCGTGGTGTCATCCTCCAGAAAGGGCAGGAGTATGAAATCCGCCTGGTCAAGACCGGCGTCAGCAGTCTTGACCACACTGAGGTGCTTGCAGGTCTGGCTGAGAATGACCAGGTGGTCTACACTTTCTATTCCCGGGCGACCGAAGCCAGCACCCAGATGCGTGAACGGATGACCGCGATGCAGAGTCAGCGCAGCGGCTTTCGCAGTAATTAACGGGGCAAGCCCTTCACAGCGAGGAATTCCAGTGAAGAAAAAGCTGTTTTCAGAGTTCAGCGAGAGCCTCAAGATCGCTCTCAGCTCCCTGGCGGCCAACAAGATGCGTGCCATGCTGACCATGCTCGGCATCATCATCGGCGTGGCCGCGGTCATCGCAATGGTCGGGATCGGCTCCGGCGCGCAAAAGGCTATTGCCGACCGCATCCAGGCCATGGGCTCCAATCTCCTCTTCGTCCAGCCCGGCTCATCGCGGCAGGGACACATCCACTTCGGCTCCGGCAGCATGATCACCCTCATGCCTGAGGATGTCGATGCCCTGCGGGAGAACAGCCGCTACATCGCAGCCGTACTTCCGGAATTCAACCGCCGGGCCCAGGCCCAGTTCGGCAACAAGAACTGGAACACCTCGATCGTCGGCACCGTGCCTGAGTACTGCGATGTACGCAACGTCAAGGTGACCAGCGGACGTATGATCACCAGGGATGAAGTCGAAAATACCGAGCGGGTTGCCGTGATTGGCACCGAAGTGCAGTCCAACCTCTTCGGCAGCGCCTCGCCCGTCAACCAGACCATCCGGATCGCCCAGGACAATTTCGTCGTCGTCGGTGTCTTTGAGAAAAAGGGGCAGCAGGGTTGGCAGAATCAGGATGACCAGATTGTCATCCCCTACACCACGGCCCAGCGCCGCGTTTTCGGCGCTGAATATCTCACCGGCATCACGGTGAAGGTCATCGATCAGGCCTATGTTCAGGATGCCCTCATCGAGGTCGAAAAGATCCTGCGCCGCCAGCACCGGCTCAACCGGGATCAGGACAATGATTTTTCGATCCGCAACCAGTCGGACATCATCAGCACCATGCAGGAAACCAACAAAACCTTTAATTTTCTCTTGGCGGCGATCGCCGGGGTCTCATTGATCGTCGGCGGCATCGGCATCATGAATATCATGCTGGTTTCGGTCACGGAGCGGACCAGGGAGATCGGCATTCGCAAGGCGATCGGCGCACGCCGGCGCGACATCATGATGCAGTTTCTGGTCGAGTCCATTATGCTGAGCCTCGCCGGCGGCACAATCGGCATCCTCGTCGGGGTGCTGGCCTCCTTCCTGCTCGCCACACTCGCTCACTGGAACACCCTGATCTCTCCGGCTTCCATTCTGCTCAGCTTCGGTTTTTCCACTGCGGTCGGCCTCTTTTTCGGACTCTACCCGGCGCGCAAGGCCTCAATGCTCGATCCCATCATCGCATTACGCTACGAATAAGCACGCTCCCGCCGGTTCCTGCCGGCGGGAGTTCTCTTCTCCCACCTTTCTGCTGTATCGGCCCGCTCCATATTATTCCTGACGCTTTATGGCCATTCTGCTTGCTTTTCTTGCCATCCCGCCGTATATTTCAGCAGCCCTTCGGCCCGCAGGGGTCAGTCATTCCAACCACCCGAGGAAAATTATATGAAATATTTGTCCAAATCCGCCTCCTCCCTCCTGTTCATTGTGCCGGCCCTGCTTCTCTTCTCCGCCGGATTTCTGCAGATCGCCCATGCCCAGAAGGCAGAGCTCTACGAGGTCCTCTTCGGGGAGAAAGACAAGCAGCTCAAGTCCTACAAGAACAGCCAGGCCGATCTGCTCAGCCCCGGCCATTACGCACGTGCGGTCGAAGCCTATGCCAAGGCCAAGGAGGAGTTTAAAAAGGGCAAGGATACCGGCGAGGTGCGGAAGCGGCTGGCTGAGGTCGAGGCCGCCTTCCAGCAGATCGACAATACCCTCTGGTCCGGGAAGGGGCTTTTTGATGAGGTGCTCAAAGCCCGCGAGGATGCCCTCAACGCCCGCGCCCCGGAATTCGCCCTGGAGGATTTCAACGCCGCCGAGGAGCTGGTGCGCTCCGCCGGCTCGGCGCAGGAGAGGGCGGATCAGGATCTCACGCGCGAGAGAAGCATCAAGGCCAGGGCAAAATTCAGGGAGACAGAGCTCAACGCCATCAAGAAGAGCATCATGACACCGGCCCACGAGGCTCTCAACGCCGCCCTCAAGGCCAAGGCGGATAAATCGGCGCCCAAGAGCTATAACCAGGCCCGCGAGCTGCTCACCCTCGCCGAGGAGATACTCAACAGCAACCGCTACGCAGTCTCCGATGCCACCGCCAAGGCTGAGGAGGCCATCTACCAGGCCCGCCATGCCGTCAAGATCACAGAACTGCTGCAATCGAGAAAATTCTCCCAGGAGGAGCTGGTGCTCCTCTATGAGACCGGCCTGACCCAGGTAGCAAAGGAACTCGGCTATGACGCAGCCTTCGACCAGCCCATCGCCGAGATCATCAATACCATGGCCACTTCAGTGCGGAGTTTGCAGGAGGAAAACAAGCAGCTCGAGAGCGACCTGCAGGAAAAGCAGGAACTGCTGGATAAGGCGCAGCAGGCGATCGAGGCTGAGCGAGCGAAGGCCAAAAAACAGATTGAGGCCCTCGCGGCCAGGAGCGAGACCGATATCGCGCTGGCCCAGCAAAAGGAGAGCGCTCTGCAGGATGAACTGGCCATGAAGGAGGCTGAGCTGCTAAAAAAGCAGCAGAAGGAGGCCAGGATAGCCAAGATCCGCAGGATGTTCCTGCCGGAGGAGGCCAAGGTTTTGATCGAGGAGAACCATCTCATCATCCGGCTCATGGGCCTTACCTTTCCGATCGGCAAGGCGGTCATTCAGCCGGAATATTTCGGTCTGCTCTCCCGCGTCCAGCGCGGCATCCGCGAATATCCCGATGCCAAGATTGTCATCGAAGGTCATACTGACTCGTCCGGGGATGAACGCTACAACGAGCGTCTCTCGACCAAACGGGCGGAGGCGGTGCGCGCCTATATCCTCTCCAACATGGTTTTGGCGGCGGACCAGATCGATGCCTTGGGATACGGCGAGAGCCGTCCGGTGGCCAATAACGATACCGAGGAGGGGCGCGCCCAGAATCGCAGAATTGATATCCTGATCACCATTGACTAGATCACGCGAGGACCTACCCGGACGCGATGCCGGTATCATCGCGAATGCTCATTATCGCAGCAGTGACGATGCAAGTCAACCATCTGAGAACAAGGAGGAAGTGATGAAAAGAGGGATTCTGGTGCTGGTCAGTTTTACCCTGTTTATCCTGCTGAACTCGGCTTTTGCGGCGGACAAGATCGTCCCCCAGATCAGGCAGGGTGACAAGGCGCTGCTGTTCACCATCAACGGACTGGGCTCCTTCGGGGTCAATGGGGCGAACGCGGGCTTGCTCGTCGAGGAAAACAGCGGCGATGTCGAGAGTTCGGCTCTCTATGGCCTCGGCTTTAAAACCTTCATTTCCAATCGAATCGCCTTGCGCGTTGGACTGTGCTACATGGGCGCCTCGGTGACCACCGAAACCGATGACGGGGATGAAGTGGAGAGCCAATCCATGCTCGGCCTGCAGCCGGCGATCGAATACCATCTTTTTCAGTCGGAAGCTGTCTCCATCTACACCGGCGGCATGATCTCGTTCAGCTCCTACTCAGCCAAATCCGAAGTGCCCGATGTCGATGAGGTGACCTTCTCCAGCAGCAGCCTCGGATTTGGCGCCCTTCTCGGCGCCGAGTTCTATCCCTGGAAGAATGTCAGCTTTGCGGCGGAATACCAGCTCGGTTTTGCGAGCGGATCTGGCAAGTACGATGATGGCACCGACGAAGTCGAGGGCCCCAAGGCTTCAATGAAGGGGATCAACACCGTCGGCGTGACCATAGCCTTCCACTTCAAATAAGCATTTCCCGCCTGTAACACTGGTCCGCTCAAATACTGCGGCCGAATCATTTTCAAAAAAAAGAGCCGTCCCTCCCCCGGGGACGGCTCTTGCCGTTACGGCCCTGACCGATGTGCGTTTTTCCTTCTGATCCGTTTTCGCGTCCTGTTTTAGTTCTGTAGGTCACTCGGAATTCTCAGGACCGCACAGTATTATGGTGGCCGGTCTCCCCCCCTCTCATTGATAATAAGAGACAATCACCGGCCTCTGCACCTCCCCCGGCCAGAAGGGATTGGTCAAATTTTCGGAGGCAGGCCGGTAATAAATTTGCACATCCCCCTGAAAACCCATCTGCGCTTTGCTCACCACCAGGCCATGAATGACGTTATTACCCGCAAAGACCACATCATCTACTGCATAAAACTGGCCGGTGGCGGAGGCATTGCCATGAAAGGTGATGCTCTGCGCCGAGTAGAAGCCGAGATTGTTGCCGAGGGGATCAACCGAGATCGTGCTGACATTGCCGGTGACGTGTACTTCACCCATGACGATAAAAACCCCATAGCCCTTGAAACTGCCACTCAGCCATAGGTCGCCCTCGACGTAGATGATCTGCGGATTGTCGTAACTGCCCAACTGCAGCGACGAGGCGGTGATCGTGGTGCTGGCGCCCGTGAAAACCTGAGTAGCAATGGAGATATAGGAGGAGGGGTCAAAAACCGGGATCGGGATATTGGGCACCTTCTTGGTGACCGGCGCGGAGAAGGGATTATTATTGGGAGCAAAAAACCGGGCTGCGATGTTGGGATGAAGGGTTAAAAGATCACAGTAGGTGCCGAACCCTTCGACAATTACGCTGCCGTTCGAGCTGAGGTCCTTGTTGGTGTGAACGTCCGAATTCCATGACGAGTTGCCGTCATCCTGCACCATGATATCGCCGCCGAGATCGAGGTCTTCATCCGAAATCAGGGCGTATTTCATCCAGGGAGGCACGCCATCAGTGACCGGGATCTGGATGACGGCGCGGATGGTGACGCTTTCTGCGCCGCTCCTCCCGGTCGATGTGACCAGTCTCCCCCATTCCCCCACATCCGGTCCGTTCGGATAGCGGCTGGTAGTATTTTGTATTCCCACCTGAATAGTGCCAGAGCTGGCCTGAAGCGTCACCCCGGATGACCAGGTCGTATCAAGAGCCAGTTTCATGACCGTGTATTCGATCCCGCTCTCGGCCAGGCTCTTGGCCTGAAGATGGGAGTATTCGTCCACAGCATTAACGGTCATGCGCGTATTGGCCTGCATGATATTCAGAGCGTTCAAGCCAAAGAGCACACCAAAAGCCACCACCAGGATCAGCATCATTTTTCCCATAGTCCACTCACAAGTTTCTCGGATAAAACCTGCGCGTCCAGTAACCTCCGGCCAGGTCAAACCCCTCTTTCAGACTGACCGGCTTTTCGAATAATATTTTCACCACAATCGCCTGGATCTGTGAGGGCGACAAGGTTGCTATGCCGGCCGGGGAGTAGCCCATCAGGGAAAAATCCTTTACCCTGATTCCAAAGTCAGCCCGCGGCGACAGGCTGGTATGGCGCGTCAGCACCAGGTTAGGCCGGGCTCCGGAACGGACCCAGGCCACCGAGTCCACCACACCATCATTGTTGAGGTCAGCGCGAAAGCGGATGAGGGTGCTGTCCATGACCACGATGCGCTCTCCGGAGGCGACGCGATAGCCGATTTTGTTGAAATCATGTTCGAGCACCCTGCCGAATTCGGTCAGATTGCGCTGCTCGATCTGGCTGACATTGTTGGAATGGGTGCTCAGGGTGTAAAAAGCCGAGAATCCGACCAGAGCGAGCAGCAGCAGCCCGCCGATGATCAGGGACCCGATGAGATCGATGTTATGCATCGTTTCCCCCTAATAGCTGACAAAGCTGTCGAGCACCACGGCTTTGGAAAGCCGCGCAGCAGTGACAGAGATCCGGATGCGTTTCATCCGGGTTTGCGTGTAGCTGATCACAGTGGGTGTCTCCGGTTTTACATAATGGACGGCCACTGTAGCGGTCACTGGGCCGGTGCGTGGGGTATTGATGACCACCGGTTTGTTCTTGTAATTATCGGTAATAAAATCGTCGACATCGTCATAGTAGCCCGGATATTCGCTCCATCCCGGGCCCATGTAAAGTGTGAATTGCGAGACGTCATCAACAGTATTACTGTCGGTCACAGCTTCATCATAAGCCTTGCTCTTGATCTCATTCATCATGGATTCCGCAACTTCGGAGGCGGTGATCACGACCTCCGTATCCAGGCGCAGATTAGCTGCGGAGAGCACGGTGCGATGCGAATTGAGGGTTATCAAGGACAATATGGCCATCGCGCCGAGAATGAGCAGTATCTGGGACTGATTCATTTTATTTTACCCCCTTTCCGGAACAGGTGATGACATGGCCTGTCCCTATACCTTGCCGCGCAAGAAGATGCGCACAGTGCGCGTGCCGGTGCCATTGGGGCTTTCCAGTTTGAAGGTGATCTCGGCGGTTGTACTTTTGTCGACATCCGGATCGAGATTGTTGGCAAGTGACACAGCGAAGGCGGTAGAACCATAGCCGTAGTGATCCGGTTTGGCCATGAGATCAGTGTTAGAGAGTTTCCCAGCCGTCGTTTCGGCTGTCAGGGTGGAGCCCCTGGCGACCGGATTGCCGTTCAGGTCATAGACCCGGATGAGGATATTGGTCGCATCACCTGGATCCAGGGTGGATTTTCCGGCTTCGGCTGAAAAGACCATCACAGGCCCACTGAAAACGGCTTCATTCAGTGCGTAAACGATGGCATCACCGCCGGCCTGATCACGGCCCCGTGTCGAGCACATGATCAGGCCGACGCCGTCATTCTCGCTGAATGACCCCATACTATTGCGCACCAGCGATCCTTCGAAATCCGGCAAAGTGACATTAAGAACCATCCCTGGTGCGTTAGGATTCGGCACGCGGTGTGGGGCCAGGGTGGTCGGATCGCCGGGCGCAATGGCAGGTCGCGGATTTGCAGTGGTCCAGATCGCAGTTCCGCGGCCCTGAGCGTCGGTGCGGGTATTGGTAGTCACAATGCCGGCCGTGCTAGTCAAATAAAGCGTAGTCCCTTCTTCTACGGGATTGTTATATTTATCGCCCACATAAACGGTAACCATAAATTCACGGACATGACTCCAGCCGTCCAGATTAAAGGCATCCAGGGCCACAGTCATATGGGATTCCACATGGTTTGGATCAGCGGGATCGATCCAGATATAGGGAGGACCGGAGCGCACAGTAATCTGGGTCGACCGGGTGACGATGGCGGGATAATCGACCAGCTGTGCCTGCATCTCGATGGTGCCCGAGCGAGTTCCAGCCTTGCAGGCGATGGCCGCAGAGCCGCCGGCGCTCTTTTGCACGGCGGAGAGCAGGGGATCACCCTCATTGGGCAGGAGCATCTCTCCGCCCCCAGGGCCATTACGGAGCATGAAGCGGACGCGCAGTGGCTCTGGAAAGGGTTTGCCGTCGAGGCCGAGAGCAGTCGCAGTGACCATGCACTGGTCATCGAGGCCGGTGCCTGTGACCCAGATATAATTGCGATCAACACTCAGCTGCAGCGTGGTGGGCACACTGTCGACCAGATCGACCAGCGTGGTGTCGGACCACTCATGGAATTTGGCGATGATCTTGACGCCCCTTGCGGTTGCTGCGCTGCTCCGGAAGGTGGCGGCTGCTTCGCCGTTGCTGCCGGTGGCGGCGGTTCCGGTCACCATACCCTGCGTGCAGCTGAACTGGATCTCGGCCCCGGAGACCGGATTATTTTCAGGAGACAGCAACACCGCGCTCAGAGGCAGGGTGCTGACTCCATCGGCTGCGAGTTCAGCCCGTTCGGGAAGCAAGGTGAGCCTGGGCGGTTGAAAGCTGATCATCAGGGAGCGGCGGAAGAGATTGCCATATTCGACCAACAAGGTATCAGCGCCGGTCAGAGCCGGGGAGGTGATAGTGATAACCGCATTGCCCTTGCTGTCGGTCCGTTCATCCTCCACCAAGTCCAGCAATTTTCCGCGCACCAGGACCTGGGCGCCAGGAATTCCCCTCAAGCTGCTGCTTTCCCGCACCGATATCCGCAGCAGGGCGGTGCTGATGCCATCTGCGCACAGTGATGATTTATCCAGCTGCGCTGAAAAGCTGACACCGGTGAACCCGATCACCATCCTGGCCTCTGTTAACGGTTCAGCTGTGCTTTTCTGCAGGGCGTAAGCGACAGAGCCATCCTTGTTTCGCGGTGCCAGGCCGAGAAAAGAGCCGGCACAGCGCTCTTTTTCTTCCGGAACGATGCGTGCGGTGATGGTGACTTCGAGGTCGGTTTCGCTCGCCACACTGGTGATCCGGGCGACTGCTTCACCATACTGGTCGGAGTGGGTCCTGGAAGTAATCGTCCCGGCGGTAGTAGTGAACTCTACAGCCGCACCAGCCAGGGGCGCCCCGGAGGTATCAAGAATAGTGGCAACCAGATCGAGTCCGGAGATTCCATCCGCGAGTACAGAATTCGCTTCAGACCATAAATCCTCCATCACCTCGTTGCCTGTCAGCTGATCGCCGTCCTCCCCACACTGACAAAAAACCAGGAAGAGGGCGAACAGGGCGCAAAGAGTGGATATTTTCTTTTTCATTGTTTCTCTCCCAGGGTAGTATAAGCCGGAAAGCGCACAATGGCCTGGTCGCCGGCGCGCACCGGAAGTTCGGCCATGCCCTGTCCGGCGATGCGCCGCGCCAGGGTTTTTTGCGAACTGGCGCGCAGCACTTCGGCCTTGCCAACTGTGGTCACCTTGTCTCCGGTCCGGCGCACCAGGGTCACCGTCTGCCGTACCAGCGAAGCAGGATCAAAACCCGCCTCCCAGCCGATGAGCAGCATGTCGTCCTGAACCGACTGGACAGTGCCATTGCGCAAGGCCAGGTCAGGATTCATCCTGCCAGCAGACGAGCTGTTTGCCCTCCCGTTCGTGCGGGAAGCAGCAGGTCTGGCGCTGTTTTGCGACAGGGCCTTTTCCTGCTCAGCCGGCACCTTTTCCGAACCCGGCGCTGTTTCCAGCTTCCTGTTTATCCTGGCCGGTTTTGAGAGATCGATATCCCCGGGGTCCGGCTGGGTCTTGAAGCGGTAGTGCTGCAGCCGTTCCTCGAGGGTGGCCCTGGCCTGTTCGGAATTGGCCCCGCTGCTTTGTCTGGCATAGACTTCAGGAAAAATCGATGCCTTGAGGATGATGATCAATTCCTTCTGGGTGTCTTCATAACGGTTGTAGCCGAAGATATAGCGTAAGCCAAGGACGTACCAGGGCAGATCCTTGAGCAGAGGCACGCCCTTCCGCAATTCAGTCTTTTCATTGGAATAGAGACCTGCGATCAGGGTCTCCTCGCCGTCGTAGAGCTGCACCAGTGAGTTGGCCTCGGATTTTTTGATAATGGTGCTGATGACATCGGGATAAGCCTGGCTGCGTTCGACATGAGCCTTGAGGAGGATGACCGGCACCTTGCCCTCGTTCTCGATGACATGGGGGGTGACCTGCAGGATGGTTCCCGTACTGATGAAACGATCCATCATATTGCCAGCGAAATCCCTGGTTTTGATGGAAAAATCCTGGCCGACCTGGATTTTGCCCTCATTGCCAGAAGTGACCACAACCTGGGGCTGAGCGAGGACCCGGCCGATATTGCGCGAATCGAAAATCTGGAAAAGGGCTTTGACGTCGATCTTGGCGATACGACGCGGGATGTCCAGCTGCACGGAAAAACCGCCCTCCTCGACCGCTGACTTCAGGGCTCCGGAAACATCGATCTGACCGTTGTAAAAGGTGCTCCAGTTGACGCCCATCTCGGAGAGGGCTTTGCGGTCCCCCTCAAAAAAGATGGTCTCAATCTTGACCTCCTTACTGCCCGGCTTGTAGTGGACGGTATCGCCGAAAGGCTGATCGATATCCCCCCCCTCGCCTGAAGATGAAGGGTGTGCAACCTGGAAAAAGTGCTCCCGGTTTTCGTACCACAACCCGCGCCGGGCCAGGATGGTCTGCAGGGCTTTCTCCCAGGGCATGCCCGCGACTTCGATATTGATCGTCCCGGTCTGTTTGGTCGGATCGAAAATCGGCTTGCCGGCAAAGCGGATGGCATATTCGCTGAGCATGTCCAGGGCCGTGCCGATATCTAGGCTGCTGCTGAGCGACACCAGGGTTTCAGGGGGTGTAAATTCGGGCTCCAGTCCCTCCTGGCCGCACAGCGCTGAGGCCAGCACCAGGATGAGGAGGAGCGGAACAGCCGCATTAAAGGGTCTCATATCCGGCCTTTCAGTTCGAGCCGGAGGGGATGACCAGTCTGGTCGCCCCGCCGTTCTCATCTTGCATGGAAAAAGAAAGTTTGCCCTGCTGGGCATTGATGGTCTCAAGGGTGCCACCCCAGACGCGGTCCCCTGCACGCAGTCGCACCGTCCGGCCGGCGTGGTCCTTGAGAACAGCTGCACCGGGCATGATGGCCAGGACCTTGGTGCTGCTATCAATTTCTGGCAGTCCCTCGGTATTGCGAGGTGGCTCTTTTTTCACCACTGAGGGTGTCTCCACTTCACCTCTCCCCTGCCAGGATTTCACAAAACTGCCCCGGTTAGCCGCCGGTACGCGTCCATTGACCAGGTCAGCGATCTGTGGGGGCTTGATGGATGAGGCCGAGATGGTGGTGATGGCCGGTCCTTCAGCCCGGTTATAACCGTTGAAAGAAAGAGTAAAGGTCACATCACCTCGCCCACCACCCTTGACCCCCTCTCCCACCGCCGACATCTCCATCTGATGAATGTCATAGAAAACCGGCCCCTCCTCGAGCAGGCAGAGGAGTTGATAAAAATCGTTGAAGGAACCGCTCCCCTTGATCTCGTAGGTTCTGCGCGCCAGGGAGAGGAAGGAATCCTGGCTCTTGAGAGTAAAGTTAACCTCTAGACGCGAATTGTTGCGGGAGAGCTCCCGCAACAAATAGTCAAAAGTCTCGCCCGGAGACTCTTTGGCGGCCAGGGTGCCGTCTCTGGCCTGACGAAAATCCTCCAGCCCGGAGAGCTGCTCGGCCAGCGCGGAGCGATCCCTATCCAGGGTGAGCAGATCCATCAGGCGCTGACGTTTGAGGGTGTTATCCCTCCTGGCTATTACCAGCTGATCATCCTGATGACCATAGACGAAGAAAAATCCCCCGGCTACGATCAGCGCCCAGAAGGCTCCGATGAACAGGGTATTGCGGACTGCATAGGTCATCTCACTCTCCTTCCCTTCCGGCTGATTTTCCCCGGCACTCCAGTGTGACCAGTAATGAATTTGACTTCTCTCCCTCGCTGGCCACACTGAGCACAGTGCTGGGAATGATCAGTCTTTCGAGTTCGGCCACCTGGCTGCGGCGGTTGACCTCAGCTTCGGCGATGATTCTGCCGTCGGAGGTTCCCTTGATCTCTTGCAGATAAAAGGGACCCGCTGTCGAATAAGCCGCGGAAAACTGCCGCAGCACCGGGCTCCAGCGCACGGAGCGAGACTTGAGAGAATCGACCAGGGCGGTGCCGGTCTCGAAAGAGCTGATCACTGCCCGCAGGCTGTCGACCTCATGCGCGACCAGACTGAGACGGGCGAGGTCCATGGCCATCGCCGTCGAACTGGAACGCAGGTGTTTCAATTCCTGCTGACCGCTGACGGTCTTGTAGGTGAGGAAAAAGAAACAGAGGAAAAGCACGGCCAGAAGGGCGACGCCGTGCCAGGCAACCCGGTAAATCGACTGGCGATCGCGGATGCGCCGGGGTAAATAGTTCTGTTGATAAGGGGTGTTGACATTTTCCTCCAAAGCCTTGCCGGCAAGAGCGATGGCCGCTGTCCAGGGGGCAACCCGTCCGGTCAGTTTGGCGGCATGATGCCCGAGGGGCAAATCGGCAAAATCAAAGCGCGTCGCCTGGACGTTGGCAAATTTATTCTGAAAAGCAGCTTCTGCTCGCGTGCGGTCGACATCTCCGGTCAGGATAAGCCGGTTCACAGCCGAAATCTTGCCCGAGTCGAGTTCAAAGAGGATCTTGGCATAAGCGGTGTTGCAGACCTGCTCCGAATCCGACCCTTCATGGATAGTCGGCAGCACCTCCTCGATGAGTGGCCCACGGAAGAAGATAATCTTGGTAAAACTCTGGGCAAAAAAGACCACCGCAGTGATCTCCGTCTCCGGCAAAAGTCCGCGCCGGAACAGGGCATGTCCCAGCGAGAATTCCAGGGAATCGATCAGGGCCACCTGGGGCGGCCGAGAGCGCATGATGCGCATCGCTTCGAAGAGAGTCGAGGAAAATACCAGGGGATCATCGTGAACCATGGCCAGATAACGGGTTTTGCCATTGCGCAGGTAGCCGATGTTTTCCAGCTTGGCCTCCGCCGGGGCCTCGACAAAGATATCCTGCCAGATGGCGCGTTTGATCTTTTGCGGCGCAGCCGCAGGCAGGCCATCTATGTTCTTGTAGAGCACGCAGGAGTCGATGAGGCTGAAAGCCAGTCGACTTTCGCGCGGGCACATGGTGTGCAGCACACGCAGCAGGACGTCGACATTGGTCGAGACCTCCGAAATCGGTTTGACGTTTTCTGCGGTTGTGCCGAAGTCGACATCCAGCTCAAAGGGATTGTCATCTGCTGTTCCCCCCTTTTTTTTGCGGACATCGTCGAGCTTGACCCCGCTCAATATGCGTTCCTGAGGAAGAAGGGGCTGCTCCAGATGAAAGTTCTCGACCAGCTCAATCTGGATGCGTTGTCCCACCCGGCTGAGCAGGGCGCACGAGAGCTGTTGACCGTCGAGAAAAATCCCGAGTGAAAATTTCTTGCGCATGTTTTTCATAGTCTAATTGCCCAATAATTCCTGAAAACGGCGTTTGTTGTTAGCGTAATCGAGTGCCACCTTTTCTTCCACCAGACGTTCGGTGACAAGGCGGACCAGATCCTGTTCGAGGGTGATCATGCCTTGACGGTTGTTCTCGCTAATCATCTGATAGATCTCCTGGACATTGCGGTTGCGGATGGCTGCACGCACCGGAGTGGTGACGAGCAGGACCTCTTTTGCCATGATGAGCCGTCCGTTGATGCCAGGCAGCAATTTTTGTGAGATGATCACATGCAGCACATCAGCAAGACGGTTGCGCACCCGTTCCTGCTCCTCGCCAGGGCACTCGGCGATGATACGGTCGATGGTCTCGACAGCACAGCCGGTGTGCAGGGTGGAAAAGACCTTGTGACCGGTGTCGACGATCTCGAGGCAGGTCATGATGGTATCCGGATCACGCATTTCGCCGACGACGATGATATCGGGGTCCTGACGCAGGGCTTGCACCGCCCCATCCTTGAAAGAGTTGACGTCGCGCCCCACCTCGCGGTGGCGAATGATGCAGAGGCGGGAATTGTGAATATACTCGATGGGATCCCCGATGATGACGATGTGGCCGTCCACCGAGCGGTTATTGGCGTCGATGATACTGTCCAGAGTCGTGCTCTTGCCCGAGCCGGTGATGCCGGTGATCAGAATCAGTCCCTGTTTTTCGTAGCGCAGTGAGAAGGCGCGCGAGATGGCAGAATGAAATCCGAGCTGGGCATAGGGATAGATCTGGCCGGCGATGGCGCGCATATTCAGGGCAAGGTGGCCGAGGTCGAAATAGAGGGTGGCTCGCCAGCGCCACAACCCCTGCGGCCGCTGCATGGTGTAGGAGAAATCGACCGCGCGGCGTTTGAAGAGCCGTTCTCGCTGTTTTTCCGAGAGCAGGGAGTGAGCGATGATGTCGGTGTTCCCGATCGGCCAGATGCCCAGTTCAGCCCTGGCCATCTTCTTGCCCTGTATGCGAAACCAGATGTGGGAATTGGCCGTGACCCCGCCCATTTCAATATCCGAGGCCTCCTTCTCCCTCATATGGATGAGAAAGGATTCAAATCGCTCCCTCAGTGCCAGGCGGTCGGCGGCTGAAAGAGCATTGACGGCAGCTGCGACGGTCTGCTGGGCCTCGAGCAGGTCCATGTTTTCGGGGATCTGGGAGAGGATGCGCTTGAAGATGCCTTCGAGGCTGCTATCCTGGCTCACCACTTTTGCGCTGTCAACAAATCCATTCATCGCTTTCTTCCGACAATTCTTCCATCAGTGGGTGGAATTCATCAACTCCGGAGAGCGGCTCGCCGTCGCGGCGGGCATGGTTCAGCTCATCATAAAGATGGAGCAGGCGATCCGACAGATTCTGCACGACGCGGGCCGCAAAATGGAGCAGATGATGCGCCCCCTGCTCCTGATAGAAACTGCGCAGCAGCTTGCGCGAGAGGAGGCACACCTCGAGACCGCTGTTGCCATCGAGGATCAGCGGCAGACTCTCTCCTGCCCTGCTGAAAAGTGCGGTCTCGCCGATGTAGTCGCCCGGTTCCAGTACGCTGATGAGAAGCCCCTTGTACCAGCAGCGCGCGACCCCCTGGTTAACTACGACCATGGTCTGGCAAGCGTCGAAAGCGATCTCCTGTCCAGCCTCCAGTGTCACCTTCCGGCTCCTGGACATCAGCGCCTCCAGGGTTGTATCAGAGAGCCCCGTGAAAAGCTTCGCCCGGCAATGAACGGCTGCAGCAGGTTCCTGGCTTCGGGCCTCCCCAGCCTCATCAGCCGCAGCTCCTGCTGGGCTTTCGAGCTCGGTTACATCCGAGGCCGCGAGATCAATCCGCCCCTTCACCGCCTCGAGTTGGGGTTCGACTGTGCCCTCCCGGGGACGCACCAACCCTCCGGTCAGCCGGTCTGCCACCGCCTTCATCAGCTCGAGATGAACCGGCTTGAGCAGAACCTCCCGGGCCCCATAACGCATGGCGGTTTCCAGTTCCTGATGACCGTTGCGTTCGCTCATCACCACCAGAGGCGAGGCCGGGGCATGACGCTGCATCCCCTGAAGAATCTGGATGCCGTTGAGCGCCCCCGGCATGAGCAGATCCACCAGAATCAGGTCGAAGCGCTTTTGCTTGACCAGCTTGAGCGCCTCGACCCCATCGCTGGCGAAGGTGAGGGCGTAGACCCCGCCGTTGAGCACATGAGTTACTTGCTCGCGCAGCTCTGGATCATAGTCGATAATCAGTACATCTCGCATGGCTTATCTCACAGGCTTATTCAATGGTTACCGCAGCCACTTCTTCGAGAGTGGTCAGCCCCTCAGCGGCCCTTCTGCGTGCGGCCGCACGCAGGGTGGTCATGCCGGTCTTCATCGCCGAGGTGCGGATGGCATCCTCATCCACATCCGAAGAGGCATCGAGAATAATGCGGCGGATCTCCGGCGTGAAGGGAAGTACTTCGTGAATGCCCATCCGTCCCGAATAGCCATTGCGGCATTTGGGACATCCCTCTGCGCGGTAAAAGGTGGCCCTGCTGATCTCCTCGGCAGTATAGCCCAGAGAAGAGGCGATAGCGGCTTCGGCCGCAGGCAGTGGCTGCTTGCAGTGTTTGCACAGGGTGCGCATCAGCCGCTGCGCCACCACCAGATTGATCGCATAGGCGATCAGAAAGGATTCGATCCCCATCTTGTAGAGACGCGAAACCACGCTGCTGGCGTCGTTGGTGTGCAAAGTCGTGAAGGTGAGATGACCGGTATTGGCCAGCTTGATGGCGATCTCGGCGCTTTTGGCATCGCGGATCTCGCCGACCATAACGATATCAGGATCATGGCGCAGGATCGTGCGCATCGCCTGGTCAAAATTCATCTTGTTGCCGATCTTGAGCTGGCGGGCGCCAGGGATATTGTACTCAACCGGATCCTCGACAGTGAGGATGTTGAGCTCCGGGGTCATAACGTGCGAAAGCGCCGCCACCAGGGTTGTGCTCTTGCCGCTTCCGGTCGGGCCGGTGAGGATGACCATGCCTTGCGGCTTTTTGATCGCCTTGATGAACTCGGAGCGGGCATAGTCATCAAAACCGAGTTTGTCCAGGTCGGTGATGACCTTGCGATCGTCGAGGATGCGGATGACCACGCTCTCGTACTTGCGCCCCAGGGCGGAAGAGACGATCGGCAGAATCGCCACGCGGAAGCGGATTAGAAAGGCATCGACACGGCGCTGAATAAAGCCGTCCTGGGCCATCTCCCATTCGAAACGGTCAACATTCCTGGTCCGGTCCTTGACCACCGCAAGAAAGGCTTCGGGCTTGATCCCATCCTGCCGGTGCCAGAGGATGAGGCGTCCGTCCAGACGGATATAAATCTCGGTGCAGTTGCCATCTTTGGGTATGATATGAATGTCGCTCGCCCCTTTGCGCACGCCATCGACCAGACAACCCTCGAAGAGATTGACCAGCAGGGATTTATTGAGCGCGGAAGTGAGTTCCTCCTCATCGACTTTGTTCTCCTCCTCCTCATCGATGATGGTGACCTCGGCAGCCACCTCCTTAACCAGATTGAGGAACTCGTTCTCCTGCGGAGCGATGCGGGCGAGGATCTCGCTGACGTCCTCATAACGGCCATAGGCGACTTCATAGCGTTTGATGCCCGCCCGCTGCATCAGGGATTCGATGGTGCGCGCTGTGGGATCGGGACATACAAAAATACGGATATTCTGTCCGCGTTCGCTGAAACCGAAGGGGAGCAGTTTGAGGGTGAGGAACTCCTCGCGGGTCTTGGCGTCCAGAGCCTTGTAGAAATTCTGCATAAACTCTATCCAGCCATCGGTCAGGGAGGCTGCACTGAGGCGGATTTCGCGAAAGGCGTAGATCCGGCAGAGGGCGCGGAAGACGAGATGGCGGTCATAACCGAGATCCGTAATCAGCACATCCGCAAGGGTGCGCGGCGTCGACGAGTTTTCGAGAATCTTCCCGGCCTGCTGCAGCTTCTCCCGTGTGAAACAGGTGTCCTGCTGCAGCAGCTTTTCAACAATGGCGCTGGCTATTTGATGCTTGCGTACCATGAGTTACATCCCCGGTAACTGTGGCTGGAAGAGTGCAGTCTCCGATGAAACTATGGTCAGGAGGGTCATGACCAGCATGATGAAAAAGGCGATGATGACCTGAATCCAGTCAATGATCGCTTTCATGCGGTAGGTGGTCTCCCGTTCATAATAGTTGGCAATTTGCAGGGTCACTCTTTTAAGCGTGCCCGATTCCGCACCGGCATTGAGACGGGAGAGGGCATTCTCGGTGAATACCTTCGCCTGTTTCAACGCCTGGACAAAGCTGGCGCCATCGCGGACCATCATCGGGATAGTCACCTCCTTGACCTGCTTCTCGATATACTTATTGCGGCAAGCCTCGGCGGCCGTGCGGATCACCTCGAGGTTCTCACCCGAGCCGCTGTACATGCTGTGGAAGACCCGGCAGAAAATCTCGATCGAGGTCTTGTGCAGAAGCGAGCCGATCACCGGCACCTTGATCATATGTTTGTTGACAAAGATCTTTCCCCTCGGTGTGACGGAAAGACGATAAAGTACCAGTGGAATGGCCAGGGAGAGTCCGATGATCCAGTAGATGTTGCGTACGAGAAAATGGCTCAGATCAAGACTGATCTTGGTCAGGGGTGGAAGCGTCGATCCGAAGCTGAGAAAGAGCTCGGCGGTCTTGGGAAAGATATAGCCGACATAAAAAATCACCGAAGCGATCAGGACGACGGTGGTGATGGCGGGCATGAGCAGGGCGCTGCGCATGCTTTTGCGGAATTCATAATCCCGTTCGAGGAAGCGGGCGGTATTGTCAAAGACCTCCGCCATGTTGCCGCTCTTCGAGGCCACCCCGAGCATCTTGGCGGGAAAACGCCCGAGATAATAGGCCTGCTTGCCAAAGGCCTCTTCCCCATCCTTTCCGTCCTTGAGGTCGACAAGGATTTCCTTGATGACCTTGCGCATCGCTTTGTTGCTGGTATCGCTCTCGAGCAGGCCGAGGATTTCATCGAAGGGCAGTTTTTCGCGCAGCAGATCGGCGGAGAGACGGATGAAGGTGATGACATCGGCAAAGGGGGGTTTTAAACGCAGATCGAGGATGATCTTTTGAACGCGAACATCCTCAAAACCGAGGCGGCGCAGGGCCACTTCAACCTCATCGCGTGAAAAAGCAACCTGATCGCCCTTGAGAATGGTGCCATCAAGTTTGCGCACACGGTAGATAAAGGTCGCTTTCTCCTGAATGGAGAGCAGCGTAAAATGGTGCAGGCCGGCCAGGGCTGTCGTCTTTTTTCTGGCTTCCCGCATGTTTTTCGCTTCGATGTAGCCGATAATGCGCTTCTGCTGCGCATTCAGACCGTTGTAGCGAAATTCGGCCATACACCCTCACCTCACACCTGCACCATTGAAAAAAGGAGCTGCGGGGCCCTCGAACAACAAGGGCCCCGCATTTACGGATTTACTGCGGCTGATCCCCTTAAAAACGGAAGCCAGCCGATTCCACCGCCGGAGGGCATGAGTATTACGATTTCATGCCCTGCTCCGATCTGGCGGAGTTAACCTTATTCGCCTGCTGCAATCGCTGTAGTCACATTGGTCGGTGTGACTGTGACCGTGACCACATTGGTGCCGCGTTTGGGCGTTCCGGTCAAAATGACCTGCGTCGCAGTTCCGGTGCCACAGGTGTAGGATCCGTTTTCATTGGTGTAGGTACCATCGGTGACCGATGGGATCAGATTTTTCATCGTGATCGAGGCGAAGGAATTGCCACCTCCGGCCATGCTGGTGGGTTTGATGTAGTACTGCTGTGCCAGGGAGGCCAGGTGCATGAGATCATTGGTTACGGCCTCGACATTGGCGGATTCGGCGGACGTGCTGAACATGTTGATACCGACTACAACGGCGATGCCGACGATGATCACGCTCAGCACCAGAAGCAGAAGTTGTTGCTGTCCCATAATAGTGTCTCCTCACAGCTATTAAAGGGTGGGCAGATTCGGGCCGGCACTCGCCGGACCCGGTGAGTTATGATGTTACGGTGAAGATGAATTTATTGGCGAGAGCTACACCTCCTTCCAGTCTGTCAGGTTAAGGCCCTATTATCCATGTATCCATATAAATGGATAGTGCGGCCATGGGCCGCAGGAACTCCTGTGCCATAGAATAATAGCCGGCCGAAATACAAGCGGCATGCGCCGTTGTTATCTCAGTAGCAGAGATGGATTGAAGTGAGCGAAGCAGTGAGTGCAGAACTGATAGGGAAAAAGACCAGGTTGCAGAACAAAAAAGGAAGCCGGACTATTTGCACACGTCCTCAATCACACTCTTGTGATTACCCCGCCCCAAAATAGTCACCGTTTAAAAATGAGTCAATTATGGCGATTAATAGCCATTCGATTAAATATACCTCGCGGCTGCCACAATGTCAAGTGTTATTTTATTGAACAATAAAATATTTTCATTTTTATAAGAGCTATTAATTACGTAACTTGTGTTCAGTAATTGCACAGACCGATTGCATTACTTTGAATGGTTCGGGAGAAAATATGAAATCGACGTGGTGGCGGGGTGTTGCGGCTCTTTTATTCCTCCTTTTGCCTGTTCTTCATGCGCAGGAAGTTAAAAACGAGCGCGGGCTCGCCTTCGCGGCCGTGCCCAGTTTGAGCTACAGCAGCGGTGAAGGCTGGGAGTATGGCGGCAAGCTCTTTTTCTACCAGTTCGGTAACGGGGAGAGCCGGCCCTACCGCTGGCACCTTCTCCTTAACGGCGCCCGCTCCACGGAGGAGAAGCAGGACTATTACGCCTTCGTGGACCTCCCCAACCTCTGGGGCGAGGGCAGCCGCCTCGATTTGCGCGTCGAGTACAAGGATTTCGGCCTCGACGAGTTCTACGGTATCGGCAACCTCCCCTCCTACCGTAAAGAACTGACCGATCCCGATCAGCCGGGCTTTCTCGACGAGAAATTCTACAGCTACAAGCACCGCTGGAGCGCCGGCTATCTCAATACCCAGTGGCCTCTTCGCGGCGGCCGACTGCGGCTGCTCGCCGGAGCCGCAGCCCTGCGCACCAGCCTATCGACCTATCCCCTGCCCAACCAACTCGCCCAGTCCCCTCAGCCCGGCATGGCCGGCGGCTGGAGCAACTATGCGCGCATCGGACTGGTCTGGGACAGCCGCGACCAGGAGGCCGCCCCCACCTCCGGCTGCTGGAGCGATCTGCTCATCGAAAAGAGCGCCGCTATCCTCGGCAGCGACTATGATTTTGCCCGCATCACCGTGACCGACCGCCGCTACATCAGCCTGCTCCCGGGCCTGGTCTATGCCCAGCGTCTCCTTGTCGAGCACATGCCCGGCCATCCCCCCTTCTATGAAATGGCGGTGATCAGCGGCTCTTACCAGCGCATCGAGGGGCTCGGCAGCGGCCGCAGCATACGCGGCATCCCCAGGCTCCTCTTCGTCGGCCCCACCAAGCTGCACACCAATTTCGAACTGCGCCTCCGCCTCCTCGACATGCGCATCCTCCGCCAGGAGCTCACCTTCTACGGCCACCTCTTCGCGGACGGGGGCAAGGTGCTGCTCAAGGGCGAGAAGGCCAGCCTCTCCCGCTACCAATGGAGTCAGGGCGCCGGCCTCCATGTGCAGTGGAAGAAGGAACTCATCGGCGCCCTCGACGTCGGCCGCTCGCAATACAACGACATGGCCGTCTATCTCACCTTCGGCAACCTCTTCTGAGTTGATAGGCATAAAAAAAGCCAGGCTCCTGAGGGGCCTGGCTTTCGGTTTTGCGCTCGTGCGGTCGGATTATTTGTCGGTCAACGCCGCGACACCGGGGAGGAGTTTCCCCTCCATCAGCTCGAGGCTGGCCCCGCCGCCGGTGGAGACGTGGCTCATCTTCTTGGCCACGCCGGCTTTTTTGACGGCGCTGGCGGAATCACCGCCGCCGATCACCGTCACCGCGCCGCTGTTGGCCATGGCCTCGGCAACCGCGTAGGTGCCCTTTTCGAATCCGGCCACCTCAAAGACGCCCATGGGTCCGTTCCAGACGATGGTTTTCGATTTGGCGATCTCCTTGCGGTAGAGCTCGATCGTCTTCGGGCCGATATCGAGACCCATCTGCCCGTCGGGGATGGCCTCTCCGGGCGTGACGGCGGGATTCACTTCCTTGCCCGCTTCAGGAAACTGGGCGGCGATGACATGGTCGACCGGCAGCAGCAGGGTCACCTTTTTGGCCTTGGCGATCTCGAAAAGCTCTTTGGCTTTTTCGATAAAATCGGCCTCGACGCGGGAGGTCCCCACGGGCACGCCCCTGGCCTTGAGGAAGGTGTAGGCCATAGCCCCGCCGATCATCAGACTGTCGACCTTGCTGAGCAGGTTTTCAATGACGAGGAGCTTGTCGCTGATCTTGGCGCCGCCGAGGATGGCGAGCAGGGGCCTTTCGGGGGCGTCGAAGACGCGGGCGAAATAGTCCAGTTCCTTGGTCATAAGGTAGCCGGAAGCGCCTTTTCCGAGTTTGGCGGGCAGGCCAGCCATGGTGGCATGGGCACGATGGGCGGTTCCGAAGGCGTCGTCGACGTAGAGGTCTCCCAGTTTGGCGAGCGCGTCAATGAACCACTGCCGTTCTTCCTTGCTCATCTTGACACCGGCCTTCTTGCCCTCTTCCTCGGGATAAAAACGGACATTTTCGAGGAGGAGCACATCGCCCTCTTTCATGGCGGCGACTGCCTTTTCTGCTTCAGGTCCGACACAGTCGGGGGCGAAGGCCACCGGCTTGTCGAGGAGTTTGCTGAGGGCGGCGGCCACGGGTTTGAGCGAGAATTCACTCTTTTTTTCGCCGTCCGGGCGGCCGAGGTGGGACATGAGGATGGCCTTGCCCCCGTCGGCGATGACTTTTTTAATCGTGGGCAGGGCGGCGACGATGCGTTTGTCGTCAGCCACCTGCAGATCGGCGGTGAGGGGCACGTTGAAATCGACGCGCACCAGGACGCGTTTTCCCTTCATCTGCAGATCATCGATGGTTAGTTTTGCCATATTAAGCTCCACTATAAAAGGTTAAGAAGTATTGCGCTGAATTGAAGCTTATAATTTAGCTGTTTCCGGCAAAAAAACAAGCAAAATGAATAAAGCCCACCTCTCGCGCCGATCCAACCAAACCTGACGCGCCCCAAAAACCTCATGTCAACCCGAATCCCCTCTCGCGCCGACCCGACCGAGCCAAATCCGGTCATCTTCCTTCCCGCCTTCCAGCGCCCGGAATTTCGCGGAAATCAACTTGACTATATGGCAGAAAATACCTACATTTATTCCTGATTTCGCCGGGGTGGTGAAATTGGTAGACGCACTGGACTCAAAATCCAGCGTAGGCAACTACATGCGGGTTCGATTC
>ENA-UOWO01000573-UOWO01000573.1-activated-sludge-metagenome-genome-assembly--contig:-NODE-573-length-52672-cov-11.259479_pt1 | contig 52672 bp, 41 predicted proteins | sample MGYA00238148_ERZ761564 | MGnify/ENA primary metagenome ERZ761564 (study PRJEB28885, sample SAMN05720194) | activated sludge metagenome | isolation source: Anaerobic digester | place: USA...
AAGATACAACATTATTTTAATATTACGTCATATTATGCCTAACTTAACACTAGTAATTTTAACCTGTCCCGAAGCTCCGGAAACTGTCTTTCAAGATTTTGGAATAGGACAGCTTATTAATGGTTATGCACATATCCCGATCGATCCTGATTTAGTGATCAATATAAATGTATCTGATCAACATCCACTAAAAGTGTATGTAACACCTGAAGGGGATTGTAACGGACTCTATGTGACAAATAAATCTGCTGAAGGTTTTGACGTGTTTGAACTTCAGGGTGGGAAATCTAATATTTCTTTCTCATGGCAAATTGTTGCAACAAGAGCTGATGAACAATACATGCTCACTAACGGCAAAACAGAAGTTGCTGTTAATAGTCAAAGGTTTCCACCTGCTCCAGGCCCATTGGAGTCTGAAGGATTTGATCTTCGGCCTGTAAAACTGACAGACATGGAAATACTAAAAATCGAAACAGAAAAATATAAAACTAAGAATCTTGTCGAAGACAAATTAATTGAATCCCAGACTTTAGAACCTGTTGAAGATCATGTGATTGAAATAATAGACAATCCGCATGAATAAACTCCTCCGGCATACTATTCATGGCTTGAGAATAATGCCAGCACTGGTATTTTCAATTCTATCTCATCTGGCAGCCGCCCAGGTATCCATCAGCCCAGGCACATGGATAACGGTGAAAGAGGGCGGTTCGCTCTACATCGGAACCGACCTGCATATCAAATCCACAGCCGATTCTTCCGGCTATTTCGTCGATCAGACCATCGATGGCGATGTCACCATTACCGGGGATATAACCGTAGACCGGTATATGGCTCCCGATATCTGGCATAATGTGGCGTCGCCCGTCAGCAATGAAACCAGCGCCTGCTTTACCGGTACCGACCTGGTTTACTGGTACGATGAGACCCAGATCTGGAACGACTGGAACTTTGGCTGGGTATGGTATACCGGCGCGACCGGAGGCCCGCTCACGGTATTCCGGGGTTATGATGTTTTCTTCCCGGATAATCCAGTAACGGTCAACTATTCCGCCACCGGAGCCGAAACCCTGAATACCGGCAACTATATTTACAATGTGACCGTCACCGATCCGACACCCAACCCGATCGAGATCCCTTCGCATGTCGGATGGAACCTGGCCGGGAACCCCTACCCTTCGCCGGTCGACTGGCTGGCGGCCAGCGGGTGGGACAAGTCAGACATCAACGACGCCAAATATATCTGGGATGGGGATAATGACATCTACACGATTTTTATCGGAGGCGGATCCCCGATCGGGATCAACGGCGGAACACGATACATTCCGTCAAACCAGGGATTCTGGGTCCAGGCGGTACAAAACGGTACTCTGGGCATCAGCAATGCGGTCAGGCTTGGAAATATGACCGGCACCCCCGACTTTTACAAAAACGAAACGCCCGGCTATCCGCTGATCAGCCTTATCGCCGAAAGTAATGGCCGCAGCGATGAAGCCGTCGTTCGGTTCATCGAAGGGACGACCGCCGGGTTTGACAAAAATTTTGACGCATCCAAGCTTTTCAGCCCTTCAGATGAGGTTCCGCAACTGAGTATCCGGGCCGGAAAACAGTCCCTTGCCCTGAACACCTTTCCGAATCCCTTCCTTAGTAATCCTATTGAGCTGGATTTTCAGTGCGGGGAAAAAGGGATCTTTACAATCCGGCTGGGAGAAAGGACCTGGATTCCCGATACACTGAAAGTTTACCTCAAAGACGAACTGGAGAACCGTATGACACTGCTGAACAGTGATGCTCCATACAATTATTTTCATCATCCCAATAACTCCAGGGATAGATTTAAGCTTTACATCAACCCTCCTGCAGCGATCACCGAAAATCTCCCGGGTGTCAGTAACTTTATCGTATATTCCAGCGGAAACCGGGTAACCATTATAAAAAACACTTCCCTGGTGCTATCGGGGGAAATTGATATTATAAACCTACTCGGACAAGTAGTTGAAAAGGCTCACTATAATAATGAAGAAACCAGGAATTTGACACTAAATTTGCCAGGGGGTGAATATTTCATCATGATAAAAACAAAAAGTAATATATTTAGATCGAATTTTTTTATTAACAACAAATAAAGGAACCATCTGAATAACTACAGGTTAAAAATATTCCTGTTGATATTTAAGATTATCAATCGAACTATTATTAATTATCTTTGAAAAAAAAATCTTATGAAAAGAACTAGGTACCCTCTTTTACTATTGGTTTCTGCAGCGATCTGCTTACTTGGAATGGATACTTATGCTCAGGAACTGGAAGTCTCTCCCGGCACACTGATGTTTGCCACCAATCCCGGCTCCTCCCAGACTCAGCAAATTACCCTGAGAAACAAAGGAAAGACGGAACAATCTTTCATATTTAATCTTAGCGACTGGTTGACGGATGAAAACGGTGAAGTGAAATATTTCGATCCCGGAACAACAACACGATCCTGTACCGACTGGATCACCGTATCTCCCGCATTGGTTACGCTGCAACCCAATGAGCAGGCTACGATCAATGTGACCATGCTGGTTCCGAATGATAACCCTTCCACTAAATGGGCGGTTCTTTTCGTACAATCGGCTGTTGAACAGACCGGTCCCCGGGCTGTCGACAAAGAAATGGCACTGGGTGTGCAGCTTGCCCTCCGGATTGCTGTGACCATCTACCAGTCGCCTGCCAGCAATACACTGTATAAAGCCACCATTGAAGGGCTTACGGAAAAGATCGGCGAAGACAACTCCCGCACTTACGGTTCACAGGTGATTAACCTGGGAGATAAAGTATTGAACTGCAAGGTGTACTTCACCATTTCCAACCTTGAAACGGCTGAAGAATTCACTTCCGCCCCATTCGAGTTTTCCCTGCTACCGGAAACCAGCAAGAAAGTTTCCTATAAGCACGACAAACCACTGGAAAAAGGCAAATACTCAGTAGCGGCCATCCTTGACTACGGATTCAACAACGAGCTGGATGGCGTGCAACTTGAAATAGACGTCAAGTAGCGCCTGCAATGAATAAACGGTGTCTGCTCTTCCTTCTGTTCCTCCATCCGGTTTTCATTATCTCCTACGCACAGGACGTGCAGTATATTGATACTGCTTTCCAATCGGATAACACAACCATCGAATCCATCATCCATTATGTTATCCGTAATAAGGATACGATAAAAGACGGCCCTGCGGTTTATTATTACAGCAGCGGAGAACTCTGGCAGACCGGCTATCATACAGATGGACAGAATGATAGCCTATGGTCGGTCTACTATCCTGACGGGCACCTCAGCAGCCGGATCATGTTCCGGAATGGCAAAAGAAAAGGAGAATTCACATACTTCTTTGAATCGGGCGGAATAAAATCCAAAGGGTTTTATGACAATGACAGCCTTACAGGCGAAGTTTACCTCTATTTTGACGGTGGTCAGGTCAATGAAATAAGGCAATACAAAGGGAATAAGCTCAACGGGATCATGACCGGATACTATCCCGACGGCAACCTGAATTACCGCTTTGAATTTGCCGACAGCCTGAAAAACGGGATCTTCGAAATGTATTATCCATCGGGTAAAATCAAGGAAAAAGGCCTTGTCAGGGATAATATCTTCTATGATGTGTACCGGACTTATTACGAGAACGGGCAGCTCGAAAAAGAGATCCTGTACAAAAACAGCGTGATCGACGGCCCGTATAATGTGTATTGGGACAACGGGAACATACAATCTTCCAGTACCTATGTGAATGGCAAGGTCGAAGGGCTGGTCAATCTTTATTATAAAGACGGTAGCCCGTTTGAAACCGGAGAATACAAATCGGGGAAACGGGAAGGGATCTGGATTTCTTATTATCCCGACTCCACGGTGTACATGGAAGGCGTGTATGAACAAGGTCATCCGTCAGGTCTGTGGAAGGTTTATTATCCGAACGGCCAGGTGAAACAAAGCGGTGTATTTAAAAACGGGATTTCGGAAGGGCCCTGGCAGTTCTTCCATGATAATGGCGCAGTAAAAATGAAGGGTACCTATGTTAATAACAAGGAAAACGGAAACTGGGTTCATTATTATAATACCGGAAAGATAAAGCTTGATCTGTATTACAAAGACGGCAAGCTGGAAGGTACCCAATCGGGTTTTGACCCTGAAGGCAACCTGGCAGAGAAAGCCATCTATTCGGAAGGATTGCTCATTGAGAAAATCAAATGATGATGAAACCCGGCATCCTCATCATCATCCTGTTCTTGCTTCTTGGACCGGTCAAAAACCGGATCAATGGCCAGGATATCCCTCCGCCCAACCCGGGTCTTGTCATCAATATCGTAACCGGGTACAGCATCCAGTTTGTTTTTGATGAGATCGATGAATACATCAACGGGATTCAGAATGCCGGCCAGTCGACATTTATCCGTATCGGTGCAATATACGACTGGAAACTCCAGTTTAAAGCCGATCAGGATATGTTTTACGGCACCTTTGACCCTGCCCACCAGATGGAGCTTAACAATGTCGGTGTTACGGTCAACTCGATCGGTACCAACCTGGATGATGGTACCCATATCCTGAATTATGCAAAGGCCGCACCTTTGGCCCTGGAATATACCGATGTGACTCTTCTGACAAAAGGTACCTTATCTAATAAAGGGTATGGCATTGAAAACACCTTTACGCTCGACTGGGAGATGGGCACCCGGAACGGAAATATGAACCAGACTCGCATGCTCGACCAGCTTATTCCGGCAGATTCATATACCTTAAACATTATTCTCACCCTTTCGGTATATTAAGTTTTCGTTTTTTTTTCGAGATTTCTGCGATTTTTTGAAACCTATCCATTTTTCCCTCGTTAAATTTTTTACAGAAGAGTTCATTATTTATACTTGATTTAAATTAGGAGTGTCCGGTTAAATTTTTTCAGGTTTGGAATAACCTTTTATCAACAAGCTGATTAATATTAACCTGACCACCTCCCAAGAAATTGTTAATAAATCATCTTAATCTTAAAATTAAAATTATGAAAAAGATTGTTCTTCTTTTCGGATTGCTGTTCGCACTTCAGGCAGCCATTATGGCTCAATTGACCGACCAGGAGGTGGTTGTGTTCAATGCTCATCTCAATGAAACTTTCAACCTGAACGTTGACGGTGTTACACAAGAAATTACATTCGCCGTTGCGGCCGATTACAACAACGGTGTCACGGAAGCCGGCGGTATTGTTCCGGGATTTACCCTGATCAGCGTCGAAGCAACCGGCGACTGGGAACTGGAGATCAGCGCCCCCGATTTTACACCGGGTGGTGGTCCTAACCCCGGAACCGGTGCTATCCCGATCAACAACCTGGGTGTATGGTGCCAGGCTACAGGTACTCACCAATTCGGCACCGAAGTGACCTGCGCATACCAGAATGCTGCTGCAGCCATGGGTCTTACCAATGCCGACCAATTGCTAATCGGACTGGGAACAACCAACGCCGGGGACATCTCCGACAACGCCTTTACGCTGCACTGGCTGATGGGTACCATGCAGGGATCCATGAACACTGAAAGTATGTTCAACCAGTTGGCTCTCGGTACCTTGTTCTCGACCGGTGACTTCACGACCACAGCCACTCTGACCCTGACCGAAATTCCGTAAGAATTTTAACGCATATGAAAGAAGGGGACATGGGACCAATTACGCCATGTTTCCTTTTTTCATGATGAATGTTTCCCACGCAGACATTACCAGGGAAGTGTTTTTCACACCCGATTATCACCCTTCGTTCCAACATCAGATTTAAAATTATGAAAAGAATAATTCTGTTACTTATCTGTTTCACTGCCATCCAATTAAACAGTGTAACAGCACAACTGACCGACGACGAGGAAGTAGTTTTCAATGCCATTTTGGGAGGAGCTTTCAACCTGGTCGTGCAGGATGGAGATGTCCAGACAGCTACATTTGGCGCTGCCGATGAATACAACCTGGGTATTTCCGAAACAATGGGGAATCCGGGTATCGATCCCGGTTTTACAACCGTCGCGATGGAAGCCACCGGAAACTGGTACCTGAAAATCAGCGCACCTGATTTTACCCCCATAGTGGGAACAGGCGTCATTCCGATCAATAACCTGGGAGTCTGGTGTGAGGCTACCGGCGTTCACCAATTCGGAACCGAGGTGGCCTGCGCTTACCAAAGTGCCGATGCCGCCCTTGGGCTTTCCAATACTGATATCACCCTGATCGACCTTTTAACGGACAATTCCGGGGATCAGACCGACAACCTGTTCGTTTTGCACTGGCTGTTCGGTACCATGCAAGGGACAATGAACCCCGCCAGCATGTTTTCACAACTGTCTGACGGTATTTTCAGCCAGGGAACTTATACTTCGACTGTTGTACTGACAATGACCGAAATACCCTAACGATCTTTTCTTCATAACTTAAAAAGGAAATAAACTATTAAATGTTAACATCTTAATAGTTCTATTTCCTTTTTTTATTGAGGATTACGATTATCTTTGGAAGAATGGACAAACTTTTTAAAATAAGGCTCTTAACTACTCTGCTGACAGGGTTTTCCGCTATTTATGCGTTCTCCCAGGAGACCCCGATGCTGATCAGTACCGAGGCTAAACTCGATAATGTGTTGTTATTGAAGATGACGCCGGAGAAATATGTCGAATTTACCATTAAAAAGATCAATGAAAATCTTTACCAGATAACGGATCAGCCGGACGATGTGATGTTCAGCGTCGAATCGACCGGCAACTGGAACCTTTCCATTTCTGCAGAGGATCCTTATTTTACCGGAGTTAGCGATTCTTCACACAAGATTCCCGTCGATTTCATCGGGCTGTTTGTTGAAAACATAGGCTCTAACTGGGATAACGGTCTTTTCTCCAACATGGCTAATGCAACCAAAGACACGGTGGTCAGCCTGTCGCCCGATAAAACCAGTTTGCTCGAGGCAGGCGTCAGGGGAAATGTCGGCGGCTCGCTTCAAAACGCATTCATCCTCCGGTGGAAGTTCTTTTATGAAGACGCGGCCCTGAAGACCAGGAAATTCACCGATTACATCATTGAAGACGACACATACAAGGTGGGGTATTATATCACTTTATCGGAAAGTACCGCAAACAGTAAGATTGATCAATAAAATCCCTGCATAGGGGCCGGCAGAGACCGGTAATTTATCCGCTATAAAAACTGAAACTTGACTTTAAGATACTCATTTTTTCAGGGCTCCTGTTCTTATCGGGGAAAAGCCTGATCTCACAAGCCCGGCAACCTGACGGAGGACAGGCTGGCGCCATCCTTTCCGCTTCATTCATCAAACCCAATGTCGGCCTGAAAAGTGGCGCTCTTAGTTTTAATGTGATCCGAATCAGAAACCTTTCCGATTCTGCTATCCGAATTAAACCGGTACTCATGCTCCCCGACGGCTGGCTCTCCTTTACCACACCCGTTAATGATACGCTGATCGGAGCCAACGACTCCATCTCCATCCCGATCCGTTTTCAACTTCCCGAAAAAGTCAGTTCCGAAATAAGCCACGACATCGCTTTCCGGGCCTACTCCATGCAAAACAAACTCCTCTCGGAAACACATTGTACTGTCAAACCGGAGGCTTTTCACAAATGGGATGTTACACTTCCGGATAACAGGGTATTTTTTTATCCCCGTAACAACAATTCTGATTTCACCATTTTCATTGAAAATAAGGGCAATATTGAAGAGCAGATTGATCTTAATATCATTACCGACCGAAAAGTGGAACTGGTCAGTACCGGAGCATGGCAACCCGGCCAACCCATAAATATAAAACCGTTCCAGGATACGACCCTGAAACTGAACGCCAAATATATCAATGATGACCAGCGGGTATTTGACCTGAGCAAGATACAGGTAATCGCCGAAGCGGGCGAGGCTAAATTCAACCAGTCGTTCATGATCGAAAAATACAACGACACGTATGCACCGCTGATCTTCGACAGGACTCTCCCCCATCAGGTAGAGCTCGGGATCAGAACATTCACAGGCAACCAGGAATTCCTTCCGTTCATCAAAGCAAGAGGAATAGCGACAATAAAGAGCACCAGCTCATTTACCTATAATTTCAATTACTATTCCGTAACAGGGGCTGAGAACATCATCAGCAACAGTTATTATAATTTCCTGTATAAATGGAAATCACTAAAAGTGGGGCTGGGCGCTTTCAGCTCTCAACTCGGAAGAAACCTCTATACCCGGAATGGGATAATGGCTTCCAACATCCTGAAATTATCAGATCATCTCAACATGGAAGTATTTCTCAGTCAAAGTTTTCTGGTTCCGAAAACGAGCATTGCCAGCGGATTCACCTATGAGAAAAAGAAACTGGAACTGCGCGGTTCGCTGGCTTATGATATGGATAAAGACAAAGGGATCAACACAGGTTCTGCCATGGTCCAGTCGGGCCTCATCAAAATTTTCAAGGACCATGATTTCACTTTCAGCCTCTATGGATACCATGAAACCCACGACGTGACCAACGATTACACGCTGGCGGGAGTAGCCTGGGATATCAACTATTTTGCAAAGATAGGCGACATGGTATCGGTCCAGGTCACCAACAATTACGGTTCACCCAACATGCCGGGCCCTCAGATGGGCCTTTTGAACTTTAGCGCCAATGCCATTTTAATGTTAACTAACCGTCGAAACTATTTCTCGGTGCAATACCTGAACAGCTCAAGGAAGTATCATATTTACAATTTTGAAGGGGAAAAGCTGCCGAACATCTCATTATATGACCAGTACGCCAACCTGCTTTTTCATTCCAGTACCAATTCCAATCATACGTGGGAAGCAGGCCCCAGCATCGAGGCATACCATTCTTACCGCCCACCCCTGACTGCAGGCGGATCAGATGCCGAATATCATGCCCAGAAGGTCCGGTTCGAGTACAAGTCGGTCATTGCACGGGCTTTGATGCTGAACATGAAAACCGGCATCAGCCGTATCAATCATATAGAAACGGATACGCTGACTTACCAGCGTTACGATTTCCATCTGATGGGAGGTTACAATTTCGGCCGGGGTTACAGCATTTCCTTCAGTTATGACTACGGACCGATGGTGAACAACGGGCTATACCAGTTTGCCGGTGATATTAAAAACCACAGTTTCAATATCAGCCCCAGCATGATGAAATCGTATTTCAAAGAGAGGATAAACCTGACCATATTCTCCAATTTCATCTACAGGATGGATCTGGGTTACATTTCCGTAAACGTAAATCCCAAAATCGAGGCATATTTATTCAACGACTGGTATGCGGTGGCCAGTGGCACCTATCATTTTACCCAGCAGGAATATACCGACCAGACTACGCGGAATTCTTATGTTTATGCCGAAGTATCGATCCGGAAGAGGTTCGGAAAATCGGACTTCAACAAATGGCAGAAGCACACCCGCAGGCTGAAAGTGGTAATGTTCAAAGACGATAACGGAAACGGGACCAAGGAAGACAATGAACAGGGCATTCCGTTCGTCAAGACCAGGCTGAAGCTCACCAATACCGACAATCCGTATGTCAGCACTCAATTCCCGGTGGATATCATTCTTCTTTCGAATAAAGCGGGAGCGGTGAATTACAACAAATTACCCAGAGGATTTTACGAACTGACCGTCACTCCGCTGACCGATATGAAGGAATATTTTTACGTGAACCGGAGTGCTGAAAAACTGGAACTGATCAAAAATGCCACTTATTATGTCCCGTTCCAGAAGGCCAGCAAGATCAGCGGCAAGGTCACGGTTCAGCGCCAGAAATTCATCAAAACAGGGGAAGAGTCGCTGGACCTGACAAATATCAAAGTGACCGCCTATAATAAGCAGGGGAACAGCTACTCTTCATTCACGCTGTCGGACGGCAGCTTTACGATCTATGTCCCTGACAACAACAGTTATTATCTCAGGATGGGGAATGTTTTCGGCAGCAATTTCCGGATTACGCAAAACGATATCAACGTGGATGTTGCCGGGGGAAAAGTACCTGAAGTGGTATTCAACGTAGTAGAGAACAGCCGCCAGGTCAAGTTCAAGGGGGCCAAGCCGGCGGTTACCGATACTGCCCAGGCGGAGCCGCTTAAGATCAAGGTGTTGCATGGCAAGTTCTATGAAAACTCCAAAGAAGCAGCGGTTAACAAGAATGCCGTTCCGGTATTCAATATCCCGGAAGCCGCGGTCCAGGAAGAACCGATAATCCCGGGAAATTTCTATGTCGTAACAGGATCGGATTCCACCCGGACGCAAGCTGTTAAGATCAAGCGGATTATGGATGAGAACGGCCTGGATGCACGCCTCGGATATAATGAATCCGAAGGCATGTATTACATCTTCACCGGATATTATCCCAATAAAGGGGATGCGAAGGATGAACTGGAAAGGTTAAAGGCGGCGGGCATGGCTGATGTGGAGATCATTAAATTCCAGGAATAATCCTATTGCCTTTCTTAATTTTTATTAAAAATCACAACTTTTCACCGGAAATAGAATCCATACCGCATTTTTTGCATTTCTGCAAATTTGAAAGTTAATTATAAGATATAGTTCGTTTCTTCCCAGACAAATGCCATAAGGATCAATTTCCCTGATCGGACCGGCTGATTTAATATTGTGATTGAATTTCAACATATTAAATCGAAGGCCATGAGAACCAGGAAATTTAATTCAATGGTAAACCGTCGGCAGGCCAGCAGTTTCATCTCAGCCCTGAGGTTATCGATTACATGTACCGGTAAAATATTGAATAAAAAGTGACTTTCGGGTCCAACTTGTTTCCTTTTAATTATGACAAGCAAACAAATCAGAAAATGAATCCGGCTCAAAACATAGTGATTGCACTGTTCCTGACGATCCAGCTGGGGATCGGCGAGAACCGGATTTATATCAAACCCTCTGTTTTTACATTGCCTGAGATTATCTTCACTAACCAGGCCAATTACGAGCTTTCAAAGAAGAATAAGATTCCCAGGACAGATCCTCCGGCTATCAGGATTTATCACAAAAATAATGTTCATCATCCGGAAAAATCGTTCCAGGTTAAGGTTACAATGCCTGATCTGGTGGCTGTTTTTCATCGCGGAAATGGCCTGGATAACTATAATAAGAAAATAAAATGAAAACCAGACAGACAGCATTGATAACGGGAGCCACGAGCGGGATCGGGAAGGCTTTTGCTGTCTGTTATGCCGGTATGGGATACGACCTGGTGGTCACCGGGAGGAGGATGGACAGGCTGGAACAGCTTTGTTCGGAATTATCCCGGGAATACGGGATCAGGGCTGAAGCGGTCAAAGCCGAGCTGTCGGAAGAACAAGACATGGAGAGGCTGCTGAAAGTGATTATACGACGGGACAATATCGGAATTCTGGTCAACAATGCCGGTTTTGGCTCCGGGGTTGATTTTTACCAAAACAGCCTGGAAGAGCACCTGAAAATGCTGGATGTGCACGTAAAGGCATCGATAAGGCTCATATATGCAGTATTGCCTCAGATGAGGATGAGAAAGGAGGGGGTGATCATCAATGTCTCGTCGCTGGGGGCTTTCATGCCGGCGCCGGGAAGTTCGATGTATTCTGCCACCAAGCTGTTCCTGGCCAGTTTCTCTGAATCGCTGAATATGGAGGTCAGGCGGCATGGCATAAAGGTCCGGTGTGTTTGTCCCGGGTTTACCCATACCGAGTTCCATGAACGCCGGGCTCAGGGCAAGATCAGGGCGGGCGGCAAGCTGATGTGGATGGAGGCGGATGACGTTGTGAGAAAAACAATCAGATCGCTGAAGAAGAATAAGATAGTGGTAGTGCCGGGAATCATCAACAGGTTATTGATTGCTGTGACGAGCATCATCCCACGCCGGTTGTATTATCATTTGATGGAAAGGTCAGGAAAGGCCAAGGTCGGTCCGGGCTTTATCGATCGTATGAAGCAACTTGTTGAAAAACCGGTTTCGTTCTTTTTCACCACTCACACTGATCAGGTTTGATTTCTTCATCAGCTGCCGCATATGCTGCTCGACATTGGTACAGAAGGCCTTATCCTGTGTGACGAGGAGGCTGATCACGTCGAAGGTCAGGTAAGTTGCCATATGGTCGCCGACACGCACCCAGATCGAATTATCGTTGAGCACGACTTCATTTTCGTACATCATGAATGAATTCGGAATCCCCTCCGCCGGCATCCCGTAATGGAATTTAAACCCCATTTCAGCCTGCTTCCGAATATGGAGGACCCATTTTTCCAGTTTATCCACCAGGTTTAAGATATCCTCTTTCTTCTCAAAATATCCTGATATCCAGTAATATTCGATCTGCCGCATCAGGATTCGGAATGTATCCTCGTTCCAGATCTCGGTGGTTGGAATTTTAATAGCTGCCCTGAGAATATCATTTCCGATATCTACTATCTCGGGGTTGACATCATCCAGGCGAAACAATTTATTTTCATATTCGGGGAAGTTGAAAATCGTTTTCTCCCAGAAGAAGAATTTAAAAGCAGCGATCTCGGGGAAATGGAAATAATGGAACACCGGAGGATCTTTGGCGGCATAGATAATTTCAGGGTTCCTGGCTGCCTGAATTCTCCGGATATCATCCTTTATCTGCAGGAGCCAGTCTTTGATACTAAAGTCGCCCGGATGCAAAGCAAATTTTCGGAAGACGACGTGGTTAAGATCGAGGCCGGCGAGAGCATCCAGCGAGAGATTGAATTTTTTACTGAGTTTAACGAGTTCTTCGAGCGACAGTTCCTTCTCCCCTCTTATCCTTCGGTAAGCACTGTCGTAACTGATTTCCAGCAGTTCGGCAATTTCATGGACAAAAGACATGTTATCGGGGATCTTTTCCCTGATCTGTTGAAAAAAGAATTGCTGAAGACCTGGCGTTTCAGTCATAATGATGTAAATATAAGTAATTTATATTTACATTGAATTTTTACCCGGAAAAATGTTTTCGTAGCCCGTCGGGCTTCAGATTTCGTGCTCCGAGGGGTAAACCCGTCGGTTATGGGGATATGAAGTTTATTCGATGGAGATTTTGCCGGCGTTTTGATCGAGCCACTGATCGAAACTTTGCAGTGACGGGTTGATAGACCTGGCTACTTCAAGGTTGCGGCCGCCGACGAAATCGGCTTCAAAATCGCGTTTGAACTGGAACATGTTACCCATTTCATCGGCGCCGGGGAAGCCGAAACTGCGGTAGACATCTGCCGGCACATCGTTATATTTCACTTCTGCACCTATGACCCTGGTGAAAGAGGCTGCCATCTGGGCGCCGGTGAGGTGCTCCCCTGCGATTCCGATGGTTTTGTTTTTGTATTTTTCGCCTGCCTTAAAAATCCCATAAGCACACTTACCGATATCGACGGCGACTATGCCCGGAAGTTTTTTATCGCCCATCGGAAAAGTGATCGCCAGTACTCCGTCCGGTCCTTTCTTTGGGCCAAGGCCGAAATAAATGTAATTATCCCAGTAGAAGGAAGTTCTGAGGATAGTCGACGTTAAACCCGGTTGTTGAAAGAACTTTTCCGCCTCTCCTTTTGAGTCGAAATGAGGCACTTTGTATTTTCCCATCAGGGTCGGCATCCGGTTGTCGTCAAGCGGGATAAAGTCACGGGTATCTTCCAGCGACGACCAGATAACATGCTTTATGCCTGCTGCCAGAGCCGCATCGGCAATATTCTTTGCCTGTGCTGTTTCTTTTTCGGGTGAAAAATGTTCCCAGAAATTGGTAACGCCAAATACACCATATGCTCCGTTAAAGGCCTTTTCCAGGCTTTCAGTATCGTCGAGATCAGCCGATACTACTTCCGCACCCCTGTCGGCCAGGGCTTTAGCTTTATCAGCATTAATATTACGGGTAATAGCCCTTACCGAAAATTCGCTTTGTGAATCGGATAAAATGGCATCGGCCAGTCCGCCACCCTGGGCGCCGGTTGCACCGATTATCGCTATTATTCTTTTTTCAGTCATTGTATTTAGTTCATTAAAGTTGACAATCATAAACTCATAGAAATGCATTTTGTTCATTTGGCTGACGATTGAAATGGGAAAATCGTGAAGTACTGGCAAACCGGCATTGGTTCCTGGTTCGGGGTTTTTTAAATTAATATGTCTGATTTGTTTACAATTTAAGTATATCTGTCCTTGTATTTTAAAATAACGTCTTTTAATTTTCAAGGATAAATTATGATTCTTCGTCCACGACTCAAGGCCGAAATTGAACGATCCTTATCGGTTTCACCGGTGGTTGCGCTTCTCGGTCCGAGACAATGCGGCAAAACCACGATCAGCAGGCTTATTGCAAAGAATCATAAGGCAGTCATATTTGACCTGGAAGATCCTGTTGATTACCAGCAATTATCTGCCGCACCCCTTATCACACTTCAATCGCTAAATGGGCTTGTCATTATTGATAAAGTGCAGAAGATGCCTGAATTAACTGGCATCTTAAGGGTTTTAGCTGACCGCAGCAACTCTCCTGCAAAGTTTCTGATACTCGGCAGCGCTTCACCTGTTATGATGAAGAATGCTTCTGAATCGCTTGCCGGCAGGGTGTCTTTTATTGACATGTCGGGCTTTAACCTGGAAGAAATCGGGGCGGAACACCTCCGGATGCTTTGGACCAGGGGTGGATTTCCACGATCATTCCTGGGCAAAGATGAACGGATAAGCTTCCAATGGAGACAGGACTTTATCCGTACTTTTCTGGAGAGAGATATTCCCCAGTTGGGAATTTCTATCCCGGCGGTTTCATTGAGAAGATTCTGGACAATGCTCGCCCATTATCATGGAAATATCTGGAACGGTTCTGAATTTGCACGCTCCATAGGGACTACCGAACCAACAGCCAGAAGATACCTTGATATTCTTTCCGGCGCTTTTGTAGTTAATCAATTACAGCCATGGCATGAAAATCTAAAAAAAAGGCAGGTAAAATCACCCAAAGTTTACATCAGGGACTCAGTTTTACTTCTGGGCCACTCACGCCGGGGGAGAAATTGATCTGCTTTCAATACGCAACGGCATTAAAACAGGATTTGAGATCAATTACTCTGATGCACCGAAGGTGACCAAATCAATGCTCCTTGCAATCGAAGATCTTTCCCCGGAAAGGATATTGATTATTTACCCGGGTGAGAAAGATTATGCGCTGCATGATAAAATTCAGGTGAAGGCTGCGAAGAATATCTGGATTTCTTCCCTACCTTTACCCGTGTAAACCAACCTCTCTGCCTTGAACGCCATCAGACGATTCATAAAAACCGTTCCGAAATGGGCATTTGTGGTTGTGCTGGTCGTGATTTTCGTGCAAACAGCCAATATGTTCTACAATGCCCGCATGCCGGTCAGCGGTGAAAGAGAAAACAACGACAACACCAATGGTTATTATATCATTGACTTTGTCGATCCCGGCGGGCCGGTAGATAAAGCAGGGATCAAAATCGGCGATACGATTGTTTCCTGCAATCATTACCCGCTGGAGGAATGGTTTTCTGATGATCACGGACAGAGAGCCGGCGACACCCTTATTTTTGGAATGCTGAGGAACGGCATAGAAGTGGGGACGCCTGTTATCGTCACATCCAGGCTGTCGATGAGTCCCTGGATATATTGGCCTCCATATATATTTTTCATTCTGGTCAGTGGATTAAGCCTGGTCATTCTACATCTGAAACCGAAGGACCGGTCAGCTACTTTGTATTTCCTGTATATCCAGGGATCTGCCATAATGGCCATCGGGGGTTTTTATTTGCTGGAGGACCCTTTATCCATATTTATGGCACTGACTTTCCTGTTTTGTGGCATGTTAACACCGGCTATCCTTATCCATTTCCACCTGATTTTCCCGAAAACATCTGTTCTTTTCAATCGCTTTAAATATTTACCGAAGATATTTTATGGAGCCGCCTTTTTATTCTTTCTTTTCCACACAGTCTGCATTTTCTACCAGAGCTTTATCACTTCATTTTATGCTCCTCTTCCGTTTGATCCCATATTAATAGGCCTTCGCTGGGCAGCTTTCGCTTCGATTATAGCCATCGCCATTGCCATATTCCAGCTATTCACCATCAAAGATACCCTGTCCCGTAACCAGTTATTGATAATAGTGACCGGTACCATCTTTGGCGTGATATTCACCATTTTCTATGCGGTATTTTATGATTATATAAACAGTCTTTGGGGTGTATATCCAAACCTTGTACAATTCAGCATGAGGATTTCAAGCATTATCCTGGTCATTTGCCTCCTTATTGCCATTTTCCGTTTCCGCATCTGGCAAATGGAAATCGTCCTGAAAAAGGTATTTCTTTATATCATTGCGACGGCAATTATCATTTTATCCTACCTGGGCCTACTTTACCTGGTCGATTTCTTCACCCTGGAAGAAACAAAAACAACACGGTTTATAGCGCTTGCCTTATCTGTTCTCATTTTCCTGATCCTGAGAGACCGTATTCAAAGGCTTATTGAACGGATGTTTCACAGGGAAAACTATGATTCGACGACAGTTGTATCGGAATTCGAGGAAGGGCTTGGGGGAGTATATCGGATTGAGGATCTGGGATATACAATCCTGGTTCGGATGGATCATATTTTCCATTTTAATTCGGCCGCTTTATACCTGAATAAAGAAAAGCAGACTTATGAATCAGGTTTTGCGATTGGAACTACCGGCCAGCAGCCCCGCATCGAATTTAAGATCAGCAAAGCGTTTGAGAATAAGTTATTGAAGCAAAGGGTGTTCTCCCCTGCTGAGTTATCAGAGGCCACTGTCCTGCCAGGTCTTGAACAGGTGGACCTGGTAGTCCCGATGATCAAAGATGGCACACCGTTCGGGTTTTTCCTTTGCGGCCCGAAGAAGTCGGAAAAAGCTTATTCCATGCAGGATATCCGGGTGCTTTCGCTGGTGGCAAAGAGGGTCATTGCGCTGTTTCAAACGGCCAGCCTTTACCAGAAAGACCTCGACCGTCAGCTCATGCTGGAGCGGGAACGTGCACGCATCGCGCAGGACATGCACGACGATATCGGCGCGGGGCTGACGAAGATTGCCATGATCAGTGAGAGAGCCATGGGGGAGGAAGAAATAGGGAACAGGGAACAGGCAACAGGGAATAGTGATAAGGAAAAAGGAAACCTTGAACCTGGAACTTTGGAACCTGGAACCAACGACAGGGAGCGAATGCAGAAGGTGGCTACTACTGCCCGGGAGATGATCAACCAGCTGAATGTGATCGTGTGGGCCTTGAATCCCCGCAACGACAACCTCGACAGCCTTATATCATACACCAGGCGCTATTTTGGAGAATACCTTGAGAATATGGGTTTGGATTTCTATATGGAATCCCCGGCTGATGTACCTGAGATTCCGGTCACCCCTGATTTCCGACGGAATGTCATTTACGGTATGCAGGAAGCGATCCACAACGCCGTCAAACATGGCGCCTCCACTGAGATCCGGCTGGAAGTAAAGCTGGAACACCACGGCATGAAAATCTCCATTACTGATAACGGCAAGGGATTCGACCAGGCTAAGCCCGGATCGGGCGGGAACGGACTGCTGAACATGCAGAAGCGGGCGGAAGAGCTGGGCGGGACGTTTGAGATTACCAGTGAGGTTGGCAAGGGGACGAGCGTGCGGTTTAAGGTGGTTGTGTAGCAGTTGGACAGTTGGAACACTGGAACATTGGAACAATTGATCACAAAGCCATCAATGAACTGGTATTCCCTGAAGCATGAAATGCCCGGCAAGTGATCCGATAATCCGGATATGCCACGAGGAAATTGTGGTACTTCTTAGGATTGAAATTCTCCTCATCAAATTTGATTTCTATGGCTGATCCATTACCGGAGGCCGGATTTATGACAAAATCAATTTCATGTCCATCGGCAGTTCGCCAATATCGGATCGTGTCATTCCCGTATAATTGCCTTAAACGGATGTACGCATAATTTTCAATAAGCATTCCTTTATCAATGCGTTGTTCAACCGGATTGAACTGACCAAGCAGGATATTGCGCAGCCCGGAGTCATGAAAATACACCTTAGGCATCTTGATCAATTCTTTTCTGATATTACTATAATAGGGACGTACTAATTGAATATGAAAACATTTTTGAAGGATATACAGGTAATTTTCGACAGCAGTTACAGATAATTTAAGTGTTTTTGAAAGTTCATTGACATTGACAAGTGACCCTGTTTGCTGTGCCAGTATCATTATCAGACGGTAAAATCTATCCTGTTCCTGGATATTTGACTCCGAAATATCCCTTTTCAGGTACGAATTCATTAATTCCTTCAGTTTCTCAATCTTTCTTTCCGGTGAAGCTGCCAGGACCACTGCCGGATATCCGCCATACGTAAGATATTCGATGAAAAATGAATTCAGTTCTTTACGCCTTGACGAAATATAGTTCTTATACATCCGGATCCTGTTCAATTCTTCGTTTAAATCGCTGGCGCCAGTCCGGAATGTCAGGAATTCATCAAAATCAAGCGTAAAAAGCTCAAAAAGCTTCTTTCTTCCAGCCAGGGAGTCTTTGAATTTCCGGTCTATATAAAAAGCACTGCTTCCAGTGGCAATGATCTTTAGCTTTGGTTGATATTTATCATAAAGCAGTTTAAGGAAATTTGAAGGATTATCAAGATACTGAACCTCATCAATCAGGACAAACTGCCTTTTTTCGGCAGATCTTATTACAAAATCAAATAGATTTTCAGGATGTTGATTAAGACGGGAAAGGATCGACTGGTCTTCCAGCGTAATTGAATATACTTCTTCTTCCCTTTGTTTTAATCTTTCTGCCAGCTGGTTAAGCAGGGTGGTTTTTCCGCTTTGCCTCGGGCCAGTTAATATCGCAAACTCCTTTTCATCAATTTGATCAGTAAGTGCTGTTAACATTTCCCTTTCCAGTACAGCCATAATTATAACTTTAGGTCAAAGATAATATAATTTTTATAAATGATTTTTATCCGATTATTTTCATTTATTAAGTAACATTCTTCTTTCGTCAAAAACTGCTGATATTTCCGATCCAAAAAATCCCCCGAAATACGTATTGACTTCGCCGGCGGGGAGGAGTAAATTTGTGAGTCGTTGGCCGTTGGTCGTTAGTCATTAATACATTACTAATTAACGCATTACGCATTAAGACGTTACTCATTCCTCATTAAACATTAAGCATTAAGCATTAATAAAGTATATTGCCATGAAAAAATTTGCCATTCTATTTTTCGTTTTTCATTTTTCGTTTTTCACTTTTCATTTTGCCTCGGCACAGTGGGGCAGCTCCTGCCTGCCGGAAGGGATCACAATTCAAGAACAGACGCAGGTTGATAGCTTCCATTACTATTATCCCGGCTGTACCGAAATTGAAGGGGGTGTTTATATAAATGGAGGCGTCTACAATCTGAACGGTTTGCTGGGATTGGAAACTATCGGCGGGGACCTGTCTATTAGCTGCGTCCAATTTACGGATATGGCCGGCCTTGATTCCCTGAAGACGATCGGTGGCAGTCTGACTTTCTATGACACGCAGCTCACGGATATGAGCGGTCTGGGCGCCCTGGAAACAGTTGGCGGAGACTTCACGATCGGATGTTTTACTAATACCGGATTGTATTGTAATAATCCATACCTGGAAAACCTTTCGGGTCTCCAGGATTTACAAAGTATCGGAGGCACATTGACGGTACAATATTGCGAATCCCTTACCAATATTGACGATCTTGCCGGATTAACCCAGGTAAGCAGGATCTATATCAAGGCAAATCCAATCCTTAATTCTGTTGAAGGCCTTGCCAATATATACCCGGATTCCCTGGTTTCGCTGACCATAGCAGGAAATCCTTCCCTGAATTCGTGCGAGGTTGAAAGCCTGTGCAGCTTTCTGGATGATCCGGCAGGGCAAATAAATATTTACGACAATGGAACAGGCTGTGATAATCCCGTCGAGATAGCGACAGCGTGTGGCGTGGAGCTCTCATGCCTGCCATACGGCAATTACTGGCTCCTGTCGCAGGCGGATATTAACAGTTTTCCGCAGGATTTCCCGGATTGTAATGAGATAAATGGAACCATTTATGTTATCGGTGGGGACATAGTCAACCTCGAACCATTAAACCAGGTTAACTCAGTTCATGGGGCCCTGATATTGGGTCATGAATGGTATGGCGGAGGTAATCCGGTCCTGGAAAACCTGCAAGGTCTTGAAAATATTGATTCCATAACAGGTACGTTGCACATTCAGTACTGTCCGATGCTCGATGATCTCTCGGAACTCCAGAATTTATCATTTGTCGGAGGTACATTGCAGTTGGTAAGCAATGATGGCTTAACCCGCTTATCAGGGCTGGAAGGACTCACATCAATCGGTTCCGGCATCGATATCAGTGCGAATGATCGCCTTAAAGATCTATCAGGGCTTGAAAACGTGACAGATGTAGGAAGCGGTATTTTAATCCGCCTCAACGATTCACTGGCCAGCCTTGCAGGAATAGATAATATTTCAGCCGGTTCCATTTCATTATTAAATATCTATTTCAATGATATGCTTTCCGAATGTGATGTGGCGAGTATTTGTGAATACCTGGCTGCACCTAACGGAGAAATTGATATCAGTGGAAACGCCCCAGGCTGCAACAGCCCGGAAGAGGTGCTTGAGGAGTGCGCGGTAGGAGTTGAAGAGTCGTCAGTCGTCGGTCGTCAGTCGTCAGTCGTCAGTTATCCGAATCCGACGGATGGATTGACCCAATTTCAAATTTCAATTTTCGATTTTGAGCACGTGAGTTTGACAATTTACAATGCCCAGGGCCAGGAAGTGGTGGTAGTGCTTGATGAGAAAATGGCGGCGGGAGAGCATACGGTGCGATGGGATGCAGGTGAGCTACCAGCAGGGATCTACTTCTACCAGGTTAGGGCGAAGAGCGTGGGGCAGGTTAGTGCTGGGAAGATCGTGAAATATTAGTTGGACAGTTGGACAGTTGGACGGTTGGACGGTTGACAAGTTGAAACACTGGAGCACCGGAACACTGGAACTTTTAAACGTTGGAACCCTTAAACTCTGAAACCCCAAAATATCCCCCGAAATACGTATTGCATTCAGCTTGTTTTCAATTTAACTTTGTGAAATGTCCGAGCAGCCACAGAAAATAAAAGTCGCAATTGTCGAGGATGATAAAGAGATGAGAGAAGGGCTGGAGTCGATCGTAAAGTTCCATCCCGGGCTCCGGCTCCTCTCCTCCTACCCTTCCGCTGAAGAAGCACTGGCAAAGATTTCCGACGAAATTCCCGATATCGTGCTGATGGATATTCACCTTCCCGGAATATCGGGGATTGAATGTGTAAGGCAGCTCAAGCCGGTCGTTCCCCACACCCAGTTCATGATGTGCACCGTTTACGAGGATTATGAAAACATATTCGATTCGCTCTGCGCCGGCGCCACCGGGTACCTGCTGAAGAACAGCCCTCCGGGCCAGATTGCCGATAAGCTGTTCATCAGTTTTGAAACGGTCAGGACGCATATTCACAACATTTTTGTGAAACTCCATGTGCAGTCGCGGACAGAAGCGGTGAACAAGGTGTTCGGGAGATAGTGTTATGTATTGAGGATTAAGGGTTAAGTAGTCAGTGCGATGACCTCTTTTCAGATCCTAAGCAACCATTTATAAACCGGCATGATCAATATCCGGTTTCCGTTGACACTCAGGTTTTCTTCTGTATCATCAGTCAGAATAATACCTTCCGAAAGGTTATAACTATCCATTGCTTCCAGTAAGCCCTTTATTTCCCTGTCCCTGGTTTCATTAGCGGTCATGGAATAGGTTACCTGGACAGCGCCTGTGATGCTATTTCCATCACGGAGGACAAAATCGCACTCTCCTTTCCCTTTATAATAAAACACCTCCTCGCCTCTTCTTTGCAGTTCTATAAACACCAGGTTTTCAAGCATTCTTCCCTTATCTTCTGAAAACATAAATCCAAGCTTACGAATCAGCGCATTATCAATGAAATAGATCTTCCTGGCGTTGTGGAGTTGTTTCCTGGCAGAATAATCAAATTTATTCACAGCAAATAACAGATATGTATCCTGAATATAATCGAGATAGTTTTTTACCGTTGTGGCATTTTTCAGTCCTATTGAAGCTGCAAGCCTGTTATTTGAATATGGCCGGGATACATTGCTGGCCAGTAAATAAATCAGTTCTTTCAGTTCCCTCTCACTGGTTAGATTATGTTTTGCCATGATATCCCGGTAGAGGATACTTTCGTACAATGATTTCAGGTAATTATCATCTTCATATTTAAGATAGTATGGAAACCCTCCTGTTTTAAAATATTCATTAAACAACCGTTTGATTCCCGCTTTCTCGCCAGTAGAATAAATATTGTCGATTCCCGTCTTAATATTGTTGAAATCCAGAAATTCCCTGAAGGAAAATGGAAATAGTTCGTGTTTCAGAAATCGTCCGGTCAGATGAGTACCAAGGTCCCTGCTGAGCATTGTTGCATTTGAACCTGTAATGAATACCTTGTTTCCATAATCGTGAAGCCGTCTTACAAACCTTTCCCAACCTTTAACATTTTGAATCTCATCAAACCAGAAAGTTTTTTGCTGCCCGAACAGTTCAATAAAAGTTTCATGAAGAAGCTGGAAATTTTCTACTTTGAAGTTCAGTAGCCTCTCGTCGTCGAAATTCATATAATAATCCTTTTCCGAATAGCCTGACCTGATCTGGTGTAGCAAGGTAGATTTACCGCAACGCCTTATACCCGAAATAACCACTATATCTTCCCCTTTCAGCAATGTTTCCGGTACGTTTCTACTGGTGAATGACTCACTCCAGGTGAGCGTAAGCTGGTCAGCAATGACAGTTTTTAAAAGGTCTCTCATTTGGTTTGTATTTTATACAAATGTATTTTATTTCTATTCATAATACAAATATTTCTATTTATTTTTCTATTATTATTAGAAGTTAGTTCATTATCATTTGCTAAAATTTGGAATTGAAAGACAAAAATACGGGAGGCGCAAATAAGCTGGAACTCCGGATCTGATGTGATCGATATCTATGATTCGTACACAGATACCTGGTCAGTTGACCATATGACGAATCCCCTGGTCATGCATGCCTGTGCCGGGGCAGAGGATCACTTTCTGGTGGCCGGCGGGCTTGTTTATGAGGATCCCGATTCACTTTACCTGACTTCCAAAGTCGAGATTTTCACAGATCCCGATTGTTCGGTTGGGGTCGGTCCGGAGCAGGGAGATGGCGGCTTACAGCCTGCGGTCAGCGTTTATCCCAACCCTACCCATGGGATTGTCGAATTACAGTTTACGGTTTACAATTTACAATCTGCGACCTTGAAGATTTATAACGCCCATGGACAGGAAGTGGCGTCGCTGCTGGATGGGATGTGTTATGGCGATCAGGTGATCCGGTGGGATATGAGCAGGCTGCCGGCAGGAATCTATTACTATCGAACATCGAACATCGAACATCGACAATCGACAATGGGAAAGATTGTGAAATACTGAAGGCGATTTCTTCACATAGCCTTAGAAATAATACTTCTTTAACCAGATGGCGTATAGCGGATCGAGGAGAATGGCTTTCCCTTCATATTCATCGATTATCTCCTTGCTGATCAGCGCTTTCCTGATCCTGATAACGTTGGCGGATGTGCCGAGTTGATACCTGTCAATATTTTCCATCGACGTATAACGGGTATGCCCGTCAAGGATCATCTTTAAAAAATTCACATAGGAAGTGGTCAGATCTTCCGTGATATTCTGAAATAATAGGCTCATCTGTAATACAAGATTGTCCAATGCTTCATCAATGATACCGATTGTAACGGCTTTTTCGGTCCTGAGCCAGGTTTGCTGTGCCAGTTGCTGCACATAGTAGGGATGGCATTCGGTCAATGTTGCAATCCTTTCTGCCTGCTCACGATCAATGTCTTTTCCCGTCGATTTGAACCGTTCTTGTATAAAGGGTATCCAGTAATCGATGGAAATCTTCGGCAGGAACATCATGTCTCCGAATCTGTAAAAAGGCATGGATGGAGAAGTAAATACATCGAGCAGCATATGGCGTTTGCTCCCGTAAATACAATACGAAGCCATCTGATGCTTTTGCCAGTGCGACCGGAGCTTTTTCTGAAAGGCCAGTGGATTTTCATAAAAGGCGATGTTCTGAAACTCATCCAGGCAGATGACTATTTTGCGATTTTTTGCAACGGCAATATTCTCAGCCAGATTGAGGATCTCATCCGGTTGTTTCTTTATCTCAGCCCAATCAAGGCTAAGGGAGAATTCATGATGGGCATCCGGGGAAAAACTGATCCTTGGAACCCACTCCTTCATAAACTCCTTAATATTACTCATGATCTCTTCCATCCGTCCTGATGTAGCCCGGATCACACTTTCAGCCAGGCATTTGTAAAAATCCTCCTCACTCCGGATATTAAAAAGATCAATAAATACCATGATAGGCGCATGTTCCGCTTTCTTAGCCTCCTGGGCAGATTTATGTACAAGCGAAGATTTGCCCCACCTGCGCGGAGAAATCAGAATGGTATTGGTCCCTGACCGGAAATTCTGAATAAGCCTTTGTTGTTCAGCCTCCCGGTCTGTGAAGTTTTCACCTGTGGCGAGCTTTCCAAATATAAAAGGAGTGTCCATAATTATAATTTTAATCAAAGATAAGTAATTATTTTGTAACTAATCTTTTTGTTAGTTAATAGTTGCGTACTGATGTTGGAACACTGGAATCCCAAGAATCCCCGGAAATACGTATTGATTTCGATGGCGGGGAGAGGTAATTTTGCAGGTAGTCGGTTGTCAGTCGTCAGTTATCCGAGTCCATCCCATGGGAAAGATCGCGAAATACTAAGAATATCGTTTTCTTAAATGGCCAAGATGATGAACCTACGTAATATTCCGTGATCATTCGTTGTATTCGTTTCATTCGTGTTCACTCTATTGACAGCACACGAATGGCGCGAATGCAACGGATCTTCACGAATGTGTTACAACCGAACCAATACTTCCATCTTCAATAAGTCAGAATCTCCTGCAGACCTTTCTTTATAGCTTCAAGTTGAGATTTGGTGATCTCTCCTGTTTTGGAGATAAGTCGCTCTTTGGCTATCGTCCTGACCTGGAAAGTGATGATCTCGGAGTCGTCGTCAAGCATGTTAATATCATCTTTTTTAAAGACCAGGCAACCGGCGTAATGCTTTATTTTTGACGTAAGCGGACAAATAATGCCTATTCCCAGGTTATCGTTCATGGCATTGCCGCTGATAACCACCACCGGCTGTATTCCCTGCTGTTCGCTTCCCTTGACCGGGTTAAGATCGGCCATCCATATTTCCCGCTGTTTCATGGTTCATCAAGGATCTTGAGATAATCTGCCAGTCCTTCTGCTGCCATTGCACCCATTTCCGGATCTCCGGCAGCTTTTCTAAAAGAATGGATATATTCCGCCTGTTTGAGTCTTTCAAAATAAGCCTTCAGGGCTTGTTCCATAATCCTGTTCCGGGGCACCTTAAACTTCTCCGCATAGGCTTCCAGCGATTGCCAGATCTCTGCCGGAAGGGTGCTGGTGAAAGTAATTGGTTTCATATAAATATTTTGTTACAAATATAATCAATATTTATAATTTATACGCATAAATGAAAAATGAAAAAAGTAAAACGGAACATGTTTTTATCCCTTTTATCCTTATATTTGGGAATAATTCCTTTCGCCATGAAAAACTTCCTGTTAACCCTGGCACTGGTTCTGTTCTCGTTATCAGTCTATTCACAGTGGTACCAGCACACTGATATCCCTGTTAGTACAAATCTCTCCGGGATTACCTTTATCGATTCCTTTCACGGGTGGATCCTCGGGGATTCAGGAACAATTCTTCATACGAATGACGGCGGGAGCACCTGGGAGATTCAATATTGCCCGGTTGGAGTTTCATTTGGTGACATTTCCATGATCGACAGCCTCAATGGCTGGATTGTCGGTCATGGCCCCGACACGAGCGGGTACATCTTAAAAACGACTGACGGTGGTACAAATTGGATCCTTCAGGATGTTTCGCTACACAACCTTCAGGATGTTTGCTTTACGGATTCGCTGCATGGCTGGATGATCGGTGAATCCGGCGAAAGGCTGCCCTGCATGTTGAGATCGACCTTTGACGGCGGGGCGACCTGGTCAGAGGCTATTATTAATGAGGTTCAGATCCCATATGACGTTATTTTCACGGATTCGATGACAGGGTTTATCGGCGGCACTTACCACAATGGAAGCGATTTATGCGCCAGGATCATTAAAACCACCGATGGAGGGGCAACCTGGCAGGTGAAATTAAACTGGTGCTCAGATCCTTTCTGCTTTTACAACGACATGGCATTTGCAAACGATTCGGTTGGCTGGCTTGTTGGCGAGAGCTGGATTGAAGGCATTCACGGGGCTGAAGCAGACTTCGGCTTTATAATGGCTACCCAGGACGGCGGAGAAACCTGGCATGAAATCTTCTCCGATGAAATCTTCCCGGTTGAGGCCTGTCTGCTGTCGGATCAATCCGGATGGGCGGTTGGCGGTGACGGATTTTTTATGTATACCGGCAATGGCGGAAATACCTGGGACATGATGAACCTACCTCCGGAAGAGAGTCTGTATGATATTTTCTTTATCGATGATGATACCGGCTGGGCGGTCGGGACCTATGGAACGGTTATGTACACAAACAATAACGGGACAATGGAGGTGCCGGAGGTGCCGGATGATCCGACAGTGTTGAAAGCCGTTCCAAATCCCGCGCACGGGGAATTAACGATGAACTTCACCGTGGATAAAGGAGGCCCTGCAACCGTTGAACTGGTTGACCTGTCGGGAAGGACCGTTGTGCAAATGCCCGGCAAAATGCTGTTCGACGGTCCGAACCGGTTGACCCTCCAGTGGGGAAATGAGGTTACGCCGGGTATTTATTTCCTGAGAATCGTCTCCACTTCAGGCATTCTGACCGGAAAGATCCTTGTTGAATAGGGTCTTCTGATCTATTTTAAAGGCTTCACAGATCAAACTTCAGCACGAGGGCCGTACGGTTCGTGTTATAGATCTTCAGGTAAGGCCAGTTGCCTGATGGGTCGGAAAAGGTATAATACGTAATCGAATCGTCTATCCGGCCGTGGCCGCCGAACGCTTTGCTGTCGGAATTCAGTATGATCCGGTATTCTCCGTGGCGGGGCACCGGGAAAGCATAATCAGCAATGGAATGCGTCGGGTGGAAATTAAAAACGAAGATCAGCCCCTGCCTTTCGAAAACGATCGTTTTGTTGGCTTCGTCCATATTAAGCTGGTTGCCGAACAGCGATGTCATCACCTGGTGCTCTTTCATGATCCTGATCATTTCCTTGTCGAATGCCGCCAGGTACTGGTATTTCAGGTCGGGGCTGTCGACGAGCGACCACTGCCTGCGGGCATATTTATAACTCCATCCGTTGCCTTCTCTCGGGAAGTCGATCCACTCCGGATGGCCGAACTCATTGCCCATGAAGTTCATGTAGGCCTGACCTCCCAGGGCGATGGTGAAGAGCCGGATCATTTTGTGCAGCGCCATACCCCGGTCGATGACCAGGTCAGGGTCGTCCTTATGCATATGCCAGTACATCTCCTTATCCATCAGGTGGAATGCGATGGTTTTATCGCCCACCAGCGCCTGGTCGTGCGATTCGGCATAGGTTACGGTTTTCACGTGCGGCAGGCGGTCGTTGAGCACGTGCCACATTTCGTGGATGCTCCAGTCTTCGTCGCGGTATTCTTTCAGGTATTTGATCCAGAAATCGGGGATACCCATTCCGAGGCGGTAGTCAAAACCAAGTCCGCCTTCGTCAACAGGGAAGGTGAGGCCGGGCATTCCGGTCACATCTTCTGCAATGGAGACTGCAGCCGGGTTAAGCTTATGTATCAGGGCATTGGCCAGTTGCAGATAAGTCAGCGCATCCCATTCCACTCCCTGGCGGAAGTATTTATCACGCGAATCGATAATTTCAAGCCCGTGATGATAGTACATCATCGAGCCGACCCCATCGAACCGGAAGCCGTCGAAATGGAACTCTTCCATCCAGTATTTGAGGTTAGAAAGCAGAAAGCGCAGTACTTCCGTTTTACCATAATCAAAAATCTTGGAGTCCCACTGCGGGTGCTCTCCTCTCCCTCCCGGGTGAAAATATTGTGCATCGGAACCATCGAATTCATTCAATCCTTCGACAACATTTTTCACCGTATGAGAATGGACCACGTCGAGGATCACGGCAATACCCATTTGATGGGCTGTTTTGATAAGCTTTTTCAGCTCTTCCGGCGTCCCGAAACGGGATGAAGGAGCGAAGAAATTGGATACATGGTACCCGAAGGAGCCATAATAAGGATGCTCCTGGATGGCCATGAGCTGGATGGAATTATAGCCGGCGTTTTTAATCCTTGGCAGGATGGATTCCGTGAATTCATCATACGTTCCGATGCCTTCCTTCTCCTGTGCCATGCCCACGTGGCCTTCATAGATACAGAGCTCACCCAGCCGGCTGCCATCAAACCGGTCGCCGGACCAGTCGAACGGCTCCGGAAACCAGAGCTGGCCTGAGAAATTTTTAGTGTCGTCATCCTGCACGGCCCGGCGGATATAGGCCGGAATGCGGTAGCGCAATCCTTTTGCCGAATCGACCAGCACCTTGATCTTAGTGCCATGGAGGAAGGAATCCTGGTAAGTATTCCTGTCGAGGAAAATCTCCCAGGTGCCAAAATCATTTTTTGCGAGCGGATGAGAAAAGCGCTCCCATTTGTTAAAATCACCGGTCAGGTATAGTCCGGATGCCTGTGGTGCCCATTCCCGGTAAATCCAACCATCTCTTTCCTCATCAAAATTAATCCCGAAATAACGGTGTCCATCCGCAAATCTTTCCAGGCTTATATAATCTTTAGCAATACCTTCAAGCCTGTTCCTGAAGCGGTTATACCTGTCTTCGATATCCTGCCTGCTGGGCTCAAGCCAGGGATCGGTTTCGATGAGTTTAAGAGTCATACAAGGGTTTTGAATTGGATAAAGATAGAAAGATTAGTTCAAAGTTCAAAGTTCAAAGTTCAAAGTTCAAAGTTCAAAGTTCAAAGTTCAAAGTTTAAAGTTCAAAGTTCAAAGTTCAAAGTTTATAGTTTAAGCAGATACTATTATCTTTAACCCTGAAATCCAAATCAGACTCACATGAAAAGCTTAAGACTCATTACACTATTTTTAATCCTGGGTCTTCATTTCTCAGGTATTTCGCAGGTTTCCCGCGAATGGACAGTCGTCGCCTCCTACCCTATTCCGGGTAAAGCCAGCGGCCTGGCATGGGATGGCACCTATCTTTACAGCGGACTTTATTCCTCTCCCGGTGACGATAACCTGGTCTACCGCATTGATCCATCGGACGGGACATACAATCTTCAGTGTGCAGGGCCATTTGTACAGGCCTATGGATTGACATTTGACGGAACTTACCTTTGGACCACCGACCATCCGAGTTCTTCGCAGCCCGCCAATGCGATCTGTTTCGACATGTCGGGCAACCAGGTCACTACATTTGCCCTACCGGCAACGTACATGTCGGGCATCGCCTGGGATAACAACCGTTTCTGGGCCTGTGCCTATTATAATCCTGACGGAATGACCTATAAGCTGAATTCGACCGGCGGGATCATTACTCAATTTCCTTCACCCAACCTGCAGCCATGGGATATCTGCAGGCAGAATGAGTTTCTGTGGGTTGCCGATTACAATGCTAACATGCTTTATAAGACCGATACCCTGGGAAACACCCTGGAGAGTCATCCTTCCGTGGGATTAAAGCCCTCCGGCGTGGTTTATGACGGGCAATTCCTATGGTATTGCGACGGTGAACTGCAGGCTCAAAGTACTTTATATAAGATTGACCTGGGAGGATCAGGAACCCCTGAAATATTTTTGCCTGAAAATGAACACGATTATGGAATTGTAACGATCGGTGAATCATCAACCTGGAACATGAATGTCGAGAACACCGGAGATGGCGATTTGGTCATCACCGGTCTTCTTATCCCGGATGCAGCGCCAGTTTTCACGACATTCACACCGCCCCAGACGATCACCCCCGGGCACTCCATTTCCATTCCCCTAACCTACCAGCCTGCGGAACCAATCCCCCTGAACACTGAAATCACAGTCGTTTCAACAGATCCTGTTGATCCGGAGGTGCCGGTGTATCTCACCGGCAATGCGGTTTTAAATGGCCCACACCTGCTGGCTTCGGAAACTACTCATGATTACGGTACAGTCAGGATGGAAGCCTGGACCCGCTGGTTCCTTTACATCAGTAATAATGGCAGCGGAACATTGACAGTCGGTTCAATAAACATCACTTCTGAAAATTTTATTCTCGACGGCGGAACGGTATTTCCGTTGAATATATCCAGCCTGGACACTGCCCGGGTTGGCGTATGGTTCAATCCCGAAAATGATATCCAGTATGCAGGCTCGATGGAGATTACTCATAATGGAACGAATGAAAATCCATATATTATCGACCTGGCGGGTGCAGGCATCGACCAGGATTATCCCATCGGTGATCTTCTCTGGTATTATGTCATTGATGTGGATTACGACAACAGCCCGAAAGCCATTGTCCCTATTGAGGATGTAACGGGGGATAAAGAAAGCGATGTGATTGTAAGTTCGGAGGATGATATCCTGCGTTGTTTCAATGGAAATTCCCACAATCTGGCAGATGTGATCTGGGAACGCCCGATATATGCTGGTTGCGCATATGGCCAGAATTCACTGACGGTTATTGACGATATCGATGGCGACACCTACCAGGAGGTTATTATCGGCACAGCCTGGGGTGACCGGTCGGTGACAGCCTTTTCAGGTAAAACCGGTGAACAGATCTGGAAATACGACACGCACGAATATGGCGACGGGGGCTGGGTTTACCAGGTCGATGCCCGGTTTGATTATAATAATGACGGAGTTAAAGACGTACTCGCAGCTACAGGTGATGATGCCAATGATACCGGGCCGCGCCGGATATTCTGCCTGGATGCAACAGACGGGGGAAAGATATGGGAGTGTTTTACCGGGGGTCCGAATTTTGCGATCATCGGTGTTGAGGATTTTACCGGAGATAATATCCCGGATGCAGTAGCCGGCGCCTCCAACAATTCGGAGAGCCAGGGAAAAGTATACGGTATAAACGGGAGCAACGGAGCCATCAGCTGGACCTATACAACGGAAGGATCTTCGGTATGGGCTGTGGAACAATTGCTCGATATCAACAATGATGGGGTCAGGGATGTGGCGGCTGGAGATTTCAGTGGCCATATCCTTTACCTGGATGGTACGGATGGATCGGTCATCGCAACCGGATATATCGGTAACCACCTGATCCTGAGATTTGAATGGATCGAGGATGTCAACAGCGATTCGCACCCGGATATCCTGGTAGCCAACAGCGGTATCAATACCGTTATGCTGAATGGCCTTACCGCTGAAAGTTTATGGCAGCACCCGATGCCTGATAAACCCTGGAACCTTGCCGCAGCCAATGATCTGAACGGTGACGGCATTAGCGATGTAATGGTGGGGACGCTTTACAGCAACAATTACCTGTTTTTCCTGGATGGGATCACGGGTGATGAGCTGGAATCAATATCTTTCGGTGAAGCGGTGGACGCCATCAACGCCATACCCGACATTGTCGGCGACGGCTCGTATGAGATGGTGGCCGGAGGAAGGGAAGGCGCACTGAATTGTTATTCGGGAGGCATCCACAGCCTGGCTTCCGCCCCTGAAAATCATGCGAAAGGGAAGGATTCCTTTCATTCCTTTGCCTGGCCAAACCCCTCGTCTGAACAAGTCAGCATCACCTTCTTTCTTCCTTCGGAAAACAGCGTTATTGTCGATATCATCACGGCGGGCGGAAAAAGGATTGGAACCATCCATGACCAGCGCATGAAAGCAGGCGAACATACTGTTACCTGGGATGGAAAAGATCTTTCCGGCTCCGTTTGCACACCAGGATACTATATTTATAGCATTCAAACGACGAAAGCCCGGTCATCGGGAGGGATAATCAGGCAATAACAAGGGATAAAGGTAAAGGGAAAAGCGAAAAGCGAAAAGCGAAAAGATGATTTTATACTAATGAAGGATTTAATATCTACGACAGAATTTTCGGTGCGTTTCAGCGAAGTCGACTCGATGCAAATTGTCTGGCACGGCCATTACATTAAATACATGGAAGAGGGGCGGGAGGATTTCGGAAGAAAATTCGGCATCAACTATATGCTGATCAAGGCGAACGGGTTTATGGCCCCGCTGGTCAGCATCAAATGCGAATACAAAAAAACCGTGTCGTACGACGAACGGGTGAAAGTTGAGACCCGATACATTTATTCCGAAGCGGCCAAAATCACTTATGTTTTCCGGATGTTCCGGGCGTCTGACGGGGAGCTGGTGGCAACCGGTGAAAGCACTCAGGTATTCCTGGATATGAACGGCGAGCTGGTATTGACTAACCCTCCGTTTTTCGAAGAATGGAAAAAAAGATGGGGCTTAAAGTGAGATTTTCTATTTTTGGCGGGTAATACAGATTTATGCGAAGGGTTTACTTCGGAGCTGACAATATCATTACCTCCCTGGGATTTAGTACGGAAGAAAATATCCGGAATATCGGATCCGGTATTTCAGGTATCCGCTTACATGAGGATTCGGCCGTTTCGCTTCACCCCGCTGCTTTTTCAGCGGTTGATCCGAATGCGCTTGATGAGCATTTCGCTGCTCCGGATTTGAATCGTCGTTTCACAGGGAGTTCTTCGTTGCCATTTTCGCGGCTTGAAAAGATGTTATTAATCTCGCTATCGGACGTAATCAACACGTGTGGTATTGACATGCGTAACCCCCGAACTCTTCTGATCATTTCCTCTACGAAAGGAAACATTGACCGGCTGGCGCTATCGCCGGTTAAGACCGGGGGGGATTTAAGATTGCACCTTTGGAAAACAGCCGGATTTATTGCTCAATTGTTCAATTGTTATAATCTTCCGATAGTGGTCAGCAATGCCTGCACATCGGGTTCGGCGGCCATCATCACGGCAGCACGACTCATTCAGGCTGGAAAATATGATCATGTTGTGGTAGCTGGCGGCGATATAGTCACCGAGTTTGTGATTTCGGGATTTCAGTCGTTCCAGGCCCTCAGCATGGAAGCCTGCAAACCCTTCGATCTCAACCGGACGGGATTGTCGCTCGGGGAAGGGTGCGGCACGCTGCTCCTGACCTGCGATCCGGAGGTTTCAGGCGGTGCATCACCGGTGGAATACCTGGGCGGGGCTACGAGCAACGATGCCAACCATATTTCAGGTCCTTCAAGGGATGGCGAAGGGCTTTACCTGGCCATCAAAGCCGCGATGGAAGAATCGGGGGAAAGTGCCGGCGACATTGAGTTCATTTCGGCTCATGGCACGGCAACGCCTTACAACGACGAGATGGAGTCGCTGGCGCTGGCCCGGGCCGGATTGGAAAATGTTCCGGTAAACAGCTTTAAAGGATATTTCGGACACACCCTGGGGGCTGCCGGGATCATCGAAACGATCCTGACGGCATATTCCATCCGCAACGCTATCCTTTTTAAATCAACGGGTTATCAAAATCACGGTGTTTCGAAACCCTTGAATATTATCTCACAAAATATCAAAAAACCAATCAACACGGCGCTAAAAACCGCCTCCGGCTTCGGAGGGTGCAATGCGGCGATCATTTTAGGGAATAGTGAATAGTGGTCAGATACATGGAAAATGGACAATGGACAATGGACAATGAATAGCTTCTGATGGATCCTGTTTTTATCACCGGTATGGGGGTTATCACTTCGATTGGAAGGAACACGGAGGAGAACCTGGCTTCGCTGAAGGCGGAAAGAACGGGTATCCGGATGCTTTCAACGATCGAATCGGTTTACCGGGGCATTTTGCCTGCCGGGGAGATCCTTTTCAGCGATAAAGAGCTGGCCTCATTAGCGGAGATGAAATACGCGGATGGATTATCCAGGACATCGCTTCTGGGGATGATTGCGGCCCGGGAAGCACGGGTAAATGCAAACTGCATGGCGAGTGATGGCAACAGGACCGGTTTTATCTCCGGTTCGACGGTCGGCGGAATGGCGGCCACTGAAAAATTTTATCCCGATTACCTGACGAATGACAGCCGGAATGCCTGGATCGACACCAACGAGAGCCGGGAAAGCACGGAGCGGATCGCCGACCTGCTGGGTATCCGCGATTTTGTTTCGACCATCAACACCGCGTGTTCCTCCTCTGCCAATGCGATCATGACCGGCGCAAGGATGATCCGGGCCGGTATGCTCGACCGGGTCATCGCCGGGGGGGTTGATTCGTTGTCGATGTTCACCCTGAACGGGTTTAACACGTTGATGATATACGACAAAGCGCCATGCCGGCCGTTCGACGACAACCGGAACGGTCTGAACCTGGGCGAAGGGGCTGCTTATCTTGTGCTGGAATCGGAGAAGAGTCTCGCAGGACGGCGTCCGTTATGCCGGCTAACCGGATGGGGCAACTCGACCGACGCACACCACCAGACGGCGTTGTCGCCCGAAGGGACGGGCCCCTTTCTGGCCATGCAGGCTGCACTGGCCGTCGGTGGGTTGAATCCGTCTGATATCAGTTATCTTAACGTACACGGTACTGCTACCGTCAACAATGACCTGGCGGAGGGGATCGGGATGAGAAGGTTATTCGGTGAGGACTGGCCGCTTTTCAGCTCAACAAAGCCATTTACAGGACATTTGCTGGGCGCTTCGGGATCGGTGGAATCGGTTTACTCGATCCTGAGCATCCTGAACGATACCGCGTGGGCGAACCTGAACTTTTCCACACCCATGAAAGAACTTGATAAAAGTCCTGTTGCCAGGACCCGGTCCGGTGCCGGTATCAGGCATGTCATGACCAATTCGTTCGGCTTTGGCGGGAACAACACATCGCTTATTTTTTCTGTACTCTGATATGAAACTATTCATCAACGGCACCGGCAATGTCTCAGCGCAGAGAGGCTGGGACTCCATCTCCGATCCGGGAGGGCCGGCCGGTTATTCGGGCCGGATGATCCGGTGCCCGGAGCCGGAAGCCGATACAGGGCTCGATGATAAGTATATTCGCAGGATGAGCCGGATGATCCGGCTGGGGTGGATCGCCGCCAGGTTGTGCCTGGACGATGCCGGCAATCCTGTTCCCGACGCTATAATTACCGGCTCGGGCTGGGGCAGCGTCCTCGACTCCGAGAAATTTCTTCTGTCCATTTATAAAAACAACGAAAACCTCCTCCCGCCGACGCCTTTCATCCAATCAACCCACAATGCCGTAGGGGCGCAGGTTGCCATGCTCCTTGGCAACTGTTCCTACAACATGACCTACGCGCACGGCATCTTTGCTTTCGAACACGCCATGCTCGATGCGATGCTTTGCTTTATGGAAGGCGGGAAGAATAATATCCTCCTCGGCGGCTTCGATGAGATCACCGATAACCAGTTCATCCTGACCGACAGGCTGGGGCGCTGGCGGAAAGAACCCGTGCAAAGCCTGGAAATGATCGACCGGAAGAGTAAAGGAACGGTTGCTGGCGAGGGTTATTCCTTCTTCTTCCTGCAGGATCATCCATCGTCAACGACCTATGCCCGGCTCACCGGGGTAAGGACGATATACCGAACGGATAATAAAGATGATGTGTCGGTCGCCATTATAAAGTTCCTTGATGACCACGGTCTGAAACCCGGAGATATCAGTTGTATTTTTGCCGGCTACAACGGGGATGAACGGGGAGATCTATATTACGGTGACGTCCTGGCAGGAGTCTTCCGAAAGGGAGTGCCGGAAGCCCGGTGGAAGCACCTGACGGGTGATTATCTGACGGCCGGCGCTTTTGCCACCTGGGCGGCCTGCCAGTCGATCAAAGCGCAAACGATTCCGGCATCATTGTTAAGTTCCGGCCATCCCCAGGCTCCCATCAGATATATTTTGATCTATAATCATTTCAATTGCGCACATCACAGCCTGATATTGATTTCGCATCCTGATGAATAAAGGAAATTATGAATAAGAGACTATATCTGCCCAAATTTCCCCACCAGTTTACTTTTAACCTGGGATTACGCATCAGGCTGATGCTGACAAGGTTAACCGACAGGCTGGTGCCCGCTCCCATGGCTGTTTATGAAAAGGCGCAGGGGATATGGATTTCGGGCGCCATTGGAACGGCTTGCGAACTGAATATCGCCGACCACCTGGCCCCGGGGCCTAAAAGCATCATGGAGCTGGCCCGAAAAACCAATGCAGACGAAGATTTTCTTTACCGGTTGATGCGGGCGCTGGCCGGTGAAGGCATATTTAAAGAAATGCCGGGAAAAGTATTTGCGAATAACCGCCTCTCTTTACCACTTGCCGATGGTGAGAAATCCATGAAATATATGATCAGGCACCAGTTTGGCGAAACCAACATGACCTTGTTCCTTCATCTGACAGAATCTATCCGGGAGGGACAGGGAAACTCACAGAAGTTCCTTGGAAAGAGGGTATTCCAGTATCTTCAGGATCATCCTTTAAACAATGACATTTACAACCAGGCTATGAACAGTTCTTCTAACCTGGTAGCAGTTGCCCTTCTGTCGGCCTACCGGTTCAAGGGGATCAAAACACTGGTGGATGTAGGTGGCGGCCAGGGAGTCCTTCTGAAACTGATCATCGAAAAACACAAACATATCCGGGGAATCCTTTACGACCAGAAGCACGTTACCCAGAAAGCGGACATAGTGCTGAAGGAATCTTCTGACAACGGGAAGATAGAAATTGTCAGCGGAAATTTTTTCACTGACGTGCCGGCCGGGGCCGACGGTTATTTCATGAAAAACATCCTGCATGCTTTCCATGATACCGATTGCATCAGGCTGCTGAAAAAGATCAACGAAGTAATGCCTGACCACGGAAAAGTCATTATCCTGGAAAATGTGACATTTCCTGACAACAAACCCTCCTTCGGGAAGCGGCTTGACCTCATGATGATGACCGGAACAGATGGGGGAAAAGAGCGGACCCGGGAAGAATTCGAATCCCTCCTGGACCGGTCCGGATTCCGCCTGAAACGGTTCATCCGGACGATTTCGCCTTTTTTCGTCCTGGAAGCCATCAAAAAATAATTTCATTTTCATCTTCTTATCATAAAAAAAAACTCGCTTATTTTTGTCGTCAGGATAAATGATCCGGATATTCCACCCGGTAAAAATCTCCCTCAAATGAAAAAACGCTAAGATGAAAGAGAAGGATCTCTATATCGAATCCAAAGAGCAGCAGATGATCCTTTATGCCGAAAAGGAGGATGAATCCTACGGTGAAATAGCCACCGGATCCTATGCTACAAAGCACCATCTTCCTGAATTTATAAAGTATAAAGAAACACTCGACAAGGAATTGCGTAAAGAATTAATGGCCGGGAAGATCAGCCCTTTGTATTATTTTATGCTGATGCAGGATATGGGGCCCGGGGATTTGGCCAAGCGAGTCGGGGTTAACCGATGGAAATTTAAGAAACAGATGAAACCGGAGAATTTCGACAAACTCGGCGATAAGATTCTGGAAAAATACGCTCTCGTTTTCGGCGTGAGCATTGAGCGGATCAAGGAACTCAAAACACACTGAATGGACACACGGGAGATACCTTTTGAGCACAGGATGGCGGCTCATTGTGAGACGGGAACTGTTACGGCATTATTAAATCACGGCGGGCTTACGCTTACAGAGCCCCTGGTATTCGGAATCGCCGGCGGCATTTTTTTCGGCTACCTCAAATCGCCCGACCTGCCCTTTCCCATGTTTATTTTGCGAAGCAAGCCGGGAAATATCCGAAGAAAAATTTCAAAACGATTAGGGATAAAATTTGCCGAGAGCAGGTTCAAGAATCCGTCTGAAGGAGAAGCGGCGCTGGATAAGGCCATCCGCGACGGGCACCCGACCGCGGTCCAGGTCGATTTCTTCTATATGGACTACATGCCGGAATGGCAAAGGGTTCATATCAACGCGCACTATGTCATTGTTTGCGGGGTGAACGGCAGTCATTACACCGTCAGCGACAGTTATTACAAGCAAAAATCGCTGCTTGAAAGGCAGAAAATGCTGACAGCCCGTTTTGCCGGCGGAATGATGGCGCCTAAAGGCATGATGTTTTATACCGACCACATTCCTGAAAAAATCGATCTGACGAAACCCATCATCACCGGGATAAAAAGGGCCTCTTTTAACATGACGCGGCTGCCCATCCCCTTCCTGGGGATAAAAGGCATTCACAGGTTCGCCGAAAAGGTGAAAGAGTGGCCGGCATTGACCCGTGACGCGGATGAGCTGGCCGACCGGATCATGCGGATCAATATCCTGCTGTAGGACCAGGGGACGGGCGGCGGCGGCTTCCGCTACATGTACGCCACGTTCCTGCAGCAAGCCGCCCCCATCGTCAATGACGACCGGTTGAAATCGTTTTCCAAAGAAATGATGGAAATTGGCGATAAGTGGAGGAATATTTCTTACTTTGCAGCGAAAATTTCAAAGAACCGCGACCTGGGACCGGAACGTTTCGAGGAACTGAGCCGGCTGATCCATGCCCAGGGCGATGAAGAACAGAAATTTTTCAGCGAGTTGTATAAACTTGTCAAATAAACCTAATAAAGGATGACGGCGGAAGAAACCACATTGCTGAAGACCGAGATCAAAGAGCTCATCATTCAGACTCTCAATATAAAAAATATCAAAGCGGAACAGGTACCCGACGCTGTTCCCCTGTTTTCTCCGGAAAATATACTGGCACTCGATTCCATCGACGGCATCGAACTGGTGATGGCTATCCAGGAAAAGTACCAGATCCGGATCGCCGATCAGAATGTGGCCAGGAATGTACTTGAGTCGGTCGATTCCATTGCTGCATTCGTCATCAGGGAAAAAGGGCTCTGATCCTGCCTCATGCATTCCTACATCCTCACCGGAATCCGTATCGGACCCCTGATGCGTCTTTTGCGTGACAACGGTTTTACCCCCTCTCCCAAAAATATCGGACGGCTGATCTTTGTTTTCCAGAATGGCCTCTGGTCGTCGATCTTGGCACGCAGAGAAAAGAAACTGCATGGCCGGAACATAAGCCAGTGGCCGGTTCCCGACGACCCGCTGATCATCGTCGGACACTGGCGGACCGGCAGCACTTTCCTGCACCAGTTGCTGTCGTGCGATGATCGGTTCATCTCCCCTACCCTTTACCAGTGCTCCTTCCCGGAATCTTTCATCAATGGTGAACGTTTTTACCGGCCGGTGATGGGAGCAATGGTCAGAAAAAGACCGATCGACAATATGGATATGGGATTCGATGATGCCCAGGAAGATGAGTTTGCCTGGGTCAAATTAGCGCCGGGCTCACCATTTCTGAAATTCGTGTTCCCGGATGGCCAAGGTTATTTTGTCAATGCAGCCGATGACTTCATACCGCCGCCTCCTGTGCGTCGTATCTGGAAGGAACAAATGCAACAGTTCGGGGCAAAGATATGCCGCGACACCGGCAAGAGGCTGCTGCTGAAAAACCCGTTCCATTCCCTGCGAATCCCTTTTATCCGGGAGGTTTTCCCGAATGCAAAGTTTATCCATCTTCACCGGCATCCCTACGAGGTGGTGGCTTCTTCCTTAAGTCTCTGGAAGGTGGTGGCCCGTGACAACCAGTTGAAAGGCAAACCTGGTATCCCCGGCACGGAAGAGGTAGCCGAAGGGCTGCAGAAGTTTTACAGTGTGATTAAAAGGGACCTGGCCGGGTTACCGGAAAATAATTATTTTGAGATTAGTTATGAATCGCTTGTGAAAGATCCCATTTTGGAGTTAAATAGACTTTATGTAAGATTAGGAATGGACTTTTCGGATGCAGCCAGGGAAAATATGGCGGCGCGTCTGCAAAAAGTCAGCAATTTCAGAAAAAATACCTATACATTTGACGACAGCCAGAAGGAGCTGGTTTACCGGGTCCTGAGAAAAGAGTTTGAACAATATCATTACCCCGTTTAATATGATCCTCCGTTTGATATATCCCCGCTGGACCCGGCTAGAAGGGCAGAACACCTTTATACTACCGCCCCTGGGGCCCACAGCATTTGCCGCCGCCTTACCCGGCGATATCACCATCGATTTCATCGATGAAAACCTCGAGCCGGTCAACTTTGATGATCCCTGCGACCTGGTGGGCATTTCGATGATGCTGACTGCCCAGGTCAAGCGCGGGTGGGAGATTGCCGACGAGTACCGCGGCCGGGGAAAGAAGGTCATTTTCGGGGGTATTTCGACGATGCTGCACGCGCAGGAAACGATCCCCCATGCCGACAGCGTCTTCCTGGGCGAGGTGGAGGGCCGGATGGAAGAGGTGATCGGCGATTTCCTCCGCGGAGAGCTGAAGCAGGTCTATAACTATCTACCCCATCCGCCCGATACGGCTTTGATCGGGCCGGCCCGGCGCGACATCCTCCATGAAGACCTCTATTACCACAAAGGCATCCGCATGGTCGATCTGTTCCACGCATCCCGCGGTTGCCGCTTTGCCTGCTATCCCTGCGCCGCTTCATTCCTGGGAGGACGCCGGTTCAGGCCCCGGCCGTTCGACAAGGTGGCCGAAGAGCTCGACGCGATCAAAAACAACCGGCTGTTTATCGTCGATAATTCGCTGGCACAAGATAAAGAGTGGGAAAAGGAACTTTTCCGGATGATGATCCCTTTCAAAAAGAACTGGTGCAGCCACACCATCGACGACGATCCGGAAATTCTCGACCTGGCGGCACAGGCCGGCGCCTGGTATGTGTACCAGGCTGTGATCGACGATTCCGACTACATCCGGAAGCGGATCCAACGGTACCACGATTTCGGCATTGCCGTGGAAGCGACCGTGCTCCTGGGGATGGATGACCAGACCGAAGACGATATCCTCCGCCTGATCGACTTCCTGCAGGAGGTAAACCTCGACCTGGCCGAATTCACGGTGCTTACGCCTTTCAGGCATACCAAAGTGTGGGACGATATGGAGCGCGACGGCCGGATCATCGACCGCGACTGGTCGAACTACAACGCCGGGAAGGTCGTTTTCAAGCCGCGCCATATGTCGCCCGACCGGTTGCAGGAATTGTATCATTACGCCTGGGAAAAATTTTATGAACACGAGAACCAGGAACAGAAAATGTTCAAGATGATCATGAAGGTCATTGAACGGGAGCGGAAACAAGGCACCTACCAGCCTCCCCGGAAGGACCTGGCCAGGATGAGTTTCGGACAAATTATCGACCGCTGAAATATGGATAATCAGGATAAATACACCCGGGAGGTCTTCTATTTTTCAGGACAGTGGGAAATGCCATCCCACTGCGGAATCCTGAAGGAGGAAAGAGATGGGATGACTTATGTTATCCTTACGGAGATGTACGAGACAAATCCCGGAAGCTCCGTCACCAGCATGATCGAAACCATCGCAAAAGATATCCTCAGTATTTACGGGATGGATCCTGGAAAAGCCGAATTCATCGTCCGTACCCCCATGCGGAATGCCCATTATACATTTTACGCAGAGACTTTTTACAGGGCATTGATGAAATGGGACGGCGAAAGATTTACCGGCCTGGAGTGGGAAAAGATGGAGGATTTCCGGTAATATGAGATGCCATCTCAAAATAGGTTCTTTCCTTCTCCCCTGGCTGATTTCCGTAAACTCTTTACCTCTGTTTTCACAGCAATTCCCCTTGCAAACCGTCAGGGGAATTATCCTTGATAAAACGTCGCAATCGCCCCTGCCGGGGGCCAACATTACCATCCTGACCACCGACCCGGTCATGGGCGCTTCTTCCGACGCGGGAGGACAGTTTATCATCCGGAACGTGCCCACAGGCCGGCACCGGATCCAGGCCAGTTTCATCGGATATCTGACCATAACACTGGATAACCAGATGGTGACCTCGGGCAAAGAGCTGGTTTTGAAGCTGGAGGTAGAAGAGAGCGCGGTGGAGGGCAAAGAGGTGGAGATCATCGGCCGGCTGCGCAAAGACCAGCCGGTGAACCCGATGGCGATGATCAGCGCCCGGTCGTTCACCATCGAAGAGACCAGCCGATATGCCGGCAGCTACGGCGACCCGGCCAGGATGGCCGTGAATTATGCCGGCGTGGTGAGCACACGCGACAACCGCAACGATATCATCGTCCGCGGCAACTCCCCGTTCAGCCTGAAATACAGGATCGACGGGATCGAGATCCTCAACCCGAACCACTTCGGGGCCACAGGCACCACCGGCGGGCCGGTCACCATCCTGAACACAAACATGCTGGCCAATTCCGACTTTCTGACGGGCGCCTTCCCGGCCGAATACGGCAATGCCACCGCCGGCATTTTCGACATCCATCTCCGGAACGGGAATACCGGCAAGCGGGAATACTGGGGCCAGCTTGGTTTCAACGGGCTCGAATTCGGTACCGAAGGGCCGTTCAAAACAGGCGGCGCCTCCTCCTACCTGGCCTCCTACCGGTATTCGTTCACCGGGCTGGCAGAAAGGGCAGGCATCCGCCTCGAGGAGAGCGCCGATTACCAGGACATGGGGCTGCGGTTCAGCTTCCCGACCAAAAAAGCGGGTATTTTCCGTTTTACCGCCCTGGGCGGTATTTCGGCCATCCGGCTGATGGACTCGGAGCAGGAGAGGAACGAATGGATATTCGATTCACACGGAGAAGACCTCAGGACCGGTTCCCACCTGGCCGCGGCCGGACTCAGCCATCTTTTTTTTATTAACGAAGACGCACGCATTCAAAGCTATCTTTCCTTCACCTCCAGCGGTATCGAAACCACAATAGACACTTTCGAACTGGGCAGCCCGAAGCCTTTCCGCTGGGCTGGCGAAAGGTCGCGCGAAAATAAAATCTCGGCATCCGTTCATTACAAATACAAGATCAATTCGCAAAACAACCTCAATGCCGGTGTCTATTACGATCTCTTCATGATGAATTACCTTGACAGTCAATTCATTAAACAGGAATACATCTACCATACCGACGCAAAGGAGAACCTTGGGCTTCTGAGGGCTTACGGTGGCTACCAGCACCGCTTCGGGCCGGCTTTTGCCGCTTCACTGGGCCTGCATCTCCAGCATCTGTCGATGAACGGCTCCTTCTCCGCCGAACCCCGCCTGGGGATCCGGTGGGATATCACCCCGCTGAGCGCTATCAGCGGCGGATTTGGCATGCACAGCCAGATGGTGCCGTCGATGCTCTATTTCACGCAGAGCCGGCTGCCCGACGGAACGTACATCCAGACCAACCGCGATCTCGATTTCATGCGGAGCCTGCATGCGGTGGCGGGTTACGATTACCTCATCCGGGAGCACCTGCGGCTGAAAGCGGAGGTTTTTTACCAGGAGCTGTACAAAATTCCCGTCAAGGAGAGCATCCCGCAATACTCGGTGATTAACGAAGGGCTGGATTATTTTATCCTGCGTTACGACAGCCTGGTGAGCCGGGGCAGCGGCACCAACTTTGGCCTCGATCTTACGATGGAACGGTTCCTCCACCGCAATTACTATTTCCTCTTCACCGCATCACTTTACCGGTCGGATTACACGGGATATGACAACGTCAAGCGCAATACGGCTTTCGATAACCGCTATGTTGTGAATGCCGTAGGCGGGTACGAGCTCCCTTTCGGGAAGATGAAGAACCAGTTCCTGGTCCTGGGCCTCCGGGCCACGTGGACCGGCGGACGGCCTTACCTGCCGTTCGATACCGAAAGGACCACGGCGACCGGGCAGGTAGAATACGACTGGCAGAACGCGTTCGGTGTCCGTTTTGAGGAATACATCCGGAGCAGCCTGCGGATCGGATACCGGAGAAATGTCACCCATGCCAACATCATGCTGCTGCTCGACCTGCAGTACCGGAGCAATTACACCAACATCGACCTGTACCGGATCGATGTGAAGACCGGCGAGATCGTGCAGGGTTACAGGATGGGCTTCTACCCGATGGCCACGTGGAGGATCCAGTTTTAGCGGGTGCGGGAGTTTTTAATACCTTTGGAAGATGAAGATCGCGATAATCGGAGCAGGCATTTCAGGTTTGTCGGCCGGGTGTTACCTGCAGATGCACGGATTTGACACGGAGATCTACGAGAAGCATTCCCGTGCGGGAGGATTATGCACGACCTGGAAAAAAGGGGATTACAGTTTCGACGGGTGCATCCACTGGCTGCTGGGCTCCGGTGAGCGAAACCCGCTGTACTCTCTCTGGTCGGAGTTGATCGAAATGGATTCTGTCAAATTTGTCCACCACGACACCAGGTTCCACATCGAGCTGAAGGACAATACCGACAAATACGGAAGCAAGGTTTTCCATCTCTATAACAACATTGATCGTCTTGAAAAATACCTGCTTGACCTTGCTCCTGAAGACAGGGTTCCGATCAGGAAATTCATCCGGATGATGCGGCGGATCCAGGGCTGGGAAGTGCCTCCTGAAATCAAAACCCCGCCTTCTCTATTCACTTTCAGGCAAAAGATCGGGATGGCAAGGCACCTGCCCCTGTTGCTTTTCATGCTGAAAAACCGGAACCTCACCAATTACTCCTTTGCCGGAAGATTGAAGAACCCGTTCCTGAAAGAAGCATTCCAATTGCTGTTCGACGGCGAAGAGGTTTCATTGCTGGTCATCGCTTTCCCGCTGGCCTTTTCCGACCTGAAGGCCACCGGTTATCCCATCGGTGGGTCGGCGAAATTTGCGGAGAGGATTTCCGAAAGATATATTTCATTGGGTGGGAGGATCAATTACCTTTCAGGGGTTAAGGAGATTACGGTGAAGGATGATGCTGCTACGGGCCTGCTGCTGGAGGATGGCCGGGAAATCAGGTCAGACCTGGTGGTGTCGGCGGCCGACTGGCGTTTTACGGTGTTTGAGGCGTTGAAAGGCAGATACGTTAATCAGAAACTGCTCGATTTGCGTGACGGTAAAAAGTTCAGGGTTTATTATTCGGTGATCAATGTTTCGCTGGGGATCGGCCGGCCGATGGGCGATGTACCGCAGCTGACCAGGTTTCCGCTGGAGAAGCCGTTGATTTCGCCCGACGGGACCGTTTTCGAGCGGCTGGAGCTGCATACCTATCATTACGATCCGACGCTGGCGCCTGCCGGCAAGACCAGCGCCTCAGCCAGTTTTTATACTTCCAACGGCGAATTCTGGATCGATCTGTACCGGGAAGACCGGGAGCGATATGATCAGGTACGGAAAGCGTTTGCCGCAGAAGTCATTGACATCCTGGACAAAAAATTTGGCCGGATAAAAGAATATCTTGAGGTGACCGATGTGGCTACGCCGGCAACTTACCACCTTTTCACGGGCAACTGGAGAGGGAGTGTCCAGGGATGGCTTCCGGGGAAGAACATCATGGCTCCATCGCCGGTCACCATGAAGCTGCCGGGTTTGAAGAATTTTTACTACGCCAGCCACTGGTCGGTGCCGGGCGGCGGGCTGCCCACCGCGCTGAAGTCGGCCAGGGATATGGCTTTTACGATTGCAGCGGAGTACAGGAAGAAAAGATAAAGGGAACATTGTGAATCTATAAAAAAATTTTTATATTTGGAAAGCCAATAACCATCACAAAACCAATAAGCACTTGAAATGACGTCGACCGGGTTTGTTTATACCAAACTGATATGAGAGCATTCAGATGTTTAGTATTGATTATTGCATTTTTTCTGGCACAAAAAGGTTTTCCTCAACAAACATTATGGGTAACCCATTGGGCTGACTCAGGGCCAGGTTCACTGCGAGAAGTTATCTCAAGTGCCTCAGCCGGAGATATTATTCGATTTGTTCCAAACATTAGTTCAATTACACTGAGCTCGGCTGAAATTCATATAAATAAACCCATAAAAATAATTGGTAATGAAGATATTATTACAATTAAAAGGAATCTTTCCGAGTCCACTCCACATTTCAGAATTTTTAACATCTCATATACTGATTATCCATTGGATACTTTAATTTTGAAAAACCTAAATTTCAAATACGGATTCAGTTCAGACGGAGATGATGAAAATCAGGATGGAAAGGATGGAGGCGCCATAATAGCTAGCAATCCTAATAATATTATAAAGATAATCAACTGTCAATTTACTAATAATCAGTGCGGTAACGGGATTACTAATTTGCATGTTACCACAAAATCGAAGAAAAGAGCTGATTCAGGCAGGGGAGGGCATGGTGGAGCCATTTACTCTGATGCAATGCTAATCATTGAAAATTGCAGTTTTTCTTTGAATGAAACCGGTTCAGGCGGAGCTATCTATTTGAATAATATTAATTGGTTCATTGAAGCAGGTATAGGGGGGCATGGGGGTGCAATAGCTTGCAACAGTTACCTCATTATCAATGACTGTCTGTTTAATAATAACCATACCAAATCTGGCGGCCTTGCAAAATCATCTTCGAGGTATACTTCAATGGCACTTGGAGGTTCAGCAGGATATGGAGGAGCAATTTATTGCTCCTCAGGAGTAGAAATAATTAATACTACATTTACGGGTAATTCAACCGGGACTGGTGGCACAGGTATCGGTGATGGATGGGTTATGGGAGTTGGCGGGGACGGGGGGCATGGAGGAGCTTTATTTGCAATTGACAGCACCGCATGTGTGACCAATTGCACTTTCTCTGAAAATAAGGCAGGAGATGGCGGTCTTGAAGGCGGGGATGGAGCAGCTCATGGAGGGTCAGGAGGATATGGAGGATGTATTTATACGAAAAATGCATGGATCATTATTGACAATTGTTCGTTTCTGAATAATACCGCCGGCGCAGGAACCAGTGGGAGTGCATATCATGCGGGGCTTGGAGGTGATGGTGGAAGTGGAGGAGCAATATGCGCTATAGATTCTCAAATTGAGATCCTTGAGTCTGTCTTTACAGATCATTGTGCGGGGAACGGTGGATATGGAGGAAGTGCAGTATGGTCGATAGCCGGGAAAGGAGGCCATGCTGGAGCCGTATATGTCGAAAATTCTTATGGAGCTATAAAATCAACAATATTTCAACGAAATCATACAGGAAAAGCAGGAGATTCATATGTCCAACATGAAAAAATAGATACAAATATTTCAATAAATGGTGGATCCGGTGGCGCTGTTTTTTTATCTGGACAATCTTCGTTGCTTATTATGAAGAGTGAATTTTCAGCTAACAATACTCTTGACGGGGGTAGTATTATCGGTCCTGGCGACTCACTAACTCCCGGAGGAGATGGAGGTAATGGTGGTGCGATTGCTTTATCTCAAAATTCATTGCTTCGAATGGTTAACAGTTTAGTTTATGGAAATTCTACCGGGATTGCCGGGGTAAATATCACTGACAGCACCATGACTGGCTCAAATGGAACAGGAGGTGGTATCAGTCTGAATGAAAACTCAAACTTGATGTTGATCAACTCGATCATTGCAGGTAATCTGACGGGGGTGACAGAAAAACCTGGCTCCTTTATTCCAGCTCTCGGACTAGGAGGTGGTATTTATTGTGAGGACACATCCATCTCAATATTTAATTCCATTATTGCCTTTAACAAAGTAAATAAACTTAATAGTATATGCGATAATGAATTATTTACCAATTCACATCTTGATCACTGTATGATTTATGACACTTCAGGATTTTCCTATACTGGGACAGGAAACATCTTCCATAAAGATCCACAATTCTTGAACTTTCCCGATAATCTCAATGTACTTCCTTCAAGCCCTGCCATAAATAATGGGAATCCGGATACCACCGGATTATCATTGCCAGAGTATGATTTGATTGGCAATCAAAGGATCTATGACAGGATCGATATTGGTGCTTTTGAATATCCTTATGAGCTATCAGACAGCCTTTGTATTATTTCTGATGCGATTGACTTCAATGATGTAATAATAGGTCTTTCGGTAATCGACTCATTGAAGTTGGTCAACGTAGGAGACGCAACCATTCTGATTGATTCTTTGCTTATGCCTGATGATTTCTCCATCTTAGCGGATGATGCAATTTGGAGTAATCGTTTGGATTCGATAATCCTATACTCCGGTGACGAAGAACAATATTTCGTCAGGTTTATGCCCGAATACCCGGGTAGGTACATGGATTCTGCCAGCATCTTTATTAATCTTCATCCCGATCCACACATCCTGAAAGTGATGGGTGAAGGGATCCAACCCTTAGAAATTGATATTTCTTCCAACTGTTCAGATTCCGTTTTTGCAGGTCAATTATATTCTTGCAGAATTGAGATTGAGTCACATAATGGATTCCCTGTCGACGTTCAAATATTTGAAAAACCTAATTGGTGCAATCTTAACAATCAATCCGATACATTGCTGGAAATTTCAGGCGCTCCTGTATATTCCGACATCGGGCAACATGAATTACATATTCGGGTTGGTGATGGCCTAATATTTAATGAGTTCTACCAGGAAATCGATGTAATTGAACCCATTATTCCTTACGTTGAGTACAACTGTCCTCTTTCAATAAATGTCGAACAAATCTTTAATTGCTTGATTAGCGCTTTAGGAAACAACCATCTTCCTGTAAATATCGAAATCATAAATTATCCGAATTGGATAGACTGGAATCAAAAAAGCGATGATACGATTGAGGTATATGGCACTCCGGGGATAAATGATATTGGATCTGCACTATTTGAGTTCAGTGCTTTCGACAGCCTGGCAGAGCATACAATATCCTTTACTGTGGTCATTGGGCCAACCGGAACACTTTCTCCGGATGATATAATATATTTCCAAAGATTTATCATTTCTCCAAATCCATCCAAAGATTTATTTTATTTGGCCTTTCATGATGATAATCTTCCAAATGAATTAGAAATAGGAATTTATAGCTGCACTGGAACCAGGATTGATCATCTCTTTATCAATGAAACTTGTAATACTGTTCCAATTAATCTCCAAAACCTGCCCGCCGGAATCTACTTTGTCCGCCTGACCATCGATGGGAAAGAAACGGTAACGGTGAAAGTGGTGAAGGTTGAAAATAGTCATTAGCTCGCTAGCGCTCGCGTCATTAGTGGTCATTTATTGGAACTTTGGAACACGATAAATTGAGATGCCATCTCGAAAATTTGAGATGGAGTCTCGGCGCTTTGAGACTCCATCTCACTTAAAGCAGATGGAGTCTCACTTGACCCCCCTTGACTTTCCTATCGATATTTATTATATTTGTCCCGCCCCCCAACCATTGATCTTTTAATAATTTTATTTAATCCCGATGATACGGTTTTGCCTGAAGTCGTATTTCCGTAGAGAGAGAGAGAGAGAGAGAGAGAGAGAGAGAGAGAGAAAGTCTGATCTTTCTTCCTGAAAAAGTATTTCCTCCATGACTTTCATCCATTTCCAACTTGCCACAAATTGACCAATTACTAATTTTTTTAATTTTATAACAATGAAAACACGAATTATTTGCATATTGATTTTTATTTATTTAAGTTCCTTCTGCTTACTTAGTCAAGACACCTGGCTCGAAAATATTTATGTGCCGGATATTTTTTCCCAGGCTTCTCCCCACAGTATTGTTTATAATGAAAATAACCAAAAGTATTATGTATATACAGGTCAAAGAATCCTCATTGCCGATAAGCAGTCAGGAATCTTAGATAATCCTATAAATGTAGGATTAACAGGCTATTACGATACTTACTATTCATCTATTGAGAGAAATCACAAACTGGCTATCGACCTTTCGCGTAATTATATTTACTGCGCTAACGAGGATGATGCACTAAAAATTTATGATTGCGATGATAATAGCTTAATTCATCAGTTTAATTCATGGGAACCCTTGATTAGTTCATTTATTTATTACAATACTGAATTGGATAGAATCTACTGGATACAAAACAGTGTTCAGCTTAATGGCAAGAATCGCCTTACAGTCATTAATCCGGATGATTGGTCCAATATTTACGTCGAAACATCTAATGAAAGACAAATCTTCGATATTGAATTTTGTTTGACAAATTCTTTTCTGAATAAAGATTATTTGGTTTTAAGTACAACAAGCACGGCTTCTCCTTCGGGGTATATCAGCCTGATCAATCCCATTAACCTGACAACCTACGATTCTTTTGTCTTGCCTTTACAAAATGCAAATAAATTATTATATGTCGATGAATTTAATCGACTTTATTGCCTGACATCTAATAGTACAACATCAATACTTCAGGCTTTTTCCATTAATTCAGCAACAAATCAGCTTAATTACTTGGAAAACTATTCGATAACCAACTTTCCTGTTCATATTTCCGAATCGGCCTGCTTTGTTGACGATAATTTCAACTACGCTTATTTTACGGGCGGTGATAATACAGGATTGCGTAAATTGGCTATTTTCGATTATACCAGACAAAATAATAACGAGCCTATTATCGCCGAATACCAATTCCCAAATGTCGATCAGGTAATCGTTGGTTTAAACGAGAAAGTGTTTTCTTCAGGAAATAATCTTAACAGATTATTTGGCTCGACAATTGAAAGCACGGTTTCAATTAACGGAACCGCCAATCATTTAGTGAAGACAAGTGATGGACTTGTTTTGTCGAATATAGAGGGTAATTCGATCGACAGTTATGACTTTTCTTTGAATCTCATACAAAGTGTCCATCTGGGAAGTGCTATTTTACGCGGAGTCATAAACACACAAAATCAAAAAATTTACTGGATTCCAAATCAGACACTTTTTGCGTCAGTATCTTTAAGTATACAAGATTTAACAGACAACTCATTCAATTCCATCGAGATTGGCACATACATATCTGATTTAGCTTATCACGTCTATTCCAACAAAACTGTCGTATCAAATTATCATTATTCAGGATCGAAACTGACCCTAGTAGATGGCTATACTGATGAAGTGAATATTATTGCCTCTGACTTCGTGAAGATTCTTAAACCGGGGATGAATAATAAAACCTATTTGGGTGGAGTGGATCTGCTTAAATTTATTGATATGGATAATAACTCCATTGAAGCTGTGCCAGATAATATTCTTACTGAGCATTATGAAATAATTGATTTCGAAATATTGAATAATGGAGATTGTATGGCCCTGGCGACAGAAAATGGGATTTATGGTTGTAAACTTTTAAAGATAGATAAGAATACAAATGAAATAGTTGCAACCTTGCCATTGTCAAGAACACCTGTCGGACATAGAGATGGTCTTTTTTATAATAGCTCTAAAAATCAACTTTATCTTCTATCAGAATATTATTTAACAGTCATTGATCCATTAACACTCCAACAAATAAGTGAAATTACACAACCCGAAGATGATTTATTTTTAAAATGCCACTATTCACCAAGAAGCGAAAAAGTATTGGTGATTTGTAAAAATAATCGGAAAGTACTCAGCTACAATGCCAATAATTTTTCATTAAATAATCAATTCGAGTTGCCGGTAAATGCTATCATCAAATCTTCATTTTATAACAGTATTAATGATTTGCTTTACCTGCATCATACTAAATATGATCTGAATCTTTACAAAAATGAAATAAGACTCTTATCAATAAGATGTGACGATTTCCAGGTTCAAAGTGATATTTATTTACAGCAAAATACTCTTAAAAATGTATTTTCGGCGACTCTGACAGCACAAATAGTCTGGGATGAATCCACCAATACCATTTTTATACCTAATGAGGGATTAGGTAATATTAGTAAAGTAAACTGTTCTGATGACCAGCTGATCCTCCAGCCCCGCACCTGGAACTGGATCTCTTTCCCGCGGCTTGAAAGAGAAGGTAACGGAGAGGTTTCTACCGTGGAGCAGTTGGAAAATATCGCTCCTTTTCCAGATAATATTACAATGACTCGTTGGGTACCTTTAGGTCAGGGAACAATTGATAAAGTATGGAATGGAATTATTTGGACTGGAAACTTAAATACAGTTCAGAGCACATTAGGCTATAAGCTGGAGACCAATAATCCTGGGGTTTCAATACTTCCCATGACAGGAAGCGTTCTCGGCCCGGAGACAACGATGCCGCTATATGCCGAGGGCTTAGCCATAAAAACGAACTGGACCGGCTATTATCTGCCGGTGGTTCAAAGCCCTTTCGATGCCATCGGGGAAGAATTGCTCGAGGATATGAATATGCTCAAAGGCCAATACTGGTCGTGCTTTAAAAAAGACCCGGGGCATACCAAGACAACCGGAAGTATTTGGGGATGTGCCTGCCAGCAGGGAAGGGTCGAGATCAAATACGGTGACATGATCGAGATCTATCCCACAGAAGATATCCCCGAATTCCACTGGCAGATGGCCTGGATGCAACAGGAATCGGAACCTAAACCGCCTTCCCTGTTATTCCAGTATGAGGAAAAGGCGGAATACGATGCCCTTTTCATCGAACTGGATACCCTGAACCTGCCGGAAGAGATCGGGGCATTTGCCGGAGATT
>ENA-UOWO01000575-UOWO01000575.1-activated-sludge-metagenome-genome-assembly--contig:-NODE-575-length-52526-cov-18.920299_pt1 | contig 52526 bp, 25 predicted proteins | sample MGYA00238148_ERZ761564 | MGnify/ENA primary metagenome ERZ761564 (study PRJEB28885, sample SAMN05720194) | activated sludge metagenome | isolation source: Anaerobic digester | place: USA...
GTAAAATTGCCGCAGCTTTTATTTATTTAATTTTTTAACCCTTGATTCGCATTATAAATAAATTTTTAAATAAATTCAAAATTTCCCGGTTTTTTAATTAAACAATAAAAAATATTTTTTTGTTAACAAATCAGTAATTTCCGCTCAGATGGTATAGTATGCATATTATTGTTTATCAAATAGATAAATAATTTTTAAATGATCCATTTTATTCACAACGATCACACTAACAATTTCTTATTTTTGATATATCAGGACAATTATTGATTTCATTGCGGCAATAGATATTATGTATGCTTAATTTGCGGCCATGCTGATGTATATTTGCAGGTATTTTCATTCTTGAGATAATAAAATACGAAAGCATCGATGAAAAGAACAGCCAATGACCTGGCCAGCGAAAACCTTTGGCATCTATTAATAAAGTATTCTGTCCCTGCCATTATTGCAACAGCTGCCGCATCCATATATAACATCATCGACAGGATCTTTATAGGACAAGGTGTAGGGCCTTTGGCTATATCAGGACTGGCGCTCACATTTCCATTAATGAACATCACAGCTGCTTTTGGCGCCATGGTTGGAGTCGGCTCAAGTTCCATGTTGTCGATCAGGCTCGGACAGCACGACAGGAAGGGTGCAACACAAATACTTGGCAATGCTGTTATGCTGAATGTTATTCTGGGTATCTCTGTCGCACTCATTATCTATATTTTTCTTGAACCAATTCTTTATGCCATGGGAGGCAGCAATGAAACTATTCCCTATGCTAAAGAATTCATGCAGGTCATATTAATTGGTAATGTTTTTACACATCTTTACTATGGGATGAACAACATTATCCGTGCTTCGGGATACCCCGGTAAAGCAATGGCCATCACGCTGCTTTCAGTGGTTGTCAATCTGGTTCTTGCCCCTCTTTTTATTTTTGCCTTCCGGTGGGGTATAAAAGGAGCTGCCCTGGCCACTGTGGCAGCTCAGTTTACAGGGGCGGGTGTTGCTGCACTGCACTTTATGAAAAGCAGCAGTTTTGTACACTTCCTTCCCGGTTATATGAGATTAAAGAAAGTTATCATCAAAGATATCATTTCCATAGGCATGTCACAATTTCTCATGCTTATATGCGCCAGCATCGTGGTTTCCATCCTGAACCTGGGGCTCCGTAAGCATGGCGGGGACTATGCCATTGGCGCTTATGGGATCATCAACAGCATCATGAACCTCATAGCTATGGTAGTATTGGGATTATGCCAGGGCATGCAGCCCATTGCAGGGTATAATTTCGGCGCCCAACAAATGGCACGGGTCACCAAAGTATTCCGGCTTACCATCGTGGCGGGAACGTTGGTCACATGCACCGGTTTTCTGCTTGTTGAACTATTCCCATACCTTATCAGTTCTGCATTCACGACAGATGAAGCACTGATACAATTATCGGCTACCGGGCTGAGAATTTGTTTTGCTGTGTTTCCTATTGTCGGATTTCAGATCGTGACATCAAGTTTTTTCCAGTCTATCGGCAAAGCTAAGATTTCAATATTACTGTCGCTGACAAGGCAGGTTCTGTTTCTTATTCCCATGTTATTGATCCTGCCCAGTTTCTGGCAATTGAACGGAGTATGGATGGCCATTCCTGCTGCAGATTTTTCAGCTTCAATGCTCACTTTTATTGTCATGAAACAGCAGCTGAAAAAGCTAAAAAACATACATTATTAATGATAATTACCTTCATTTATTAATTTTTCATCGTTTAAATCAACTCCAAAAAGCCCCGTTTTTCTTATCCTGCGACTTTTTGCCCTTTATCCCAAAGGGAAGTCGCAAAAAATCAGCCTCCCCTGCCTGCTGCAGTGCGCAGCACGTCAGGCGGGTTTTGGGCCGGGGCAATGCTGATTTTCAAAAATCATACTTTTCGGAGTGAGATCATCGTTTAAATCCAAGCCGGATTTATTGCACCAAAACCCTTATTGCCGAAGGGACAATACGAATATGAACGGGCGTAAAACCAACAAATTCGCCATCGATTTCAAAAGGCATTTTTCCGGATAAGGATTCGAGGGATAATTCAGTGGCTGTATAATATTTTAATTCGGGTAAATCCGGTTTTTTACATTTACGTACCACGGAGAGTTTTTTCAGATAATCGAACAAAGAAACATTGCCAATGGCAGTCACTGAAAAAACTCCGTCATCAATTAAGGCATCGGGAGCAATACCAAGACCATTACCATAATATTTTCCATTAGCTATGACGAAGTCCATGACAATACCCTCATAACTGAAGGTATCTGCTTTTGCTCTGAGCGGCTTTTTCTTATAGGTAAGAAACGTGCCCAGGATCGCACGCTGGTAGTTGAATAAGGCATTCATACGCTTCGAATAGACACTCTGTTTCTCGACGACCACCGCTCCCATGCCGACATCAGCAATATTGACCAGATAACGGCTTCGCTCCCCGCCCGCGACAGATTCAAAGCGAGCCAGACACAGGTCAATACGTTTTGAATGATCAGTTTCAACAGCATTTTTTAGTTCGCCGGGATCTTGTGGTACCGGTACTGTTTTTACGAAATCATTACCTGATCCTTTTGGAAGAACACCCAGACGGATACGGCTCCATTGCTCCTCACCCATCAGCGCATGTGTTTTCATCATTCCATTGACAACCTCATGCAGGCAGCCATCGCCGCCAACGCATATTACGTGAGTGAATCCTTCATTAAGAGCCTGTTCAGCAAGCAATATGGCATGGCCGGCATATTCCGTGAGAAACTTTTTAAGTTTGTGAGCCTGTCCGAAACTTTTTTCAAAGTTCTGAAACATCTGGTTTTTGTTCTTTTTTCTTCCGTCTATTATGAATGCAATATCGGCCATAGTTTATTTTGTTTTTTATAAAAAATCCGGGTGATACTCCAGCCAATGTTGGCGATATTTCATCACCTGCATGTCAGTCCAATCGTAATTTTTATCAAGCGCTTCCGCCATTATTCCGGCTACTTTGCGTACACCATTTTCATCAAAGTTTTTCATAGCATAAGTGATCGAGGTTCTTCGTGTTAAAACATCGGACAATTCCCGTGCAAATGTACATCGAATGTGATAATTGATCCCGGCTCCGGTGAGTTCAAACCCTTTAATCAATGCTTCATCCGCCGCATTATTTTCATTACTATAATCCTCAGCGATAACTTCATCCTCTGTTGGTTGCACAGCAACTTCAGAGATATTTTTACGCTTAAGACGTCTTTCTGCAAAGACCAGACATTTTTTACCCATTGATAAAAATGAGGTCAGTTTGCCTCCGGCTATGTTCAGAAAATTTGATGAACTCCACCAGATACGGTATTCCCGCGAACGAAGATAGCTGCCATTGTTATGTTTATCATCCAGCATAGGGCGTAATCCTGCATAAACCCCGACAATGTCACGGGAGGTTAGTTTTGACGAAGGAAAGTTTTTATTATAAGAGTTAAGTAAATAATTGATGTCGCCCTGCTGAACAACAGCTTTTTCAGGGTGGCCGCTATATTCGGTGTCGGTAGTACCCAACACCGTCAGGCCATGTTCCCAGGGAAAACAATAAACGTAACGTTTATCATCAGCGCCTGATTGCACTAAGGCCACATAATGCGAAGGAATCTTAGCAGCGGGAACCATTACATGAATACCTTTGCTGGGTTTCATCACCTGTTGATGTTTGCCAAAAGCACGATCCAGTACCTCATCAGTCCAAACCCCTGTGGCATTAATGTATACCTGTGCATTTACCGAGAAGTCCTGTCCATCAGTATTATCAGTACATTCCATGAATTGAATCCATCCATCCCGCTGTACAAACTTTTTTGCTTCACAATAGTTTAATACGACAGCTCCTTTTTTAAATGATTCTTTAATTGACTGTATGGTCAACAAAGCATCGTTCACCCAACCGTCCCAATATAGTATACCTCCTTTCAACTTATTATGATTTATACCGGGAAGATATTTTTCGACTTCATCAGCAGATAATTTTCGTGAACTACTCAAAACTGAGCGTCCGGCAAGTTTGCAGTAAAAACGTATGAACAGCGCCATTACGGCAAGAAACAATGATGAATTATAAACCGGCATTATGAAAGGCAGAGGCTTGACAAGTCCAGGAAATGTTCTGAACAGGTGTTCACGTTCATGCAAGGCTTCACGTACCATGCTAAGTTTCATCATTTTCAGATATCGTAAACCTCCGTGTATCATTTTGGATGAGCGGCTGCTGGTGCCTGAAGCAAAATCCTGCTTGTCGATAAGGATGGTTTTCCATCCGCGCCGTATGGCATGAGCCATTATTCCGGCGCCGGTGATCCCCCCTCCGATGATGCACACATCAAAGGATTCATTTTTTGCCTTTGACACCAACGCAGTTCTATTCATCGTATAATTTTCCGGGGTTTAAAATACTTTTCGGATCACAAGTTTTTTTTATATTACCGAGTATTTCCAAAGTCAGAGCATCCGTTTTTTTTACATACCACGGCTGATGCATACGGCCGATGCTATGGTGATGCGATACCGCACCGCCTGATCTGACAATAAAATCAGTCACAAGCTTTTTTATTTCCTGCCATTGTGCTAAAGGATTTGAAGTATCCCTGACCGCAATCACGGTAAAATAAATACTGCAGCATGAGCTGTAGACATGTGACAGGTGCGACATCAGTATCCCTTTGTCATAGCCAAAAGCTGCCGACTTTTGCAATTCAGCCAGCAGTTGATGTTTAAATGTATTTATCTTATCCCAGGGCAAGACTGTTTCCATGGTATCCACCAGTATTCCATTTTCAAGAAGGTCGTCGCGCAGGTAGGGCAGGTCGAAACGTGACCGTTCCCACTTCCTGCCCGGTTTTTCACCCACCAGAAAACCTTTATGTTTACGGATAATTTCCACAGCAATCATGCTTCGCACCAGTATATCTTCTTTCTCACCATCAAAGCGTAACAACAAAATACTCGGTCTTTTTATTCCTTTTGACCGCAACAACAAATCATTAAAGGAAGACTTGATTTTTGAAAAGAAGGTGAACGGTTTATGCGAAATATATTGAAGAAAAAAAGTCTCCTGTTCATCGGAATAACGCACCACCGCAGGATGTATATTTTTTTGGACAATCTTTCGGACTGCTTCAGTACCCGTTTCAAATGACGGAAACAAGGCCACCAGCCATTTTTTGTTTTCCGGTAGCCGGTGAATGCGCATCAGGGCTTCGGTAATAACACCGAACATACCTTCGCTGCCAAAAAAAAGATGCCTGAGATTGACTCCTTCCGCATCATGTTCATAGCCACCTGTATTTATTGTTCCCCGTGGTGTGGCCACCTTGAGCGCAATGACCATATCCTCTATTCGTCCGTAACCCGAAGATTCCTGACCAGCGGAATGTGTGGCTATCCAACCGCCTAAAACCGAAAATTCGAAAGACTGGGGAAAATGCCCAAGCGTAAATCCACTCTTATTCAAATTGTATTCTATGTCAGGCCCGGAAATTCCCGCCTCGAATAAAGCGGTATGATTGACAGGATCCACATTAAGCATTTTTTTCATCAGTGACATATCGAGCATCACACAGGGTTTATTATAATCTTTACGGTTAAAAGCGCCAACCACGTTGCTGCCCCCGCCGAACGGGACAACAAGCATGTCATGCTCAGAACATACGTTCAGAATTTGTATTACTTCATCGTGATTCCCGGGAAACACCACAGCGTCGGGCAAATGAACCGGAATATGTTCTATTACCAATAGCAGGTCAGCATAACTTTTTCCTACCGACCGGGAAAGACGTGTTTCCATGTCTGCAGAAATTTTTATTCGAGGCAGTTTTGCTGAAAAAACGCCGATTATCAGCGGCACATTTTCATCTGTGCTAACAATGTTGAATTCATCCGTTTCTGTATTAATACTGTTGAAATCCAGGTTAAAACGGTCATACAGAAGCTGATGCAATCGCGGAAAATCGGATAGTTTAAATCTCTTTGAAGCTATGCCCCATTTCCACCAGTTATTGTCGGAAATATATTTTTGTATACCCAATGATGTTTTGTTTTTCAATAAAAGCTCAAATTTAACGAACAGCGCCCAAATTTATCTTCAAAAATAATTGTATTTAATGATTTGAGCAAATGTTATCTGTAGTTTTCTTTCAACAAAACATACAAAAAAACAGAAGGACATTTTTTTTATAAATAGTTTTTGTATAAAAAAAATTAGTAGGTTTGTGTACTAAAAATTATTATTTTTCTAAATATTATACTGATATGAAAACTACCGGAATTGATTACTACAAAGATGCCGCAAAACGTGCAGCACAATGGCATTCAGAAAATATTGGCAGAATGAAAAAATGCCGCTTCGATACCATTGCGGTGCATGGAGTTTATTCCATGCAGGAAGCGCTTGATTTTAATCAGGGCTCAATTATCGAACCTATATATATGTCCTCATCGCAGGCTTACCGTGATTCGGATGAAATGGAAGCTGCATTGGCATACCAGGTACCAACATGGTGTTATTCGCGCATCGGCAACCCAAGTATGTACTATTTTGAAGGTGCCATGGCGTTGCTTGAAGGGTACGGCATGGAAACCGGAACGTCCTGTTGTGCTACATCTTCGGGAATGGCCGCTATCGCAAGCGCTACCGAACCATTTCTTGCTGTGGATCCAAAAAATCCGAATCAGAAAATGAATTTTGTGGCTACCTGCCAGGTCTATGGTGGAACATTCCAGCAGTTTGGCGTGCGTAAAGATCAGGAACGCAACATCGAATGGCGCAAGATTGTCAACTCAAATGATATGAATGAATGGGAATCCAAAATAGATAAAAACACCCGCTTCCTTTATGGCGAAATGCCGAGCAATCCTTCTCAGGCATTCTTCGATCTGAAAAAAGTAATTGAACTGGGACATGCACATGGTATCCCCGTGATCATCGATAATACGGTGGCCACTCCTGCCCTGCTGCGGCCATTAACACTCGGCGCCGATGTTGTGATACAATCGTCAACCAAAACCCTCACTTCAAGCGGATTTGCTATTTCCGGCGCTGTCATCGCACGCGACAACTTAATATCACGCTATAGTTGTGAAGAGCTAAAAGCATGCTACGGTGGATACCTCAAGCAACTACCTAACCGGGATATGGGTCCAAACATTTCACCCATGAATGCTATTTTAGCGTTGAACGATATGCGCACCCTACGGTCCAAAGTAGATATGTTCAGCCGCAGCACTATGAAAGTTGCCAAATACCTCGAATCACACAAACATATTGCACAGGTTGATTATCTTGGTCTTGAATCGCATCCTTTGCATAAACTTGCTTCAGAATACCTGTGGCTGGTTGATGCCGAATATGATGAGATGTACGGCAAACCTGTGAACCGCTATGGGCACCTGATGTCGTTCCATGTTAAAGGTGATGCACAGCAAACCCGCGACGTATTTGATGCTTTCCAGAGAATATGGCGGGCCACAGACCTCGGACGTATTAAATCCGTGGCGACTATCCCTGCCATATCTACCCATTCCCAACAGGGTGAAGAAGGGCGTAAACTGGCCGGCATCCCGTCTAACCTGATCCGGCTGTGTGTTGGCGGAGAACATCCCGATGACGTTATTGCTGATCTGGATCAGGCATTATCAGTACTCGACGGTAAAAAAGTATTCTTCTCAGCACCCGAATATTCTGCCGGAGGCGCTTCCTCTGCTGTTCTAAATAAAAAATAATAATATAAATAATCAAACATTAACCTTCATTTTTTATGAAACACAAAATTGCATTAATAGGCTTTGGTACCGTCGGACAAGGTATCAGCGAGATTCTTCTCAACAAAAAGAAATATCTGAAAGATAATTACAAATTTGATTTTGATATTGTAGCTGTTGCTGATTTCGTTTACGGAAACTGTTATAACCCCAAAGGGCTTGATGTAACTTACATGCTGAAAACCGCCAAAGCAAAGAAGAAGTTTAACAAAGACCTGTACAAAAAAGACACACTATCACTGATTAAAAACTGCAACGCCGACATGGTCTGTGAACTTACTTACACCGATCTGAAAACCGGTGGACCAGCCATTGACCATGTAAAAACTGCACTCAGCGCAAAAAAACATGTAGTTACCAGCAATAAAGGGCCTGCAGCATTGAAATACCAGGAATTCAGCAAACTCGCCAAAAAGAATGGCGTAAGATTTATGATCGAAGGGACTGTGGTTGCCGGAACGCCCATCATCAACCTCAGCAAAGGTCCGTTGGCCGGTTGCGAGATCAGTAAAATAAAAGGAATACTTAACGGTACTACCAACTATATGCTTACTGAAATGGAAAAAGGCATGGACTATGCTTCTGTTTTGAAAGTGGCTCAGGAACTGGGTTACGCTGAAGCCGACCCCACCGGCGATGTGGAAGGTTACGATGCAAGAGGGAAAGTATGTATATTGGCAAATGTTGTGATGGGTGCACCATTAAAAATAAATGATATTTCTTGTAAAGGGATTACAAAGATCACACCCAAAGACATTGAAAAAGCAAAGAAAGAAGGCAAACGCTGGAAACTGATCGGTTGTGTTGAAAATAAAAATGGAAAAGTAAGTGGATCGGTTAGTCCTGAAATGGTAGAACTAACTCACCCGCTTGCCGGAGTGATGGGTGCAAATAATGCACTTACTTTTACCACGGATATGTTAGGTGATGTCACTGTAGTTGGTCCCGGAGCCGGAAGAATCCAGACGGGATACGCTATTTTGACTGATATACTGGCGATACATAAAGGTTAGAGGTTGGTTCGGAGTTCGGAGTTCGGAGTTCGGAGTTTTGAGTTTTGAGTTCGGAGTTAATAGTTTCGAGTTACGAGTTACGAGTTAATAATTATAAGTTTAATTATATGGCAACATTTACTGGTTTTGAAGAAATTGACGCTTGGAAAAAAGCCAGACAATTATGCAATACCACCTTCAGATTAATAATGACTTCAGAGTTGGGAAAAGACTTTGGATTAAGAGACCAGATAAACAGATCAAGCGGATCAATAATGGTTAATATTGCGGAAGGTAGTGAAAGAGGCGGAAACAAGGAATTTATTCAGTTTTTATTCATTGCAAAATCATCAAATTCAGAATTTAAATCTCAGTTATATCGAATTCTTGACCGGAATTATATTAATGAAGAAGAATTTAAAAAAATCATGACATTGTCAAATGAAATAAGCAAAATGATCGGTGGTTTGATAAAATACCTAAAACAATCTGATCTAAAAGGTAGCAAATTCAAATGAGCAACCTTGAACTAAGAACTTTGAACACTAAACTTAAAACAAACAAAAAATTATACACCATTTTATGGCTTACACAAATAAATATTTAAAAATAAACCTTACTACTCAAACTATTGAGTTTGGTCAAACAGAAAAAAAGCTTATTGAGCAATACATTGGCGCTAAAGGGATGGGCTTTGCTTTGCTCAACCGGCTAAATCCGAGTCCTGCCCCGTTTGATCCTGAAAATCCACTGATATTTATCAACGGACCTTTCACAGGAACAAAAATGCAGACCAGTGCGCGCACCACGCTCGTCACACGTTCGCCGCTTACAGGTTGTGCGCAGGATGCCCATTGCGGTGGCAGCTTTGGCCCACGGATGAAGTTTGCCGGTTATGATTATATATATATCACAGGAAAAGCTGAAAGCCCTGTCTATATTTACATCCATGAAGATAAAGTTAAGTTTTTTGATGCAGCGGAATTCTGGGGCAAGGGTATTTTCTTTACCAATGATGAACTGATGAAGCGTCATCAGGGTATCGATCCAAGAGTGGCTTGTATTGGGCCTGCCGGAGAAAATCTTTCAAAAATCTCCTGCATTGGCGTAGATAAACACCGTCAGTTTGGACGTGGTGGCGTGGGTGCTGTGATGGGGTCAAAAAACCTCAAAGCCATTGTTGTTGACGGAAACATCCCTATCAAATATTATGATGAAGCTAAATTCAAGGAACTAAACCTTGAGGCGGCGAAAAACGTGCTGAATAATCCGAATGTCAAGTTCCGCAGAGTTAAAGGCACCATGAAATGTGTGCGCAGCTGCCAGAACAACGAAATTCTACCGGTGAAAAACTGGCAGAAAGTACAATATGAAGAATTTGAAAAGATCAGTTCTGAAACTACCCGCAAGGAACTCAACTGGGAAGATACCGGATGTTATAACTGTGCTATCCGCTGTTCCAAATGGGCAAGATGGGATGGGCACGAAATAGAAGGTCCTGAATATGAAACCACAGCATTTCTGGGCTCTTCGTGTGAAATTTCAAACATCAAAGATGTGGCTTTCGGTAATGAAATCTGCAATGATCTGGGACTGGATACCATCAGCGCTGGTGGCACAGTGGCATTTGCTATGGAATGTTACGAAAAAGGTTTGCTGGAGCAAACATTTGGTTTATCTTTAAATTGGGGAAATGCGGAGGCACAAAGGGAATTGCTCAAACAGATGTCCCAAAGAAAAGATCTTGGTGAACTTTTTGCCGATGGAACCCGTGAGGCGGCTATTAAAATAGGTAAAGGAAGTATGGATTTTGCCATTCAGATCTGCGGTATGGAGTTGTCGGGAATTAACCCTAAAGGCTCCCTTACTATGGGGGTAGCCATGTCGGTAGCCGATTTTGCCAGTCACACCCGTTTATGGATTGCTGAATCTGAAAATGGACCTGATTTTAAAATTGAAGATATACTTCACGCAGTTTTCGAAGGCATCGATGTCACCAATGTCAGGAACAGCCTGGTAGTTTGCGACTTTCTTCCTTTAGGTCTTCCGGTATTGGCAGGTTTACTGAACGCAGCTACAGGAAGCGAACATACGGCTGAGAACCTGTTAAAGACCGGAGCCCGCATCAATCATCTGTCAAGAGCATACAACCTTCGAAACGGGCGTTCTGATGCCGACGACACGCTACCTGCACGTTTCTTCAATGAAGAAAGCCTGGGTGGGTTTATGAAAGGAAAAAAACTCGAACGTGATTATTTCAAATCCTTCATTAAGGAATATTACAAAATGCGCAAGTGGGACGATAATGGGAAACCTACTGAAGAAGTATTAAAAGAATTCGAAGTGATTTAGTGATTAAATTATATAGACAAAAACCCTTCCAATATTTAGGTCAGGTAATCCAAAGTATGATTTTTACATTATCATATTCTGGTAAAACAAACTACTTTAGGTTCAGTCATTTCCTGCAAGGCAAATTTAATTCCTTCCCTACCTAATCCGGAATTTTTTATTCCTCCGAATGGCATGGAGTCCAGACGGTAATCGGTAGACTCATTAATCATTACTCCTCCGCAATCCAGTTCATAAGCAGCTTTCAGTGCAACATTAATGTCGGAAGTAAATATTCCTGCAAGTAAACCGTAATTCAGGCTGTTTGACTTTTCAACAGCTTCTTCCATGGTGGAAATTCTATATAGATTAACTGCCGGCCCAAAAACCTCTTCATGATGTATCGTCGCAGTTTCAGGAACATTTTCAAGGACCGTCGGGTCCATCAGGGCACCGGTTCTTTTGCCACCGCATAGGCATGTTGCACCGGCTGTTACTGCTTCGTTCACCCATTTTTCGACCCTGATGGCTTCTTTTTCGGTAATCATCGGCCCCATATCGGTTTCTTCATGGAGTTTATTACCAATTTTATATTTTAATGTTTTTTCAATAAATTTATCCCTGAATTTCTCATAAATAGCATCATGAATATATATTCGCTGAACACCGATACAGTTTTGCCCGGCAGCCCAGAAGGCTCCGGAAACAGATGATTCAACAGAATAATCCAGATCAGCGTCTTTCCATATAATAACCGGGGAGTTTGAACCCAACTCCATTCCTATTTTTTTTATTCCTGCCATCGCGGCAACTTTTTTCCCGGCCTCAACACCGCCTGTAAAAGACACCATCCTTACCCGTTCATCTTTAACAAGCATTGGACCTATTTCATTTCCGTTTCCGGTGATCACCTGAAGACATTCTGCTGGCAGGCCTGATTCGAAGAAGGCTTTGGCGAGCTTAACAGCCGATAATGGGGTTACTGAAGCGGGTTTCAGAATCACGCTGTTTCCTGCAGCAATCGCAGGCCCTAACTTATGAGCCACCAGATTTAAGGGGTCATTGAAAGGTGTGATCGCTAGAATAACTCCTATTGGAAAACGGTAATAATACCCTACCCTGTTTTCGCCACCGGGAAAAGAGTCAAAAGGAATAGTTTCACCGAGGATTCTTTTTGATTCTTCTGCAGAAACACGCAAAGTATTAACACACCTCCCGGCCTCTTTTCTGGCTTCCCTTATTGTTTTAGAACCCTCCCTTGCGATGGTGACGGCAAAATCTTCAAGATTTCGTTCTACAAGGTCAGCAGTTTTATAAAGAATATTGGCTCTTTCATAAACTTTTAAATTTTTTGAGATATTAAACCCCTTCACGGCATTTTCTATTGCAGTCATAGCATCTTCTTTGCCTGCTTTTGGAACAGTGCCAATGAGCGAGTTATCAAAAGGATCGTAAACATTGATCATTTCTGTGTTTTTTTCAATAGTTTCAGTAGACATAAATTAATTGTTTTTATTGTTTTAAAATCATTGGTTCATGTATGGATATTTGTAATCTGTTGCCGGCAGCAAAGTTTCTTTTATGGTACGGGGGCTTACCCATCTTAATAAATTAAGGTGGCTGCCTGCTTTGTCGTTGGTACCGGAACACCGGGCTCCGCCAAATGGCTGCTGCCCAACCATTGCACCGGATGGTTTGTCATTGATGTAAAAGTTGCCCGCAGTATACCGGAGCTTACGGCAAGCCAGGCCCATAGCATATTTATCATTGCTGAAGATTGATCCGGTCAGCGCATAAACCGAAGTGCTGTCGCATATCTCCAGCGTTTTCTCGAAATCCTTATCATCATATACAAAAATTGACATTACCGGGCCGAAAATCTCTTCTTCCATTGTGACAAAATGTGGATTTTCTGCTTGAATAACAGTAGGTTTAATAAAATAACCTGTCTTTTTATCACCGGCACCACCTGCTAATATTTTTGCTTCATTTGAATTTTTTGCTTTTTGGATATATGACATGATGTTTGCAAATGAATTATTATCAATGACAGCATTAACATAATTGTCAAAATCTCTCACATCACCCATTTTTATTGTCGATACCATATCAAGCATAATTTCTTTTGTCTGTTTCCAGATCGACTTTGGAATATATGCCCTCGAAGCCGCAGAACATTTCTGTCCCTGATATTCAAAAGCCCCGCGTACTATAGCTGTGGCAAGTTCAACGGGTGTGGCTGAGTTGTGAGCAAAAATAAAATCCTTGCCTCCGGTCTCACCAACCAGCTTCGGGTAGGATTTGTATTGATGAAGTTTTTCAGTCACTTCTTTCCATAAATGATCAAATGTCTGGTTCGATCCCGTAAAATGAATACCTGCCATGTTTTTATCATGCAGAACTATATTGCTGATCAGCGAACCGCTTCCGGGAATAAAATTTATGACCCCGTCAGGCAGGCCGGCTTCCTTCAGAATTTTCATCAGGTAATAATTTGAAAGCAAAGCGGTGGTCGCAGGTTTCCATACAGTCGTATTTCCCATCAATGCAACACAGGTGTTCAGGTTGGCTGCGATCGCCGTAAAATTGAATGGTGTTATTGTATATATGAAACCTTCGAGCGGCCGGTATTCAAGCCTGTTGATCGAATAGTTATCCGATAATGGCTGTTCCTTATAGATCAGTGACGCAAAATGAACATTGAACCTCAAATAATCAATTACTTCACATGCCGCATCAATTTCAGCCTGAAACACATTTTTGCCCTGGCCGAGCATCGTCGAGGCATTTATAACGTATCGGTATTTAGTCGATAACAGGTCAGCAGCCTTCAGTAGTATTGAAGAACGGTCGATCCATGAAAGATTCATCCATGCCTCTTTTGCTTCATTGGCGCTTCTGATGGCAAGCCTGACTTCTTTTTCTGTGGCCATGTGATACTTCGCAATCACATGACCATGATCATGCGGCATAACCACATTTCCGGTCTTTCCGGTCCTTATCTCATTTCCGCCTATAATAAGAGGAATCTCGATTACTTCTGAAGCCTGCTTTGTCAGTTCCTGTTCGAGTTTCGATCGTTCATTACTTCCCTTTAGATATGATAAAACTGGTTCATTCTTCGGATTTTCAAATAAAAAGACTGCATTATTCATTTCAAATTCATTTATTGTTATTATTATATGTTTCGATATGAATTTATTTTCATATCGGTTGCAAAAATAATGAAAAATTCAAAGTAAAAAACCATGAACCCTTTATTATACCCTAAAATCCTGAAAGTAAGAGTAAAAAAATTATTATCGGAAATTGCCTTCCGATAGATATTTTATTTGTATATAATTAATTCCTTAACTTTTTATCATCACCAACACCATTTTGAATTTTTCCACAGCTTTCACTGCATGGGGTATATTGGCCGGCATTATGATGAATTGCCCGCTATTTAAAATATTTGAAGCACCATTAATGATGATATCGGCAGTGCCGTCAACAATATTTACCAGTGCATCAAAAGGCGCCGTATGTTCACTCAGTCCTTCACCTTTGTCAAAGGCAAATACAGTGACATTGCCTGTCTGCTTTTTTATGATCGTCCGGCTGACCACAGCGCCATCAGCATATTCAACAATTCCGGAAAATGCAAATGTTTTTGCCCGTTCGAGTTCATTGTTTTCCATTTCTTTTTTCTTCAAATATAGCCAATAAAAAATCATCATACCATGTTTTTTCGTTTAATTTGCATCATGCAGCCAATAACAGATTTTTAATGTGCCGGCGATGACACCCAAAAAACATCTCAGCAATAAGTGGCTTAAAGCTTCCGTTTTAGGTTGCCTGTGGGCATCATCTGAAATTGTCATTGGCAGTTTTTTGCATAACCTGAAAGTGCCCTTTGCAGGCAATATACTCACCGCCATAGGTATTATAATACTGATTTCCGTTGCTCATATCTGGAAGGAGAAAGGCCTGTTCTGGAGATCGGGAGTGGTATGCGCACTGATGAAATCAATATCGCCGAGTGCGGTGATCTTCGGCCCGATGATCGCGATCTTCATTGAAGCGCTGCTCATGGAGATTTCTGTGCGCATTTTCAGAAAAAACATTTTTTCGTTTATGCTGGCGGGGACATTGGCCATGCTGTGGAACCTGGTTTTTATGGTAGGCAATTTCATCATCATCTACGGGCCTAACATCATTGACCTGTACGCCAACCTGACCGTATTTGCTCAGAAACAGCTTCACTTAGCTACAGACATCTACTGGTTGCCATTGGCAGTTTTGGTTGTGCTGTATATCTTCCTTGGCCTTATCGCTGCAATATTCGGAATTTATATCGGGCGAAGGGCTGCCCGTCAGCCGGTTCCTCACGAAAGCCTCTCCGTCAAACAGGTTATGAAGATCAGATCAAGAAAGGCAGACACCTCTTTTCCTTTTTCATTTTTCTGGCTAACGTCCAATATTCTTATGCTTATCGCAGAGCTGGCACTGATGAGTTTTACAAGATGGCCTTTTTGGACTGTCGCAGGATGCCTCATGCTGACAATATGGATACTGCGTTACAGGCAAACCATGCATTTGCTGTCAAAACCCGGGTTCTGGCTAAGTTTTGTAATCCTGACCATGATTTCTGCTTATGTATTATACAATCTTAAAAATTCCGGCAGTGGTTTTTTTGACGGCATAGTCATTGGCCTGGAAATGAATTTCAGGGCAGCGATTGTAATCATTGGCTTTTCGGCGATCGGCACTGAGTTCAGGAATCCGAAGCTGAGAATAATATTTGTCAATTCACCCTTCTGGCAGCTGCCTCTGGCCCTTGAGATAGCCTTTGACACTCTGCCTCTCATGATCTCGAATCTTCCCCACGTGAAAGACGTTTTCAGAAAGCCGGGCAGGACTTTTCATCAAATGGTGGCACGGGCGGATTACTGGCTTGAAAAAACAGAACTAAAATTAAATGAACGGGAAAATGTCATCATTATACGTGGCACGGAAAAAACAGGAAAAACGACCTTCCTGCAGGACATTGTAATGCAATTAAATAATAATAATATCAGCACAGGAGGCTTTACCGCTCCGTCTGTTTTTAAAAATAACGAGCATATTGGATATGACCTTATTGATCTGAGTAACGGGCAAAGAACTGTTCTGGCAAGGACACATGGAAATGATGAAATGCCCATAGTGGGTAAGTTTTACTTCAGTCTGGAAGGCCTTGCAACCGGAAACAAAATACTTAAGCCGGAAAATCTCGCCAATGTAAATGTTGTCGTAGTTGATGAGGTGGGCCCGTGGGAACTGCAAAACCAGGGATGGGCGCAAAGTTTGTCCCGCCTGGTAAAATCATTTGAAAGCCCTATGATATGGGTTGTACGTGAAAGCATTGTGGATAAAGTTATTGAAAACTGGTCGCTGAAAAATCCTTTGGTAGTTGATACCAAAAAAGAAAACATTGACCTTGTCTGTAAGGCAATATTATCAAAGCGGAGTGACAAAATTTAACTATATTACAGCATAATAACAGGCTGCCCTGCAAATCATACTATATACTCTTTGTAATTACCCCTTTATTTACCCCACTTTATTTCTTATCATTATTGATTTTTCCGCCTAATGGGAATTTTACAAGGATAAAACCTATAATAAAAATAGCTATAAGACTACCAATAAATGATGGATTATCGAACATATGAAACATCTTAATCTCAGCAAACGCAAGTCCGGCAAATAACAGGCCTATGAGCGCTTCCCCTGCGATAAGTCCTGAGGCAAGAAGGACACCGGTATTGGTAATTTTTTCTTTATGTTCATCGCTGTAGCCGCGTTTTTTTACATACCGGTCTGTAATGGCCTTCATCAGTCCGCCCAGAAATATGGCAAAAGACGTATCAATGGGCAGGTACATCCCAACACAGATAAGCATCGGACTTTTAACCTGCATTAATATCAGGGCTATACCCATAAAAATACCGACCACAATAAGTATAAGTTCCATTTTCATGTCCACAATGCCTTTTGCAACCACAGCCATCAGGCTTGCCTGGGGAGCCGGGAGTTTTTCGCCTCCAAAACCAGCGTTTGCATCGAGCACATCATTTTGTTTTTCAGGTGCCATTGCTTTTATGTCATCAATGGTGTAAGTTGTTCCTGCAAGGGACTGGTCCTTTCCCTTGTATTCAACCAGGGTCACCTTGTCGTTTTCGAGTTTTTCGATCTTTTTACCAACCACTTCTTTAATATCACCCAGATGAAGCAGGGTGAGAATAAGAAACATTATGGTCGAAGCGGCAATTACGCCAAAAACATCACCAAGCTGCATACGCCAGGGCGTACATCCGAGTATGTGTCCTGCCTTGAGGTCCTGCATCATTTCACCTGCCACAGAAACAGAGGTGCAGGTAAAAGCAGCAACACCTAAAACAGCAGCGAGTCCCGCATCGCCTTTCAAACCCAAAGCGACCATCAGCAGGGCGGCAATAATCAATACCGAAACAGTTAGACCACTTGTCGGGTTATTGCTTACCCCAATGATGCCCACAAGATATCCCGATACGGCGGCAAATACAAAACCCATGAACAGCATGACAATGGTGGCAACACCTGCAGCCCAAGAATCGCGGGCAAAGTAGTTAAAAACAATAAACATAATGATCATTATTATTCCAATGACCACAAGTGACCAGCGCATATTAATATCTTTTTCAGTTCGTAAAAAAACACTGGTCGCCGATGTCGATTTTCTCAAATTGGCAAACGAACGTTGTATTCCGCTGAACAAGCTTTTGCGCATATTATAAAGGGTATAGAACGAACCAACCAGCATCCCCCCGATAGCTATATAACGAACATAAGCCTTCCAGACACGTGTTATCTCTGCTGCCCAGTCAGCGACTGTTGCTGGATTATCGTAATTAATGAAGTAGGCTATTACCGGAGCCATCAATCCCCATGCGAGCAAACCTCCACTAAAGTTTATGGCACCAAGTTTGGGACCAATGATGTAACCAACACCAAAATATGCAGGAGCCATTCCGGGCGACCGCAGCAAGACTGCCCCTTTTGAAAATGTAACTATCTTTTGCCATGTGGCTGCAATAAATTTAAACTCCACCAAAGCCGTAAAGAAGGCTCCAACTCCCATTCCCCAAAGCAATAATTTTGATCCTCCCGATCCTCCCCTGCCCGATTTATGTATTTCAGCAGCCGCAACAGATTCAGGAAACGGAAGTTCTGCATCTTCAACAAGCACCCTGCGAAGCAGTGTGGTAAACATAATTCCCAGTACGCCGGCAGCAGCCAGAATCACAATGGCCAAAATGTAATGCGAGGCTGAATAAAAAGGATCCCATACCGACGCGATATAAAACGCAGGCAGCGTAAAAATAGCTCCGGTAGCTATATTTCCGCCAATGGAGCCTACAGTCCGGGCTGTATTTTCTTCGAGTATCGTGCCTTTCACAGCCTTTAATATGGCCATCCCCAACACAGCTGTGGTATAGGTAGCAGCTATTGTCATACCAGCCTTTAAGCCCAGATAAGCATTGGCTGCACCCATGATCATTGCCATCAGAACTCCCAGCAATACAGCACGTAAGGTAAATTCTTTCATAGTTGTTTCTGCAGAAACAAAAGGTATAAATTTCTTAGGTTCGCTCATATATCTATATTTTTTGTTTGTACAAGTATACACATTTTTATAAAAAGTAACAGCATTTTTTTGTTTCCTGAGAATATTTATTTTCCTTTGTTCCCGTGAGCCCCTCTGAACCGGAAATATTTTTCGCCATTCCCGCGATGAACGAAGCAGAATTTTTACCTGCCTGCCTTTCGTGTATCGAAAAACAAACTTATAAAAATATAAATGTTGTCGTTTGCGTGAACCAGCCGGAAAAGTTCAGAAATGACCCGGAAAAAAAACATATTTGCGAAAATAATGCCCGGACAATCGAATCCTTAAACGTTTTCAGCAAGTTGCCGCTTACTGTCATAGACAGGTCCTCTGAAAACAAAGGCTGGAAAGGCAAGAAACATGGTGTAGGCTGGGCACGGAAAACGGTCATGGATTATATTTCATCTGTAGCGGCAGCTGATGACATCATGATCAGTATGGATGCAGATACGGTTTTTAATCCATTTTTTTGCGAATCCATACTAAAAAATATTCATAAACACAGAAAAGCGGTGGCATTGGCTTTGCCTTATTATCACAGGCTTAAGGGAGATGAAAAAATTGACCGGGCCTTGCTTCGCTATGAGATTTATGTGCGGTACTATGCCGTTAATCTGTGGCGGATTAAAAATCCTTATTGTTTTACCGCTATAGGATCTTCGATGGCTTTACCTGTCTGGGCATACAGGGCTGTACGGGGCATTGCACCGAAACTCAGCGGTGAGGATTTCTATTTTTTGCAGAAACTCCGTAAATTCGGCAGCATCATTGTATGGAGCGAAGAATCTACTTATCCCGCCAACCGTTATTCCGACCGCGTATTTTTCGGTACCGGCCCGGCACTCATCAAGGGCGCAGAGAATGATTGGCAGAGCTATCCTATGTATTCTTACCAGCTTTTCGACCAGGTTAAAGATACATACGACGCATTTGATAAACTTTTTTCAGAAGATTTAGAAACACCCATGAGTAGTTTTCTATCTGAAACATTTCCGGACGAAAACATCTGGCAACCACTTCGTGATAATTTCACGAACAGGGAAAAATTTGTCAAAGCCTGCACAGAAAAAATTGATGGGCTTAGAATTCTGCAATATCTGAAATCGAAACAAAAGGTGACGGGAAACGATGCTGTGTTTGTTTCTGCATATCTGAAAAAATTTCACCGGCAGGAACTGACTGCGCTTGATTTTGATATCAATGAATTGAATTTTGAAAATTCTTCGATTGAAGAACTCAATATTCTCAGAGAACTGCTGGCGCAGATCGAAAATTCGTACAGGAAGAAATTCATTGTTATTGATTGGTGGTAAAACCATAGAGTAGTAACTGTCATATGACAGACGATAATTTCAAGGCACACATCCAGCAGTTTGGGCATGCCTTGAATGCGATAAAACAGAAACAGCGGCTTTGCAACCGCTGATTCTGGAGTAGGAGTATTAGTTTTAGAAAAGAGAATTTATATTCTTACACAATAATTATTCGTTATTTCTGTAATTATTATTTCTTCTGAAATTTTCTCTTCTGTTGTTTCTTTGTTCGCCTTCTTTTCTTTCGATCGATTGATTAACAGTGATGTTTCTGCCTTTCACATCCTTACCATTGAGGTCATCAATAGCCTGTTGTGCCTGAGCGTCATCAGGCATTTCCACAAAGCCAAAACCTTTGCTTCTTCCCGAGTATTTATCAGTAATGATCTTAACTGAGGCTACTTGTCCATACTCTTCAAAAATTTTTTGTAATTCATCTTCAGTCATACCGTAATGAAGATTTCCAGCGTAAATTTTCATAATGCAATAATTAATTTTAATTGGTTATTAACATCACAAAGATAAAATATTTTTTAACAACAACTATTAATTATAAACAATTTTCTTTTTTTCAGGTAATTAATAAGTAGTGTTAATGATTTGCGAAATGGATGCCCGGCTGTTAATACTGTGCAATTCCGTAAATAAGCTGATGAATTTTTTCAACCTGTGTTTCCCAATTAAAATTTTTTAAAACAAAACGATGACCGCCATCGGAAATTTTTTGGTACATAGCAGTATCTTTCAGCAGCAAGACTATCTTACTTGCATAATCCTCTGCCGAATATCCCACAAGTATTTCACTGTCTTCATTGGCCAGTAGGGCATTATTGGCTAATCCCGATGTGATACAGGGCAACTTCATTGCCATCGCTTCAAGAAGTTTGTTCTGCAGTCCCGTTCCAATTTGCATGGGAGCAACAAAAACCCTCGAACGGGCATAACAATCACGCATATCTTCAACCCAACCACTTACAGTAACATCATCAGAAGCAAGTTTCTGAACTCTTTTGTGCGGATCTGCGCCGGCAATGAGAATCTTTACCACCGGAATTTTATTTTTCAAAAGAGGCAATACATTCTTTACCAGATATTCAACACTGTCCACATTCGGAGAATAATTCATATTTCCTGTAAAAAGAAGGTCGTATTCCTTCTTACATTCGTATGGCTTGAAGAAATCGGTATCCACACCGTTAGGAATAACATGAATTTTATGTTTATCCGAATGGTTGATCGCATCTCTGTCCGGTATCGAAATAATACATTTATTGTCAAATTTATCAAAAATATACCTTTCGTACTTTTCCACACGCTTCGCTTCAATACGCAGGAATGGCTTCATAAAAAAAGAGGCTTTGGTCGACAAACGTTCGGCTCCTTTTGAAAAAACGTCTTGATAATCGAGCGTTTTAGAAATCGGGATATCTTTTACATATTCCGTAACCCTGATCAACTGACAAAAAATATGATCAGGTTTTATCTCATCAATTTTCCTGTGAATCTGCTCTTTAATTTTTTTATTAAAAAAGAATCCTGCCTGCATAGGTATTCCTGAAAAAATCGCCCTGAGAATACCTGCATAAATATTTTTTTTTGTCAATTTCGCAATAGACACAGATTTGCAGAATTCAGATAATTTTTTTACCGCATCAGGATGTAAATGTGTGTCATTAAGGCAAAACAAATAAATATCATAGTATTTCGAAAGACAACGTATATGATTATATGCACGCAGTTTATCACCTTTTTCAAGCGGGTAAGGCACTCGCGATAATAGCACAAACAATTTCATCCGGAAAATTTGCAGTAAAATTATCTATTATTTTATAATGACAAAATTTTTATCCGCTAATTCCGGAATTTAACACTCCGCCGTTCAATAATAACAGGAAGTTCATAAATCTCATCAGAAACTTATTTCTAAGTATTGAGTAATAAATGATAAAGGTTTACCAGGTTGTTGGTGGTGACCGAAATATCGTATTCTTTTTCAATTAGGTTACGGGCATTTTGGCCTATTTCAGCACAAAGTTCAGGTTTTTCAATACACAGTCTGAATCTTTCTGCGAAAGTTTCGGGGGTATCAGCTATCAGAATATTTTTACCATCAGAATAATTAATTCCCTCAGCACCTACTGAAGTAGAAATTATTGTTTTGCCCAGAGCCATTCCTTCGATGATCTTTACCCTGACACCGCTGCCCGAAAGCAATGGAACAAACATCACTGTTTTTGATTGCATAAATTCAGATGCATCCTCAACCTCGCCTACCACATGCATATTTGGGAATTTAAAGGAATATATCCATGAAGGCATGTTTCTGCCGGCCAGGTAAATGCTTGTCTGCGGAAAAATTTTTGAAATCATGGGCATACATTTCTCAAGAAACCACCTGATAGCCTCCTGGTTGGGCATCCAGTCCATTGAACCCAGATGAAAAAAAGAGGGTTGCCCGTTATGCACTGAATTATTAGGGTATTTATTAAATTCCAGTCCGAAAGGTATTGTCAAAACTGGAATGGAAATACCGGCGTTTCTAATATATTTTTCGTCCACACTGGTGATGGCCGCAATGCCATTTACCTTTTCAAATACGGACATTTCATAATCCTGGAGTTTGCGGGTGAGATAGATAAGATATTTTCGTTTCAACGGGTTTCGTACGGTATTGGCATACCGGTACCAGATAAGATGTTCAATATTATGCGAACGCAGAACAATTTTTGCCTTGCTGTATTTTCGGATAATATCAATATATGGAGTAACATATATAGTTTCAAGCTGAACAATATCAAAGTTTTTACTTTCTAATATATGGATCAGAGTATTTCTGAATTCGGGCGAGACGAACCGTTCAATATGATAGGATTTTGGTGAAAACAGGTTTAAAAATGCGTCCAGATATTTAACACGTGTATCAACAAAAACAGTGGTAAAATTAGTTTTGTAACGGTAATCAACCGGCAATGTATCGACATCCACATTAAATTTAAATGTATTCATCGTGATGATATCCACATGGTGATTCTGCATCATCAGACCGTTACCCATGTTGTACATAGCTATCGGGCCACCTTCTTTCGGCGGATATGGTGATTTGTTACATATTTGCAATATATTCATTTATGTTGTTTTTTTTGATAACAGCGCCCGTTTAATAGTGTTTACAACCCTGTTAAGTATTATTGACCACCAGTCAAGACTCATAATGCGGGAATCGGTGCTTGCACTGTAAGTAAGCAGAATGCCGACAGGTAAAAAGACCAAGGTAGGCAACCACATTCCCTGATAAACAGGAATAACGCCTTCCCTGGCAAATTTTTCGCCCGTCATTGAAATAACATGAAAAATAATAAAAAATATGGTAGAAAACACCACCGGCAATCCTAGTCCTCCTTTTCGGATTATTGCTCCCAATGGTGCACCAATAAAAAAAAGGATAAGACAGGCCACAGAAAGTGTAAACTTTCGGTACCATTCAATATCATGGCGGGCAATCACCTCATCTTTACTGCTGAGCTCTTTTTCGAAATAGTCTAATTGCTGATATATTTCCCTCGTTTTATTTAATGCCAGATCCACCATAGCCACTTGCTCCTGTTTTGAAAAATTTGAAATGAAATCATTTTTCATCGGCCTTGGAGCATTAGTAACAGAGTATTTGGATGTATCTGCCTTATTGTAAAATTGAAAATTATTGACTATGTAATTATTCATTACCCGTTCCCGTCGCACCTTACGGCCGACCAGCGTATCAATGGCTTCCCTGAGCTGATTCAGATTGAGCATCTGATAATTGTCCTTGAACAAGTCTTCCTTACTGCGTATCATATTCAGTTCGGAAAGGTCTATCCTGCGGGTCTCCTCTTCAAAGTGGGTGCGTTGCATAGACTTATTAACACGGCGCTCCCTTGTAGATACGGGTTCATAATAATTATAGCCATCGTATAATGTAAAGGTTAATGTTTTTTTATCAGGAGTGGTCATCATTTTTCCTCTTTCAGCAAGTGTCGCATTAATATTACCCATATCCTCCGTGTGATCAAATATCATTACATTTGATATATCCACACCATTTCGGTCTTTTTTACCGATACGGATCACATAGCCCTGAAGTTCACTGTAAAAGACACCTTCATTAATATTCAGCGCCGGTTTTTTTTCCCTGATATCAAATAAAAGTACCCCATACTTTAGATTGGCGATGGGAAGGACATTGTTGGAAAAATAAAATGCACAACCACTGAGAAGAATAATAAATACAACCAGGGGCATCATAGTTTTCCGGAATGATATTCCGGCTGCTTTGATGGCTACCAGTTCAGAATGTTCTCCAAGATTTCCAAAGGTCATCAGTGAGGCCAGCAAAACAGCCAGCGGTAAGGCCATCGGGACAAAAGTCGCAGAGGCATAAAATAATAATTCCACAAGAACGTACCATTCAAAACCCTTTCCAACCATATCATCCACATACTTCCATAAAAATTGCATTAGAAGTATGAACAAGGCAATGAAGAATGTTAGCACCATGGGGCCAAGAAAAGATTTCAGCACAAAAAAATATATCTTCTTCATTGGTTTACTTAATGCAAAAGTAGGTCTTTTAAGCGAACTCCGTCTCTGTCGGATTACCATTTATGAACAATGCAAGAAATTATTTAACCAGTGTCATTTCATCAATAAGTCGCTGCGCACCGGCATATTTGTCAATTATAAACAGGCAGTAACGAATGTCCAGCGAAATATTCCTGCACATTTTTTCTTCAAAAACGATGTCACTCATGGTTCCTTCCCAAACTCTGTCGAAGTTAATGCCGATCAAATGCCCTTCCGCATTTAATACCGGACTGCCCGAATTGCCACCCGTGGTGTGATTTGTTGCAATAAAAGCCACATGCATCGTGCCATCCTTATCACCATAAATACCATAATCATTGTTTCTATACAAATTTTTTAACTTGTCATCAACTTTATAGTCATATACGGTAGAGTCTTCTTTTTCCATTACGCCGGTAAGCTTCGTATAATAATTATATTCCACTCCGTCACGCGGAACGAACCCGCTTACTTTTCCATAAGCAACCCGTAACGTAGAGTTGGCATCAGGATAGAATTTCTTTTCAGGCAGCATTTCCATCAGGCCCTGCATATAAATCCGGTATAATTCACCTGCCTGCATCTGAAATTCATCATTTATTGATCTCAGATTATTACGGTAAAAATTATATATGCTTTTTGATAATACATATATGGGATCTTTCTCTATTTCTTTTGTTTTCGATGGCTGATAGTGATTCAAAAACTCAGCCACATTTTCTGCATCCGTCAAAAAAGATTTTTTAAAAAGCTCATCAGCATATTTCTTCAGATCACCATTATATTTTGTTCCTGCTTTAACAATCTCATCGGGGATCATCGTTTTGTCAAGTCCATGGTAATAAATTCCAAGCAGGATCCCGGCCAGTTCATGGTCAATTCTGCTGTCATAATTTTTGAAAAAACCGTCCGAATAGTTTTTTAAGCGGTCAATATAATTATTTATTTCAGAATCATTCTGTTTCTTGTTATTGCTTAATTTGACAAGTTGCTCAAATGAACTTGCATACCTGACTATTTCAACGCCCAGACCTGCTTCAAAAAAATATTCCAGCGCCAGATTACTTGTGCCATACTTTTCATAAAGGTCCCTGAATCTGGTCATAAGCAACCCATACTTATTCTTACGGTCATCAGTTTGCTGCGCCCAATTCGCAAACTGCTCTTCAAGTTTCTGCTTTTCAGCAATGATATTGGTGCGTTTCACACCTTTGTTTTCACCAATCATTTTCTTATAATAATTTTCTATACCGAAATATTTGGATGAATACTGGATACGTGTCTTTTTGCCGGCTTCCATGTATTTTCTGATCACATCAAGTTTTTTTTGTCTGATGTTTATTGTAATTGGATTCTCATAGTTGACGATACGGTCAACAGCATACGAAACAAGGTATTCATTCGTAGTTCCGGGATACCCGAAAACGAATGTAAAATCGTCAGGCTTCACTCCTTTCAGGGAAATGGGAAGATAATAAGGCGGCTTGTAAGGAATATTGTCTCTGGAATATGTGGCAGGGTTATTATCTTTATCCGCGTATATCCTGAAAACAGAAAAATCTCCGGTGTGTCTCGGCCACATCCAGTTGTCGGTGTCACCGCCAAATTTTCCGATCCCCGAAGGCGGAGCTCCAACCAGCCTCACATCTTTAAATATCCGCGAGATAATCAAAATATACTGGTTCCCGTAATAGAATGATTCGACCGTAACTTCATAACTGGCATCTTTAGCCTTCTCTTTTACAAGAGTTTCGATATGCAATGCAATGAGGGCATTTCGTTTCTCAGCTGTCATCCCGTCAGAGATGTCTTTCAATACGATTTCTGTGACATCTTCCATATAAGTTAATATCGACACGGTCAGTTTCGGATTCGGAAGTTCTTCCTCAAAAGAAGAAGCCCAGAAACCGTTGGTCAGATAATCCTGTTCCACTGAACTGTGAGCCTGTATAGCGCTGTAACCACAGTGGTGATTGGTTAAAATCAAACCCTTATCCGAAACAAGTTCGGCTGTGCATCCGCCGCCAAACAAACAAATAGCATCTTTCATACTGGGTTTGTTCAGATTAAAAATATCATCTGCAGAAATCTTCATACCCAGGCGTTTCATCTCTGCTTCAGGTCCCTGTGAAAGAAGGATTGGAATCCACATTCCTTCGTCAGCAACAGCTCGAAAAAAAGTAATCATAAATAAGAATATAACAAATAGCTTTTTCATGTTCATTTTATTTAATTATGGATATTATTTTTGAAATAAGGTTATTTGCTGTAATAATATTGAAGTAAACTGAATAAAAATCAAAAACATCAATTTTAACAGATTGAAAGCTAATTTTATCATGAAATGTAAAACCAATATCTCATCTTTTTCAAAACGTCATTAAAAACATTAAATAAATACTCTTAAGCACTTTACATTTAAGGTGGTTATTTTTATCCATACGAAACGGACTTCGGCAATTACTATTTACAAAACGTACATATTACAAATTTTAAAGCCAGCTTTATTACAACACATCTGCTATAGAGTAAATATAGATACTTCATTGAGTCACTCTTTTATAGCAATCACCGATATCTCTATCTTAGCATCTTTTGGTAAACGGGCTGCCTGAACTGTTTCACGTGCAGGAGGCTCCGAAGAAAAATACAAACTGTATATTTCATTCACTCTGGCAAAATCGTTCATATCAGCAAGAAAAATGCTGGTCTTCACAATATTTGAAAAATCCATCCCTGCCTCGCTGAGTAATTTAGAGATGTTCTCCAGCACTTGACGGGTGTGCGCTTCAATATCGCCCTCGATCATTTGTCCGGTCTGAGGATTTATTGGAATTTGTCCGGAAACATATAGTATTCCGTTGGTAAGAATCGCCTGGCTGTATGGTCCAATTGGCGCCGGTGCCCCAGGTATATTGATAGTTTTTTTCATTAATGATGTATTAATGTTATGTAAATAGTGAGCTAAGAATTTCACAAAAATAGTTAAATATCAAATGAAATAATAACGGTATTTTCATAAAAAATTATTATTATTGTCAAAAAATCAAAAATCAATATTATGCCACTTATCCTTAACCGAAATGATGTTGCAGCAGTCCTTGATATGAAAGACTGCATGATTGTTGTCGAAAAAGCTTTTGCAGAACTTGCCAATGGAACTGCTTTTCTGCCATTGCGTATTGGTATTACTCCTCCTGATGGACTGGCATTATATATGCCCGCCTATCTCCAAGAAATGGGTGCACTTGCCTGCAAGGTTGTAACCGTATACAAAAACAATCCCGCCAGATTTAATATACCAACAACAATCGGAAAAGTTTTGGTTCAGGATCCTTTAACAGGTAATGTTGTGTGTATCATGGACGGTGGCTACCTCACCGCTGTACGTACAGGCGCTGTAAGTGGTGTTGCGACAAAATTACTGGCACGCCCTGATGAAGGACAGATAGCTGGAATATTCGGAGCCGGGGTACAGGCAAAAATGCAGTTATGGGCAGTATCTGAAGCCCGTAAACTTTCAAAAGCATTTGTATATGATGTTTTTACTGATGCATCTGAAAAATTTGCTGATGAAATGAGTAATAAACTCGGCCTTATGGTCGAAATTGCCCGAAGCCCTGAAGAACTTATCCAAACGGATATCATCTGTACAGCTACATCCTCAGCAGTGCCATTGTTCGATGGGAACAAAATTAAAAACGGAACACATATCAATGGCATCGGAAGCCACACTCCTAACGCCAGGGAGCTGGATACAGCTATCGTAAAACGCTCAAAATTTATCGGAGACTCAAAAGAAGCATGCTTTAAAGAGGCCGGAGATATTATGATTCCCATTGCTGAAGGCGCAATTAATGAAGATCACTTTTATGCGGAACTGGGTGAAATTATTACAGGCAAAAAAAACGGACGAACCCATCAGGATGAAATCACATTATTCAAGTCGAACGGACTGGCTATACAGGATGCGGCTACGGCCAGGCTGATTTATGATAAAGCTCTGGAGGCAGGTATTGGCATAAATATCGATTTCTGAAAATCATTATAATTGCCTAAAGCAATCGTCTCATCCGATCATTTCGAACAAATTCTTTTAATCGAAATTTGTTAAACATAGGTGCTAAATGATCAAATTATTTCCTGCATATCTTTATACAGACCACCTATCACAAGTATATTGTTCAGTAAAAAAGGACAATTTTCATGTCATTCACTTTAAAAAAAATTGTTAGACGAAGTTGATATTCAGAATCTATAAATATTTACCGGATGATTTGATCTAGATGCATACCGGACTGAAAATGGCAAACATCACCCACATTTTATACCCGAGCAATAAAATTTGATTAAGATTCTCTTCAGAAAAGATATACCGAAAATATAAATTTTGAATTTGTGGTGGTGTTGAAACATTCTCACAGAAAGTATTTTAGTGTGACGGTATACACTGCTCATTGGCAGGCAATCAGTTCAAAAATTAAATTTTTGTGTATAAATAAACAAACAATTTTTGATGACTTTATGATAAAAAAGAGTTTTTTTCAAGACAAAAAAATAAAACTCCAGATAAAACATGTAGCCATTAAATATTTTTTGTTAATCTTTTATATTTTTTATTTAAAATATTATTATATTATTTAAAAAAATCGAAAGTGTTTTGTAAATATATTTATAAAAAAAATGTAATAATTTTTGAAATTAATACACGATTTTTGAAAACCGGCAAAAAAAGAACCGGTTTTACCCAACCATCCTGTATTGCCTGTCAATTAAGGGAAAAACGATAATTAAACTGTAGCTTAAATAAATACCATATTGGTTATCAATATGTTAATTTTTTTGTAAGGTAAAATATTTACTTTAAGTATTTTAGCTTTATTTCAAAATAAAATATTTTTTTTTCTTGACTTTTATGAAATCATCATCTATATTTGCATTGATTTCTTTAAATAATTATTAACTAATAAATTAGAATTTTGAAGAAAATTTACTTTCAAAATTGTATTATTTTATCTTTTCATTTCGAACAGGTTCTTGTTTGAAATGGAGTTTTTTTTTCACATATCAAATATCATTATGAGAAATATTGAAATTTTAAAAAGAAATAAACATAAAAAACTAAACAATATGAAAAAAGTTTATTCACTTCTTGTGATTATGGCATTAACTGCATGTTTTGCGGTTTATGGAAAAACGACCGGTATCAATATTAATCCGGGAATTAAGGCTTCGGCTACCGTTGCTGAAATTGACTTAAACAAGGCCAGCGATGGTTCAGGAAGTATAATTTTTAGTACACCTTCAGACTTTACTAAAATTTATACAACTCCCCAATGCAATAATGCAGCAGGAATGTTGTCTGATCCATTGATTTTCCTGAAAAATAAAGGTGTCTCGACACCATTGATTATTCCTAAACCGAATAATGGCTATCCGTCGTCAATAACTCAGGACCGGTATTGGAAACTATTAAGTTCAGATTATTTTACTGTCAATGGAGTTAATGTTCCTATTACAGCGCCTGATGCACCTACTGCCACTATTGGTACGACAACAGGTGTGACACCCGGTAGTGCAACATACGTTGATATTACCCTGAGTGATTTCGGAGCACCAATTTCTGGATTTCAGTTCACAATAAGATTTGATACAAATTATCTTAAATATAGCAGCGTAACAAACTGGGCATCAGGAATTTCCGGTGTAGGCATTTTGCATAATTATTATGGTAGTATCGATGCATTGACTTTTGTCTGGGGTGATGCACCGGTCACGGTAAATGGGCTTTTTTGCAGAATAAATTTTACCTATAAAGCTTCCGCCAGTGGCTGCAAGACAGTAATCTGGTCAGATATGCCTACACCAAGACTATTTGCCGATGATAACTATAATGAATTTACAGTTACTTATGTGGACGGTCAAATATGCTCAGCTTCCTCTTGTTCCATCACGTTGAGTTCAGCGGTTGGGACTGACGCACAAACAAAATGTATCAACACTGCTATTACAGATATAACTTACACTACTTCAGGTGCAACCGGGGCTACAATTACGGGCCTCCCTGCAGGCGTCACCGGTAGCTGGGCATCTAATGTTGTAACTATCAGCGGAACCCCGACAGCTTCCGGTACCTATATTTATACAGTAACAACTGTAGGATGCGGCCCGGAATCAGCAACAGGCACAATAACTGTGACTCCCGACAATACGATCACATTGACCTCCGGAGGTACACAGACCGTATGTATCAATAATCCAATCACAACAACCACTTATACTACGACAGGCGCTACCGGAGCCACGGCAACAGGCCTTCCGGCAGGTGTAACCGGCAGCTGGGTTTCCAATGTTGTAACAATTAGCGGCACACCAACAGCTTCCGGTACATTTAATTATACAGTGACCCTTACCGGAGGGTGTGGTTCCGTGTCTACTACAGGCACCATTACTGTAAACCCTGAAAATACACTTGCATTGACTGCAGGTGGCACACAAACGGTATGTGTCAACACACCGGTTACAACAACAACTTATGCTACAACGGGTGCTACGGGTGCCACTGTTACAGGCCTTCCCGCCGGAGTAACGGGTAGCTGGTCAGCCAATGTGGTGACCATCAGTGGCACACCGACTGCCGCTGGTACATATAATTATACTGTTACTTTAACCGGAGGATGTGGAACAATATCTGCCTCAGGAACAATAACAGTTTCACAAGACAACACTATTACCTTAACAGCCGGTGGTACACAGACTGCATGTATCAATACTGCGATAACAACAACCACGTATGCCACCACAGGTGCTACCGGTGCTACTATTACCGGATTGCCTGCAGGAGTAACAGGCAGCTGGGCTTCCAATGTTGTCACCATCAGCGGTTCACCAACGGCAATTGGTACCTATAATTATACTGTTACAACAACAGGTGGTTGTGGAACAGCATCGGCAACGGGTACTATTACAGTGATACCTGATAATACTATTTCTTTGACTGCAGGCGGTAGCCAAACAGTTTGTATCAGCACCCCTGTTACGACTACCACTTATGGCACTACAGGCGCTACAGGTGCAACAGTAACAGGTCTCCCGGCCGGTGTAACCGGAAGTTGGGCGGCAGATGTAGTGACTATCAGTGGCACCCCGACAGCAGACGGTACCTATAATTATACCGTTACACTTACCGGGGGGTGCGGAAACGTATCGGCAACAGGCACCATCACGGTAACACCTGACAACACCATTACATTGACTGCCGGAGGCACACAAACTTTATGTATCAATACCCCTATCACAACCACTACCTATGCTACAACAGGAGCCACGGGAGCCACAATTACAGGTTTACCGGCAGGCGTCACAGGTAGCTGGGCTTCCGATGTGGTGACTATAACTGGCACACCAACTGCAGACGGTACCTATAATTATACAGTTACACTTACCGGAGGTTGCGGAACAGTTACCGCCAACGGAACAATTACCGTTACAACATCCAACACGATTACACTAACGACAGGCGGTACCCAGACAGCATGTATCAATACCCCTGTCACAACAACAACCTACACTACAACAGGAGCCACCGGTGCTACGGTAACAGGGTTACCTGCAGGTGTTACTGGCAGCTGGGCATCCGATGTCGTCACTATCAGCGGCACACCGACAGCAGCCGGCACATATAATTATACCGTATCACTTACTGGAGGATGCGGAGTAATAACAGCCACAGGGACAATCACAGTTTCGGGTAACAATACTCTTTCATTAACTGCCGGCGGTACTCAAACCGTGTCGGTGAACACTCCGATAACCACAACAACCTATGCCACCACTGGAGCCACAGGAGCCACCATCACAGGATTACCGGCAGGCGTTACAGGTAGCTGGGCTTCCAATGTGGTAACCATCAGCGGCACCCCCACAGCAGCAGGTACATATAACTATACAGTGACAACAACAGGCGGCTGCGGAACAGCTACCGCAACAGGAACGATTACCGTGACTTCGGCGGCTGCTCCCACAGCTACCATTGAAACTATTACCGGAGCATGCCCGGGTGATATTGCAAATGTAGACGTTACCCTGAGTAATTTTAATGCTCCTATTTCAGGATTCCAATATACTATAAGGTATGATACCAATTATCTGCACTATGTCAGCACCACAAACTGGGCAGCTGGAATCTCAGGTGTAGGAATACAGCACAATTATTATGGAAGCATCGACGCGCTGACCTTCGTCTGGGGTGATACACCCGTATCCGTCAGCGGCCTTCTTTCACAGCTGAATTTCATTTATAAAGCTCCTCCATCAGGATGTCATAACATCATCTGGTCGGATGCTCCAACTCCAAGACTTTTCGCTGATGATAACTATAACGAATTCACCGTTACCTATGTAGATGGAATGATCTGTCCGATAGCACCCGAGGTCATCACCGGAACAACTCCTATATGTATTGGCGCTACAGAAACATGGACAAGCACCACCTCAGGCGGTACATGGACAAGCTCTGCTCCAACTATTGCCACGGTTGATCCCGCTACAGGCGTCGTAACCGGTATCGCTGCTGGAACTTCTCTGATCACCTATGCCGTCACCATCGGAAGCTGTGTCAATACAGCAACTCAAAACGTCACCATTTTACCGGTTAACACCATTACATTAACTGCCGGCGGTACTCAAACCGTGCCGGTGAACACTCCGATAACCACAACAACCTATGCTACCACTGGAGCCACAGGAGCCACCGTCACAGGATTGCCGGCAGGCGTTACCGGAAGCTGGGCTACCGATGTCGTAACCATCAGCGGCACCCCCACAGCAGCAGGTACATATAACTATACGGTGACAACAACAGGCGGCTGCGGAACAGCTACCGCAACAGGAACGATTACCGTGACTTCGGCGGCTGCTCCCACAGCTACCATTGAAACTATTACCGGAGCATGCCCGGGTGATATTGCAAATGTAGACGTTACCCTGAGTAATTTTAATGCTCCTATTTCAGGATTCCAATATACTATAAGGTATGATACCAATTATCTGCACTATGTCAGCACCACAAACTGGGCAGCTGGAATCTCAGGTGTAGGAATACAGCACAATTATTATGGAAGCATCGACGCGCTGACCTTCGTCTGGGGTGATACACCCGTATCCGTCAGCGGCCTTCTTTCACAGCTGAATTTCATTTATAAAGCTCCTCCATCAGGATGTCATAACATCATCTGGTCGGATGCTCCAACTCCAAGACTTTTCGCTGATGATAACTATAACGAATTCACCGTTACCTATGTAGATGGAATGATCTGTCCGATAGCACCCGAGGTCATCACCGGAACAACTCCTATATGTATTGGCGCTACAGAAACATGGACAAGCACCACCTCAGGCGGTACATGGACAAGCTCTGCTCCAACTATTGCCACGGTTGATCCCGCTACAGGCGTCGTAACCGGTATCGCTGCTGGAACTTCTCTGATCACCTATGCCGTCACCATCGGAAGCTGTGTCAATACAGCAACTCAAATCGTTACCATAACAGCTCCGACAGCTCAGACCATCACCGGAACAACTCCTATATGTGTTGGTTCTTCAGAAACATGGACAAGCACCACAACAGGCGGTACCTGGTCAAGCGCTGATCCTTTGATCGCTGCAATTGATGCTTCAACAGGCGCTGTTACAGGCATTGCTGCCGGAACTGCGCTTATCAGTTATACACTCACAGAAGGCGTTTGTGTAAGCACGACGACCAAGGTAGTCACTATTGGCGCTCCTATTGCTCAGACAATCACAGGTACTACTCCTATCTGCGTTGGCGCTTCCGAAACATGGACAAGCACCACCACAGGAGGTACATGGATAAGTTCTGATCCTTTGATTGCAACAATTGACGTTGCAACAGGCGTTGTCACAGGAATAGCAGCCGGAACATCCCTGATCACCTATGCTGTTACGGTAGACGGTTGCGTGAACACCGCTACCCAGACCGTAACGATTACGGCTCCTGTCGCACAAACAATCACAGGAACAACACCTATATGTACTGGCGCTACAGAAACATGGTCAAGCACCACCTCAGGCGGTACCTGGTCAAGCTCTGCTCCAACTATTGCTACGGTTGATCCCGCTACGGGCGTCGTAACCGGCATCGCTGCTGGAACTTCTCTGATCACCTATTCCGTGACTGTTGGACCTTGTACCTCGACAGCAACACAAACCGTTACCATTACAGCTCCGACAGCTCAGACCATCACAGGAACTACTCCTATCTGCGTCGGTTCTGCAGAAACGTGGACAAGTTCCACATCTGGCGGTACATGGACCAGTTCTGATCCATTAATTGCTACAATTGACGCTTCCACAGGTGTTGTAACAGGCATAGCAGCCGGAACATCCCTGATCACCTATTCGGTAACAGTTGGCGCATGTATTTGTACAGCAACACAAACTGTTACTATTTCTGGCCCTACAGCTCAGACCATTACAGGAACAACCCCATTGTGTGTAGGATCAACTGAGAACTGGACAAGCACAACAACAGGAGGAACCTGGACAAGTTCAGATCCGTTGATTGCCACTATTGATGGGACAACAGGTGTTGTCACCGGAGTTGCTGGCGGGACATCCTTAATTACATACATAGTAACTGTGAATGGCTGTGTGAACACCGCAACCCAAATTGTAACAATCACGTCTCCGATTGCTCAGACGATCACAGGTTTAAATCCCATTTGCATGGGCGCCAAGGTACCCTGGTCGAGCACTACCCCCGGCGGAACATGGACAAGTTCAAATGTTACCATTGCTACCGTTGATGATGTGACGGGGTTAGTAACAGGATTAGCTGCCGGCACTTCACTGATCACCTATTCAGTAACGATTGGAGGTTGTGTTAATACGGCAACACGCACTGTAACTGTATTACCAGACAACACGGTAACACTTACAACTGGTGGATCACAGACCGTAATTGTTAATACACCTATTACCACGACTACATATAACACGACGGGCGCAACTGGAGCTACCATAACTGGCCTCCCTGCAGGTGTTACCGGCAGTTGGGCAGCTGATGTCGTAACTATAAGCGGCACGCCTACTGCTACCGGAACATATAATTATACAGTTGCTACAACGGGAGGATGCGGTACTATCTCTACCATTGGTACAATTACAGTAATAACGTACATTGATATAATAGCCCTTTGCCATGACACAACGGCTTTGCTTGATATTAATGGTAATGTGTCTATTACTCCGGATATGGTAGATAACGGATCCTTTGCAATTGCCGGAATAGCGTCCATGACTGTTACACCCAACGCATTTTCATGTGGAAGTACCGGCCCGAATCTGGTAGTCCTCACCGTTACGGATAACCTCGGTAATACCGCAACCTGTTCAGCGACAGTTATGATTTTGGATACCATCCCGCCAATCATTACCTGCCCTCCTGATGTTCATGTGAATAATGTTCCCGGACTTTGCTCCGCATGGGTTAATTACATGCTTCCGACATATACGGATAACTGCTCACCCGACGTGGTTGATCCTATCGTTAACGGAAGTTTTGAAACCGGGAATTATTCAGGCTGGACGATCTGGTGCAGTAATACTTATGGAACATGGGGTATTGGTAATACCGGCCAGACATTAAATCCCGGAGGTACAATGTACGATTATTATAATAATGCAAATGAAATCCAGGGGTCACCAGGTTTACCAATCACATTTGCTCCAACAGATGGTACCCATATGGGGGTATTCCTGCAGAATGGACCGGCTGCCCATCGCCTCTATCAGGATGTAACATTACCTTATGGTAACATATATTTAAACGTTGATTTAAAATACACCGACCATTCCGTTACAGGATTCGGCAGTACTCAGTTTATTGCAATCAACCTGAAAGATCCTATAAGCAATATGCTTATTGAGCAATTGTTTATTACAAGCCCCGGAGATCCTGCATCTATCCCGATGACGTCATTAACTTTCAATGTATCTTCTTATGCCGGTCAGAATGTCAGGTTAGAAATAGTAGAGTCAAACGTTACTCAGCAGTATCTGGATGTTTTATTTGACAATATTAAAATTACAGGAAACTACCTCGATATGGTACAAACTACAGGGCTTCCAAGTGGCTCTATCTTCCCGGTTGGAACTACTGTAAATACCTTTTTGGCTACCGATTCATCGGGCAATACATCTACATGCAGTTTCAATGTAGTGGTCACGGATAACAGGCCTCCGACAGCGCTTTGCCAGAATATCACGATGCCTCTTGATGCGAACGGAAATGCAATTATTGCCGGAAATGACATTGATAACGGCTCTCATGATGAATGTGGAATAGCCTCCCTGGTTGCTGTTCCCAACACCTTAACCTGTGCCAATGTCGGAACACCTGCTACCGTAACACTCACCGTTACAGACAACAATGGCAATACGTCAACATGCACAGCCTTAGTAACTGTCTTGGATAATACACCTCCAACAGCAATTTGTCATGACACCGTAATCCTGCTTGATATTTCAGGAAATGCCAGCATCGTACCTTCTGATGTGGACGGAGGTTCGTCAGATGCTTGTGGTATCGCTTCCATGAGTGTTTATCCCAATACCTTTACCACTGCAGATCTTGGACCTAATACCGTTACACTGACTGTTACAGATATCAACGGAAACAGTTCTACCTGCACTGCTATAGTTACCATAACTTTTGAAAGTAATCCTCCCACTGCACTCTGCCATGATACGACAGTATACCTGGATGCCACAGGTAATGTTATGATTACACCCGATATGGTTGACGATGGCTCCTGGGATGACAGTGGAATAGGTTCCATGATTGTAACACCCGATGCGTTTACCTGCGCGGAAATAGGGCCTAACACCGTTACGCTGACTGTTACAGATTTAAGCGGAAACAGTGCAACCTGCACCGCTATTGTTACAGTTTTGGATACCATACCACCTGCCCTGACCTGTTCTTCAGATATCATCACAGGCAATGACCCCGTAACATGCGGAGCCATTGTTAATTACAATATTCCAATAGCCACTGATAACTGTGGAACCATTAATCTCAATCCTATTGTTAACGGAAGCTTTGAAACCGGGGATTATACCGGTTGGAATTTGTTCAGCAGTGTTAATGGATATTTCAGTACATGGGGCATTGGTGCTACAGGACAGGTGATTTCGCCTAGTAGTTACTTCTTTGACTATTTCGATATGGCAATGGAACAGCAATTTTCACCCGGCCTGCCCTATACCTGCGCTCCGACTGATGGTAATTACATGGGCGTATTTTTACAGAATGGCATGGCTACTCATAGGTTGTATCAGGATTTAACATTACCTAACGGTAATATAAGTTTGAATTTTGACCTCCAATATGCAAATCATTCAGGTGGTGGATTTTCTGCTTCCCAATATATTTCTGTAAATCTCCGTAATCCGTTGAATGATGCACTTATTCAACAATTATTTGTTACAAATCCCGGAGATCCTAATCTTATACCAATGACTCCTTTCACCTTTAATATTGCACCTTATGCAGGACAGAATATTAGGTTGGAAATCATTGAAGCTAATATTTCATCTTATTATTTCGATGTAATGTTCGATAATATCAGGATAACCGGTGCAACAGGCGGAAGTTCTGTAACATTGGTTCAGACTGCCGGATTGCCCAGCGGGTCATTGTTCCCGATCGGAACCACCACCAATACGTTTGTTGCTACAGATGTTTCCGGGAATACAGCAACATGTTCGTTTGACGTTACCGTGAACGATGTCGAAGCACCGACAGCGATCTGCCAGGATGTAACGGTATATCTCGATGCATCAGGCAATGCTTCCATCACTCCGGCTATGGTTGATAATGGTTCTTATGATAATCCTGCACCTGCTTCTACTTATACCTACAATTTTGATGGAAGCACTCAAGGCTGGTCCACTGTTGCTGAAGGAGTTACCTGTAGTGGTAATGCAGTTTCCGGGAACAACTGGGGACTTCAGGCTCATGCCTATACAGGGACTAACAGCTATGGTAATACCAATGTTGGTTCATCCGGTGCTGAAAACAGCTACATTATGTCACCTGTATTGACACTTTCAGGCGCAACAACAATTGAGTTTGAATCGTTTTCTAATAACGAACAGGGCTTCCCATGCAACTATGATGTTGAAATAATTGAAATTTCAACGGATAATGGCATGACATGGTCCAATCTGAATGGAAGTGGTATTGCTAACCTTAATGGTGTTTATGCAGATGCTCAATGGAGGTCGATCAGTGTGTCTACCAATGTTTCAAATACTACAACCGGCAGGATTCGCTTCAGATATGATACTGGTGATGACTATGCAGGCTTGTCAGGTACGAATCTGGGTTGGTATATTGATGATGTTACGATTACAACCGCTCCCACACCTTGTTCAACCATATCATTAGCAGTTGATATTACTGATTTTGATTGCACAGATTTAGGTTCCAATAATGTTACATTAACAGTAACTGACAGCAGCGGCAATACAGCTACATGCACCTCTACGGTGACAGTCCTTGATACGGTCACTCCGATTATCACCTGCGCTGATTATACCAGAAATACCGATCCGGGCGTCTGTGAATACACCGTGGCGGGCAATGAATTTGATCCTGTTATTTCTAATGAAAACTGCCCCTCACCTATTATCTGGAATAGTTATAATTTCGGCAGTACACTTGGTGGTGAAATTTTACCGACCGGTACCACCAATGTTACATGGATTGTATCCGATATGAGTGGTAACTCTGACGTATGTCAGCAAATTATCACCATTACAGATACTGAACCTCCAGCGCTTACCTGTCCTGCCGATATCCATGTTAACAATGATCCCGGCTATTGCGGAGCTACTGTAACATATATTGCGCCTGTTGGCACTGATAATTGTCCGGGCACGGTTACTACAGTTCAGACAGCCGGATTGCCCAGCGGCTCATTCTTCCCGGTAGATACTACTATAAATACATTTGTTACTTCGGATGCTTTAGGTAATTCTGATACTTGTAGTTTTATGGTCATTGTAACCGATAATGAACTTCCTGTTTTCAGTTGTCCTTTTGCTCCTTATGGAATCGTACGTGCAGCTGACAGTGGAGTTTGCACAGCTTATGTCACGGTACCAATGATTGATCCCTGGGATAATTGTAGTGTTGATTCGGTGGCCAATGATTTCAACGGGACTGCGGATGCCAGCGGAGATTATCCGGTTGGTATCACAACGGTGACCTGGACAGTTTGGGATGTTAATGGAAATACCAATATCTGTAAAGATTACATCCACGTGGTTGATGATCAGACACCAACCGTTGTAACACAAGACATCACTGTTTACCTGAATTCCTCCGGATTTGCTGCTATTGTGCCTGCCGATATTGACAATGGCTCGTTCGATAACTGCAGTATCATTGACTGGTCACTTTCTCAGACTATGTTTACCTGTGCCAATGTAGGAATTCCTAATATTGTAACACTGACCGTAACCGATACAAACGGTAATCAGGCTGCCGGAACAGCTACTGTTACTGTTTTAGATACGATCGCACCGGAAGTATTCTGTAGTAATATTATTGTACAACTTGATCCGTCAGGAAATGCAGTTATCACTCCTGACCAGGTCTTCAATAATGGTTATGACATTTGCGGGTTAGGAACTATGACTGTTACACCAAATACGTTCACCTGCTTAAATATTGGTCAAAACATCGTAACACTTACAGTTAGTGATTTAAGTGGTAATACTGCCACCTGCAACGCCATAGTAATTGTTCAGGACGTTGTTCCTCCGGTGGCTCTATGCCAGAATATTACGGTTTATCTTGATGAAACTGGTATTGCCACCATCGACGCCAATGATATTGATAACGGATCTTACGATGATTGCGCAATCCTGGGAATGGTAGCTGCACCGTTTGCATTCACCTGCTTCAATATCGGAGACAACGATGTCATTCTTGCTGTTGCCGACATTTCAGGAAATATTTCATACTGCACAGCTGTTGTCACCGTGATAGATACAATATCTCCTGTTGCAGCATGCCAGAATATTACCGTTGAACTTGATGCTTCAGGCAATGCAACGATTACGCCGGAACAAGTTGATAATGGTTCATCCGATGCTTGTGGTATAGCCTCGATGTCTGTTTCACCCAACTCATTTACCTGTGCTAATTTAGGATGGAACATAGTAACACTAACCGTTACAGATGAAAATGGAAATACGGCCACATGTACATCAATTGTTAATATCATTGATGTTACTCCTCCGGTTGCAGTATGTCAGAGCATAACCGTACAACTTGATGCTACAGGCAACGCTTCAATCACTGCAGCACAGATAAATAATGGTTCGTATGATGCATGCGGTATTGACGAGATGACTGTAACACCCAATACATTTACCTGCGACAATGTGGGTGCAAATATGGTTACCCTGACTGTATCTGATATCAGTGGCAATGTTTCTACCTGCAACGCACTGGTAACGGTAGAAGATGTGACACCACCGATGGCACTTTGTCAGAACATCACGGTATCACTCGACGCTTCAGGATTTGTTAACATTACTGCTGCCCAGGTTGATAACGGTTCATCGGATAACTGCGGTATTGCCACGATGACCGTAGCGCCGGATGCATTTACCTGCTCCAACGTCGGCCAGAATACAGTAACACTTACAGTAACCGATGTTTATGGTAATGTTTCGACCTGCACTGCAGTTGTTACCATTCAGGATGCGACACCTCCTGTTGCAGTTTGCCAAGATATTACAATAACGCTCGACGCTACGGGTAACGCCTCGATCACTGCTTCACAAATAAATAACGGATCAAGTGATGCTTGTGGAATCAGCACGATAACAGTTACCCCTGATGCCTTTACCTGTGCCAACGTCGGGCCTAACACTGTTACTTTAACAGTAACCGACCAGAATGGTAACACATCTACCTGTACTGCCACTGTGACTGTTCATGAAGTTATTCCTCCAGTGGCTATATGCCAGAACATCACCGTTCAGCTCGATGCCACCGGAAATGTTTCTATCACTGCCGCTCAGATCAATAATGGTTCTTATGACAACTGCGGTATAGATACCATAACCGTGGCTCCTTATACTTTCACCTGTGCAAACGTAGGCGCCAACATGGTTGTATTGACAGTCACTGATGTAGACGGAAATATTTCTACCTGCGACGCTCTGGTAACAGTAGAAGATGCCACACCGCCGACTGCGCTTTGCCATGACATCACCGTACAACTCGATGCTTCAGGATTTGTTAACATCACTGCTTCCCAGGTTGACAACGGTTCATCGGATAACTGCGGTATTGCAACTATGACCGTGGCTCCGGATGCATTTACCTGCTCCAGTGTCGGTGCGAATACAGTAACACTTACGGTAACTGATACTTATGGTAATGTTTCTACCTGCACTGCAGTTGTTACCGTTCAGGATGCCACACCTCCTGTTGCAATCTGTCAGGATATTACGATTACTCTGGATGCTACGGGTAACGCCTCGATCACTGCTTCACAAATAAATAACGGATCAAGTGATGCTTGTGGAATCAGCACGATAACAGTTACCCCTGATGCCTTTACCTGTGCCAACGTCGGGCCTAACACTGTTACTTTAACAGTAACCGACCAGAATGGTAACACATCTACCTGTACTGCCACTGTGACTGTTCATGAAGTTATTCCTCCAGTGGCTATATGCCAGAACATCACCGTTCAGCTCGATGCCACCGGAAATGTTTCTATCACTGCCGCTCAGATCAATAATGGTTCTTATGACAACTGCGGTATAGATACCATAACCGTGGCTCCTTATACTTTCACCTGTGCAAACGTAGGCGCCAACATGGTTGTATTGACAGTCACTGATGTAGACGGAAATATTTCTACCTGCGACGCTCTGGTAACAGTAGAAGATGCCACGCCGCCGACTGCGCTTTGCCATGACATCACTGTACAACTCGATGCTTCAGGATTTGTTAACATCACTGCTGCCCAGGTTGACAACGGTTCATCAGATAACTGCGGTATTGCTACGATGACCGTAGCTCCGGATGCATTTACATGCTCCAACGTCGGTCCGAATACTGTAACACTCACGGTAACCGATGTTTATGGAAATGTTTCTACCTGCACGGCCATAGTCACCGTTCAGGATGCTACACTGCCCGTTGCCGTCTGCCAGGATATCACCGTTCAGCTCGATGCTTCAGGTAATGCTTCGATCACCGCTTCACAAATTAATAACGGTTCTAGCGATGCCTGCGGAATTGAAAGTATAACGGTCAGCCCGAATACCTTCACCTGTGCCAATGTCGGAGCCAATACCGTAACATTAACGGTTACCGATAACAATGGCAATACTTCGGTTTGCACTGCTACGGTGACAGTTGAGGATGCTACTCCCCCGACGGCATTATGCCAGAACATCACCGTTCAGCTCGATGCCACAGGTAATGCTTCTATCACAGCCGTACAGATCAACAATGGTTCTTACGATAACTGCGGTATTGATACCATAACCGTTGCGCCTTACACCTTCACCTGTGCCAATGTAGGCGCTAACATGGTGCTGCTGACGGTTACCGATGTCAATGGCAACGTTTCTACCTGCGACGCTTTGGTGACTGTAGAAGATGCTACACCGCCGACGGCGCTCTGCCAGGATATCACTGTCCAGCTTGACGCTTCAGGATTTGTTAACATCACTGCTGCCCAGGTTGACAACGGTTCATCAGATAACTGCGGTATTGCTACGATGACCGTAGCTCCGGATGCATTTACATGCTCCAACGTCGGTCCGAATACTGTAACACTCACGGTAACCGATGTTTATGGAAATGTTTCTACCTGCACGGCCATAGTCACCGTTCAGGATGCTACACTGCCCGTTGCCGTCTGCCAGGATATCACCGTTCAGCTCGATGCTTCAGGTAATGCTTCGATCACCGCTTCACAAATTAATAACGGTTCTAGCGATGCCTGCGGAATTGAAAGTATAACGGTCAGCCCGAATACCTTCACCTGTGCCAATGTCGGAGCCAATACCGTAACATTAACGGTTACCGATAACAATGGCAATACTTCGGTTTGCACTGCTACGGTGACAGTTGAGGATGCTACTCCCCCGACGGCATTATGCCAGAACATCACCGTTCAGCTCGATGCCACAGGTAATGCTTCTATCACAGCCGTACAGATCAACAATGGTTCTTACGATAACTGCGGTATTGATACCATAACCGTTGCGCCTTACACCTTCACCTGTGCCAATGTCGGCGCTAACATGGTGCTGCTGACGGTTACCGATGTCAATGGCAATGTTTCTACCTGCGACGCATTGGTGACGGTAGTAGATCCAACAATGCCTACGGCGCTTTGCCAGAACATCACCGTTCAACTCGACGCTTCAGGATTTGTTAACATCACTGCTGCCCAGGTTGACAACGGTTCATCGGATAACTGCGGTATTGCTACTATGACCGTGGCGCCGGATGCATTTACCTGCTCCAACGTTGGTCCTAATACGGTAACGCTCACGGTAACCGATGTTTATGGAAATGTTTCTACCTGCACAGCCATAATCACCGTTCAGGATGCTACGCTGCCCGTTGCAGTATGCCAGGATATCACCGTTCAACTTGATGTTTCAGGAAATGCTTCGATCACCGCTTCACAGATCAACAACGGTTCAAGCGATGCCTGCGGAATTGAAAGTATAACGGTTAGCCCGAATACTTTTACCTGTTCCAATGTCGGACAGAACATGGTTACATTAACCGTAACCGATATGAATGGTAATAGCTCGATATGTACTGCCACTGTTGTTGTTGAAGATGTAAATCCTCCGACAGCTATTTGTCAGAGTATCACGGTACAACTCGATGCCACAGGCCAGGCTTCCATCACAGCCGCACAGATAAATAACGGTTCATCTGACAACTGCGGTATTGATACCATGTATGTGGCTCCTGATTCATTCACTTGTGCTGATTTAGGTGCCAATATGGTGATATTAACCGTGATTGATGTCAATGGAAATACTTCAACCTGCAATGCATTAGTGACTGTTGAAGATGCTGCGGCACCTGTTGCACTTTGCCATGATATTACGGTTCAACTTGATGCTTCAGGATTTGTAACCATCACGCCTGATATGGTCGACAATGGTTCTTCCGATCTTTGTGGTATTGCATCAATGACTGTTTCGCCGCACGCATTCACTTGTTCTAATGTAGGCGCTAACACAGTAACATTGACGGTAACTGATGTTTCCGGCAATACCTCTACTTGTACGGCAACAGTCACCGTTCAGGATGTTACTCCTCCGGTTGCCCTATGCCAGAATGTTACGGTAACTCTTAACGGAGCTGGTGTAGCTTCAATTACTGCATCACAAATCAATAATGGTTCTAATGATGCCTGCGGTATTGATTCTATGACTGTAGCGCCGAGCACCTTTACCTGTGCTAATGTCGGTCAGAACACAGTTACTTTAACGGTTACCGATGTCAATGGTAACACTGCTACGTGTACTGCTACAGTAACTGTTCAGGATGTTGTTCCACCTGTGGCCATTTGTCAGAACATTATTGTTCAACTTGATGGTCAGGGTATTGCAACAGTCACTGCCGCACAGATCAACAATGGTTCTTATGATAACTGTGGTATTGATACCATGACTGTTTCACCCACTACATTTACATGTGCCAACATTGGTCAGAACATAGTGGCATTAACTGTAACTGATGTCGGTGGTAATATGTCTACCTGCTATGCTACGGTTACTGTGGAAGATACTACAGCACCCGTGGCTCTCTGCCATGATATCATTTTACAACTTAATCCGTCCGGTTTTGCAAGCCTTGCACCGGGACAGATAAACAACGGATCATCTGATAATTGCGGCATAGCTTCAGTTACAGTATATCCAAATACATTTACCTGTTCGAATGTAGGCGCCAACACGGTTACCATGACGGTGTACGATTACCATGGCAATGTTTCTACCTGTACGGCAACCGTAACTGTTCTTGATGTCACTCCTCCTGTGGCTGTTTGCCAGAACTTAACAATACCTCTCGATGCGTCAGGTTTTGCTTCGATTACTGCATCACAAATCAATAATGGTTCTAATGATGCCTGCGGGATCGACACCATGAGCGTTGTCCCGAATGTATTCACCTGTGCCGATATCGGCGTCAACCTGGTTACATTGACCGTGGTTGATGTAAATGGAAATGTATCTGCATGTACAGCTAACGTTACTGTTGTGGATGTCACTCCTCCAATAGCCGTATGTCAGAACCTGACCGTTCAGCTTAATGATCAGGGTAATGCATCCATCACTGCTGCACAAATCAATAATGGTTCGCATGATGCCTGTGGTATTGATACTATGACAATATACCCCAGTGTTTTCACCTGCGCTAATATCGGAAGCAACCTGGTGACATTAACCGTTACTGATGTTAATGGTAATGTATCAACATGCAATGCTTTGGTTAATGTTGAAGATACGATCGTTCCGACAGCTATATGCCATAACATTACCATTCAGCTTGACGCAATGGGATTAGCAACAATTTCGGCAGGACAGATTAACGACGGTTCTTATGATGCCTGTGGCATTGCCACCGTTACCGTGGAGCCGAACACATTTGACTGTACTAATGTTGGAGCTAACACTGTTGTTCTCACTGTAACTGATGTCAATGGAAATGTTTCGACCTGTACAGCAACCGTAACTGTTGAGGACGTAACTCCTCCTGTTGCCATGTGCCATGATCTGACAGTGCAACTGGATGCGACGGGCAATGCAGTTATCATTCCGGCTGATATAAATAACGGCTCAACAGATATCTGCGGTATTGACAGCCTGAGTGTTATTCCGAATACCTTCACATGCAGCAACGTAGGACCAAACAGTGTAGCATTAATCGTCATTGATGTTAACGGAAATATGGCTGTATGCAATTCAACCGTTACTGTTGTTGATGTTACACCACCAGTTGCTGTATGCCAGAACATCACGTTGCCACTTAATGCACAGGGTACGGCATCGATTACCGCCGGAGACATCAATAATGGTTCCTATGATGCCTGCGGTATTGATACCATGACTGTTTCACAGAGTATCTTCACCTGCGACAATGTAGGAGCCAACATGGTCATTTTAACCGTGACCGATGTGAATGGAAATGTTTCCACCTGCAATGCCCTGGTAACTGTTGAAGATGTCACACCACCGACAGCAATCTGTCAGAATATCAACCTGTATCTCAATGCATCCGGCAATGCCAACATCACTGCTGCACAAATCGATAACGGATCAGCAGATGCTTGCGGTATAGCTTCAATGGTAGTATCACCCAGTGCATTTACATGTGCGAATGTCGGTCCTAACAATGTAACACTGACCGTTACAGATGTCAATGGAAATGTTTCGAGTTGCACCGCCATAGTTAATGTTCTGGATACGGTTCATCCGGTTGCCATCTGCCAGGATATCATTGCACAACTCAACATAAACGGCACGGTGACTATTACCGGTGAAGATGTTGACAATGGTTCATATGATGCATGTGGCATTGGTTCACTTGTTGTAACTCCCAGTACCTTCACCTGTTCGGATATAGGTACTCATACCGTTACACTGACTGTGACCGATGTCAATGGCAACTCATCAACATGTACGGCAACTGTAACTGTTGAAGACAAGGTACCTCCTACTGCCATCTGCCAGAACATCAATGTTTATCTTGATAATGACGGACTTGCCACTATCACAACTGCTCAAATCAACTATGGTTCGAGTGACGCTTGCGGTATTGCATCCATGAGTGTTTATCCAAGCTCATTCAACTGTGCTAACATTGGCAGCAATATTGTTGTGCTGACTGTAACTGATGTCAATGGTAATGTATCAACCTGCAGTTCAGAAGTGACTGTTCTGGATACTATTCCTCCTTCAATATTCTGTCCGAGCGATGTTTTGGTTAATTCAGAACCGGGAGGATGTGAGATTTCAGGAGTACAGTTAGGATTCCCGACCTTTAGTGATAACTGTCTGATATCACTCATTATAAATAATAATGCTGACAGTACATTCTCGGTTGGTACTACATTAGTGACATGGACCATAACTGACGGTTCAGGAAATACCGCTACCTGTATACAGACTGTTTATGTAGAAAGTGCACCTCTCGCAGTTAACGACACGGTGATTACCGGTGAAAACACACCTGTTGTGATTCCGGTTCTTGACAATGACCTCGACTGCGAAAACAATCTCGACCCGTCTACCGTCATTGTAATCACACCACCAGCCAACGGCACGGTTACGGTTGACCCGGTTACGGGAGATATTACCTATACGCCTGATTACCTCTTTACCGGTAATGACCAGTTTACCTACCAGGTTTGTGATTCAACAGGATTATGCACGACTGCTACTGTTTTCGTAACCGTGCTGCCAATGAACAACCCGCAGATCGGAATTGCCAAAGCGGTGTATTTGGTCACTCCTGCTGATGACAACAGTTTCAATATTACTTATGTTATAACTGTTGAAAATCTGGGCAATGACCTGATCGAAAATATCCAAGTAACAGATAATCTTGCAAATATCTTTGGTGCTCCGGTGACCTTCACTGTGGTCAATCCTCCTAATACTAACAATGACCTGACTCCCAATTCTCATTTCAACGGCACTACCGATATTGACCTGCTGGAAAGCAGAACAAGCCATCTGCACATTGGTAACAGCGCTACGATAACGTTCACGATCAATGTTCACATTTCAGGTTCGGTACAGACCTTCTGCAATACTGCTACCGTTACCGGAAGAGGTTCAAAAGGCTCCTTTGTGATGGATATTTCGGATAACGGATATATCGTTGATGCAAATGGAAACGGTATCGCTAATGAACAAGGCGAAAACGACTGTACACCTGTAACCCTGACACCATACGATGTCTTCATACCTCAGGCCATATCACCTGACGGAGATGGTAAAAATGATTTCTTTGTCATTCGTGGTATTGAACTTTACCCGGATAATGAACTTACCATTTACAACAGATGGGGTAATGAAGTATTCAATATGAGCAAATACGACAATTCGTGGGACGGCAAATCTGACAATGCGCTAAGCATGGGAGGCAATAAACTACCTGAGGGAACATACTTCTATATCTTTGAATACAACAAAGATAACAGGCCGCCTAGAAAAGGTTATGTAGTTATTAAATATTAATATTCATTATGAACCATATAAAACCTAAGGATATGAAAAAGATAATCATCATAACAGTAACAGTAATCAGCTTGTTTCTTTTCAAAGGAATAAACACCACTGTAAAGGCTCAATTCGATGCCATGTTCACTCAGTACATGTTCAATGAAATGTTCATCAACCCTGCCTATACGGGCTATAAGGAAGGCTTGTCGGTGACGGCCTTACACCGCCAGCAATGGGTAGACTTTGACGGACGTCCGATCACCACAACGGTATCAATCCACTCACCTGTTTACCAGGAATCTATGGGGCTTGGGTTGAGTTACCTCAACGAAAAGATCGGTGTGCTGAACAGAAACCTTCTTTATGCCAGTTATGCATACCGGGCTAAAGTCAGTGAAAAAGGAAGACTGTGTTTTGGAATTATGGGCGGAATACACGTTCAGAATGAAAAACTCGGAGAACTCGCAATTAATGATCCTGACGACCCCCACTTCACTGCCAATACAAAAAATATCGTCACACCAAACTTTGGTTTTGGAATGTTGTACCATACCGACAAGTTTTATGTCGGATTGTCCATACCGAGGCTCATTGACGATAATGTTACCATGGGTAGCTATGGGAAAGTGATCAAGACGATAAAATTCAGGCCTAAAATGTTTCATTATTACCTGACTGTAGGCAATGCATTTGTCATCAATGAAGCTTTCACCCTGAAGCCGCAACTGATGCTAAAGGCAGTGATCAATGCCCCGATAGAGTTTGACATCAACCTCAATGCTCTGATCAAACAGCGTCTTTGGATTGGTGCATCATACCGAAGTGGTGCTGATATTTCGGGCATTATTGGTGTATATGTGATACCTCAATTACTTGTCAGCTATTCTTACGATTATTCGCTGTCGAAAATTAATAAAGTTTCCAGCGGATCACATGAAGTTGCTCTCTCGTACCTGTTTTATTACAAAAACCATAGAATTGCTAATCCGAGATATTTTTAAACGGCTGGTTTATTATTTAATCTTCAGATCATGAAACTAAAAAAAATATCCGTTATTGCTGCTGTGCTGATGTTTGCCTTTACGGCAAACATCAACGCACAGAAAGCGCGGTTTACTCAAGCCAACAGATTATATGATGTCACGGCATATGCAAATGCCCTACCCAGATATGTCAAGGTTCTGGAAAAAGACAGCACCAATAATGAGGCTTTGATTAAACTCGCCGACTGCTACCGTAGGTTAAACGATATGGAAAATGCCGTTAAAACCTATGAAAAAGTCATCAATAAGGGTATCGCACAGCCCGTACATAAACTTTACTATGCGCAGGCTCTGATGGAAATAAAAAACTACGATAAGGCAAAAAAGTACATGGCAGAGTATAATTCAGATTCAAGAGGTGGAACTTTTGTAGATGCCATTGATAACCTTGACAAGTTTTTCAGAGACACATCCTACTATAAAATAGAGAGACTGCCTTTTAATTCCGTTTATAATGACTTTTCACCGCGAATCCTGAATGATAAAATTGTTTATGCTTCGTCGCGGAAAAGAGCATATGCTGAAAATCATATCAACACATGGACTAACGAAGGTTTTTTCAAACTCTATTATACAAAAAAACTCAGTAACGGAAAATACAAATGTGTGCGTACGTTTCCCTATTCGCTCGATAACAGGTTTAATTCCGGACCGGTGAGTTTCAACAAACAATCCAATGTTATTTATATCACGAGAAATAATGTTGTTGATTCTAAGCTTGTAAAAGCCAAGGACGGACAAGCCAAAATGCAGATTTATGCGGCTACCATGAACAAGAAGGGGACTGCTTATCAGAATCTATTTGATTTTAAATATAATGATGCAGAGCACAACGTGATGCATCCGGCTATCAGTGATGATGGTAACAGGCTGTATTTTGTTTCAGACGTACCCGGAGGAAAAGGAGGATATGATATTTGGGTCAGTACCAAAGGGAAAGACAACTGGCTGGCTCCGGTAAACCTGGGAGAAAGTATAAATACTCCCGGGGATGAGGCTTTTCCATATGTACAAGGAAATAAACTTTATTTTTCTTCAAACGGACTGGAAGGAATTGGCGGACATGATATTTTCTCCGTAACACTGAACGAAGATGGTCTTCCATCGGAAACGCCCAAGAACATCGGTGTACCTGTAAACAGTACAGCAGACGATTTTGGCATTGTTTACTACTCCGAAGGAAATAAAGGCCTTTTTAGTTCAAACAGGATTAATTTGAATTTAGATGATGATATTTTTGAATTTACGGTAAACAAGCCGGAAAAACAGATTTACCATTTTCTTGTAACGGACAGCGCCCGAAGCCCCCTGGAATCAAATATGGATATTACGGATAACAAAACCGGAGAAAAATCTGATCTGAAAGCAAAAGACGGAATTTTTGAGATTGAATTGCCACCTGGCCATGATTTTAATATTAACGCTAGCAGCGGCACCTACTATCCAAAAAATAATATTGCATATACCAGCCCTGCTGATAACAAGGATACGTTCGAAATAATCCTTAAAAGACCACCTTATTTCATCGCCGGTACTGCCTATGAAAAAACTGATGACAAATCAGTTTATGTTGACAGTGCGCTGATTGAGATTACCGATCCGAATAATAATATTGTGTATTCGACGCTGACCAATACGACCAAAAGGTACCACTCTCCGGAGTTATTGCCGAATACTCAATATAAGGTTACCGTGTCGCGAAACGGATACTTCACCACATCAGAAATCGTACCTTCTATCCCACCCGGCGGCATCCTGGTCGATTTGTTTTTGTCGAAGATCATTGTTTCCAAACCCATTAAAATTGAAAACATATACTTTGACTATGATCAGGCCTTTATTCGTCCGGATGCAGCCATAGAATTAAATAAAATTGTTAAGCTTCTCCAGGAAAATCCTGATATTATTATTGAATTGGGATCTCATACGGATTGCCGGGGTTCAAAAGCTTATAATAACGAGTTATCAGAAAACCGCGCCCAATCGAGTATGGCGTATATAGTGAGCAAAGGTATTAACCAGTCGCGTATTACTGCAAAAGGATATGGCGAAACCCGACTGATAAATAATTGTGAATGTGAAGAAACCGACGAGTCACCATGCTCTGAAGAAGAACACCAATATAACCGTCGTACCGAATTTACCGTTACAGGTTTTGTAAAAGGTGTGGGTAATGTACAAATGAAAAGTGAAAAAGGAACCGACATTATCATTGATGAGAAACCGAAAATAAAATAGAGGTATTCATTCACTTAAAAAAAGGAAGCTGTCTCATAAGGACAGCTTCCTTTTTTATACCAGAGAGCATTTCTGATGTCTCAAGCTCAATCGAGTAGGTAGGGGGATTGCTCCCCCGCCCTCTCACACCACCGTGCGTACATACGTACACGGCGGTTTCTTTAACCCACATTGCAGCTATCCGAACGTATTCTTCTGACAACCAATAGTTTCA
>ENA-UOWO01000577-UOWO01000577.1-activated-sludge-metagenome-genome-assembly--contig:-NODE-577-length-52515-cov-6.252821_pt1 | contig 52515 bp, 43 predicted proteins | sample MGYA00238148_ERZ761564 | MGnify/ENA primary metagenome ERZ761564 (study PRJEB28885, sample SAMN05720194) | activated sludge metagenome | isolation source: Anaerobic digester | place: USA...
CGTTAACTGACCCGGTAGTCCATGTTTAGGGCCGTCCAGATACAAAATCGTCAAAGAGCGCACTTAAGTTGATGTATCAAACTGAAAATAGTGGCAACGCCGGAAACGGATTTGAGTGGCCCACCTGGCTGGTGATCATCACGATCTATGGAACATGGTTCGCACTGATTGAGCACTACAAATCATTACCGGCATGGCTAGTTAACCCGGCGTTGGTCCTGATCGCCGCTTGGCATATGAGCCTGCAACACGAGTTGCTACATGGCCACCCAACACACATCAAGGCGCTTAACCGCTTGCTGGGGTTGTTCCCCATGAGTGCCTGGTATCCGTATGACATCTATCGCGACAGTCATTTGATACACCATCGCGACGAATTTTTGACCACTCCCGGCGCCGACCCGGAATGCAACTACGTGCACCCAGAGGCTTATGCCCAGATGAACGGACTGCATCGCGCCGTGCGTTGGTCTATGCGAACAGTGCTGGGTCGACTGCTGATCGGACCCGGCCTGACGATTCCCGCGGTTTGGTCAGACATATTCAAAGGGCATCGTCAGCATGGGTTAGCCAGCGTGAGAAGCTGGGCGCTGCATATTGCATTATTGGCAGCCATGTTGTGGTGGGTCCAATCAAGGTCTGGCATAGGCCCGTTGCACTATCTCTTTGGCATTGCCTACCCGGCTTTGGGTCTAGCCATGTTGCGATCGTTCTACGAGCATCGCCCGGCCGCTCTACCCGTCCAACGCATCGTCATCAACCATGCGTCATGGCCCTGGCGTTTACTCTACCTCAACAACAACTACCATCTGGTTCACCACGAACAACCAGGCCTGCCTTGGTATCGCATCCCGGATGCGTACAAACGGGATCGCGCTGGTTTTCTGTTTCGCAACGGTGATTTCCAGACACCGGGCTACGGATATCTATTGTGGAACTACGCATTCAAGCCGGTGGACTCGCCCATTCACCCTGGCTTTGGACCAAAGACTCCAAAATGATTTCGGCTTTGCCGATGTATCACAGCAATCCATCGCGGGTTGCTGAATTCTGGCTCGCGATTTCAGAGAAGCTTCGCGCGCCACCGGGCTTTGATGCCCCATCTGAATTGGTTTGGCCAGGTGATCTGCTAAAGCACTGGCAAAGCAAAGACCTGCTGATCAGTCAGGCCTGTGGTTACCCCCTCGTGACCGAACTCAAAGACAGGGTGCGGGTCATCGGTGCGTTTCACTATCGTGTACCCGGATGTGTTGGGCATATGTGTCGCAGCCAATTGGTGGTGCGCGACAACGACTTGGCCACCACATTAAGCGACCTGCGCGGCCGCCGCGTAGCCTACAACGGGACCGACTCACAATCCGGGTACAACAGCTTGCGCGCCCTGGTAGCGCCTTTGGCTAGCAATGGCATATTCTTCGAGAACCGTCTTGAAACCGGATCACATCAAAAATCTGTGATAGCCGTTCGAGATGGTTTGGCTGACATCGCTTCAATAGACTGCGTCAGTCTCGCCGGCTTCATGAAATACGCACCGGAAGTCGTCCAAAACATTCGTGTTCTGGGCCAAAGTGCGCCGTATCCCGGTCTGCCCTTAATCACTTCTGCGGATACATCAGAAGAGCTGCTGGCGGCGCTGCGCGCGGTGTTGAAATGGGTTACCCATGAACCCGGCCTGGCACAGGTCCGGGATGACATTTTCATTTCGAACTTCGAACCGCTAGAGTTTTCCGACTATCAGATTTGCGCCGCCATGCGTGATCGCGCATTCCAGCTGCGCTACCCCCGCCTGTAACCTCCCGCACTCATGACCAGCCCGTTGTCAAAGACCCTTCCAAACTGGCATCCGTTTTTCGGCAAATGCCAGTGGTCCTTCCTTTGCATCCTCTGACTTGAGCATGGCAAGGTAACCGACAAGGTTTCCGCCTCGCATTGTCTGATAACTCTCGTGGACGGACTGGGCCTCGGTATCACGCAAAACCTGCTTGAGCGCGACGATGGCAAGAGGGGCTGCCGCAACAATCTTGCGCGCCAAGGTAGCTGCCGCAGTCAGGACCTGATCAACTGGAACAACCTGGTTGATCAGCCCCCACCGCGCACCTTCAGCCGCACTCATGCGCCGTCCCGTTAGCAGTAATTCCGTCGCAATCGCGCGCGGTAAGCGCCGAGGCAGTCTTAACGCGCCACCCGAATCGGCGAGCAAACCCAAGGCCACTTCGGGCAGCGCAAATTCCGCCGTATCGGCGGCAACAATCAGGTCTGCTGCCAGCGCCAATTCGAAACCGCCACCTATCGCCAACCCGTTAACGGCGGCGATCACTGGCTTTTCCAGATTGAAATACTCAGTTAACCCGGCAAAGCCACCAGGACCGTGGTCAGCATCAATCGCCTCACCCTTTGTGGCCGCGTGGAGGTCCCAGCCAGCAGAAAAGAAACGCCCCGTTCCGGTGATGATGGCCACCCGCAGGGTTGCATCGTCCTGCAACCGCTTGAACGCCGAGTAAAGCGCCTTGCTGGTTGCAACGTCTATGGCATTGGCTTTGGGCCGATCCAAAGTAATAACCAGAATGCCTTCACCGGCTTGTATTTTTATGTCGTCACGCACAGATCAAACCTCTTCCAGCACATGCAAAACTGCATCCACGGCCACCACCCCACAACCCTGCGCTCCCACCCTCACCGGGTTTATGTCCAGTTCCTCCAGACGCGCCCTATTAGCGCCCGCGTAGTCAGCAATCGACAAAACGGCATCTACCAGCGCCTCCACATCAGCCACCGCACCACCGCGAAAACCTTCCAACAATGGCCAACAGCGCAGGCACCGCAAAGCCGCTTGCACATCCTGACGGGATACCGGCAAAAGCAACGTTTGCACGTCTTTGAGCAATTCGACCAGAATGCCCCCCGCACCAATCGTCAGAGTCAATCCAAACTGGAGATCATGGCGCACACCAATGATCATTTCAATCACTGAATTTTGCGCCATCTCTTCAACCAGAAAGCAGTCTGACAAGTCAGCCATTTCTAAAACTGCCGCCTGGACCTCTGCGCCGTTGTGAAGGTTTAACCGCACACCCCCGACTTCAGTTTTGTGCGCCAAGACGTTCGACACGATCTTCAAAGCTACAGGGTAACCAATCAGGTCCGCGCAATGCACGGCGGTTGCTGCATCACATAGGGTCCCCCGGGGGATCGGCACGCCAAATTTTGCCAGAGCCTGTTTACTGATGACTTCATTCAACAACCGCAAAGGTGCCATGCCGGGCTGCCGAACCCCGTCCAGCGGCCGGATTGCGGAAGCGCGGCGCTGCGCAGCGCCCACGGTGGCCGCATGGCGAATGGCATCCATGCATTCAGGCATCCCCTGCATCGGTGCTAGCCCTGCGGCCAGCAGTTGCCGGGCCGCAGCATCCGGCATGCCCTCTCCCAGGGAAGCCACGACACAGGCTGGGGCGCCAGTGGAGCGTTTCGCCGCTACAAACGCATCCAGTGTGATCTGCCACGTATCGCTGTCGCAGCGATCAGCACGAGGGAAGTCGAGCACCAGCATATGCATGTCAAAGTTGCAATGCATTACTGCGGAAAAACACGCCGTCTGTGCCGCAGAGTCGCCCCAAATATAGGTGTGATAGTCCAATGGATTGGTCACACTCACTTTTGCACCCAGCACGGTGCGCAATTGCTGGTCAACATGATCTGGCAATGAAGGCATCATCAAGCCCCGCGGCTGCGCCAGATCAGCGACCAGTGAGGCCTCGCCGCCGGAGCAACTGGCAGACACAATGCGCTTGCCAGCAAGTGATCCGTGAACATGCAGCAGTTTCAGTGTCTCCAGCATCGACGCCGGATCCAGCACGCGCGCGATGCCAAAACGTGCAAATAGCGTGTCGTACAACTGATCAGGCCCAGCCAGTGAACTGGTATGACTCATGGTCGTGTGAGCCCCCAACTCTGAGCTACCCGACTTCAGCACAACCAATGGCACGCCCAGACACAGAGCCTTCAATGCGACACGCGAGAAAGCCGCAACATCGTCAAGACCCTCCAGATGAAGACCGATCGCGGTGACCCGTTTATCCTGGAGCAACGTGTCCACGATAGCGTCTATTCCTGTGCCGGCCTTATTGCCAACCGTGATCAAGTAGGCCAACGGCAAATGGCGCCGCTGCATGGTTAGATTCAAGCCAATATTACCGCTTTGGGTGATGACTGCAACGCCACGGTCCAGCCGCTCTCCACCATGCTGATCCGGCCACAATGCAACCCCATCCAGATAGTTGATCATGCCGTAACAGTTTGGGCCCAGCAGCGCCATGGCTCCAGCTGACCGGACGAGATCCTGCTGCAAGGTGATACCTTCGTCACCCACCTCGGAAAACCCCGAGGCGTAACAAATCACCCCTCCAGACCCTCGCAATGCAAGTTCTTTCACGATCTGGACCGTCCCCTCACGCGGCACAGCAACAAAACTGGCATCCGGGGCGGCGGGTAGAGCCGATATGTCCGGATAGCAGGGCAGCCCCTCGACCTCAACATGTCTGGGATGCACGGGCCAAATATCGCCTGCGTAACCCAGCTTGCGGCACTGTCGTACCACCTCGGCAGCAGCACGCCCGCCGAACACGGCAATATGGCGCGGCAAAAACAACCGGCTGAGTTGATGACTGGAGTCAGCTGCCATGTTGTTTGAATCAGGCACCATGTGCACGCAACATCGCTCGGGAAATGATGTGGCGCTGGATCTCGCTGGTGCCATCCCAAATACGCTCAACACGAGCATCACGCCAGAATCGTTCGATTGGCAAGGCTCCCATCAGGCCCATTCCACCAAAAATTTGCAGCGTTTGATCGGTGATGCGTGCCAGCGCTTCAGAAGCAAACAACTTGGCCATCGCCGCGTCAGAGTCAGTCATGCGGCCATGATCACACTTCCAGGCGGCCTGAAGTGTCAGCAGCTCGGCAGCCTCCAGTTCAGTGGCCATATCAGCCAGCTTGAAGCCGGTTCCCTGAAATCGGCCGATGGGTTGACCAAATTGGTGCCGGGTCGCCGCCCACTCGGTAGCCATATCCAGTACACGACGCCCTCGGCCCACACTGGTAGCCGCAACGGTCAGACGAGTTGCGCCAAGCCACTCCCCCATCAGGTCAAAGCCCTTTCCTTCCTCGCCCAGCCGCTTGCGCACGGGAACACGGCAATCCGTAAAGAACAACTCACACTGGTGGTAACCACGGTGCGAGACGCAAGAAGGTCCTCGCCGAACTGTCAGGCCCGGCGTATCAAGGTCCACCAGCAGTCCCGTGATTTTTTTCTTGGGGCCTTTCATCGTCTGCTCCACATCCGTGGCGGCGAACAGAATTACAAAGTCAGCCATGTCGGCATGGCTGATGAAGTGCTTCGTGCCATTGACCACATAGTCATCGCCATTTCGCACTGCCCGGGTTTGCATGCCCCGCACGTCGGAACCCGCGTTGGGCTCAGTCATGGCCAGACAATCATGCCGGTCGCCACGGATGGTGGGCAACAAATACTCTTCAATCTGGGTACCCTGACATGCGCGCAGTATGTTGCTGGGGCGCGCCACCAACATTTGCAGACCATAGGATGCACGGCCCAATTCGCGTTCCAGCAAGGTGATGCCAAGGTTATCCAGGCCCCCGCCGCCCAACTCCTCCGGCATGTTGGCAGCATAAAGCCCGACAGAGATAGCTTTCGACTGAATTTCAGCAGCCAAATCTGCCGGAATGGCATCGGTACGCTCCACCAGGTCCTCGTGCGGATACAGCTCGTTTTCGACAAAACTGCGAACCGAATCGACGACCATGGTTTGTTCAGTACTGAGTTCGAAGTGCATGACTTGATTCGAGGAGGTGGACTACGGATACCGGACTCAGGGTGCCACGCGACGAATGCCGATGGCATGACCCACCTGCCGTGGCACCGGCAAACGGGCATGGGCAGCGCGGATTGCCATCACCCGCTGGAAAAGATCTGCTGGCATATCGACGGTTCGCCCGGCTTGCATGTTGACATGTACCAGCATCTGCTCGCCCGTAGCCAGCAAGTCACCGCTCTCACCGTGGTACATCGCATGAAAGATGTGAAGGCGCTTTTCATCTGCATCCAGCAGTTGCAGGGTCAATCTCAACGGCTCACCGTCTGACACTTCCCGCAAATTGTGGAGGTGCGTTTCTACCGTATAGAGCGACTGTCCGCCCGAGTCCCGGTATTCTTCATCGATACCGATAAAGCGAAAAAAAGCGTCTGAGTTGTCGCCAAATACCAGCAGGTAACACGACTCGCTCATGTGCCCGTTGTAATCGACCCAAGCCGACTTGACCAGCGTTTGATGCAAGCACAGCGGCGCGGCAATAGGAGCGAGTGGGTCCCAGGGGACATGGCCCGTTCCCTCCAGCGGAGTGCCCAGTCGATCCGGCTGGCGGGTGTCAACCATGGCGTTCACCAGGCAATGCAATGTGGCGGCCAGCATGCTCCGGACTTGGCAATGAACGATGTCGCGAAACAAGGACTTGAATACACTCAAGAACCGCTGGCGAAAAAGGGGTCGAGAACGGCCCGGCCATATCAACATTCACCAGCATTTGCTCATTGCCAGCCAAAAACAACTGAGCGTCGGATCGATACAGCGAATGGTAAATTCGCAGGCGCTTGCTGTCGCAACCCAAAATTTGTGTATGGACTTCTACTGTCGCGCCTTCCCTCACTTCCTTCAAGTAGTTGATGTGCGCTTCCAGCGTAAATAGAGAGTGGCCTGTTGTCGCGCGGCCAGACTCACCCAGCCCGATCGAGTCCATGAGTCCATCCGTTGCATAGCTGAACAGGAGCATATAAAAGGCATCGCGCAGATGGCCGTTGTAGTCCACCCATTCAGGTAAGACCCTGCCGCGCCACGTCATCAGAAGACCCGCCACAGGGTTACTCATCCAGCGCAATGCCATGCTTGAGTTTCACGGCTTTCACTGCCGCCTGAACCGCCAGCAGGCAGTCATCGCGGTAGCGCTCCAGGTCGGCAATGCTGTGCTTCCCAAGCTGAACACCGGTTCCATCCACGACCGAATCAATCAGGGCATCGGTTAGCTCCGGCGCTTCCAGTTTGGTCCATGGCAGTTTCAGTGCGGGACCAAATTGGGCCATGAAATGACGCATGCCGGCGTCCCCACCCGCCAGGGTATAAATCAAAAAACTACCCATAAAAGACCAGCGTATACCTGCACCATAACGTATCGCATCGTCAATCTCCCCGGTGGTTGCAACACCATCGTTCACGAGATGAAGTGATTCACGCCACATGGCTTCCAGCAGACGATCCGCAATGAATCCCGGAACCTCTTTGCGCACATGCAAGGGATGCATGCCCAGGGCCTTGTAGACGGCGATCGCCGCCTGTACCGCCTCGGGCGATGTCCTGGCCCCGCCCACCACTTCCACCAATGGCAGCAGGTAGACAGGATTAAACGGGTGCCCGACAACGCAGCGCTCAGGATTCGTTGCCCGGGCATAAAAGTCCGATGGCAACAGGCCCGAGGTGGATGAACCAATGAGTACGTCCGGTCGCGCGGCAGCACTGATTCTGGCGTGCAGGTCAATTTTCAATTCCAGACGCTCCGGCGCACTTTCCTGAATAAAGTCGGCGCCAGAAACGCATTCTTCAATAGTGGAGACAAAGCGTAACCGGCTCTGCGCCGCATGGGGTTTGAGGCCCTGCTTTTCGAGTGCTCCCCAAGCATTGTGGATCCTCTGCCGTAGCTGCACCTCGGCGCCGGGTGCCGGGTCCCAGGCAACGACGTCAAGGCCATTGGCCAGCGCCCTCGCGACCCAGCCACTTCCGATAACGCCACTTCCCAGCGCAGCAAATGTCCTGATATCCGTCACAAACGTCATAGAAATTCCTGGTTGATCCGTCTATATCTGGCCAAGCGTTAGCCGCGCCTCTTTAAGCCCATTTTGATTCGCCCTTCCGCGGGTGTCATCGATTTGGCCCCCATGCAACGCAGCAACTCGATCACCCGCTCCACCAGCGAGCCGTTAGAGGCAGGCACACCTTTGTCAAGCCAGAGGTTATCTTCAAGGCCAACGCGGACATTGCCACCCAACAGCACAGCTTGTGCGGCCATGGGCATTTGCATGCGTCCGATGCCAAAACCTGCCCATGTCACACCAGGCGGCAAGTTGTCGACCATGGCCTTCATCGTCGTTGTGTCCGCCGGAGCACCCCATGGGATGCCCAGGCAAAGCTGAAACAAGGGATCCTTCAGCAAACCCTCCTTGATCATCTGATTGGCAAACCAAAGATGGCCTGTATCAAAAATCTCCAGCTCAGCCTTGACGCCCAGTTCGGTGATGCGCTTTGCACCCGCCCGCAAGGCGGCGGGGGTCGACACATAAATGGTGTCTCCATCGCCAAAGTTCAACGTGCCGCAGTCCAGCGTACAGATGTCCGGCAGCAATTGTTCAACGTGGATCAGCCGTGCCAGGGGGCCCACCAGGTCGGTACCGGGGCCAAAACGGGTAGGATTCTCGCCACCGCCGATCTCCAGATCCCCACCCATGCCCGCGGTCAGGTTGACGATCATGTCCACCCCCGAGTCGCGGATACGTTCCATTACTTCGCGATAGAGGGCCGGATCGCGGCTGCCTTTGCCGGATTTCGGATCACGCACGTGGCAATGCACGACGGTTGCGCCCGCACGGGCAGCCTCGACAGCCGCATTTGCAATTTGCTCCGGAGTCACCGGAATGGCAGGGTGCTTGTCGACGGTATCGCCAGCGCCGGTGACTGCACAGGTAATGATGACGTTAGGGTTCATGTTGGATCAGGGTAAACGTTCTTGATCGGCCGACTTTAGCGTCAGCCAAACCCCGGCAATCACCCGAGCGCGACTATCCGTTGACCTTCAGCGACCTTTCGTGCAGGTCAATTACCCGTTGTGAGCTGCAGCCCGGTTCCGTGAATGCCAAAACTTTATGCTACCTTGCGTCACGCAAATGGGGAATAAGTTTTGAACAAATTAATGATTCCGCTGGCCTCGCTGCTCAGCGGGGTGGGTATGCTGGTCGTGGGGACAGGTCTGCTTTTTGCAGCTATCGGCGCGCAAGCGAGTTCGGCCAAGTTTTCAGGACTCGTGACCGGACTCATCATGTCGGCTTATTTTGCCGGTTTTGTCTATGGCACCTATGCCTGTCCGGTCATCATCCGCCGCGTTGGCCACATCCGGGCATTCGCTGCCATGGCTTCAATCGCGTCGGCGTTGCCCATCCTGCATGCGTTGTGGATCAACCCCTGGTTTTGGGGCGGACTGCGTTTTGTGACCGGTGTTTGTCTGGTTGGCCTTTATATCGTGGTCGAAAGCTGGCTCAATGTCGTGGCAACCAGCGAACAACGGGGTAAGGTATTTGCCGCCTACATGGCAGTCAATGGCGTGGCCCTGGCGCTGGGTCAATGGCTGATTCTGGTGGGTAACCGCTACGGTTTCGTACCCTTTGCGATGGTTTCCATCCTGTTTTCATTCGCCCTGCTGCCCATCACCCTCACCCCTGTGGAAGAGCCGCTACCCACGGAGGCACCCAAGCTGGGCCTGATCGAGCTGTTTGCCATCTCCCCCATCGGGGTGATCGGGGCAGTAGGGTCGGGGTTGCTCAATGGCGCATTTTTCAGTTTGGGGCATGTGTTCGCGCAGGGGGTCGGGTTCAGCGAAGCCGGGACCGCCACTTTCATGGCGGCGACCATACTGGGCGGCGCAGTCTTTCAATGGCCAGTTGGCCACCTGTCAGACCGGAGCGACCGTCGCCGGGTATTGTTTCTGGTTTGTTGTGCCAGTGCGGCGGTGGCGGGTGCAGGGTACATTCTTGCCCGAGACTACGAGGGTACGCTGATTGGCATGGGCATCATTTATGGCGGACTGTCATTCACCATCTATGGCTTGTGCGTGGCCCATGTCAACGACCTGATTGACCCATCAAGGGTGCTCGAAGTAACTGGCGGACTGCTTCTTTTGTACGGCATTGGTGCAACCGTCGGGCCCACACTGGGAGGCGGAGTCATGGACCTGATGGGTCCTGAGGCACTGATGCTCTACCTGGCGGGCGTGCTGGTAATACTAATTTTGTCGGTCTGGCGATACAGCCTCAAATACCCGCTGAACGTGGGTGCCCCGGCTGCAAAGGCCGATTACGTATTGATGGGCAGCGGCACACAAGCCGTGTTGCAAATGGACCCACGCCGCGCCCAACTGCCCGCAACGCATGTCGAGGGCGAGTCCAGGTCTACCCAGTCGAAATTCTGAGAGTCAATTATTTGGATTGAACAAAGTCTGGCGTCCATCTTCATTGGCCTTGCTGTCCTACACTTCTCCAGCACTGGAACGCCAATGAATTCCAGATGCACATCACGAGAGGCAGAAATTGACAGTCGATGAATACGACTACATCGTCGTCGGCAGCGGGTCAGCCGGATGTGTGCTGGCTGACCGGCTAAGCGCAGACGGCCATGCAACAGTGCTGGTTCTGGAAGCCGGCGGCCATGATCGACGGTTATGGATCAACATGCCCATTGGATACGGCAAGACCTTTTACGACGAGCGCGTCAACTGGAAGTTTGAAGCCCAGCCAGAAGCAGGTCTAAAAGACCGGCGTATCTATTTCCCTCGCGGGCGAGTCGTCGGGGGCTCCAGTTCGATCAATGCGATGGTCTATTGCCGGGGGTTACCGGGCGACTTTGACGATTGGGCGGCCTGCGGCAACACCGGCTGGTCATGGGCCGACGTGAAACCTGTTTACGAACGCATTGAATGCCGCGTCGATGCTGACGGCCATGCCGCCAAACCCGCGGCCAATGGCCGTCCCGGCGCCGGTCAACTTTTTGTCAGCGACGTCCGCAAGCAGCTTCATCCCATGGAAAGCGTGTTCTTTGAGGGCGCCCGGCAGGCAGCGCTACCGTACACCGAAGACTTCAATGGCCCGCAGCCAGAGGGCGTGGGGCGCTATCAAATCAATACCCGGCGCGGCATGCGCTGGTCGGCCGCTGATGCCTATTTGCGCCCCGCACTCAAACGCCCAAACGTCCAGCTCAAAACAGGGGCCCGGGTCAGTCGTGTGTTGTTTGAGGGCCGCAAAGCCATCGGCGTGGCCTACCGGGCTGGCGATGCAGAACGCACGGTACGGGCACGCCGGGCCGTTGTGCTCAGCGCCGGGGCCGTGCAGAGCCCTCAATTGCTGCAACTCTCCGGTGTGGGCCCAGGCAACCTGCTTCAACAACACGGAATCCCCGTCGTCCTGGCCAACGACGCAGTGGGGGGAAACCTGCAGGACCATCTGGCCATGAGTTACTACTACAAGGCCACGCAGCCCACCTTAAACAACGTGCTGAACTCATGGTGGGGCAAATTGCGGATTGGCCTGCAATACGTCACAAGCCTCAGCGGCCCTTTGAGCATCAGCGTCAACCAGGTCGGGGGTTTTGTCCGATCCAGCGCCGACGCCGCGCAGGCCGACCTGCAGCTGTATTGCAATCCCGTCACCTACACGCTGGCGCCCTCAAGCCGGGGCACTCAAATCGTGCCCGACCCGTTTGCAGGCTTCATCCTGTGCTTCCAGCCCTGTCGCCCATTGAGCCGCGGCCGCATTGACCTGGCCAGCGCTGACATTCGCACAGGCCCCCGCATCCAGCCCAATTACCTGTCACATCCGGATGATGTGCAGGTGGCGTTGCGCGGCGCGCACCTGATCCGGCGTCTGAGTCAAACGCCCGCCCTGCAGGGCCTGATCAAGGAGGCGATTCCACCCGACCTGAACGCCATGGACGACGCCGGCATGATTGACGACTTCCGTGCCCGCGCCAGCACCTGCTATCACCCGGTTGGCACCTGCATGATGGGAGCCGACCCCGATCAATCCGTGGTGGATGCCAACCTGAAAGTGCACGGACTGGAAAACCTTTATGTCGTGGACGCTTCGGTGTTTCCCACCGTCACATCCGGCAACACCCATGCGCCCACCACTCTGGTGGCACACAAAGGTGCGGACGCCATTCTTCGCGCGCAACGCTGAACTAAAACAACCCCTGCAGGAGTACCGTCATGAAACTCGAATCCATCAAAACCTATGTGGTGGGCAATCCGCCGCCCGGCTTTGGCGGGCGCTACTTTGTCTTCGTCAAGATTCGCACCGCCTGCGGCATTGAAGGCGTGGGCGAAGCGTATGCCGCCACCTTCAGCCCGCATGTGATCGCCGCCATGGCAGAAGACCTGTTTGCGCGCGTGTTCGAAGGCGAAGACCCGATGCAGACCGAAACCCTGTGGCGCCGCGCTTATGGTGAAGGTTTTTCGTTGCGTCCCGACGTCTCGCTGATGGGTGTGCTCAGTGCGCTGGAAATGGCCTGCTGGGACATCACCGGCAAAGCACTGGAGCAGCCCATCTACAACCTGCTGGGTGGCCTGGTCAACCCCCGGCTGCGCAGCTACACCTACCTGTACCCGGACGATAACGAAGACGAGTCCTTCTACGGCGACCCCGTCCGCTCGGCAGAACGTGCTGCGGTATACGTTAAACAGGGTTTCACGGCAGTCAAGTTCGATCCCGTCGGCGGCTACTCGGCATTTGACCCGCGCCAGCCTACCATCGAGCGCATGGACATGTCGGAGCGCTTTTGCAAGCTGGTACGCGAAGCGGTGGGCGACAAGGCCGATATCCTGTTCGGAACACACGGGCAGTTCACCGTATCGGGCGCCAAACGCCTGGCGCGCCGTCTGGAAAAATACGACCCCCTGTGGTTTGAAGAACCCACCCCGCCCGAGCGCCCGGACCTTATGGCAGACGTGGCGCGCTACACCTGCATCCCCATCGCCACCGGCGAAAGGCTGTGCACCAAGTACGAATTCGCCCAGGTGATCGAAGCAGGTGCAGCCACCATCCTGCAGCCCAATCTGGGGCGCGTCGGTGGCATTCTGGAAGCCAAAAAAATTGCCGGCATGGCCGAAGCCCGGTATGTGCAGGTGGCGCCGCACCTTTATTGCGGGCCGATCGTGGCGGCCGCCAACATCCAGCTTGCAGCCTGCATTCCGAATTTCCTGATTCTGGAGAGCATTCAGCAAATGGGCAGTTTTCACGGCAAACTGCTGAAGACCAAAATCGAATGGGCAGACGGCTATGTCATCCCCAGCAAGGAACCGGGCCTGGGCGTGGAACTGAACGAAGAAGTGGCGCTGGCCCATCCTTACACCGGCAAAGGCCTGCATCTGGACATGGCACAGCACCCGCTGGGTTACTACTGAAATGACGGACGCGAAGTGAGGGCCAGATGAAAAATTACCTGAATTTCATCAACAACCAGTGGGTCGCCGCCGACGATGGCGCCTCCATCTCGGTATCCAACCCGGCCACCGAAGAGATCGTGGGTCTGGTCAGTGCCGCGAGTGCTGAACAGGCCATTCAGGCCTGCGACGTTGCCGCATCGGCCCAGCGCGCGTGGCGCAAGCTCACCAGCATCGAACGGGGCCATCATTTGCACAACCTCGCCCAGGCGATTGAAGCCCGCAAGGCTGCGATTGGCCAGGCGCTGGCGCTCGAATCCGGCAAAAGCCTGGAAGACGCCACGAATGAAGCGGTGTATGCGGCGGAAATCACCCGCTACCACGCCGAGTGGGCTCGGCGCATCGAAGGCGAAATCATCCCCAGCGATTCACCGTCTGAAAACCTGATGCTGCACCGTGAGCCCATGGGTGTGGTGGCCTGCCTGATCCCGTTCAACTACCCCGTCTACACCTTGCTGCGCAAGATTGCACCAGCGCTGATCACCGGCAACACGGTGGTGGTGCGCCCCAGCAACAACACGCCTTGCAGTGCGTTTGAAATTGCCCAGGCGGTGCTGGACGCCAAGTTGCCGCCAGGCGTGGTCAACATCCTGACCATGGGGCACGACGAGGCGCAGGCCCTGTGCACGCACCCCAAGGTCGCCATGATCACGCTGACGGGTGGCGTGACCGCGGGCCGCCGCGTGCTGGAGTACTCCAAGACCAACATCGCCAAGTCGTCACTGGAACTCGGTGGTAAGACACCGGCCATCGTGGCGGCCGATGCCGATCTGGACAAGGCGGCGACTGACATTGTGCGCTCCAAAACCACCAACTGCGGCCAGTTGTGCACGGCCGTGGAGCGGGTCTATGTTGAGCGAAGCGTGCACGACGCGCTGGTCGCCAAACTGAAGGCGAAACTCTCCGAACGTCAGTTTGGCAACCGCGCCCAGGATGCCTCCCGCATGGGGCCGCTGATCAGTGCCTCCAGCCGTCAGGCCATTCATGACATGGTGCAGCGCGCCGTGCAGGAGGGGGCCACACTGGAATGTGGCGGCGTGATGCCACAGGGGCCTGGCTTCTTCTACCCACCCACGCTGCTGACCCAAGTGGGGCAGAAGTTCGAGATCGTGCAGGAAGAGGTGTTTGGCCCGGTGCTGTGCGTGCTGCCGTACGACACGTTCGACGAAGCGCTGGCCATGGCCAGCGACCATCAGTTTGGTCTGGCCTCGGTGCTGTACACCGAAAACTACCGGCATGTGATGCAGGCGGGCAATGAAATCGAAGCGGGCGAGCTGTACATCAACCGCACGCCTGCCGACCCGTATCAGGGCTACCACGCGGGCTGGAAGCGCTCCGGGCTGGGCGGTGATGACGGCAAACACGGCATGCTGGAATTCACCCAGACACGCCTGGTCATCATGAGCTACTGATGCGCCGCAGCTGGATGGTGCGCAGGCTCAGTCCAGCGCCACTTCTGCCAGCGGCACGCCCGCCAACGCAGCCAGCGCTTCCACCACGATGGCATGGTCGTCGCGTTGCGGCACGCCGGACACGGTGACCGTGCCCACACACCCCACACCACGCACGCGAATCGGGAAACAGCCGCCGTGGGTAGCGTAGTCACGCTCCGGCAGGCCGCTTTTTTTCTCCAGCGTCGTCCCCTCTTTTTCCAGCGAACGACCGATGGCGTACGAACTGCGATGCAGCAATTCAACCGCCGTTCGCTTGCGGCGCACCCAGTCGGCGTTGCTCGGTGTGGTGCCCGGCATGGCGTAGAAAAACACCGTGTCTTTGGCCAGACGCACTTCGATGGCCAACGCCACACCGCGCGCTTCACAGATCGCCTTCACCCGGGTTCCCAGCGCCCACGCCGCCGCGTTGTCAAAGCGGTCCAGCTGCAGCCGCTGCTCCTGCGCTGCGAGTTTCTCGATATCCTGTTCCAGACTCATCGGGTTCTCTCCTGTATTCGGTACGGGCTCCATCATGCCGCATGGCGGCACGGGTGAAACCCGGTGCATGGGCCAGACAGGTCAAACGACGTAAAAAAGATCGTTTTTTGCCTATTAAATTGGCCTCCAGGCCTCGTAGAATATGCGTGAGTAGCTATTAAATATATAGCGCCGCCCATTCCTGACACCCATGAACCACGTCATCCTTCTCGGCATCATCTACTTCGCTTTCATCAGCCTGGGCCTGCCCGACAGCGTGCTGGGCGTCGCGTGGCCGGCGATGCGCACTTCGCTGGCGCAGCCGATTGAAGCCGCGGGCTTGATCACGCTGGTGCTCACCATCTGTTCAGCCATTTCCAGTTTTGCCAGCGGGACCGTGCTCAAGCGGCTCGGCACAGGGCCCGTGGTGATGATCAGCGGCCTGCTCACCGGGCTGGCCTTGCTGGGGTTTTCGTCTGGCCCGTCGTTCGGGGTGTTGCTGTTGCTGGCTGTCCCGCTCGGGCTGGGCGCGGGCTCGGTCGATGCGGGTTTGAACCACTTTGTGGCACAACACTATTCGTCGCGCCACATGAACTGGCTGCACGGCTGCTGGGGCATTGGCGCCACGCTGGGCCCGGTCATCATGGGTATGGCCCTGGCCACCACTGCGGGCTGGACGCAGGGGTATCGGCACATTGCCTTCATCCAGCTGGGCCTGGCGTTCCTGTTTCTGCTGACGCTGCCACTGTGGAACCGCGAGCGCGCCACGCCGGGCAACGACGTACACGATGCGCAACCGGTCACGCTCAAACCACTCAACCCCAAGGCGCCGTGGCTGGCGGTCTCTCTGTACCTCGTGTACGCGACGATTGAAGTCGGCACCGGGCTGTGGGCGGCCAGCGTGCTGGTGGATGACCGCCATGTGAGCGCCCCCACCGCCGGATTGTGGGTATCGTGCTTTTACGGCGCCATCATGGCGGGCCGCTTCGGCACCGGCCTGATTGCAGCACGCATGGGCAACCGCCGCCTGGTGCGTTACGGGCTGGTGATGGCGATGCTGGGCGCGGCGTTGTTCAGCGTGAGCGGCTTGCCCCCGTCGCTGTCATTGGTGGGGTTGATGCTGCTGGGGCTGGGCTGTGCGCCGATTTACCCGTCGCTGATGCACGAAACCGCGCGTCGCTTCGATGCCAATACAGCCCGCATCGTGATTGGCCGACAGGTGGGCTTTGCCTACGTCGGCGGTGCGGCCGGGCCCGCCGCCATGGGGTTGCTGGCCGCCGCCGCGGGGGCCGGAGCCATCATGCCGATGGTGTTTCTGGCAGTGGTGCTGCTGCTGATCCTGTCCGAAGTCCTGAACACCATGACGTGATCAGCTGGCGGTGCTGGTTCGTTTCATTTCCCGCTTCATCTCGCGCTTCATTTCCTGCAACAGCCAGCCCTTGAAAGCCTGCGCCGCCGGGTTGGCATGGGTGCCCTCGGGCGCGATCAGGTAGTAGGCCTCCTTCATCGGCAACGAAAAAGCCAGGGGGCGCACCAGTTGCCCGGACTGGATCAGGTGGCTGGCCACCGTGTCGTGCGCCAGCGCCACGCCCAGACCCTGCTGCGCCCAGGCCAGGCTCACCGCCCAGGTGCTGGCCCGGTCCACCGCGGGCCGGGCGACAGCAGACTGAGTGGGGTTCGCTTCCAGCCAGCTGTCCCAGCTTTGCAACGTGCCCGACAAATCAAATAGCCGCTCGCGCATCAGATCGTCCACGGATCGGATGCGTTTGGCCAGCGCAGGCGCGCAGACCGGAAAAATCGTGTCATGCCCAAGCCGGTGCGCGACACGCCCTTCGGACTTGCCCTGGCCGAACACGATTTCCACGGCCGCAGCTGCGCTCTGTTTTTCTTCGGGCCAGATGGACGTCACCACGTTGAGCCGCACCCACGGAAATTCGCGCATGAAGCCGCCCAGGCGCGGCGTCAGCCAGAACACGGCGAACGACAGGTTCACATGCAGCTCCAGCACATTGGGGTCGTTGCGTCCGGTCAGCACACTGGTGCCTTCCTGCAGCAGGGCAAATGCCGCCTGCACGGTGGGCAGGTAAACGCGGCCTTCGTCGGTCAGCTCCAGCCCGCGCACACGCCGCGTGAACAGGGATCGGCCAAGAGCGTTTTCCAGGCTCTTGATTTGCTGGCTGACGGCTGATTGCGTCATGCTGAGCTCCTGCGCGGCGGCCGTAAAGCTCAGCGCCCGGGCAGAAGCCTCAAAAGCACGCAGCCAGTTCAGGGGAGGAAGGCGGGTCACGGGGTTGTCATTAGTTGGCCATTAGTCATACTAATGATACAGCTACGTTTTCTTCGTTTGTCAGTTCACCCCGAAATCAGCAGACTTGGCGGCTTGCCAGATGGCCACGCAAAACAGGAACCCAAAAAAGGAAACAAAACCGTGTCAGAAATCCGGATCATCGAGAACACCAACCCGCCCCAGCTGGTATTGCGCCGGGGCCAGACCGACACACCGCTGCCCGCCTTGTGGCTGCGCGCCCGCAGCCCCGACCCCGCCGAGCGCGACGCCACAACCGGCCAGCGCCTGATGAACCCACACCTGCTGCCGGACGACCTGCAGCTCACCGCGGCACGCTGGGCCACGGGGGCCATGCTGCACCTCACGTTCAGCGACGGGTTTGCCGGCGAGTTTGACCCGGCAGAGCTGATGGCAGGCTCGGAGCTGACCGAGGGCTGCCCGGACGCGAAGCCGTGGCGGGCCAATCTGACACCGCAGCCCGTGTACCGGTGGGCCGATCTGGAGGACAGCCAGACGCTGTATCGGGCCTTGAAGGACTTCATCGAACTCGGCTTCCTGCTGATCAACGGCACGCCCACCCAGACCGATTCCATCCTGACCATCGCGCGGCGTTTCGGGTTCGTGAGAGACACCAACTTCGGTGCCTTTTTCGAAGTCTATTCCCGCCCGCAATCCAGCGACCTGGCCTACCGGCCCGTAGCGCTGGGCCCGCACACCGATAACCCCTATCGCACGCCGGTACCCGGCATCCAGCTCCTGCAGTGCCTGCAAAACGAAACCTCGGGCGGCCTGTCGACGCTGGTGGACAGCCTGGCGGTGGCCGCACAGCTGCGCGAGGAAGACCCGGAAGGTTTTGCGCTGCTGAGCCGCGTGCCGGTGCGGTATGAGTACCGCGACGCCACCACCCAGCTGGTGGCCGTCAAACCCATGATCGAACTCGACGGACGTGGCGAAATGACCGGTGTGCACTACAGCCCGCGGCTGGACGACATTCCGCTGATGTCGGACGCCGATACCCGCCGTTACCACCGCGCCCGCAAGCGCCTGGGCACGCTGTTTGAAGACCCGCAGTATGAGTTGCGCTTTCGCCTGGGGCCGGGCGAGATGATGATGTTTGACAACAACCGCGTGCTGCATGGCCGCACGTCCTTTAATCCCTCCGAGGGCCACCGCCAGTTGCAGGGCTGCTATATTGACCGGGATGGCCCCCGCAGCCTGTACCGCGTACTGCAACGCAACTTTGGCCAACCCGCCTGAACAACGAAAGCCCACCCATGAAAACCGTTGAATTCACCCAGATGAAAGATGGCACCCGCGAGGAATACATCTACCTGCAGGGCCTGGAGCACGACTACATCCGCGGCCTGCCCGACCGGCTACTGGTGGCACTCAAGCGGCTGGGAGACTCGATGGAGGGCTACCAGATCAGCCGCCTGACCCACTCGTTGCAAAGTGCCACGCTGGCCGAGGCGGATGGAGCCGATATCGAAACCATCGTGGCCGCGCTGGTGCACGACATTGGCGACGACCTGGCCCCGGAGAACCATTCCCAACTGGCCGCCGCCGTGCTGCGCCCCTATGTGCGCGCCGAAGTGACCTGGATTGTGGAGATGCACGGCCTGTTTCAGATGCAGTACTACGCGCACCACTACGGCAAGGACCCCAACGGTTATCTGGCCTACAAGGACCACCCCTGGTTTGATGCGTGCCAGCGCTTTTGTGAGCGCTATGACCAGGCGGCCTTTGACCCGGCCTACCCCACCCGGCCGTTGAGTCATTTCGAACCCATGCTGCGCGAGGTGTTCACACGTGCACCGTTTGATCCGGTCATTTTGAAGGAAAAGGGCTCAATTTGATGCCAAAATCGGCCTCCAGCCCTCGTCCACTATGCGTGAGTAGCTATTAAATAGATAGCATGCCAGTTTCAGGAAATTTGCGCAGCATCATCTCGATGGTCATTGCGGTGGGTCTGTTCTCGGTGATGGATGCCGTCATGAAGACGCTGACCGCCAATTACCCGGCCACCCAGGTCGCGGCCATGCGGGGCTTGTCGGCCATGCCCCTGGTTTGCCTCTATGTGCTGTGGCGCCGTGAGGCCGGTTCGCTCTTGAAGATCCGCTGGCCCCTGCACCTGCTTCGCGGCGCCATCGGTGTGACGATGCTGTCGCTGTTTGCCTTTTCCATCCGGGAGCTGGCGCTGGCCGAGGCGTACACCATCTTTTTCATCGCGCCACTGCTGATCACCGTTCTGGCCATCCCCGTGCTGAAGGAAACCGTGAAGCCGGTGCACTGGGTCGCCATCGGCGTGGGTTTGGTGGGGGTGGTGATCGCCATGCGCCCGGATGGGGATGAGTTTTTCACGCTGGGCGCACTGGCGGTGCTGGGCGCAGCCGTGTGCTACGCCGTCTCCGCCATCACGGCACGGGTTCTCAGCCGCACTGACTCCAGCGTGAATCAGGTGTTCTGGACCACGCTGATGATGGGTTGTGGCGCCGGGGTGCTGGCAGCCCCCCATTGGGTGTCTGTTGCGCGGAGCGACTGGCCGCTGATTGCCGCACTGTCCGTAACCGGTTTTCTGGGGTTGCTGGCCATGACCGATGCCTTTCGCCATGGACAGGCTTCTGCGGTGGCGCCTTTTGAATACACGGCCCTGGCGTGGGGTGTTGGTCTGGATTGGATACTATGGCGTACCGTACCAGACCACTTCACCCTGATTGGCGGTGGCATCATCATTGCCAGCGGCTTGTACCTGATCCGCATCGAGCAGGTGAAGGATGTCACCGTTCCGCCATGAATCTGCATGAATACCGACTGAACACCGCCATTGACCTGGGGCAGGAGGCAACCCCCAAATACGTGGCCATTGCGGCTGAGCTGGCGCTGACCATCCGCAATGGCCAGCTGGCCGCGGGTGAAAAACTGCCACCGCACCGGGTGCTGGCCCACCGGCTGGGCGTCACCACGGGAACCATCAGCCGCGCCTATGCCAGCCTGGAACGCCAGGGCCTCGCCACTGCGCGGGTGGGTGATGGCACCTATGTGCGCAACCTGGATGCCAGCGAGGCGGACGCAACGGCATCACCCCAGTCCGCGCCAATCGATCTGGCACACAACGTGGCGATTCCCACCGACGAAGTGAGCGCCCTGCGGGAGGCCTTTGCAGCGCTCAGCCGTGACCCCGAGCGCATGGCCGAGGTGCTGCGTTACCAGCCCGAGACCGGCGTCAGGCGCCACCGGGCAGTCGGAGCGCAGTGGCTGCGCCGGTATGGAACCAGCGGCGCGGCCAACCGCGTGATGGTGACGCACGGCGCACAACACGGCCTGGCTGGCGTGCTGCGCACCATTGCGCGGCCAGGTGACACCTTGCTGGCCGAATCCCTCAGCTACCCCGGCATGCTGGCGCTGGCGCGCTCCCTGCGCCTGCAGGTCATCGGTCTGGAAATGGACGAGGATGGCCTGCTGCCCGATGCACTGGACCGGGCAGCCCAGACCTTCAACACCAAGCTGCTGTTTTGCGCACCCACGCTGCACAACCCCACAACCGGAACGATGTCGATATCCCGCCGCGAGGCAATTGCGGCAGTCATCCGGCAGCGCGGCCTGTTGCTGATGGAAGACGTGGTGCACGCCGCTATCCTCGACAACCCGCCCCCGGCCATCTCCACGCTGGTACCCGGACAGTCTTTCCTGCTGGCCAGCATGAGCAAAGTGATGGCGCCAGGCCTGCGCGTGGGTTATCTGGAGGCGTCGCCCGAGTGGCTGGACAAGGTGGCCGCCAGCATCCGCACCGACTGCTGGATGGTGGCACCGCTGATGCCCGAGATCGCAACCCATTGGCTGGAAAGCGGTGAGGCGCAGCGATTGATTGATTTGCAGCGCGCTCGTATTGATGAACGACTGGTGGTGGCCAGACACGAGCTGGCCGGACTGGAATTCAAGTGGAGCGCGCACCACCCGCATGTGTGGTTGCCGCTGCCAGACCTCTGGCGGGCCGGTCCGCTGGCGGCCAGGTTGCGGCAGGTCGGCGTGCTGGTGCGCACGGCAGATCAATTCACGGTCGGCCGCTCACCATCTCCCAATGCGGTTCGCATCAGCCTGAATACCGCTGGCTCGCCCGAACAGCTGGCCCGCGGACTGCAGATTGTGGTGTCGGTGCTGGGCAACCCGCCGGTTACGGCGTTGTAGCGCACAGCTCCAACCCGGCCACCAGGGCTGTCCAGCGCTGGTGGTAATCCTGTAATCCGGCCAGGTGCAAAGGTTGCACTGCCTGCAAAAACGATGGCGGATTCACCGCGCCGGATGTACCCGGGTTGTTGCTCCAGCGGCTGAGCAGCCAGGCCCCACGGGCCGTACCTTCCAGCTCGTCAACGCTGGCAAGGCAGGTGTAGCGGGTCAGCAGGGATTGCAGCAGGCCCATATAAAGCCTGTTGCTGGCCAGTGGGCCCTCGACAACCAGTCTGCAATCCTCCAGTGCGGATTCATCGACTGCACATGGCTTATCCCCATCGCTCTGCGTTTCCGGGCGCAGACAATGCACCAGCCATGCCGTCATTTGTGCGCAATACAGCGCCGCCAGTGCGGAACGCTCGGCGCCTGTGAGCGTTTGCAGCGCGCAGGGTTGCCCATTGCGCAACAGGTACCCCTGTTGCGTCATGAAAGGGCCGCCCTGATTCGCGAAGGCAGGCACTGCAAAGGCCTGCGTCTGCAGCAGCTGCTGCAGGTGTTCATCAGTTCCGAGATCAGCAGGGGCACCATCCAGCAAGGCGGAGAATTCGCGTCCACCCATGAAGCGGGCTGTGGGCGTGGGCTGCCCCAGCACGCTCACATTCCCGAGCATGTCGCGGCGGGCCTGCAAATTGGCTGCGGGCGCGCCAGGGGCCATTAAAACGGTCCAGGTACCCGATGAGACCAGCGTCAAACTTTGCTTTTTGCCTTGCGATCCCAGATACCGCGCCAGACAGGCGTTGCTGTCATGCACCCCCACGTGGACCTGACAACTGTGGGGCAGGCCCAACGCATCTGCCAGCACGGGGCGCACGGGACCCAGAACCTGCCAGGCAGATTGCAGTGGCGCAAACAGGTCCGCCCAGCCCTGCGCCTGAGCCAACTTTGAAAATTTTCCGGCCTGTACGGACCACAGCTGCGTGTGGCAACCCAGTGACGAAACCTCGCTGCTGGCCACACCGCTGAGCCACCAGGACCAGTACTGCGGGTAGGGCAGCAATGTGCGGGTTTGTGCCCAAGCCTGGGGGTGCGTGTGCTGCAACCAGTAGAGTTGGCGCGCGGCGTTCAGGCCCATCGGCAAGTCTGGCGAGAAGGTCTCGGCGAACGGATCGCACGCCTGCCGGTAGGCCACATCCAGCGCACTGCCGGGTTGGGTGCAGCCTTCAAATTCGTAGTCCAGCGGTGCCCAGGCCAGCCCATCATCTCCGAGCGCCACAAACGCAGCGCCGTGGGTGCTGACGATGGCGTGGCCGCTGCGTCGGGTGTTCGGGCTGACGGCGAGCGTATCCTGCATCCACTGTGTGAGGCCGGCAATGTCCAGCGCAGGGTAGCCCAATTGCGAGATCACAGGCGCGTTGTCGCGCCCGTGACGCTCTACCACCTGACCATTGGCATCGACCAGCAACAGCTTGGCGTGGCTCTTGCCAATGTCGATCACCAGCGTCAGATCTGGCACCTGCAAAACGGTCACTTTCTCACGATCCATTTCACGGCATGTAGAACAGCGACGGCAACGGCTCTGCCACCGGTGAGTCATCGGGGTGGGTACGCATCAGGTCAGCCATATGCGTCCACCAGCGTTGCATCACCGGGTGCTGTGGCAAGGCATCCATGCCGTGATGGATTGGCCGCTTGAGCACGGCATACAGAACCTGGTGTCCATTCACCAGGCTGTGTTCGTCCAGAAAAATGCTGTAGTCACTCACTCCTGCCTCACGCAGCAGCGTGACCAGCTCCGGCCAGATGGCGTCGTGTCGACGCTGGTATTCAGCACGCTGGCCCGGCAGCAGGAACATTCGAAATGCGTAGGTTTCCATGGTCAACTTCTCCAACAACCATCAGGTCCCGGCTCGGGACCTGAAGATGGCGAACGAACTGCGCAGCCGGGGCAGCACCATCGCCACGATCAGCAACACACCCACAATCATCGACATCACGATACCCGACACATTGGCCATGCCCATCGCGAAGGTGAACAGGCCCAGCAGCAGCACTGCCAGCATGGTACCCACGATGCTGCCGCGTCCGCCTTCAATCGCCACGCCACCCAGAATAACCATGGTAATGGCGTCCAGTTCCCAGCCCATCGCGATGTTGGGGCGCGTGCTGCCAATGCGGCCCGTGAGCATCAGCGCCGCCAGCGCAGCCATGAGCCCGGAAAATACGAACAAACCCAGGCGGTAGCGGTCCACCTCGATGCCCGAGAAACGCGATGCCACGGGGTTGGCGCCAATCGCATACAGGCGACGGCCCAGCACTGTGCGGTGCAATACCACGCCCACACCTCCCGCACACAGCAGCAAAATGGCAAACTCGATCGGCACGATCAGCCAGGCCGGGCCAAACAGATCAGCGAGGTAACCATTGCCCAGAATCGAGAAAGCCTCGGGGTAGCCGGACATGGCCTGGTCTCCCAGCGCCACCATGGCCAGTCCGCGGTACAGCGACAGCGTGCCGATGGTGACAACGATGGACGGCAAGCGGTAGCGGGTGACCAGCCAACCGTTCAAAAAACCTGCCATTGCGCCAGTGGCCACTGCGGCTGCCACCATACCTGCCGAACCTGCCCCAGCCCGCATCGCAAACCCCATGGCCAGTGAACACAGCGCCAGAATGGCCGCAATCGACAGATCAATTTCTCCCGTCACGATGAGTAGCGCCAGGGCCAGCGCCAGTACGCCTTTTTCGCTGAAGTTGAACGTGCTGTCGGCCATCGCATAGGGCGACAGAAAGCCTGGCTGCGAGATGCCAAACACCACGATCAGCAAGACCAGCAAGCCGAGCAAAACGCGCTCCCAGGTGTTCCAGGCCTTCATGCTGCACGCCCTTTCATATCAACCCGCTCCAGAATCAAACGGCCACCACGCCGCTCTGCGCGCGCATTCACCATGACCGAAATCAAAATCACCGCGCCCGCGATTGCCTGCTGCCAGAACGGCGACACCTGAATCACCGGCAAGGCCCCATTGACCACGCCGATGAACAACACGCCCAGCGCCGCACCGAGCACGCTGCCCACGCCACCGCCAATGCTGACGCCACCAATCACACAGGCCGCCACCACGGTCAGTTCGTAACCCGATGCCAACTCGGTATAGGCAATCGAATAACGCCCCACCCACAGCAGGCCCGCCAACCCGGCCAGCATGCCAGACAGGGTGTAGACCAGCATCAGGCGTGACTTCACCGGGATGCCCACATACTGCGCCGCATGCGGATTGCCGCCCAGCGCATACAGCTCGCGTCCTTCGCGGCGCAGCTTCAGAAACACAGCCCACACCACCAGCACCACTAGTGCAAACCACACCAGGGCAGGCAACCCCAGCCACTGCTCGCGTGGAAGGCCCTTGATGGCAACGTGAATGTCCTGGTCTGAAATCCAGGCGCCTTTACTCGCCACAAAAATGGCGCCGCGAAAGGCAGACAGTGTGCCCAGCGTGACCACAATCGGTGGCAGGTCAAACCGCGTGATCAGCCAGCCGTTCAGGCTGCCAAGCGCGGCCCCCACGGCAAGTGCCAACAGCAGCAACACACCAATCGGCACCCCCGGCATGGCGCGCCCCACCAGTGCACAAACCATGCCGGTCAGGGCCAGATTGGATGCCACCGACAGGTCGATGCCCCGGGTCAACAACACGCCCATTTGCCCCATGACCAGTATCGCCAGAATCGCCGAATCGTTGGCAATGTCCATGCCGTTGCGCCAGCTCAAAAACACCGGGGCACGTGCACCCACTGCGAGCGCAATCACCCCAATGATGGCCAGCAGCAGCCATTCACGCCGGGCCTGCAAAAGCTGTTTCATGCTGTGACCTCCTCACCCATTTCCAGCCCCGATGCCGCTGCAACGATGCATTCCGCATCCGCCGCGCCCCGCGCATACTCGGCCACCTGCAAGCCGCGACGCATCACCACCACACGATGGGCCAGGTTCATCACCTCAGGCAACTCGGACGAGATCAAAATCACCGCCAGCCCCTGCTCCACCATTTCGGCGATCAGCTGATACACCGCCTGCTTGGCACCCACGTCAATGCCCTTGGTAGGCTCGTCCAGAATCACGATGCGCGGGTTCAACCCCAGCCACTTGGCAATCACCACCTTCTGCTGGTTGCCGCCCGACAAACCGGACAGGGGGGTGTCGTGTGAGTCGGTCTTGATGCGCAGACGCGCCACCATGCTGCTGCACAGCGCCGACTCCTGCAGTTGCGACAACCACGGCCCGCGCGCAAAACGTGCCAGACCCGCCAGACTGATGTTTTGCAGCACCGAAAAGCTCAGAATGCCGCCCTGGCGCTGACGCTCTTCGGGCACGTAGGCCAAGCCTGCCGCAATCGAGTCCGCCGGGCGGCGCGGTTGCAATGGCTTGCCTTCCACTACAAAGCTGCCGGTGGCTTCGGGGTTCAAGCCCATCAACGCCAGCATGGCCTCGCTGCGGCCCGAGCCCACCAGCCCGTAAAAACCCAGAATCTCGCCACGCTTGAGCGCGAAGGAAAGATTGTTGAATTCAGTGGGATGCGAGAGGTTTTTGACCTCCATCACCACCTCACCGGGCACCGAATTTACATGCGGGTAAATCTGGTCAATGGCGCGCCCGGCCATCAGCTTCACCAGACCCTGCTCGGTGGCCTCGGCAATCACGCCGGAGCCTACAGCGGCTCCGTCCCGCAGCACCAGATAGCGGTCAGCGACCGCAAATATCTCGTCAAACTTGTGGGTGATGAAGATCACGCCCACGCCCTGATCGCGCAGCTGGCGCACGATGCCATAAAAGTCGCGGATCTCCTGCTGCGACAAGGCCGCAGTCGGCTCATCCAGAATCACAACCGATGCCTTCTGCGACAGGGCACGTGCAATTTCCACCAGATGACGCTCGGCCAGGCTCAGGTCCTTCACCAGCGTGGTGGCTACGAAACGTGCGCCAATGTGCGTCAGCACCGCCTGGGCCTGTGTGTTCATGGTCGCCCAATCGACCAGTCCGCCCCGCAGCAGGTGGCGGCCCATGAAGATGTTCTCAGCCACGCTGAGTTCTTCAAACATCACCGTTTCCTGATGCACCGCCAGAATGCCCGCTGCCTGCGAGGCACGCGCGTTGGCAAATTTTTGCAGCTGACCGTTTAACAGTATGGTGCCTTCTTCAAAAGGCACCACTCCCGTGAGCAGCTTGACCATCGTCGATTTGCCAGCGCCGTTTTCACCTATCAGCGCCAGCACTTCGCCCGCACGCAGGTCCAGATCCACATCCTTGAGGACGGTTACAGCACCATATCGTTTATGGATGCCACGCAATTGCAGCAAAAAGTCAGTCATGGCAGGTGCCCATGTTCAGCAGATATTCAATGTTCAAATAAAAAGGGCAGCCCCGCCTGTTCAGGCAGCGCTGCCCGCCAACTACCGAAAAGCAGAAGTCAGATCAGAAAATCTTGGCGAATTTCTCGACGTTGGTTGCATCGTAGGTGAACGGTTCGGCCATGGCGGCTTCACCCTTGTCGTTCAGGGTCACGGTGCCCACGCGGCCCAATGACACTTTGTCGCCAGCCTTGCCAGTGACTTTGCCGGAGATGAACTGGCTGGCTGCCATGATGGAAGAGTAGCCCAGATCAATCGGATTCCAGATGGCAAAGGACTTCACGGCACCACTCTTCACGTGGCCCGCCATTTCGGAAGGCAAGCCCAAACCGGTCACGAATATCGTGCCGACTTTCTTCTCGTCCTGCACGGCCTTGGCTGCCGCTGCGATGCCCACGGTGGTAGGCGCCACGATGGCTTTCAGGTTGGGGTAGCTCTTGAACAGGCCCTGGGCTTCGCGGTAGCTCTTGTCAGTCTGGTCGTCGCCATACACCACGCTCACCAGCTTGAGGCCGCTGTAGGCGGGCTGTGCCAGCACTTTCTTCATCTCGCCAATCCAGATGTTCTGGTTAGTGGCCTGCGCGGTGGCCGACAGCACGGCGATTTCACCGGTGTTGCCAGCGACGCTCTGCGCCATCTTGACAAGCTTCTCACCGATCAGCTGGCTGTTCGATGGGTCCAGGTGCATCATGCGGCCTTCCTGTTTGACACCCGAGTCAAAAGAGATAACCTTGATGCCGCGGGCCATGGCCTTCTTGGTCACAGGTACGAGAGCGTCCGGGTCGTTGGCCGAAATCACAATGGCTTTCACATTTTGCGCGATCAGCGAGTTGATGATTTCAATCTGGCCTTCAGCCGTGGCTTTGGCCGGGCCGGTGTAAATGATCTCGACGTCTTTGAGTTCCTTGGCTGCTTCCAGTGCGCCTTGATGGGCTGCGTCAAAAAAGCCGTTACCCAGACTCTTCACAACGAGTGCAATCTTGTCTGCAGCAAACGCCGTATTGGCAAACGCGGCACACACCAGGGCGGACAGCAGGACTTTGAAAGGTTTCTTCATATCTATGTCTCCAGTTTTCATACCAATTAAAACGACCCTAGGGTCACACTCGATGCCGGCAGCCTATCTGCCGGACTCGATTCGGGACAGGGGCACACGCAGAGGCCCCCGAATTACTCAAACAATGCCGCTGCTCGGGCCACTGGCCGGGCGAACGGCCGCCACGCCGGCGCGATACCCGGCGGCACGATAAGTTGCTACGGGATCCACAGCGCCACCCGCTTCCATGCGAATCTTTTGCAAGATAGGTGTTACGTCTGTGTGAAAAGCCTGCTTGAGCGTCTGCGCGGCCATCAACACATCGCAGGCGTCCTGATGGGCAGTGAGCGCTACGCGGTCCACCAGCAGGGCTTGCGCATAGCACCGCTGTACCGTCACGGCGCTGGTCATCAGGCTCTCAATCGGGTCGGTCACGTTGTGTGACTGGTCCAGCATATAAGCCGGATCAAAGTTCTTTGCGCCAGATTGGGCCGCGTCCACCAGTTCGTTGAACACCAGGAACAGCTGGAACGGATTGATGGAGCCGCTATCCAGATCGTCGTCACCGTACTTGCTATCGTTGAAGTGGAAGCCCGCCAGCTTGCCTGCGTGCACCAGCCGGGCCACGATCATCTCGATATTGGTGTTGGGGGCGTGATGGCCCAGATCGACCAGGCAGCGCGCCTTATCGCCCAATGTTTGCGCGGCCAGCAGGCTTGAGCCCCAATCCTGGATCACCGTGGCGTAAAACGCAGGCTCGAACATCTTGTGTTCGAGGAACATGCGCCAGTCGGCTGGCAGTGCTGCGTAGATCTGTTTGTTGCTTTCCAGATAGCGATCAAACTGGCGACGGAAATGACTCTGGCCGGGGAAGTTGGCACCGTCGCCAATCCACACGGTGATGGCCTTGCTGCCGAGTTTTTTGCCAATCTCGATGCATTCGAGGTTGTGCGCCACGGCTTGTGCACGCACCGCCGGGTCGGCGTGCGTCAAACTGCCAAACTTGTAGGACAGGGCCTGGCCAGGCTGATCGGAGAAGGTGTTGGAGTTGACCGCGTCAAACGTCACGCCGTTCGCCTTGGCGTGTTCACGCAACTCCACGTAGTCACTGCATTTGTCCCAGGGGAAATGTGGTGACACGGTGGGCGTGCAACGCACCAGCTGCTGGATCACACCGCAGTCCTGCATTTTGTCGAACACGTTGCGCGGCTCGCCCTTGCCCGGAAAGCGCGCAAATCGGGTGCCGCCGGTGCCCACGCCCCACGATGGCACGGCCACCGCGAATTGGGCTACGTCGGCCTTGAGTTTGGCAATATCCACATTGCGGCGGGCGAGCTGCTCGCCCAGGGTTTCATAGTCCAGATTCACGCGCGCGGCGTGTTGCTGGTTGTGCTGCGCAATGAGCTCTGAAGAAATGGCTTGTGTCATGACAGGTTCTCGGTTTAACGCGGGAAAGCGGCCAGATTGCCCGCGTCCACATTGATGATGTTGCCGGTCGATTTGGCGGCCAGCTCACTGGCCAGAAAGTAGGAAGCTTCAGCGATGTCTTCGGGGAACACGCTGCGCTTGAGCATGGAGCGGTCGCGGTAAAAGGCTTCCAGTTCTTCCTCGCTCACCTTGTTGGCAGCGGCGCGCTCCTGGCTCCAGGTGCCGGTCCAGATTTTGCTGCCGCGAATGACGGCGTCAGGGTTCACCACGTTCGAGCGAATGCCCAGGGGTGCACCCTCCAGCGCGAAACTGCGTGACAGCTGAATTTCTGCCGCCTTGGCCGCGCAGTACGCACTGGCCTGGTTGCTGGCGACCATGCCATTTTTGCTGGCGATGAACACCATGGACCCGCCAATGGCTTGGGCTTTCATGGTGCGAAAGGCCTCGCGGCCCACGAGGAAATAGCCCGTAGCCAGAATGTTCTGGTTGCGCATCCACAGCGCGAGAGTGGTGTCTTCAATCGGCGCTGCGGAGGCAATGCCTGCGTTGGACACCAGGATGTCCACGCCGCCAAACTCCAGCGCGGTCTGCCGGTAGGCGGCCAGCACCGATTCTTCCAGCGTGACATCACACACCATGGTGCGCACCACATCCTTGCCGTACTTTGTGGCCAGCTCGGCGCGGGTGCTGTCCAGCGCTGTGGCGTCGATGTCCAGCAACGCACAACAGGCACCTTCGCTCAGGAACCGCTCCACAATCGCGCGGCCAATGCCCCCTGCTCCGCCAGTGACCACCGCCACCTTGCCGACCAGCGGTTTAGCCTTGGGCATGCGCTGCAGCTTGGCTTCTTCGAGCAGCCAGTATTCGATGTCGAACGCTTCCTGCTCGGGCAAGCCGACGTAGGTGTCAATTGCGTTGGCATCACGCATCACGTTGATGGCGTTCACATAGAACTCGCCGGCAATGCGGGCCGTAGCCTTGTCCTTGGCAATTGACACCATGCCGATGCGCGGCAACAGGATGATGACCGGGTTGGCATCGCGCAGGGCTGGGCTGTCTGCACGTTTGCAGCGCTCGTAATAGGCCGCATAGTCGGCGCGGTAGTCCACCAGTTTGGCTTCAATCGCAGCAGCCAGTGCAGCGCCCTCCAGGTTGTAGGTGGATTCGTCCAGAATCAGCGGGCGAATCTTGGTGCGCAAGAAGTGGTCAGGGCAAGACGTGCCGAGCGCCGCCAGCGGCGCCAGTTCGCGGCTATTCACAAACGCCATCACGGTCGGTTGCCGGTCCACATGCATCAGCTTGTGGTCGCTCTTGCTGGCCAGGCCGCGCAAAACAGGCAACACGCGGGCCAGCGTGGCGTCCTGTTCCGGCGTGCTCAGCGCCTGCACCGCTGCGCCACCAAATGGCACGGCTTTGCGAGCGGCGCTCTCCTTGGCCAGCCAGGCCTGAGCGTGGGCAATCACACCCACGGTGTTTTCGTAGCAGGTTTTGGCCGTGTCGCCCCAGGTGAACAGGCCGTGACCCGCCAGCACCAGTCCACGCTGGCCGGGGTGAGCCGCCTGGTAGCGCTGCAGCATCAGGCCCAGCTCGAAGCCGGGTTTGCGCCAGGGCAGCCAGCCCACGGTGCCTTCAAAAATCTTCGCTGTCAACGCTTCGGTGTTGGCCATGGCGGCGATGGCAATCACCGCATCGGGGTGCATGTGGTCCACGTGCGCAAATGGCAGGTAGGCGTGCAGCGGCGTATCGATGCTGGCGGCGCGCGGGTTCAGGTTGAACGTGCAATGCGGTAGATAGGCCACCATCTCGTCTTCATGCTCGGGGCCACGGTAGAGCTTTTGCAACGCGTTGAGCTTGTCCTGATACAGCGTGGAGAAGCCATCAAGCTTCATGGAGCCCACGTCGCCGCCGGAGCCCTTGACCCACAACACGGTGACGTTCTGACCCGTCAGCAAGTCTTTCTGTACCACCTTGGCCGAGGTGTTTCCACCGCCGTAGTTGGTGATGCGCAGGTCTGAGCCCAGCAGATTTGAGCGATAGAGCAAGAGGCCGGGCTCGTCCAGCGTGCTGGCGTGGGCGTCATTCCAGACGGGAAATGGTGCGGGAGCAACCGGTGTGGCTGACGTGGCGGGGGCGGCGAAACTTGTGGACATGTGCGTGTTTAAGCAGAAGCTGAGCGATAAGTGCAGGCAGTTTAGGAGTCGTCATGTATATTCACAATACATGCATTTTTATAAACACTAAAAGTAATTCTTATAGTTGATCGATCCGCCACGGGACCCTTATGCAAACCTTCCTGCAAACGCTCAGGCCCGCATTCAGCCACCGCCCCCACATCGTCTTTTGGCTGTACCAAAGCGGGGGTAAACACTTAGCGCCCGTTGCTGAAAACGAGCTTGGCGGCTCTGTTTTTGAGCCCGCTCCACAGGGTTAAAACCCTCATTGCTCCATCACTGCTACAGGAAGGCATCGCCCCGCCATGAAAAACGTTACCCTGCGCCAGCTGCACATTTTTGAAGCCGTGGCCTCCAGCCTGAATTACTCGCGGGCAGCGGAGCAGCTGCACCTCACCCAGCCCGCTGTTTCCATGCAGATTCGCCAGCTGCAGGACGACATCGGCATGGCCCTGCTGGTGAAAACCGGCAAACGACTCATGCTGAGCCAGGCAGGCGAGGAGATGCTGCGCCATGCGCGCCGCATCCTCGACCAGGTGCGCATTGCCGACGAAGCCATGGCCGCCTCGCGCGCGGGCCACGGCGGCCTGCTGCATCTGGGTGTGGTGCCCACGGCGCACTACTTTGCTCCGGCGCTGCTCATGGCGTTTCGCGAGCGGCACCCCGGCATCAACTTCAAGCTGACCGTGGAACGGCGCGAGCGCATTCTGGACATGCTGCAGGAGCATCAGATCGACGTGGCCATTGGAGGCTACCCGCCTTCCGAGGCCGATGTGGAGGCCGAAACCTTTGCCCGCCACCCGCACTGCATCGTGGCCCCTGCCAACCACCCGCTGGCCAGGCGGCGCAACATCCACTGGGACGCGCTGCGCGAAGAGGCCTTCATCTTCCGCGAGCCGGGCTCAGCTACGCGCCAGTTTCTGGAGCACCTGCTGCAATCACAGTCGCTGCAGGTGAACGTGTCGATGGAGCTGTCGGGCAACGAAACCATCAAGCAAGCGGTGATGGTGGGCATGGGCATCAGCTTTCTGTCGGCGCACGTGTTCCAGGTGGAGCTGGCCGCCGACCGCCTGGCCGTGCTGGATGTTCAGGACATGCCCAAGATGCTGGACTGGTGCCTGCTGCACCGGCGCGACTCCGTACCGTCCGATCTCAGCGCCTCTTTCAGGGACTTTGTGCTGAAGGATGGTGCTGCGTTCGCAGCCTGCAGGCTGTAGTCAACAGGCCACTCGTTATTCGTGCCGCAATGCCTCGATGGGATCAAGGCGTGCTGCACGGCGCGCCGGGAAGTAGCCAAACAAAACACCAATCGCGGCTGAAAACAGAAAAGACAACACGTTGACACCCGGGTTGAACAGATAGGGCACATCCATCACGCCGGCCAGCAAAATGGATGCACCTGTCGCCAGCACGATGCCGATCAGGCCACCCAGCGATGCCAACACCACGGCTTCGATCAAAAACTGAAGCAACACTTCACGCTCCAGTGCACCGATGGCCAGGCGTAAACCGATTTCACGCGTGCGCTCGGTCACGCTGACCAGCATGATGTTCATGATGCCGATGCCTCCCACCAACAGGCTCACGGCAGCCACAGCTCCCAGCAACATGGTCATGACCTTGGTGGTTCCGGACAATGTATCGGCCAGCTGCTTGGTGTCCAGCACATTGAAGTTGTCTTCATCGCCGTTGGCCAGTTTGCGCCGCTCGCGCAGCAGCTGGGTCAGCCCGGCTTTGAGGCGGGTGGCGTCGCTGCCGTCCGCCATGGATACCAGCAAAGTATTCACCCGTGTGTTACCCGTGATGCGGCGCTGCAGCGTCTTGATGGGTACCAGCACCACATCATCCTGGTCGTTGCCAAAGCTGCCCTGACCCTTGGAGTTCAGAACACCCACAATTTCGCAAGAAATTTGTTTGACCCGCAGTTGCTCACCCACCGCGGGACGCGAGCCATACAGTTCACGCCGAACCGTTTCACCAATCACGCACACGGCGGCGCCGGCGCGCAACTCATCATCGGAGAACTCCCGTCCATCGCGCAACGTCCAGTTGCCCGTTATCAGCCAGGCATTGGTGCTACCAATCACGCTACTGGCCCAGTTGCGGCCATTGGCGACCAGCGTGGCGCTGGAGCGGGCCTCGGGCGCGACAGCCGAGATGCCGCCAATTTGAGACGCTATGGCCTCGGCATCAACCTCCTTGAAGGACGGAGCACCAGCACCTCCAGCACCCGGACCCAGGCGTTGCCCGGGCCGTATCTGCAACAGGTTGGTGCCCAGCCCGGAAATCTGGTTTTGAACCGCCAGCGTTGCCCCATTACCCAGCGTCACCATGGTAATCACGGCGCTCACGCCAATGACGATGCCCAGAATCGTCAAAAAAGATCGCATCAGGTTGCGCCGGATCGAGCGAAGCGCCAGCAACAGCGTGTTGAGCAGCATCAGACGTTCTCCGATGCAAGGTGAACCACGGGTGCGACAGGAGGCTTCGCGTCAGACAGCGCTGCCGGATGCGGATTCCGTACATCACTTTCAACGACGCCATCGACAAAACGAACAATGCGTTTGGCATAGGCCGCCATATCGGCCTCATGCGTAACCATCAACACAGTGATGCCATGGTTCGCGTTCAGCCCCCAAAGCAGACTCATGATCTCCTGGCTGCGATGCGTATCCAGGTTACCCGTTGGTTCGTCGGCCAGCAGCACCGCCGGCTCGGTGACGATGGCGCGGGCAATCGCCACGCGTTGTTGTTGCCCGCCTGACAGTTCAGCCGGCGTGTGATGCTCCCACCCTGCCAGGCCGACCGAAGCCAATGCCCTGGCCGCAGCCGTATGGCGTGCCGCGGCCGATTCGCCGCGGTAGAGAAGTGGCAGTTCCACGTTTTCCTGCGCAGAGGTGCGTGCCAGCAAATTGAATCCCTGAAACACAAACCCCAAAAAGCGCCGGCGCAAACGTGCCCGCTGGTCCCGCGACAGGGTTTCTACGTGGACCCCATGAAACAAATACTCGCCCGAACTGGGTGTATCCAGACACCCCAATGTATTCATGGCGGTGGACTTGCCCGACCCGCTGGGCCCCATGATGGCCACAAAATCGCCGGCTTCAATGGTCAGGTCGACACCCTTGAGCGCCTGCAACGCGGTGGCACCTTTTCCATAGGTCTTGGTTACCCGCTTGAGCTGGATAAGGGGTGTTTCGCTCACGGCGCAGACCCCGCCGTGCGCTGGTCGGTAATTACCAGCATACCTGCCTGCAAATCACCGCCGGACACTTCAGTCATCCGGCCATCGCTGATGCCGGGCTTGATGGCCACCGCCACCGCCGCCCCGTCACGCAGTACCCACACCTGTTTTGCTGTCCCGTTCCCGCCCGCAGTTTTGCGGGCCCCCGATCCGGGCATCCGGGGCAGCAGACTGCCCACGATGCCGCCACTGGATTTCGCCGCTGTTGTCCCCGCTGCCGCTGGCGTGAAGCGCAGAGCCGTATTGGGCACCAGCAAAATATCGTTCCGCTCGGTTGACGTGATCGTGCTCGACGCCGTCATGCCAGGTCGCAGGGTCAGGTCGGCATTGTCAACCTCCAGATAGGTGATGTACGTCACCACGTTATCGGTCGTGGTGGAACCATAGGCCACACGGGTAATGGTGGCCGGGAACCTGCGGGAAGGGTAGGCACTGACGGTAAAGCTTGCTTTCTGCCCCACCTTCACCGAGCCGACGTCGGCCTCGTCCACATTCACCTGCAGGCGCAATTTGCTCAAATCTTCTGCGACCGTGAACAAGGTGACCGCCTGCAACGAAGCGGCCACGGCATTGCCAGGGTCCACCGAGCGCGTCAACACCACGCCGTCAATCGGTGACCGGATCGATGCCTTGGACAGGTTGGTCACGTCAGTCGCCGCCGTTGCCTGCGCCTGCGTCACGTTGGCGCGTGCGCTAGCCTCGTCGGCTTTGGCGCGATCCAGCGTAGCCCTTCCAGAATCGAGTTCGGTTTTGGACGGCACTTTGCCACCCGACAGGCGCGCGACCTCTTCCAGGCGTGCCAGATTTCCTTCAGCTTCTTTCACGGTAGCCGCAGATTGCGCCACCATGGCGTTGGCGGCACCCAAGGCAGCACGTGAGCGTGTCACTTGATCGTTCAGTTTGGCGGTATCGAGCTCTACCAGGATCTGGCCCTTTTTGACCCGGTCATTGACATCCACCAGTACGCGCAGGACCGTGCCTGAAAGCTCGCTGCCGATGTTCACCGAGCGCGTGGGTTGCAGCGTGCCATTGGCTGCAACCGTCAGCGTGAGGTTACCCCTGCCAACCGCTTCGGTCACAAAAACGGGGGCTGCGTTGCTCTTGCTGCGGGCTCGCCAGTAGTAGAACCCTGCCACGCAGGAAACGACCAGAGCGGCAACCACCCAGATCATGGTGCGACGCCACCAAACCTGCGGTGGCGCTTCGTCAAGCATGGCCTGCACCGCAGAAGTGGAAGGGCTGGCACTGGATACGGCTTGGGTTGTCATGAGGAATTCCGGAATGTCAGATTGAATCAAATCCATCCGCCGCCCAGCGCCTTGTACAGGCGCACATGGTCGGTGCTGATATCGGCCTGGGCACTGGCCACACTGTCTTGCGCCGTCATCTGCGTACGCTGTGTCTGCAGCACGGTCTGAAAATCAATCAGGCCGCTGGCGTAGCGCTGTTGCGCCAGCAAGGCGGCGTTTCCTGCTGCCGTGGCGGCACCCTGCAGGTGGATCAGGCGTGCGCGATCGCCCTTCAGAGCCACCAGCGCGTCTTCCACATCCTTCAACGCGGTCAGTACGACCGACTGGTATGCGATGCGTGCCTGCTCCAGCGCAGCCTCCTGGGCCCGAACCTGGGCTTTGGCAGCACCCCCGTCAAACAGGGGAATGGACACGCTGCCCAATAACGCATTGACTACGGAAGCCCCGTTGGTCAATCCCGCCAGCGTCAGGGCATTCAGGCCCACAGAACCACTGATGGAGAACCCGGGGTAACGCGCCGCATCAGCCACGGAAACGCGCGCCAAAGCGGCACTGATCCGATGCTCGGCGGCACGCACGTCAGGCCGCTGGCGCAGGGTTTGCGCAGGAATCGCGAGGGCCAGGTCTTCCGCCACCTGAGGCACCGCCTGCTCCGTGCCCATCAAGGCTTGCAGGGCGTCGGGTGACTGCCCTGTCAGCACGGCCAGGCTATGTCGAGTCGTGGCAATACTGGCTTCCAGCGCGGGCAGCTGGGCACTGGTCTGCGCGGTGGAAGTTCGCGCCTGCTCCACTTCCAGCGACGTGGTCAGCCCGGCCTGGGCTCGCCAATCGGTGATCTGCAGCGTTTCCTGCTGGCTGGCCAGGTTACTGGCAGCGATCACCCGCTGAGCCTGTTGTCCACGCAGCTGGATATAGGCCAGCGCCACTTCAGCGGCCACCGACACCTGCACATCCGCCAGCGACGCTTCAGCGGCCTGCGCGTCCGCTTCAGTCGCACCCAGCGCACTGCGTTTGCCCCCAAATACATCCGGCTCCCAGCTGGCATCCAGGCCAGCCCGAAAGCTGCTGGTCGCATCGTTGCCATTCGTCTGGCTGCGCTGCGCCGAGGCAGAACCCGAAACGCCGGGCAACATGCCAGCCACCTTGACGTCGCGCAACGCACGTGATTGCAACAGAGCCGATTGCGCAGACCGGACACTGGTGTTGGCCTTCAAGGCCTGCTCGACAAGGGTCGTGAGTTGAGGGTCGTTAAAGCGCTGCCACCATTGGGCGGTTAAAGCCGCCTGCCCGGATGAACCCTGCGCAGCACCTGAAGCAGAGGTGGACCAGGCGGCAGGTACCGGCACTTCCGGCAGCACCAGTTCCTTCGGGGTCAGCGTGGTGCAGCCGGCTAGGCCCGCCGCAAACAGCACTGACAGCAAAGGCCTTCTCCAATGCATGGGCCCTCTGCGGGCAGCGTCTTGCAGGGGAAAAGCAGACAGAGCGTATGGTTTGGGGGTCATCAGGTTACGTCACAAGAAGGTTTCATTGTGGCGCAGCCGTATGTCGCTGGCGTTGACTTGGGTTAAGTCTTGTAAAGCAGCCTGTAACGCATTGGTGAGGCCCGCTTTTGAGGTTGGCCACCCCTGGGCGGCCCCGGGTTAACCGGGAATATCGGGCTCCACCAGATTGGCCAGCTGGAGCAGTGATTCCTGCCAGCCCAGGTAACACATCTCGGTTGGAATGACCGACGGTATGCCATGCTGGACGATATGCACATCGGTGCCGCAGGAGACCGGTTTCAACGACACGGTCACCTGCATCTCGCCGGGCAGGTTGGGGTCGTCGAACTTGTCGGTGTATCGAATCAGCTCGCCCGGCACCAGCTCCAGATACTCACCGCCGAAGGAGTGCCCGTTCCCCGTGGAGAAGTTTTCGAAAGACATTTTGAAAGTGCCCCCAGCCCGCGCGTCCAAGTGGTGCACCTTGCACGTGAAGCCGTAGGGCGGAAGCCACTTGGCCAGGGCCGAGGCATCCAGAAAAGCGCGATAAACCTTCTCAGGCTTGGTGCGCAGCACGCGGTGAAGTTCAACGGTTCCGGTTGTCATGGTCAGATTTCCTTTCTGCGGACGGAAGGACGGGTAGTGCCCATGGTGCATTCTAGGTTCGGGCGATCTGGAAAGTAAATTAGGGCATTTTCAGGCATCAAATTGGCCTCCAGCCCTTTAGGGATATGCGCGAGCAGCTATCAATAATATAGCGAACAAGTTTACATTTTCTGATTGAAGTCGAAAGAGCAAAAGCAATTGTTCAATCAGATGCCTCTGCGCTATAGCGTCTTCGCTCAGCCGACGCCGAGAGCGGTCGGATAGAGCAAAGGTCAAAGCGGCGCGTCATTGCGCAAACCGAATGACTTGGGACACGCCGAAAAGAACCGCCGCAACTATTGCGGTAACCCATAGCCAATAAGCCCACCAAGCCAATGAGCTACCGCCTCTTCCCATCTTTTGAAGGTCAAAAAAAAAGATAGAAACTGGCTTCTTGTCACGAGCCATTAATGCACCGTAAAGAACAATTGCACCGATGAACGCGGCAGTGGCAAGAATCAGGAATGCTGCGGCCATGGTGGGTGAAGTAGTCTGTACGCTTTAAGCTTTGACATGAGAGGCCTTACCCAGCCTGCCGAGGCATTTAGCTCGATGGGATAGATAGGCCATAGCGCCAACACGCAAACTTCAGGCCAATTAGTTGGCGATTTGCCGAAACTTTGGGTCCCGTACGACATCGCTAACCAGCTTCTGCACGGCTGGTCCAAACGCTTGGGCCACTTCCTGGCATGCTTTGTCTGCAACAAAACTGCCGGAGAAGCCAAACTTGGAATTGGTTGTGAAGCTCTCGTTGCGTGCGTTGGTGAGGACAAGTGTGAAGGACCAATTGCCGTCTGTTATGCCCGAGCTGAAGTCGACCTGCTCAAGTTTGCCAGAAAGCACGAGAGGTGACGATTGGTCGTAGATTCCTGAGAGCTTCAGCTCGTCGGCAAACGCCTTTTCGATGTAGGTCTCAAAGCTTGGCGAGACAGTTACCGGGCCGGCCGCTCTGCAAGTAATGGACGCATTGCCGGGTTTGCTCGATTGAAATTTTCCGACTGATACCGGCTTGAGGTTGTATGTCTTGATCGTGTCAACGTTCTGAACTGATGCACCGTATGGGGACACGTTGTAGGCGCATCCTGTGAACAGTACAGTGGAAGCGAGCAAGGCCGTCAAATTGAGTTTCATCAGATCCCTTTCCTTTTATTTAATAAGGCTTCAATGATAGCCGCGCATTACTGCGACCTGACCGGCCCAAACTCTAGTTCTTCGCAGCGGCATTGAGTGGCACCCGTGCGAAACAAAATAGGGGCATTTTCAGGCATCAAATCGGCCTCTAGCCCTCTAGATATATGCGTGAGTAGCTATTAATTAAATAGCAATTCATTCAAGGCAAGCCGCAAAAACATCCCCGTCAGTCCGCCAAAAACACCGCCGCATTCGGCCGCCCAATCGCCTCGGCCACGATCACGGCTTCCAGCAAACCTGCATCGCTGGTGGCGTTGGGCAGCATCTGTTTCACCAGGCTGATCTTCACCTCGGGTTCCTCCGCGCCCATGGCCACGGCGGCGTCGCGGGCGGATTGTCTGGCCAGCCGGGTGGCGGCTTCCAGCGCCGCGGCGGGGTCTGTGAACTGCTGCGTGCCCACCGTGGCGTGCACCCTGAAGAGGCCGCTGCCGTCGCCGTCCACCCGCACGGTGACCGATTGCGCCACCACGCCCGTGGCCGCGCCCACGGCGTTGGCCACATCGCAGTAGCTGGGGAACACCATCTGGCAGCCCAGACGCTGCCCCACCTCGCCGTAATACACCTTCACCGGGCCGCCCACGGCCACCACGGGAATGGTGGGCACCAGGCTCACGCGGGCCAGGCCCACGGCGGGCTCACCGGCGCACACGGCGTTGGCCAGACGGTCTTCCACCAGATTCATGCCGAAGGCGGTTTCAAGTATGGCGCGGCCGGTCAGGCGCACGGTTTCGCTCCACACGTCGCGGGCAAATTTTTCGGTGCGCTCGGGCGTAGGGAATTTCATCTCGCGCAGGCGGCAACCCAGTTGCGCGGCCATGAGTGCGGCGGGTGCGGACCAGTTGGTCTGCAGGCCCAGCACGTGCGCGGCGTCTGACGGGGTGAAGCCGCTCACCTGCACCAGCCCCTTGCGTTTGAGCGAGGCAATGGCGCGCTGCGCGGTCATGGACGTTGCAATTTTGCGGAATGGCTGGGGCCGCTCGGTGATGAGGCGCAGCACTTCCGCCTCACGCTGTGTGAGCTCACCGCTAAGCTTGCCGGTAAGCCCACCACTTTGGGCATCGCGACGGGCACCAAAGGGCAGCAGCACAAAGCGGCCATGCATGGAGCCGCCGCCATCCACGTCGGCCAGGTCAGCCTCCAGCAGAGTCAACACTTCGGGGTAACGCGCGCCAATCAGGGCCACCGGCACGATGCGCTGCGGGTTGACGGTGATTTTTCCATTGGGGCCCAGCGCCACTTCGCTGTCGCCCCCCAGCCCGATGGTGCGCACGTCGATGGCGCGCACCATGGTGCGCCAGCCGCCCACTTCCGCGCCCTCTTGCGTGACGCGGGGCCGCCCGTCGATCAACACGCCCAGGTCGGTGGTGGTGCCGCCCATGTCAGACATGATGAAGCTCTGCAGCCCCGATAGCCACTGCGCGCCCACCAGGCTGGCGGCGGGGCCGGACAGCACGGTTTCAATGGGGCGGGTGGCCACGGTTTCCGCCAGCGCCAGCGTGCCATCGCCTTTCACAATCATCAGCGGGCAGTGCATGTGCAGCTGAACCATGGCGCGGTTGACAGCCTCAATCAGCGTGGATACGCGTGATATCAGCCGGGCATTCAGCGCCGCCGTCAGCGCCCGGCGCGGCGCATCCAGTGAAGAAGACAGCTCGGTAGACAGCGTGACCGGCTTGCCGGTACGCGCCACGATGAAGTCGCGCGCGGCCAGCTCATGCGCGGCGTTGCGCACGGCAAAGGTGGAGGCCACGGCAAAGGCATCGGCCTTGCCGGCCATGCGGTGCAGCGCGGCCTCCAGCGCATCGGTATCCAGCGGCACGGGGGCGTGGCCATTGTGGTCATGCCCGCCCGCGACTACCTCCACCGGCATGCCGGGAAACGCTTTGGCAATGCCGGTGCGCTCCACCATGGCGGCGTCAAACCCGATGAGCACCACGCCCACCGGGCTGCCATGCCCTTCCACCACGGCGTTGGTGGCCAGCGTGGTGGACACCGACACCAGCGAGATGTCTTGTGGGCGCAAACCCTGCGGCAGCTGGGCCACGGCCTGCGTGATGGCTTCCACCACGCCAATGGCCAGATCGCCCTTGGTGGTGATGGCCTTGGCCGATGCAATGACGCGGTGGCCCCGGGCTTCAATGATGGCGGCGTCGGTATAGGTGCCGCCGGTGTCCACGCCGATCAAATAGGAAGCTGATGCGGGCATGGAAGTTGCGTTAGACGTCATTGAATGCAGAAAGATAGGGTCAGTGGGGAAAGTGAATCACACCGAGTTTGCCATCAGATTCATTCTGCCATTCGGCCCTCTGCTCAGCCCACCCGTTTGACAGGGCCTTCACGGCCCGGGATACTGCCTGAATGCCACCCTTGAACTACGCCATCCGGAACGATCTGGGCAACATGGTGCCCCAACAAAACGCCGCGCCGCTACTGAGCCTGCTGCACCTGAGCGACGCCCATGTGATGGACACGGTGTCGCCCGCGCGGTGTGAATGGGTTGAACTGCTGGCGCAAGACCCGCTCTGGAAACCACTGCTGCACATGCACCGGCCCTATGAGGCGCTCACGCACTGGGCGCTGGCCGCGCATGTGGAGCGGGCGCGGCAAAAGCCGGTGGCACCGTGGGCCGGGCGGGCGTTTGACCTGGCCATCAGCACGGGCGACAACATTGACAACGCCCAGCTCAACGAACTGCAGGCCTGCATTTCCATACTGGGTGGGGGGCGCACCCGCCTGTCTGTGGCGGGGGGCGTGCATGAACCCTCGGCCGAGCTGGGCGCGGGCCCCTGGCCGTTTTGGTGCCCCGACCCCGCGGTGCAAGACCTGTGGAAACCGCAGGGCTACCCGGCCGTGGAAGACTTTGTGGCACGTGCCAGCGCCGAGGTTCACTCCAGCGGGTTTGGCTTTGCGTGGACCAGCCTGCCCGGCAACCATGACTACATGCGCCAGGGCACCGCGCTGCCCGAACCGATGATTGAGCAGATTGCGGTGGGCAGCAACAAGACGCTGCGCCGCCCGCAAGGGTTTGATCCGGCAGACCCGCTCACGCTGTTTGTCAACGCGCCGGGGCAGTTTTCAGTCGGGGCAACGCGGCAGGTGACCGCCGTGCCAGAGCGGCGCGCCATCAGCCGTGACGACTGGCTGACGGCACACGTCCGCCACGGTGCGGTGGGCTACACCGCAGAGCAGGTGCGCCGCGGCAGTGCCGACATGGTGATTGACACCGAACACGTGCGCATCATCATGCTGGACACCAACCACCCGGCGGGCGACTACCAGGGCAGCATTGGCGCGGCCCAACTGGCGTGGCTGGAAGACCGGCTGGCCGAGGTGGACGTACAGCCGGGCCGCGTGGCAGTGCTGGCCAGCCACCATGGCTCGGCCTCGCTGAACAACACGCGGGGCGACGACCCCGAGCGCCTGCACGCCGAGGCGATGACCGCCGTGGCGCACCGGCATGCCTGTGTGGTGGCCTGGCTGGTGGGGCACCGGCACGTGCATCGCGTCACCGCGCACCCGGGGCCGCTGGGCGGGTTTTGGGAAATCACCACGGGCTCCACCATCGACTGGCCATGCCAGACGCGGGCGGTGGAAATCGTGCGGCATGGCCAGGGCGAGATCGAAATCATCTGCACGCTGATGGACCACGAGGCCGCGCCAGACAGTCTGGCCGGGCTCCACCTGAACCTTACCCGCCGGTTTGCCGGCGACATAGCCTTGAACATGCAGGGGCAAGTGACGGATGGCAATGTCAGGCTCCTGCGACCCGGACTTCACACATGAAAACCATCAAATCCTTCCCGCGCAAAGTCAGGGAAATCTCCAACACCTTCATCACGCTGCCCGACAGCACCCGGCTGGCTGCCCGCATGTGGATGCCAGCCGACGCTGACAAAAAGCCGGTGCCGGTGATTCTGGAATACCTGCCTTACCGCAAACGCGATGGCACCATCGTGCGCGATGCGCTGACGCATCCCTACATCGCTGGCCACGGCTACGCCTGTGTGCGCGTGGACATGCGCGGCAACGGCGACTCTGACGGCGTGATGCTGGACGAATACGCCGAGCAGGAGCTGCAGGACGCGGAAGACGTGATTGCCTGGCTGGTGAAACAGCCCTGGAGCACCGGCCGTGTCGGGATGATGGGCATCTCGTGGGGTGGCTTCAATGGCCTGCAGGTGGCTGCGCGCAGGCCCGAAGGCCTGAAGGCCATCATCACGCTGTGCTCAACCGACGACCGCTACAGCGACGACATTCACTACAAGGGCGGCTGCCTGCTGGGCGAAAACCTGGGCTGGTCGGCGACGATGTTTGGTTATTCTTCGCGCCCGCCAGACCCCGCGTTGGTGGGCGACCGCTGGCGTGACCTGTGGCTGCAACGACTGGAGGCCGAGCCGCTGCTGGCCATTCCGTGGCTGGAGCACCCGCACCGCGATGCGTACTGGAAACATGGTTCGGTCTGTGAAGACATTGGCGCCATTGACGCTGCCGTGCTGGCCGTCGGCGGCTGGAACGACGCCTATACCAATGCCGTGCCGCGGCTGGTGGGCAGTGTGAAGGCGCCGGTAAAAGGCATCATCGGGCCGTGGGCACACAAGTACCCGCACTTCGCGGTACCCGAGCCGCGCATCGGCTTTTTGCAGGAAGCCCTGCGCTGGTGGGACCAGTGGCTCAAGGGTGTCGACACCGGTGTGGACCAGGACCCCGCGCATCGCACCTACATCATGGACGTGGGACGACCCGGCGCATCGGTGGCCCACATTCCGGGCCGCTGGGTGAGCGACAACGTGTGGCCGGCAGACCAGCATGAAGTCCGGCGGCTGTATTTGAACGCAGGCCTGAACACTGACGGATTAAGCGCTGTCAAAAGCCGCACGGGCAAACAGGTCGTGTCGTCACCGCAGCACACAGGCGCAGACAGCGGCGAATACTGCATCATCTGGCTCGGCCCCGAGTTCCCGGGTGACCAGCGGCGCGACGACTCGGGCTCGCTCACCTTTGACTCGGCCCCGTTGACGGGCGATATGGATCTTGTGGGTGGCGCGGTGCTGCACCTGAAGGTCAGTTCCGACAAGCCGGTGGCCGTGGCAGCTGTGCGTCTCAATTCCGTATGGCCTGATGGGGCGGTGTCGCGGCTGACCTATGCAGTGATTAACCTGTGCCACCGCGACGGCCATGAGCACCCGCAGCTGCTGACGCCCGGCAAGGCGTACACCCTCCGCATCAAGCTGGACGATGTGGCCTGCAAGGTGCCCAAGGGCCACAAGCTGCGCGTGTCGATTTCCACCAGCTACTGGCCGCTGATCTGGCCCGCGCCCGAGCCGGTAACGCTGACGGTGCACACCGGTGCCAGTTTCATTGACGTGCCGGTTCGCGAAACGCGGCGCGGCGAGAAACCGCCGGTGTTCGCTCCGGCGGAATCAGCCGCGCCAGTGGAGCTGATCACGGTGGACAAACCGTGGCACAAACGCGAAGTCACCATGGACCAGCGCACCGGTGAAACGCGCATGGCCATCGTGGACGACTTTGGCCGAACCACGATTGCCGAACATGGCCTGACCACCTGGAGCTGCGGGCGCGAGAACTACAGCATTCTTCCGGATGACCCGCTCTCGGCGCGGCAGGAGTGCCACTGGTCGATGGAAACGTCACGTGGCGACTGGAAGGTGCGCACCGAAACCTGGTCCAGCATGACGGCTACGAAGACGCACTGGCGCGTGAAGGGGCGGCTGGAAGCCTATGAGGGCGAGAAACTGATTTTCACCCGGGAATGGGACAAAAAGGTCAAACGCAGGCTGGTTTAGATTCAGGCCGAACCGGCAGATGAGCGGCGGCCACTGCCGCGCTTGAGGTTGGCGCCAGCTGCAGCGCCGCCTGCGCGGCTGAGCTCACCGCCCCACTGCGCACGGGCACCGGTGGACACTTCGCCCAGGGTGCTGACGATGGTTTCCAGCTCGGGTGCTGCGCCTTTAGTGTGCGCGTCCAGCGCATCACGCATGGCACGCAGGTGTTTGGGGGAAGTGCCGCAACACCCGCCGATGATGCGGGCACCGGCGTCCAGCGCCATGCGCGCATAGATGGCCATCAGCTCCGGCGTGCCGTTGTAGCAGATGGCACCGTCAACATATTGCGGAATGCCGCAGTTGCCTTTGGCCACCAGCACCACGTCCGGGCCCATGGCGGTTGCCAGGTTGTGGATGCAGGCCACCACTTCAGACGCGCCCACGCCGCAGTTCGTGCCGCAGGCGGCCAGGCGGGGCACCAGGGATTTTTCGATGCCGGCGAAGTCGCTGGGCGAGATGCCCATCATCGTGCGGCCGTTGGTGTCAAAACTCAGCGTGCAGACGATGGGCAGGCCCACGGTGCCCGCACCGGCTACGGCGGCTTCCACCTCTTCGCGGGAAGACATGGTCTCGATCCACAACACGTCGGCACCACCGGCCTTCAGGCTGCGCGCCTGTTCGGCAAAGGCCTCTTTGGCCTGATCAAAGGTGAGCGGGCCAATGGGTTCCATGATTTCACCCGTGGGGCCCATGCTGCCCGCCACCACCACATCGCGACCACTGGCGTCTGCCACCTCACGGGCAATGCGGGCGGCGGCAACATTGAGTTCGTCCACACGGCTTTCGGCCTTGTGCAGCTTTAAACGATAAGTGGTTCCGCCAAAACTGTTGGTCAGGATAATGTCGGCACCGGCGTCCACAAAGCTGCGATGCAGGTTGGCAATACGGTCGGGGTGCTCGGTGTTCCACAGCTCGGGCGCATCGCCGGACATCAGACCCACGTCAAACAGGTTGCTGCCAGTGGCGCCATCAGCCAGCAGCCAGGGGCGCGATGCGAGCAGCCGGGTGAAACGATTGGACGGTGAAAAGATGGCTGTGGTCATGGGGTGAAGGGTTATTGAATCTGCTCTGGCGTCACCACCAGCCAGTTGCGGTCTGCGGTGATCGGCAGGCCATGCGCCCGTTGATCGGCGGCATGCCGCGCCTGCAAAGACTTCATTTTATCCAGTGCACTGTCTTTGCGCGAGACGAAGAGCCGAAGGGCACCCTTCTCCAGGTCAGGCGCGCGCAACAGCATCGGGCCATCGCTGTCCGGCGTGTCGCCCGCCACCAGAATCGGCTTCTTCCAGGGATGCACATAGGTGTGGATCGCCGCCTGTTTGCCTTCATACCAGGGCATGGGCGCCCACAATGCGGCGGTCAGCTCATGGTCCAGCAAGTCCTGCGGCTGATACCGGTTTTCGGCAATCAGCTTGCGCGCAGTGGTGACCGTGCCCGCCTGCCGGTCTTTGAGCAACAGGGAGACACCCACGACGTTTTGCGGCTTGACGTTGTAACCGTACCGGGGGTCGGCCAGCACCATGCGGACCAGTTCTTCACTGGCGGCACTGACCACAAACACATCAATGCCGTTTCGCATCAGCGTGTTGTACAGCTCCTGCTGGCCCCGCAGCAGCCGGGGCGCGTGCACCAGCATGGTCTGAACCTCGTCGCCCACAAAGTACTCGGCCGCAATGGGTTTGCCCCAGGCCAGCAGGTCATCCAGATGCTTCTTCAACTCCTTCAACGTGAAGCCAGAGAAAATTTGAGACGCCCAGGGGTAGCCCACCTGGTCATCAATGTCACCCAGGCGAAGGTAGTAGCTGTGCAGCGTCTCGGCATGTGTGGCGGTGTCCCTGAACGGGATCAGCTGCAGAGACGGGTTCATGGTCTCCCGCGTCAGAACGCCCCGCATTTCCATGAAGGGCAACAATGCTCCCACCAGATCGTGTTGATACGAGGTGTTGTCGGCGTCAAAGATGGCAAACGCGCCACTGTGGGCGTGGGCGTGGATGAGCTGATCCAGCTGCCCGGCCACATCGGCGGGCCAATACCTGAGTTGCACAGCCATATGGTGTCAGCGCTGCTGCGTCAGGTAGTTGGGGTGAATGTACGAAGGCGCGCCTGACCGTGGCAACGGTGCACGCCCCCGGATGGCATCCGCCAGCTTTTCGGCCATCATGATCGTGGGCGCATTCAGGTTGCCGCTCACCACATCGGGCATGATGGATGCATCAACCACACGCAGGCTCTGCACGCCGTGCACCCGGCCTTCGTGGTCGGTGACGGCCATGTCGTCGGTGCCCATGCGGCAGGTGCAGGAGGGGTGATACGCGGTTTCTGCATTGGCGCGAATGTGCTCGTCGATCTGGACATCCGTCTGTACGCCAAGCCCGGGCGACAGCTCCTCACCACGAAACCGGTCGAATGCGGTCTGGGCAAATATCTCCCGCGTCAGCCGGATGCCGGCCCGCATTTCCTTGCGGTCCTGCTCGGTGCTCATGTAGTTGAACCGGATAAAAGGCGGCGTGGTCGGCTTGGCGTTGCGCAGCTTGACGTCGCCACGGCTAGTCGGGCGCATGGGCCCGACATGAGCCTGAAAACCGTGACCGGTTGCAGGCTCCTTGCCATCGTAGCGAACCGCCATCGGCAGGAAGTGGTATTGCAGGTCCGGGTTTTTGACGCCTGCCTCGCTGCGGATAAAGCCACCCGACTCGAAATGGTTGGTCGCACCCAGCCCGGTTCCGAACAGCAACCACTGCGCACCAATCTTTGCCTTGACGAAGGGATTCAGCGCCGAGTACAGCGTGATGGGTTCCTTGCACGCGTACTGGACATAGGTTTCCAGGTGGTCCTGCAGGTTTTCACCAACACCTTTGAGCGGCGCTGTCACGGCGATGCCCAGAGGCCTCAGTTCATCTGGATTGCCGATGCCCGAGAGTTTGAGCAATTGCGGTGAGTTGATGGCCCCACCCGACAGAATGACTTCCCGCGTGGCACGCAGTTGCTGGAGCTGCCCGCCGTGAGACACCTCGACGCCGACGGCGCGCTGCGCATCGTCTGACCCTTCAAACAGGATGTGCGTGACCAGACTGCGTGTTTGCAGCTTCAGATTGTTTCGCTTGAGCGCCGGGCGCAAATAGGCCATGGCTGTGCTCCAGCGACGGCCCTTGTGCACCGTCATGTCCATGGGACCCAGACCTTCCTGCTGGTAGCCGTTCATGTCTACCGTGTAGGGATATCCGGCCTGCTTGCCTGCCTCGATGAAGGCGTTGTACAGCGGGTTGCGGAGCGCCCCGGTACTGACGTGAAGCGGGCCATCGTCGCCGCGATACAGATCCCCCCCTTTGGCGCGGGTCTCGGCCTTGCGGAAGTAAGGCAGGCAATCGGCGTAGGTCCAGCTTTCAAGCCCTTTTCGCGAGGCCCAGCCGTCATAGTCCTGCGAATGGCCGCGGATATAAACCATGCCGTTAATGGATGAGGAGCCGCCAATCACACGCCCACGCGGGCAGTGGATGCGGCGCTGGTTCATGAACGGTTCGGGCTCCGATTCGTACAGCCAGGTGTATTTTTCATTAGCCATGGGATACGCCAGCGCAGAAGGCATATGGATGAAGATGCTCATGTCTCCCGCCCCAGCCTCCAGCAACAACACGCGCACGTTGGCATCTTCGGTCAACCGGTTGGCCAGCACGCAGCCCGCCGAACCGGCACCCACAATGATGTAATCAAATTCTTCGTTCTTCATGGTCACTTGTTTTCAGCGATAGCCGCAGGCCACCTCTCCCAATTCCACATAAACCGTTTTCAGCTGCGTGTAGTGATCCATCGCCACCATGCTGTTTTCGTGACCGATTCCGGACTCGCCTGCGCCACCAAATGGCATTTCAATCGGCGTGATGTTGTAGTTGTTGATCCAGCAGATGCCCGCCTTGAGGCGCGCAGCCACGCGGTGCCCGCGTGCCAGGTCACGTGTGAAAACACCTGCAGCCAGACCAAAACGGGTGGCATTTGCACGCTGAATCACCTCGGCCTCATCGTCAAAAACCAGCATGGACAGCACCGGGCCAAAGATTTCCTCGCGCACGATCCGCATGTCATCACGGCAATCCGTGAAGATGGTGGGGGCAACAAAGTTCCCGCCCGGCAGCCCCGGAACCTCAACCCGCTGCCCACCGCTGGACAGGGTTGCGCCCTCGGCAACGCCGCTGGCAATGTAATCCATCACCTTGTCGGTGTGGGCCGCAGATATCAGCGCGCCCACTTCGGTAGCAGGGTCCATCGGGTCGCCCACACGCAGCAGCGCTGTGCGCTCCTTCAAACGGGCCAGAAAGCGATCAACCAGGCCACGCTGTACAAACACGCGGGTGCAGTTGGTACAGACCTCACCCTGCGTGTAGAAGTTGCCCATCATGGCGGCAGCAACGGCCTGCTCAAGGTCCGCATCATCAAAAATGATCAGCGGGGATTTGCCACCCAGCTCCATCGTCACACGCTTGAGGGTGCCCGCGGCGGTTTGCATCACCTTCTTGCCCGTGGGAATCGAACCAGTGACCGACACTTTGGCCACGCCGGGATGCGCCGCCAGCAGCGCGCCCGTCTGGCCACGCCCCTGCAGAACGTTGAACACACCCGGCGGCACACCGGCTTCCAGATAAATTTCCGCCAGCTTGAGCGCCGTGGCCGGCGTGAGCTCGGATGGTTTGAAAATCATCGCGTTGCCAGCGGCCAGCGCCGGGGCCGACTTCCAGCAGGCAATTTGCAGCGGGTAATTCCACGCGCCGATGCCCACGCAAACGCCCAGAGGCTCACGCCGTGTGTAGGCAAACGCATTCTTCAAGGGGATTTGGGCACCCGCCAGCGTGGCCGCCGCGCCCGCAAAATATTCGATACAGTCTGCGCCGCTTTGCACATCCACAACCAGTGCTTCCTGCAAAGGTTTGCCGCAGTCCAGTACTTCGAGGGCAGCGAGTTCTTCGTTGCGGGCGCGCAGCAATTGAGCTGCCCGATGAAGAATACGCCCGCGTTCGGTTCCGGTCATGGCTGACCAGACTTCAAACCCTCGCTGAGCCGCCGCAACAGCTGCATCCACGTCTGCTGCCACCGCATCGTAAACGGCGGCAAACGCCTTGCCAGTAGCCGGATTGATCGTCTCGAAACGCTCACCCCCGCCGCGCAAAGGTTTTCCGTCAACAAAACCTGTTACGGTCATCTCAGTCATACTTACCCCGTTCTGCCTGCAAATTCGCATTCATAAAAAACCACTGCGGCTCAACAGGGTTGAGCCGCAGTCGGCTTCGCATCCTGTGCGAACCGCAACACGCCACAGAGGCTTGCCGCGGTGTGATCGTCCTGAAATCAGACTTTCAACGCGCCTTTGACGGCCTGCAGACCGTCTTTCCCGTCGACGGTTTTCACGTCTTTGAGCCATTTGTCCAGCACAGCCGGATTCTTCTTGAGGAAATTGCGGGCAGCCACGTTGGGCTTGACCTTTTCCAGAATGGGGACCATCACCTGGTTTTCAATGTCAGTCGAGAACTGCAGATTTTTAAGGAAGGTCGTGACATTGGGGCAGCGCGCCTCGTACGACGGAGGGATGGCCGTGTAAACCTTGGCTTCGCCCAGATTGGGGCCAAAAATGTCATCGCCACCCTGCAGGTAGCTCATTTTCATCTGCACGTTCATGGGGTGGGGCTCCCATCCCAGGAAAACAATGGCCTTCTGGGCTTTGGCTGCGCGTTGCGCTTCGACCAGCATGCCGGCCTCGGACGATTCAACCATCTTGAAGCTCTTCAAACCAAACTTGTTGTCCTTGATCATGCCGGCAATCAGTGCGTTGCCATCGTTTCCAGGTTCAATGCCATAAATCTTGCCACCCAGGTCTTTCTCGAACTTGGCAATGTCAGCAAACGTCTTCAGCCCTTTGTCATACAGATAGGTTGGAACGGCCAACGTGTATTTGGCACCCACCAGGTTCGGCGTTTCCAGAACCTTGATGTCGCCCGCCTTAACAAACGGCTCGATCTGGGGAGTCATAGACGGATTCCAGTAGCCCAGAAACACGTCAATCTGCTTCTTCTTCATGCCGGCAAAGGCAATGGGAATGGAGGCAATCGTTACGGAAGGCTTGTAGCCCAGACCTTCCAGCACCACGGATGCCATGCCCGTGGTTGCGGCAATGTCACTCCAGCCCACGTCCGCAAAACGAACGGTTTTGCAACTGGCATCTTCGGCCAGTGCGCTCTGAGCGCCTAAGGCTGCCAAAGCAGCGACGATACCGACCAGTTTCGAACTCAATTTCATGCTGACTCCTATTTATTGACAAAGATTGGCTGACCCAACAAGAGGCTCCTGTTCACAACGCACCGACCCATTAATCGTTGACGCTGCAAATGTTCCACGAACATTGTTTTATACACGGTATTCACGCGGATTTGGCTTCGCGGCGGGACGCGCGGCGACCCCGCGTGCTGGCTTCAGAGCTGATGGCAACACGTTCCGGCAATGTCACGACTTCACGAAGCCGCTCGAAAGGAGCCGTCAGGTGCGGAATAGCCATTGCTTCAACAAAAAACTCCTGGAACCGCGGCTCAACGGCTGTTTCAATCTTTTCGACGCGACGCACCAGTTGTTCAATATCGCGACGCGAACGTTGATCCAGCAGTGCAATACGCGCACCAGTTCCGGCAGCGTTTCCGGCGGAGCTGACCTGATCCAGCGCGCAATCCGGAATCATCCCCAGCACCATGGCGTATTTCACGTCGATATGGCTGCCAAACGCACCTGCGAGACGGATGCGATCCACTTTTTGCACGCCCATTCGCTCCATGAGCAGGCGCACACCCGCGTAAAGCGCTGCCTTGCCAAGTTGAATGGCACGGACATCGTTCTGCATGACCTTGAGCGCCGGCGCCGAACCCGTTGCACGGTACAACTCATACGAAAAAGTACGACCGTCAGCCTGGATGCGCGGGTTACGGGCGGCAAAATCGCCCTCAATCGTGCCATCGTGCCGGATGATGCCGGCCAAATACATTTCGGCCAGAACTTCAATGATGCCCGAGCCGCATACACCGGTCACTCCCGTGCCAACGGAGGCTTCCGCAAATCCCGGCTCATCGGACCACAGGTCGCATCCGATGATCTTGAATCGG
>ENA-UOWO01000578-UOWO01000578.1-activated-sludge-metagenome-genome-assembly--contig:-NODE-578-length-52284-cov-19.401348_pt1 | contig 52284 bp, 53 predicted proteins | sample MGYA00238148_ERZ761564 | MGnify/ENA primary metagenome ERZ761564 (study PRJEB28885, sample SAMN05720194) | activated sludge metagenome | isolation source: Anaerobic digester | place: USA...
TTTTGTTCCATTGGCATGGAATGATTGTCCAAAGAAAACCCCTGGAGAACGGTGCAATTGCGAAACAACAACACGCTCAGCGCCATTGATTACAAAAGTACCCGAAGGAGTCATATAAGGAATTGTACCAAGATACACATCTTGAACAATTGTTTCAAAATCTTCGTGCTCTGGATCTGTACAATATAGTTTTAATCTTGCTTTTAAAGGCACACTATACGTAAGCCCTCTTTCAATACATTCTTGAATTGTATAACGCGGAGGATCTACAAAATAATCAAGAAATTCTAATACAAAGTTATTCCTTGTATCTGTAATTGGGAAGTTTTCCATGAAGGTGTTGTATAACCCTTCGTCGCCTCTTTCGTCAGATTTGGTTTCCAATTGGAAGAAATCTTTAAACGATTTTACCTGAACATCTAGAAAATCTGGATATTGAGGTATGTTTTTTGTGGAGGCAAAATTCAATCTTTCAGTCTGATTTGTTATCATCAATGGACAAAATTTTGATTAAAAAAAAGTAATTTTTTTGTGCAAAACACGGGGTAATCTCTACTTTCTTTTTAAGATCAACACCTCTTAAAAATGAACCAAGTTCGCTCATTTTTTTCTTCGTATTGATCAAAAGTTTTATTTATTTTACGCTCTTTAAGATAAATTTTAGAGTGTAAATTTATTATACGAAAAATGGTTTAGGCCATTGGATTCGTATCCAAGACCTAAACCTAATTCTCTAAAGCGGAGTGAATTATTTTAATTCAACAACTGCTCCAGCTTCTTCTAAAGATTTTTTAAGACCTTCAGCCTCGTCTTTAGAAACACCTTCTTTAATGTTTGATGGTGCTGAATCCACTAAATCTTTAGCTTCTTTCAAACCTAAACCAGTTAATTCTTTAACTGCTTTTACAACTGCCAATTTAGAAGCACCAGCTTCTTTCAATACAACTGTAAATTCAGTTTGAGCTTCTTCTGCAGCAGCTTCTCCACCACCAGCAGCAACTACTACAGCTGCAGCAGCTGGTTCGATTCCGTACTCATCTTTTAATATTGTTGCTAATTCGTTAACTTCTTTTACTGTTAGGTTAACTAATTGTTCTGCGAATTGTTTCAAATCTGCCATTTTTTCTATCGTTTTAAAATGATTTGTAAAATATAATTTATTTATTGTGCGCGTTTTAATGCACTTAATTTGTTTTATTATTTAGAAATCTAAAATCAGAATTCTAAACTCTAAAATTGAATTAAGCAACCTCTTCCTCTGTATTAGCGAATTGGTTTTGAAGAGCAGAAATAACTCTTTGTGCTGGTGATTGAAGTAATCCAATGATTTCGCCAATAAGTTCTTCTTTAGATTTAATAGTTGCCAAGGCATCTAATTGATCATCTCCAATGTAAACTTCTGCATTGATGTAAGCTCCTTTCAAAATTGGCTTAGCATTCTTTTTGCGGAAATCTTTAATAATTTTTCCAGGTGCGTTAGCCACATCTGCAATAAAAATAGCGCTATTACCTGTCAATACAGAAGGCAAATCACCATAATCATTATCCGAAGCTTCCATTGCTTTTGCAAGCAAAGTGTTTTTAACTACCTCTAATTTTATACCTGCTTTAAAACAAGCTCTTCTTAGGTTTGAAGTTGTTTCTGCGTTTAGCCCAGAAATATCAGATACATAAATAATATTTGTACCAGCTAACTGTGCAGTTAAATCTTCAATCGCGATTGATTTTTCTTCTCTAGTCATACTAAAAATTTTTAACTACCAATTATACTGCTTTAGGATCCAACGCAATTGCTGGACTCATCGTGCTAGTTAGGTAAATACTTTTGATGTAAGTTCCTTTAGCCGCAGTTGGTTTAAGTTTGATTAATGTTTGAATAATTTCGTGAGCGTTATCTACAATTTTATCAGCATCGAAAGAGATTCTTCCAATTCCTGCATGTATGATACCTGTTTTGTCCACTTTAAAGTCGATTTTACCAGCTTTAACTTCAGCTACTGCTTTTGCAATATCCATAGTTACAGTTCCAGTTTTAGGGTTTGGCATTAAACCTCTAGGTCCTAATATACGACCTAATGGACCTAATTTACCCATTACACTTGGCATAGTGATGATTACATCAACATCTGTCCAACCATCTTTAATTTTTTGTAAATATTCGTCAAGACCTACATAGTCTGCTCCAGCTTCTTTAGCTTCCGCTTCTTTATCTGGAGTTACCAATGCTAATACTTTTACGTCTTTACCTGTTCCGTGAGGCAATGTTACTACACCTCTAACCATTTGATTCGCTTTTCTTGGATCTACACCCAAACGTACTGCGATATCAACAGACTCATCAAATTTTGCAGAAGCAACATCTTTTATTAATGCAGCTGCATCTTTTAAAGTATATAGTTTGTTCTTTTCAATTTTTGAAGCAGCCTCTTTTTGCTTTTTTGTCAATTTTGCCATGTCTTACGCTTGTTTTAGAGGAGAATCTCCAGTTACAGTTATACCCATAGATCTAGCCGTTCCTGCGATCATGCTCATAGCAGACTCGATTGTGAATGCATTTAAATCAACCATCTTATCTTCCGCGATTGTTTTGATAACATCCCAAGTAACGCTAGCTACTTTCTTACGATTTGGTTCTCCTGAACCAGATTTAAGCTTTGCTGCTTCCATTAACTGAACTGCAGCAGGTGGTGTTTTTACAACAAAATCGAAAGATTTGTCTTTATACACTGTAATTTGCACTGGGCAAACTTTACCTGGTTTATCTTGGGTTCTAGCATTAAATTGCTTACAGAATTCCATGATATTAACACCAGCAGCACCTAAAGCAGGTCCAACCGGTGGCGACGGGTTCGCAGCACCTCCCTTAACTTGTAGTTTAACTACTTTACTAATCTCTTTAGCCATTTTTTTAAAATTTAACACATTAACATTGGAAGCGATAATGTGGTTTATTATAGATGTAACAAAAATTATACTTTTTCAACTTGCAAAAACCCTAATTCGAGTGGTGTTTTTCTTCCGAAAATTTTCACCATTACTTCTAGTTTTCGCTTTTCTTCATTGATTTTCTCAACTGTTCCATTGAAACCGTTGAAAGGTCCATCAATAACCTTTATTGTTTCTCCTAAATTGAATGGAATAGATCGAGTGTCGGTATTTACGGCCAATTCATCAACTTTACCTAACATTCTGTTTACTTCAGAAAGTCTTAATGGTACTGGCTCTCCACCTTTTATCTCACCTAAAAAACCAATTACACTTGTTATAGACTTAATAATATGAGGAATTTCACCAACTAGGTTTGCTTCGATCATTACATAACCGGGAAAGTAAACTTTGTCCTTGATTATTTTTTTTCCTTCTTTAACAGTAACTATTTTTTCAGTAGGAACTAGAACTTGAGAAACATAATCACCCATCCCTAATCTTGCGATTTCGGTTTCGATGTATGCTTTCACTTTATTTTCTTGTCCACTTACTGCTCGAACAACGTACCATTTTTTCAAATTATTATCTGCCATAACAAAAAAATTACGCTTTTATCCAGGTGAAAAATTTCTCTAATATATTTGCAAACATTTCGTCTACTCCCCAAGTTGCTAAAGCAAACAATACGGAAAAAAGAGCAACAACAATCGTCAGACGTTGCACCTCAGCCCAAACAGGCCAAGTCACATTTGATTTTAATTCTTCAAATGCTTCTGATATATAATTAACAACTTTTGTCATTATGATTTATTTTTTGCACGGGCGGAGGGATTCGAACCCCCATCAACGGTTTTGGAGACCGCTATTCTACCCTTGAACTACGCCCGTTCGTTAAAAACCAGTAACACCCAAAGGCGTTACTGGTCTTATAAACATTATAAATATTACTATAGTATTTCAGTTACCTGACCTGCACCTACAGTTCTACCACCTTCACGGATAGCAAAACGTAAACCTACATTCATTGCGATTGGGCTTAACAAAGAAACTTCAATTGTTAAGTTATCTCCAGGCATTACCATCTCTACTCCAGCTGGTAAAGTAATAACTCCTGTTACGTCAGTTGTACGTACGTAAAACTGTGGACGGTAGTTATTGTGGAATGGAGTATGACGTCCACCTTCTTCTTTTTTCAAGATATAAACCTCAGCTTTGAAGTGATTGTGTGGTTTTACAGATCCTGGTTTAATGATAACCATTCCTCTTTTGATGTCCGCTTTATCGATACCTCTTAAAAGCAATCCAACGTTATCTCCAGCTTCACCTCTATCTAAGATTTTACGGAACATCTCAACTCCTGTAATTGTAGAAGTTAATTTTTCAGCTCCCATACCAATAATTTCAACAGGATCTCCTGTATTAGCAATACCAGTTTCGATACGACCTGTAGCAACAGTTCCACGACCAGTAATTGTAAATACATCTTCAACCGGCATCAAGAATGGTTTTGCAGTATCACGAAGAGGCTCTTCGATCCAAGCATCAACAGCTTCCATCAATTCAATAATTTTTGGTACCCAAGCTGGATCGTTGTTCAATCCACCAAGTGCAGAACCTTGAATAACTGGACAATTGTCTCCATCATATTCGTAGAAAGACAATAAGTCTCTAATTTCCATTTCCACAAGTTCCAACAATTCCTCATCATCAACCATATCCACTTTGTTCATGAATACAACCATTCTAGGAATACCTACTTGACGACCTAAAAGGATGTGCTCACGAGTTTGTGGCATTGGTCCGTCTGTAGCCGCTACAACAAGAATAGCACCATCCATTTGAGCAGCACCTGTAACCATGTTTTTTACGTAATCCGCGTGACCTGGACAGTCAACGTGTGCGTAGTGACGGTTAGCAGTTTCATACTCAACGTGAGATGTATTAATTGTAATACCTCTTTCTTTTTCTTCTGGAGCATTATCAATTTGATCAAATGATTTTGCTTGACAGTAACCAGCATCAGATAACACTTTAGTTATTGCTGCAGTTAAAGTTGTTTTTCCGTGATCCACGTGCCCAATTGTTCCAATGTTTAAGTGGGGCTTGCTACGGTTAAAGGTTTCTTTTGCCATTTTACTTAGTTTTTAATCTTATTAATTTATTAGTGTTCAATTATATACTTTTTTTGAGCCAACTACGGGAATTGAACCCGTGACCTCTTCCTTACCAAGGAAGCACTCTACCTCTGAGCTAAGTCGGCAGAGAAATTTTTGTTTCAAGTTTAATGTTTCAAGTTTAATCAAAACCTAAAACTTGAAACTTTTAAACTTCATTTCGTGGGGAGAGCAGGATTCGAACCTGCGAAGTTCACACAGCAGATTTACAGTCTGCCCTCGTTGGCCGCTTGAGTATCTCCCCTTTTATTTTAGATTTCTGAATTTAGATTTCAGATTACCCCGAAATCACAATCCATTTTATCTAAAATACTTTTCCCTTTACGCATCGAAATCTAAAATCTAAATTCAGAAATCTACATTTTTTTGAGCCGGCGGAGGGACTCGAACCCACGACCTGCTGATTACAAATCAGCTGCTCTAGCCAACTGAGCTACGCTGGCAAATACAATAAAAAAAGTCCGCTATTTCTAACGGACTGCAAATGTATATCTTTTTGTTTTTTAATCAAAACAATTTTATGAAAAATTTAGATTAAATATGGGTATTGATTTTTTCTTTTCTTTTTACTAACAATCTTTCTATGGATTCTGCCGCAAGCTCTATTGCTTCTTCAAAAGTTTTACATTGTTTTTTTACTAAAAAATCGTCTCCTGGAACTATTATTTTCATTTCGACGATTTTATTTTCCTTGTCACTTGTCTTTTCAACTTTCAAATAAACGTCAGAGGATACTACTTTATCGTAATATTTTTCCAATTTCGCCATTCTTTCCTGAACAAAATCTACTAGCTTTCTGTCAACTGTAAAGTTGACTGCGTGAACATCTACCTTCATAATCTAATTTTTTAGGTGGTTAAACATTTCTCGAATTATTATGATTTCGTGGATGTGCCTCTTCATAAACTTTTTTGAGTTCTGATAAACTGTTATGTGTGTATATTTGAGTAGATGCCAAACTTGAATGTCCTAATAATTCTTTTACTGAATTTAAATCGGCTCCGTTATTTAGAAGATGAGTCGCAAATGTGTGTCTTAATATATGTGGACTTTTCTTTACTTTCTCGGAGACAGTACTAAAGTATGTATTTATTAATCGATATACAAACGAATCATTCAACTTTAACCCTTTTTTTGTGAGAAAAAAATAGTCAATATCGATAACACTCTCTAAATGTGTTCTTTCGATTAAATACAAATTGAATTGCCTTGAAACAATAGGTAAAACAGGAAGAATTCTTTCTTTATTTCTTTTACCTAATACTTTTATGGTATTATTTGCCACATCTATATTCGCCGTTTTCAAATGAATTAATTCTGCTCGGCGAATTCCAGTAGTATAAAACAAGTCAATAATAAGTTTGTCCCTTATTTCTTCAAAGCCTACTGGATTTTGCATTTGATTCAAAACTGCTGTAAGTTCATTTTCCGAAAACGGAATTTGAAGTGTCTTTGGAGTTTTTAACGCTTTGTGCTTTAGCATCGGACTTACATCAATTTGTTTAATCTTCAATAAAAATTTATAATATGCTTTTAATGATTGCATTTTTCTATTCACAGAAACATTCGATATATTGTCATCTACAAGCGAAACGATCCAAGTTCGGATTTGATTGTAGTTGACGCGGTCAATGTTTTCCTGATCGAATTGATTTTTATTGAATGATTCGAAGAAACTAATGTCATTCAAATACGCATTTACGGTGTGTGGAGAATATTTTTTCTCCAATTGCAGATAATTTCTAAATGCGTCCTTATTATTAGTCATAAAAAAACCGTTAGTATCAAAGGTATTAAACTTTAATGACTAACGGTACTTTTTTTGCAACAGAAAATAATTAACTATTCTCGATGTTGTCTCTCATATTTTGGATATAAGCCGCTTTTTGAATTTTGGCTCTGTTGGTAACTGATGGTTTTATAAAAGCAGTACGTGCTCTTAGTTGACGAACAGTTCCTGTTTTATCAAATTTTCTTTTATAGCGCTTTAATGCTCTATCGATATTTTCTCCGTCTTTAATTGGTATAATTAACATAATGTAGACACCTCCTCTCGTTAAGGGCGCAAAAGTAATTATTTATTTTGAATTACAAGCTATAAATTTTGAGATTTATTTACACCTAATTGAAATAAAATAAGGATCAGAATAAATATTAAAAATGAAATTCCAATCAAAATAGAATAAAAAATGTAATATATACCATCTTTAGGAGCTATTATAAAAAAAGGAATCGAAGAAATTATTGTTATTAAAAATTGCCCTACGAAACTTATCAAACAAATTTTCCAAAACGGTAATTTAGTCCAACCCCACAAAGCTCAGTTTCCATATTTGAACTGAAAAATAAAAGGTATTGAACTCAAAAAAAGAATTACAATAAATATCAATTCAAAAAAACTTTCGCCCATATATTCATTTTTTTACTTCAATATATTTCTTGAAATAACCAATTTCTGAATCTCGGTAGTTCCTTCGCCAATGGTACACAATTTAGAATCCCTAAAGAATTTCTCCACAGGATAATCTTTGGTATAGCCATAACCACCATGAATTTGAATGGCTTCGGTAGAAACTTTTACACAAACTTCGGAAGAATACATTTTGCTCATTGCTCCGAGGGTTGTCATATTGCGGTTATTGTTTTTCAAGAAAGCGGCTTTGTGCAACAACAATTCTGAGGCTTCGATTTCGGTGGCCATATCGGCCAATTTAAAAGCTATTGCTTGAAATTCACTTATCGCTTTTCCAAACTGATGTCTTTCTTTCGAATATTTCAAAGAGGCTTCATAAGCACCTTTGGCAATACCTAATGACAATGCTCCAATAGAAATTCTTCCTCCATCTAATATTTTCATTGATTGAATAAATCCTTGTCCCACATCACCTAATCTATTGGCGTCTGGAACTCGGCAATTATCAAAGAATAACTCGGCAGTTTCGCTGGCGCGCATTCCCAATTTATTGGCTTTTTTTCCTGAAGTAAATCCTGGCATTCCTTTTTCAAAAACAAATGCAGTCATTCCTCTAGAATCACCTTTATTTCCTGTACGCACAATAACTACTGCTATTTCACCCGAAATTCCGTGTGTAATAAAATTTTTGGAACCGTTTACAATCCATTCATCACCATCTTTTAAAGCAGTTGTATTCATCCCTCCTGCATCAGAACCAGTGTTGTGTTCGGTCAATCCCCAAGCTCCAATGTGCTCGCCAGTGGCTAATTTTGGAATCCATTTTTTCTTTTGTTCCTCGTTTCCAAAAGTCAAAATATGATTCGTACATAATGAATTATGTGCCGCAACCGACAATCCTATAGATGGATCTACTTTTGAAATCTCTTCGACAACTGCAATATATTCGTGATATCCTAAACCTGAACCGCCGAGTTCTTCTGGAACTAAAACACCCATAAAACCCATTTTACCCATTTTTCTGAATAATGGAACCGGGAATTTTTGAGATTCATCCCACTCCATAATATGTGGTCTAATATATTTTTCTGCAAAATCTCTTGCAGATTCGGCTATCATTGTTTGCGTTTCGCTGTAGTCAAAGTTCATTGTAAAAAGGGTAAGAATTTTAAAAGTTCAAATATAAGGCTATAATTTTTGCCTTTTCAATAGACAAACCTTTAATTTTTGTTAAATCTTCAATATTTTTTATATCACCATTCATACTTCGAAAAGTAACAATATTTTTAGAAATTGGATATTTAAAATAAGGAAATAACGAAAGTTCCTTTATTGAAGCATTGTTAATATCAATTTTTTTAACGGTTGGTGTAGCCGAAATCTTGAAATGTGTATTCAAATTTTCGATAACCTCAGGCGACAATCCCCAAACATCATTCATTTGTTCCATCGAAACAAAACCGCCAAGACTTTCTTTGAATTTCAATATCCGAAGCGAAATTGCCTCGCCTATTCCATAAATTTTTATTAAATCTTCTTGAGTCGCTTGATTGATGTCGATGACGACCATTTTCTCTTTTTTAGCGAAAGCCGTATTATCATATTTTTTATAAGCTGCAAATTCCTTTTTGTTATTGACCCAATCCGGAAATTTGAAATAAGGCGAAATGGCATTCAACAAGGAATCTGAAACTTTAGTCACCGCTTGAAACTCTTTAGCCGAATTCACGTATTTATTTTGTTTTCTAAAAGCCAATAATCTGTCGATTTCAGGAACGGACATTCCGAGTTTGTACCCCTTATAATCGGTGATAAAATTGGGATTGAAAGGATAAATCTTTGGAACATAATCCAATTTTTCTTGTTTCAAGGAGTCGATTTGGGATTGCAAGGAAAGCCAGTTTTCTTTTTCGGGAGATTCTTTGGAAAAAGAACTAAAATCAACAAAAAAATATACCAATTGAAAGATAATAATGATAGTAAACAACAAAAAAACACCTGTACGCTGCTCTCTAGAAAACTTGAAAAAGGATTTCATTGTTTTTAAAATCATTAAAAGAATATTTTATAAAGCCTAAAAATATGAAATATTTTGTAATACATCACTTAATAGATAAGATAATGACAAAAATTTAAAAAGAGAAACTTTAAAAAAAATACAGTTCTCTATATCTCGAAAGCATTAAAAAAACAATATATTTGAAAACTAATAACAATAAACCGAAATAATATGTCTATTTGGAAAAGAAAACCATTAGAACAGCTTTTGAACGAGGCGGCTGATTCTGAAAAAGGATTAAAGAAAACATTAACCGCACCCGGATTAGTTGCTCTTGGAATTGGAGCTATAATTGGCGCAGGATTATTTTCGATAACTGGTTTAGCGGCATCAGCAAATGCGGGTCCTGCGATAACCATTTCTTTTTTGGTAGCAGCATTGGGTTGTGTTTTCGCAGGTTTATGTTATGCCGAATTCTCCTCAATGATTCCAGTTGCGGGAAGTGCTTATACTTATTCATTTGCCACTATGGGTGAATTTATAGCTTGGATAATTGGTTGGGATTTAGTCTTAGAATATGCCGTTGGAGCCGCGACCGTTTCGATAAGTTGGTCCAGGTATTTTGGCAAATTTTTAGGCGGCTATGGTATTCATATTGATGACGCTTATATGCTTTCTCCCTTTGAAGGAGGCATTATTAATATTCCTGCCGTTTTAATAGTTATGGTCATATCATTCCTATTGATTCGCGGAACTCAAGAATCATCATTTGTTAATGCAATAATAGTTTTACTGAAAGTTTCCGTAGTTCTGGTATTTATTGCGGTGGGATGGCAATATATTAGACCTGAAAATTTCACCCCATATATTCCAGAAAATACAGGGAAATTTGGAGAATTTGGTTTCTCGGGAATAATCAGAGCCGCAGCAATCGTATTCTTTGCTTACATTGGTTTTGATGCCGTGTCAACCGCTGCACAAGAAGCTAAAAACCCTAAACGAGATATGCCAATCGGAATATTATTGTCCCTAGGAATTTGTACTATTCTTTACATTCTTTTTGCTCACGTGATGACAGGAGTTGTAAATTATCAAGCATTTGCAGGAAAAGACGGAATTGCCCCAGTAGCAATTGCGGTTGAGGCAATGGGTAATGTTGGGCCTAACGGAATGATTACTCCAGCTTATCCTTGGCTAAATAACGCCATTTTATTAGCTATTTTGGGCGGATACTCTTCCGTTATTTTAGTGATGTTAATGGGTCAAAGCAGAGTGTTTTTCTCGATGAGTAAAGATGGTTTGATGCCAAAAATATTCTCAGAAGTACATCCAAAATTCAGAACTCCAGCCAAAAACAATTTATTATTTATGGTAATTGTGAGTCTTTTTGCAGCATTTGTACCAGCTAGAGTTGTTGGAGAAATGACCAGTATCGGAACACTATTTGCCTTCATTTTAGTTTGCATAGGCGTTTTGATTATGCGTAAAAAAATGCCTGATGCTCCAAGAGCTTTCAGAACACCTTTAGTTCCATTTGTACCAATTGCTGGAGTTGCAGTATGTCTGTTTATGATGGTGTTTTTACCTTTAGACACTTGGATTCGACTTATCGTTTGGATGATGATTGGTTTCGATTTATACTTATTTTACGGAATGAAACACAGTAAATTAAACAAAGGTCATTTTAGCCTAAGAAGTTACAAAACAGTCGCCAGTTCTGGATTGGGAATGGTTTTAGCTTTAATTATTATTGCCTTTGTCCATCATAGCGACATCGAAATTGACGATCATTTCTTATTCTATTTTTCTCTTGTTTTTGCTGCAATTCACGCATTAATTTATTCTTATAGTTTTAAAAAGGTGAGATAACTAAATTGGATTAATGCAAAAAAGGGATTATAAAGTTTATCATAACTTTATAATCCCTTTTTTGCATTAATCCTTTTCTACAAATCAAAAACAGAAGTGCGCTTACCTCGAATTAAATCTTTCAGCCGAATCCAAAATGCTAAAGTTAAATAAACACCAAACCATAAACCTGCTGTAACGAAGGTTATATAAATAAAAAACAATCTCACATCCGAAACCCGCATTCCCAATTTATCGGCAAGGCGCGAAGAAACATGAAAACCACGTTTTTCGAAAAAATATTTGAGTTGTATGACTGCTCTCATTCTTTGGATTTTGGGTAAAATTAAGAAATTTTCTTCAATAATTCCATTCCAATAGCGCATTCCAAACAACGACTCTTATTGCAGTATTCGTTTTTGAGTTGCAATAAAGACTGAGTTTCAAAAGCGTTTTTTGATTTTATTCCAAAGGAACTAAATTTATCCATAATCGCATTTTTCTCCGGAGCGACCTCGTTTATCAATTGAATTAAATCTTCGGAAATTTCCTTTCCTTGACTTTTTGCATACGCAAATTGGAGTGGAATTATGGTGTTGATGATTATCAAATCGACGAATGATTTGGAAAGTTTCTTCTTCTTTTTCGGGCTTTCTTTATCGAACTGATAATGGTTTTTCCAATAATTCGATGTCGAAATGTCGAAAGTTTCATAAATACTATTCACCGAATTAGAAGCACTAATTATTGAAAATAAATTTTGCTGACTGAGGTATAAATTCGCCAATTGCGACAATCGAATGGTAGGGAAATTATCGGGTCGATGTTTGAAAAACTGAACAGGTTCGAATAATTTCCTCTCTATTTGGTATTTATGTAACAAATAAAAATACCTGAATTTCAAATCCTTGAAATAATTATCCTCTTTTTCAACATCTAATAAACCTGCATTACCAAAGAGCAAAGCTTCTAAATTTTCGACCTCAAAACTTTCTTTTCTGACAATTGAAAACGGAATGGATTGGGCTATTTTTAAAAAAATTTCGCCATTGGTATTCAACCCGAAATTTTTGGCCAAAAGGCAAAACAAAACAGCTTCCCAATCGTTATTGGTTTGATTTAATAACTCATAAATGGGTTTTGACTTTCTTTCTAAACGTTCGAAAAACAATCGTTCTTGCCAGTTTTTAAAAACAAATTCATCAATTTCTTTGATTTGTTTTTCGCAAAAAATCCAAGACTTTGGCGAAATCAACGATTGATAATTGGCTATTGTTGCTGAATCGACATATTTCTTGAGTTCCAAAACTGGAATTTCAGAATTGTTGCTTCTAAAAATTTCGGCATCGTGTTCCCAAACTACATGAAGAATTACATTTTCATAGGCTTCATCTCTTTCGTGATGATGCACATACCAATCCGAAGATTTAAGGTGAATCTCTACATTTCCAGCCCATTTTTGATTGCTAATTACAATCTGAGCATTGAAAAAATCGGGTCCAGCAAGTTCTAAATATTGTCCAACATTGATAATTGTAATTTCTTCTCCATTAAAAGTTTTTAGATTCAAACTATCAAATTTCTTGAATTTCCAAAGGTAATGGAGAAAATCTTCTTTCATTTTTATACTTATAGATTAATGACTAAAGTAGTAAAAAAAGGAATAAGTTTACATTTAAAAAAACTAGCGAAGTAAATACAATTTGGCGCAAGCCCGAGCATCGGATAACGCTTCGTGATGGTTGAGTTCAATTTTCATTTCTCGACAGCAATCACTTAATTTTGTTGGCTTCAACCCTTTGGCTTTATAAATTTTTACGGTGCATTCCCATCGAGAGCCAATATTTAAAGCTTCATAATCTAAACCGTAAAGCGCCATGGATTTGGCCAACACATTTCGGTCAAAACTTTCATTATGCGCCACAACAACTCGATTTTGTAGCCGTTTTTGGATTTCGGGAAATACTTGTGCGAAGGTTTTTGCATTTACTGTATCTCTTGGATAAATTCCGTGTACAGCAATTGTATAGGGATTATATTCGTTTCGTGGTGGCTTGATTAAGGTAACATATTCATCAACAATAATTCCGTTTTCGACGGTAACAATTCCTACGGAACAAGGGTGATAGGCAGTTGCCGTTTCAAAATCTATGGCGGTGAAAGTCATAAGAATTATAATTATTGGAAAAAATTCCAAACTAAACCAAAACGGATTATAAAGTCACCATAAGGATTATTTGGAGATGACAAGTAATTGTACCCGGAAAGAGATGAATTAAAATGTTCCAAGGTTAAATAAACTCTAGTCCTTTGAATTCTTGCATTGAAGAAAAAATCCAAGTTGGTAAAATCCCCTATTTCTTTCTGATTTTGAACAAAAAATTCTCCAATTACAGGATTGTATTCGTTACCATAATAACTAGTAAAATAATTAAAAGTGATTCCCGTTTGAAAAAACAAGGCTTTCCGAAAAAGCTCTTGAGAGTAATAGAATGTATTTCGCGTAACAAATTCGGGAACATTAAGAATCAAATCTGATTGATCCACTTTTTGATATAAAATCGTATTGTCTAATGCAAATTTCCCAAACTTAAATTCATTACTCGCCTTTACCGACAAATAATTAATGGTATTAGCATATTGCGAGGGTGCAATTATTTGTTGTTTTAAAGCAGTTTGTTCTGCGGTTGAAACGTCTGCAAAATACAAATGATCATTAAAAGTCGAATACTGAGCAGAAACACTTACCCAAGGTGAAATTGCGTTGACACTGATTGAATTTATTTTTTCGTTCTTGAAATCGTTGGACCAATTGTAATTTACATAACTACTTTGATACAAATTATAGTTATCGTTGGGCAGTTTGTTTACATTTTGATATTGGAAAGAAAGTTGCATTTCTTCATTTAGCTCATATTGCATCTTCGCATCTAAATTTGAGAGCGATTGATTGGTAAAAGACCTAGTAAAAAGAAATTTTCCTGTCCATTTCTTTTTCTGATAATCATATTGACCTCCGTAACTGTCTATTCTTCTACTCAAAGATGCCGGAACCGTTTCGTCATCCTTAATCAAAATTTGGTTGTAATAATAATTGCTAAAAAAATCGTCTACAAAAAAATTAAACTTGCCCAAAGTTGTATTTTCGTATGTAAGACCTACTTTATTATAGGTTTTGTTATAATGCGTTTGGTCGTTTATACCAGTAGTTTTATAGGAATCACCAAATCGATATACAGTCGTAGAACCGACAGTCGAAGTTACAGTAGGCTGATTGTATTCGAAATATTTATTTTCATAATTAAATTGGTGAGCAACATACAAATTATTGTTTCCTTTTACGGAATTAATTCTATAATAATGATCTAAAAACACCCTTTTCCCTTTCAGAAACGAACGAGCATCTGTTAAATAAACTTCTAATCGATCCCTTTGCAAATAAGCTGGGTTACCACTTTCGAAATCTTCAATGGTAGTAATTCCGCCATTTTCCTCATTCATAATATCTTGTCCCGTAAAATGAAAATTAGCAAAATACCGCTTATTTTTGGTATTATAACTGGTTGTAAACCTAAAATTTCCAGTACTTGTGAGTTGATTTATATATTTTCCTTCAGAACGTAATCCTTTGTAAGCTATCGAAAAATTTAATCTTGGAGAAGTATTTACCGTAAAAAAGGCATCCACATTTTGACCTTTTCTCATAATAGTTTTAAAATACAATTCCGTAACAGGAGTAGCTACTGAACAATATCGTATTTGGTTTGCCTCAAGAAAATTAAAATGCTTGGCTTTGAATCCAAATTCTGGAAGAGGCGAAAAAGAAGTCAAACTGTATTGCAATGTATTATACGTTTGCCCTTCATTAGGAAAAGGTAAAAGTCCAAAAAGATCTTTTCGCAAATAATTATGGCTGTATTTTTTTTGAATCGTAAGCGAAGTGTCAATATAAGTAGTGTCTCGCTCCAAAGTAATCACCCGATACATATCAATTGTAGCCACAGGTTGCTTTGAAGTCAAGGAATCTTTACCAATGATATTATCCAGGATGTTGTTTGGTATAGTACTTTTTTTCTCCTGAGAAAAAAGCAATACAGTGCAAAACAATAAAACAAACAGAAAGGAAATTCTCATCGAGAAAAGATATAATTATAGGTACCGATTTTTTTTAATCAGGGCAAAGGTAAATGAAAAAAGAGATAAATAAAAAAAGGCATTGATTTATAAGAATATTTTATCAATTTAAAATTAGAAGTGTTTATTGAATTATTTTTTACAATATTTGTTATCACAATTCACACTATATGCTGCTCGCCCATTTTTCAAATTTCATCTTAGAAACCGGCACCGATGAAGCCGGTCGAGGCTGTCTTGCAGGTCCGGTAACTGCGGCGGCTGTCATTCTTCCACAAGATTTTGAAAACAACATTTTGAACGATAGCAAGCAATTGTCAGAAAAAGTACGTGAGAAACTCCGACCAATTATTGAAGAACAGGCTCTTTGTTTTGCAGTAACCCATTTGCATCCAAAAGAAATTGACGAAATAAATATCCTGAATGCTTCGATGAAAGGAATGCAGGAAAGTATTTTGAAATTAAACACAGCTCCCGAATTCATCATTGTGGATGGCAATCGAGCATTGAATGCCAAATTGGGTTTGAAAAACACTTTTGGAAAACAATTTTCGAAAACTGAAATCGAATTATTAAAATCAATTCCTAACCAAAGTATCATAAAAGGAGATTCGAAATATCTAAGCATTGCTGCGGCTTCTGTTTTGGCAAAAACCTATCGTGATGAATATATGAACGCCATTCACGAGGAATTTCCAATGTACAATTGGAAGCAAAACAAAGGCTATCCAACGAAAGAACACAGAGAAGCAATCAGAAAATATGGCACTACAAAATACCATAGAATGAGTTTTAGATTGTTGCCCGATCCAATTTTAGATTTGTGATTTTAGATTACAGCAATACTTGCAAAAAATCCTTGACAATCCGTTAAATCCGTTTCATCTGCGGCCTATTTTGTCACCAACTCCGCTTCAAACAATTCTGCTAAATGTTTGATGATTTTTGCTTTCACTTCTTCTTCATCCACTTTTTCGACTCCGAGTTCTACGTTTAGGGAAGTCACTTCTTTACCACGAATTCCACAAGGAATAATGTTGTCGAAATAACCCAAATCTACATTCACGTTTAAGGCAAAACCGTGCATCGTTACCCAACGGGAAGCACGAACGCCAAGAGCACAAATTTTTCGGGCAAATGGAGTTCCAACTCCGAGCCAAACACCGGTTTCGCCTTCGCTTCGGCCGCATTCCAATCCGTATTCTTGCAACGTGAGAATGATCGATTCTTCGAGAAAACGCAAGTATTTATGAATATCTGTAAAGAAATTTTCCAAGTCTAAAATAGGATAACCTACGATTTGTCCGGGACCGTGATAGGTAATATCGCCACCACGATTGATTTTGTAGAAAGTCGCTCCTTTGGCTTCGAGTTGTTTTTCGTTCAGCAATAAATTTTCCAAGTCACCACTTTTCCCCAACGTATAAACGTGAGGATGCTCGACAAAAAGAAAAAAATTGGGTGTTTCTAAATTTGTTTCTTCTCTCCTATTCTGGATTTTCAAATCGACAACACTTTTGAAAATTTCTTCTTGGTATTCCCAAGTAGTTTTATAATCTTGGAGTCCTAAATCTTGTAGTTGGATGGTTTTGTTCATTACCTTATTTTGAACTGCAAAGTTACAAAGTTTTTATTGGCAATGTTCCTTTAAATAAAAATGGCACACGTCCTTCGTCAAGCTCAGGATGACAAAACGGATTTTTATTTTTTCAACTTTTTTTGAAAAGGTTTTATGAAAAACAAAAAGTTGTCGCTGAGCCCCGATAGTAGTGGAAATCCTTTTTGGGCGGGGTTCGCCCCAAAAGATTATAACGAATAGCGGGACGACTGTTGATGAAAAACCCAATGTTTCTGCTCCTGAAAATTCTGAAATCACATTCTGAAATCTGCAATCTATTTGTTATCTTTGCACTCTTAAAAATCAGAATCCAATGGCATTATCCGAACAAGAAATCATCCGAAGAGAAAAACTACAAGGCTTGCGCAATTTGGGCATTAACCCTTATCCTGCTAATCTTTTTCCTGTAAATCATACTTCAAAACAAATAAAGGAGTCTTTTGAAGAGGGCAAAAAGGTGATTGTTGCCGGACGTTTGATGAGCGTGAGAGACCAAGGAAAAGCTTGTTTTGCCGAACTGCAAGATAGCGAAGGACGTATTCAATTGTACGTGAATCGCGATGTTTTGTGTTTGGGTGAGGATAAAACTTTGTACAATCAGGTATTCAAAAAATTGACCGATTTAGGTGATTTTATTGGTATTGAGGGTGAATTGTTTACTACCAAAGTAGGTGCACAATGTATTCGTGTGGATGAGTTTACTTTCTTGAGTAAAACTTTACGTCCGTTGCCATTGCCAAAAGTGGATGAAGACGGGAAAGTGCACGATGCTTTCAACGATGCGGAATTGCGTTACAGAATGCGTTATGTAGATTTGACCGTGAATCAAAACGTAAAAGAAACATTCATCAAAAGAACGAAATTGTTCAATGCGATGCGTGGTTTTTTTAACGAAGCTGGCTATTTGGAGGTGGAAACTCCGGTTTTACAATCCATTCCTGGAGGTGCTGCGGCAAGACCATTTATTACGCATCATAACTCGTTGGACATTCCGTTGTATATGCGTATTGCAAATGAGTTGTATTTGAAAAGATTGATTGTTGGTGGATTTGATGGGGTGTATGAGTTTTCGAAAAACTTCCGTAACGAAGGAATGGACAGAACGCACAACCCAGAATTTACCGCAATGGAAATATATGTAGCCTACAAAGACTACAACTGGATGATGGAGTTTACTGAGCAATTACTAGAGCATTGTGCTATTGGCGTAAATGGAACTAGTGAAGCGACTTTTGGCGAACATAAAATCAATTTCAAAGCGCCTTATGCTCGTGTGACGATGACGGATTCTATCAAACATTTTACTGGTTTTGATATCTCTGGCAAAAGCGAAGCGGAACTTTTTGACGCTGCTCGCGGAATGGGAATTGACGTGGACAACACAATGGGTAAAGGAAAATTGATTGACGAAATTTTTGGAGCCAAATGTGAAGGAAATTATATTCAACCGACTTTCATCACGGATTATCCAAAAGAAATGTCGCCGTTGTGCAAAGAACACCGTGATAATCCCGATTTGACAGAACGTTTTGAATTGATGGTTTGTGGTAAAGAAGTCGCGAATGCTTATTCGGAATTGAACGATCCAATTGACCAAAGAGCCCGTTTTGAAGATCAAATGCGTCTGGCTGAAAAAGGAGATGACGAAGCAAACGGAACGATTGACGAAGATTTCTTAAGAGCTTTGGAATACGGTATGCCACCAACTTCAGGTTTGGGAATTGGAATGGATCGTTTGATGATGTTCCTGACCAATAATGCTTCGATTCAGGAAGTGCTATTTTTCCCGCAAATGCGTCCTGAGAAAAAACAGGTTGTCATTGAATTAACTAATGAAGAAAAATTGATTCTCGATTTGCTAAAAACCAATGAAAACAAAATGGATTTGGGATTATTGAAAATCAAATCGGATTTGAGTGGCAAAAAATGGGATGCCGCCACTAAAGGTTTATCAAAAAACAACTTGATTAAAGTGAGTGTTGATGGTGACAGCAAGGTTATGGAATTGGTAGGATAATTTTATTCTTAAATTAATACAAGTTAAGGAGTTTCGTTTGAAGCTCCTTTTTTTCCTATCAACAGTATCGCAGGCAAATAGGTGCTCCATCGCATTTTTTAGGATCGATCAGTCAGTTGCCTGGTCTACAATCTACCGAATTAGAAATCACTAGAACAACGATCTTTTTTCAAGAAAAGCGTGAATCTCCATTAGTATCAGGATTGGAATAGCCAAGGGAAAAAGTAAAAATGTCGTAAATAGTTCGACATCCCAGCCGTCACCATTATTTGCTTTTTTATTGGCGATTTCAAATGATACTATATAGGCAATAACGAAGTATAAATTTATAAATAACATTAGCGTTGCATTTTTAGTAGGTTTGGGTTGTTTGATTCCCGTTTGTTGTGAAGGGGGACTTCGCTACGAGGGAAATCGAATATTATATATTTTTTGCCATTGGGTTTCTTCTTTAATTCAACATAAAACTAGATTTTCTTCTGGTAATAATATGCTGTTGTATTTATTTGTTTTTGAATCACATCATCCTTTACCCAGAATCGTCATCATCTCTTTTACAGATATTTATTCGTCCGTTATCCAATTTGCAGATCTCCAAGATCATTTTTTCAATAGTAAGAAATCTTCAAATTATAAAAACCGAGATTTTTGTTTCAGTCTGTTACAGACCTACTATTCTATTTGCAATTCAAATGTAATTTAAAAAATCATAGGTTGGACAAAAAAATACGATTAAACACATAATATAACCGTTAAAATACATATATAATATTTTTATATATGTATAATATTACAATATTAAATAAATTTACTCAGGTTATTTGTTTCAAAATATCTCACAACTAGCAAAAAAATATTTCTTATAAAATTATAGTCGCTGTTTTTTTGTATGATTTCAAAATTAGGACCGGAATGAGCAACAGTGAGTTTCGCTTACCAAAGTAAAATGGTAGCAATAGCGGAATAGATATATTCCCTAATTGATACAAAAAAAGGCGATTCAAATTTGAAACGCCTTTTTGTCTTAATTACATTTTACGAATTTTAATGTGTTTCGATTTAAGTTTTTTGTCATCGGCATACTTCATTAATTGTATTCCCGCTTCGATGTGCCTGTCGGAGGAAAGAATATTGGCGCCATTTTCTATTAATTTATAATACAAATCATCGCCTTTGGCGGTAGCGCTTTTATCAATATTCCCCATAGTTCCAAGTATACAAACTATTTTTCGGCTTTGAAAATACTGATACACTTCTGGTTTAGGCTCCGATGTTCCTACGAAAGCAATCATTTTATCGGCTTTGACCCCAAGATTTTCCATACGTTCTACATCTTCTTTCCCTCTAGCCGATACGGAAATCATTAAATCGGGAGCCAATTTAGCTACTTCGCCAGCCTGATTGGCATTGTAAGTAATAATAACCGAATAGGCTTCCGCTTTGTTTCTTCGAACAGCGTCAATAATCATCTGCATCGGAACACCTTTCTTGACGTCGAGATTGTAAATTACCTTGTCTTTTCCCCATTTCAAAACTTCATCCAAGGTCTCTATTTTATAGCGTGTTTGATTGCTTTCATTATCTTCCAAAAATAATTGTTGCAATTCTTCATAGGTGTAATTCTCTATTTTACCTGTTCCGGTGGTGGTTCTGTCCAATGTATTATCGTGCATCATCACCAAAACCGAATCTTTACTCAAGGCAATATCGGTTTCCACGATAGTAGGATTGTATTTTATGGAATTGGCAAACGTTGCCGTACAGTTTTCTGGAAAACCAGTCACAGGTCCGCCACGATGTGCACTCACTAAGGGTATAAATTTATCAGAATAACTCAAAAACCGATGCAACTGTTTAGGTGTTTTGAATTGCAACAAATATTCTTTTTGTTGGGCAAAGCTGTTTAAAAAAACCAGCAAAAATAGGCTGAGATAAAGTCTTTTGTATGGAATGAACATTACGTTTTGTTTTAGCGTACAAAAGTAGCCAATTCAATAGTCAAAATATAAAATTAGACTTTAAATTAATCTTAAGAATGAACTTTCATGCTGTAACAATTATTCCCAATCCAACAATCGTTTTTCGCCTTCAATATTTTTGATATCGGTAATATCTTGAGACATTTCGATTACTCCTTTATAATTTTTATCGGCATCACGAACTGCAAAATAGCGTATGTAAATCAAGCGTTCTTTAAAATTTATCCAGAAAGAAGCTTCGTTTTGAGTTCCATTTTTGAAACTTTCAATAATCTTCAGCACTGTTCCCACACTTTTTGGCGGATGACAAAACTTTACCTCACGACCAATGATTCCGGCACTTCTGGGAAAAACTCGCTCTTCTCCTCGATTATAAAAAATCACTTTGTCGTTTTCATCCACAAAAGTCAAATCGAGAGGCATCGTTTTAAGAAGCAAATTCACTTGCTCCACGGTCATATATCCTTCATCATAATGTGAAGTGTTTTCAAGTGAAAAAGTCATTTCTCTTTTGCTAAAATCTTCGCTTGGATGCACATATTCTACATTTGGAAAAGGAGAGGGTGTCTCTGACAACATCCAACCAATTTCCTCTTCGCCTTTACGCATTGCAATCCAATCTTTTTCGATAAGCAAATCCAAGGCATTTGGGAACAGAACATTTTCTTCGATTCCCATCAGTCGATAAATTCCATCGACTAAAAACGGAGTGTTGGTTTTAATTTTTTCCAATTCTTTGCTGTCAATATTCTTGCGTAACAACCTGAATTGTTCTCTCAAAATATCATGGAATGACCACATTCCTTGCGAAGGACCATTCCAACCTTTCTTTTCCAAAAAAGGAAAAAGTTGGTTTTCTTTTCGGGCAAAACGTTTTTCGATTGTGTGTAGTTGATTGAAAATATTGGTGTATTTCTGTAATTCGGTATCTGAATCCACTGTGCTAATCTCATCTAAAAGTCCAACTATAATTTCTTTCTCCTTAAAATATACAGTTATAGGATGTCCGTCTGGCAATGCTGTTGTATTTGAATTATTGTACATAGTATTCTAATTTATTTCTTCTGCAAATTTCGTTTCGAAATATTTTTTTATATATGATTGGAATCATACTCAAATTAGTATAGTTTTTTTGAAAAATTACACTCCCATTTACTTTAAACTATTTTTGATTGACGCTACTTTTTTATCAACCTTATGTTAATAAAAAAATGATAAAAAAAATGGAATATGATTTAAATCATATGATATAAACATATAAATGAGTAGAATTATACTCGGAAAAAAGGGTTAATTTTTTTTTCTAATTCACTGACATTTAAACTTATATTAAATAAAAAACCATGAGCCTACAAGAAATGACCACGATTGGAGATTTTGTTGCCAAAGATTATAGAACAGCAGCTATCTTCTCGAAATACGGAATCGATTTTTGTTGTAAAGGGCAAAGAACCATCGATGAAGTGTGCTCAAAAATGAACCTAAACGAACCGCAATTATTAAGTGAGTTAAACGCTGTTTTAACAACAAAAAATGATGCTGAAAACGATTTTGATTCTTGGTCTTTAGACGTATTGATAGATTATATCGAAAAAGTACATCACCGTTTTGTTGAAGAAAAAACACAAATTCTGATTCCTTTTTTGGCAAAATTATGTAGCGTTCACGGAGAAAATCATCCTGAATTATTCGAAATAAATACTCTTTTCAATGACAGTGCAAAAGAATTAGCATCGCATATGAAAAAAGAAGAATTGATTTTATTTCCTTTTATCAAAGAAATGATAAATGCCACAAAAAGTCACGGTACCATTGGAGAACCTTTTTTTGGAACCATAAAAAATCCAATTGCAGCTATGATGAATGAACACGATTCCGAAGGAGAACTTTTCAGAACAATTGCTGCTTTGACCAATAATTACACCCCACCAGAGGATGCTTGCAACACCTACCGTGCAACATATGCTTTGCTAAAAGAATTTGAACAAGATTTACACAAACACATTCATTTAGAAAACAATATCCTTTTCCCAAAAGCCAAAGCTTTAGAAAAATTTTTCTCGACCGAAGAATAAAACAACAACCCAACATATAACCAAAAATCAGTAATTACTATGGAAAAGTACGTTATCAAAAGAAACGGAGATTACAAACCGTTTGAAAGTTTCAAAATTGAAGATGCCATCGCAAAAAGTTTTAAAAGTGCTACCGTAGCATTTGATGAAAGTGTTTTTGAAAATGTAATCAAAGGATTGCAATACAAAGAAACTTGGGCAGTCGAAGAAATTCAGGATTTAATTGAGAAATGCCTTTTTGAGAAACAGTATTTCGAAGTAATGCGCTCCTTTATGTTGTACCGACACACTCGAAAATTACAACGGGAACATGTGGAAGGGCTCAATGAAGACACCACTTATGTTGACAGTTCACAAACTATCGCCGAATATATTGAGCAAACCGATTGGCGTATCAATGCCAATGCAAATACATCTTATTCAAATGCTGGCTTAGTCAATAATGTGGCTGGAAAAATCATTGCCAATTATTGGTTGGATAGAGTTTATACCAAAGAAGAAGGATATGCCCACAGAAATGGTGACGTTCACATTCACGATTTGGACTGCCTCACGGGCTATTGTGCAGGTTGGAGTTTACGGGTTTTGCTTAACGAGGGCTTCAACGGAGTTCGGGGTCGTGTAGAGAGCAAAGCGCCTTCTCATTTTAGAGAAGCCTTAGGACAAATGGCGAATTTCTTAGGAATTCTACAAAGCGAATGGGCTGGTGCTCAGGCATTCAGTTCGTTTGACACTTATTTAGCGCCTTATGTGTTCAAAGACGATTTATCGTTTGATGATGTGTTGAAAGCCATTCGTAGTTTTGTCTATAATTTGAATGTTCCTGCGCGTTGGGGACAATCACCTTTTACCAATATCACTTTGGACTGGGTGGTTCCAGAAGATTTGAAAACTCAAATTCCAACAAAAAACGACTTCCATTTTTTTGAAAATAATTTCAATCACGATCTTTTAGTGAGAGCACAAGAAAGAGGAGTTACCAAAGTTACCGACTTGCGTTATGAGCATTTCCAAAAAGAAATGAACCTCATCAACAAAGCCTATTATACCGTAATGACCGAAGGTGATGCCAACGGACAACCATTTACTTTCCCGATTCCAACAGTAAATATCACGGAAGAATTTGATTGGGATGGAGAAAATACCGACTTGCTTTTTGAAAATACCGCCAAAATTGGTTCTTCTTATTTCCAAAATTTCATTGGAAGCCAATACAAATTAGACGAAAATGGGGATAAAGTAGAAAACGAAAATGCTTATAAACCCAATGCAGTTCGTAGTATGTGCTGTCGTTTGCAACTCGATTTGCGTGAATTATTGAAACGTGGAAACGGTCTTTTTGGAAGTGCCGAAATGACTGGAAGTATTGGTGTTGTGACCATCAATATGGCACGTTTGGGATATTTATACAGAGGAAACAAAGCCGAATTATTCAAACAATTGGACAAATTACTGTATATTTCAAAATCGACTTTGGAGAAAAAACGTGTGTTTATTCAAGAAATGTACGACCGAGGTTTGTATCCTTATACCAAACGCTATTTGCAACATTTTAGAAATCATTTTTCGACCATTGGTGTCAACGGAATCAACGAAATGATTGTGAATTTTACAGGAGGAAAAGACACTGTAACCTCATCGACAGGTATCGATTTTGCTTCAGAAATTCTGGATCATATTCGCAATCGAATGAAAGAATTTCAAGAAGAAACTGGTAATTTATACAACCTTGAAGCCACACCAGCCGAGGGTACTACCTATCGTTTTGCCAAAGAAGATAAAAAACGTTTCCCAAATATTATCCAAGCCGGACAGGAAGACAATATTTATTACACTAACAGTTCACAAATTCCGGTAGATCATACCGAAGACCCATTTGAAGCCTTGCTTTTGCAAGACGAATTGCAATGTAAATATACCGGAGGAACCGTTTTGCACTTGTATATGAGCGAAAAAATGAGTTCTCCCGAAGCTTGCAAGCAGTTTGTTAAAAAAGTGGTGTCTAGCTTTAGATTGCCTTATATTACCGTAACTCCTGTGTTCAGCGTTTGTCCTGTTCACGGTTATTTAAATGGAGAACACGAATATTGCCCAAAATGTGATGATGCCCTAATTGAATTTGAAAAGTTAAAAAGGGAAAAATCAAAACAACATTAAACTTTACACAATTTTAAACTAAATAAAAATATATGAAAACAGAAACCAAAACCAATCCGATTTTAGAAGAAAATCAGCATTTGAGAACCAAATGTTTGGTGTACACGCGCGTAATGGGCTATCACAGACCCGTAGAAAGTTTTAATATTGGCAAAAAAGGTGAACACAAACAACGAACTCATTTCAGTGAAGGAAAATGTTAGTACTCCTATTTACAGCTTAACACCTTTTACTTTATTAGATTATCCTCATAAATCAGCCTGCATTCTTTGGTTTGCAGGCTGTAATATGCGTTGTTTGTATTGCTATAATCCTGAAATTGTTCTCGGAAAAGGGAGCCTTACTTTCGGAAAAATAATTGAATTTCTACATTCTCGAAAAAATTTATTAGATGCAGTCGTTTTTAGCGGAGGAGAATGTTTGTTGCACAAAAAAATTATTTCATTCATTGCCGAAGTCAAAAAAATGGGATTTTTGATAAAAATTGACACCAACGGAAGTTCACCAAAAGCAATGCAAGAACTTTTAAATCAGGAAATTATTGATTATATCGCATTAGATTATAAAGCCCCCAAATCGAAATTTCAAGCAATTACACAATCGGATTTATATGATCCTTTTGAAAAGACATTAGACTTAATTTTACAAGCCAAAATTCCTTTTGAAGTTCGAACCACCTTCCATTCTGATTTGTTAACAAAAGATGATTTGGCAAAAATGGTAGCTTTTTTAGAAAGCAAGAATTATGTGGGTAATTATTACATTCAATATTTCAAAAACAATGTGGAAACACTTTCAAAATTAGAACGTTCAGACAACAGAATCAATTGGGAAAAATTATCCACTCCAACTATAAAGATTATTTTAAGAACGTGAAACTAATTTCAAATATTAAAAAAAATGTTTTCAAAAACCTGTGAATACGCCATTCGTGCTTCGATTTTTATAGCTTCACAATCCTACCAAAACAAGAGGGTTACGATAAAAGAAATCGCCGAAAATATTGATTCTCCTCAGTCTTTTACGGCTAAAATTTTACAGATTTTGGCAAAAAAAGAAATTGTCCATTCGATAAAAGGAATTGGAGGCGGTTTTGAGATACCAAAAGACACCATTAAGCAAATAAGTCTTGCGCAAATTGTTACCGCAATTGATGGTGATTCGATTTTTACCAGTTGTGGTTTGGGAATAAATCATTGCTCAAAAGAACACCCATGTCCGCTTAATAGAAAATTTAAAAGCATCCAAGAAGATCTTGCAAAAATGCTTGAGAGTACCTATCTCGAAGAACTTGTTTTGGATATAAAATCCGGAGATTCGTTTTTGATTTAGTAATCATTCTTTGCATTTAAATTCATCATAGAATAGTACCTAAAAAAGCTCGCCTTTCCTAAATTTTCCGGATTAAGCGAGCTCTTTTCTGTAAAAAAAATTGTTTTATGCCACCACTAATTCTGGCACTTCTACTCCAACCAATTCTTTAGTATAATATTCCAATTGGTTTTGAATTTCTTTGATACTATTTTCGAAATAATTCGTGTTTGCAAAAAAGTTTTGATAAAAGGCAATACCTTCTAACAAATTACTTTTAAAGGTTTTTAATTTCTTCAATTGCGAAGCATTAATCTCATTCGAAATGTTTTTGATGTCATTTTTCAAATAATCAATATACATTTTCAATTCTTTGATAAATAAATTCGGACGGGTCGAATCGGTCATTACATTGGCATTACCATAGATGTGTTTCACCATCTCTAACAGAGAAACTTCCTTATCAAAATAAGCCAAATTCGGGCCTGGACAAACAATTACACCTTGCGATTGACCTGTGATTTTAATATCATTTTCCAAATAAGAAGCATTGGCAAGACCTACACAAAGACAGGCTTTTTCGGTAATATCAAACTTCTTTTTAGCATAAGCTTCCTCGGACAAAGTTTCTTTTATTTCATTCAATTCGTCCAATTTTACGTCTTGGTATTTCTTCGAAGAAGTACAAATTCCTTCGGGGCCAAACTCTTTGCTTAACGCCAAAAACTTTTTCGGACAAGAACTTCCTGCTTTGTCTTCGTCAATACGTTTTTGTTTGAACATTTCGTTTGTGGTTCCTCTTACGGTATTAAATGGAACTCCCAAAGGCGAAATATGACTCAAATACAAATCTTTTTCTTTGGCATTTCGTAACAATTCTCTAGTTTCAGCATCAACCGAAGTCGCTTCTGGAACCAATAAAAATGGCGTCCCCCAACCTACTGCATCCACATTATAATAATCCAACATAAAATCGTGTTCTTCGGCAGTTCCTACACCACCTTGAACCGTAATTTTCAAATCCAAAGGCGTTTCCGGAATGTGCATTCCTTTTTGTGCCAGAGCTTTGACCATAATATCGTGAGCCGATTGCACCAATTGATCTTTTTTATGCTTGAATTCCTCCATAATTGGACCCAATAAAACTCCATCGGTAGCAAAGGCGTGTCCGCCACAATTCAATCCCGATTCGATACGGTATTCAGAAACCCAAAGCCCTTTTTTGGCCAAGAAATTTCCTTGTATCATTGCCGAACGGTAATCGCTCACTTTAAGAATAATTTTCTTTTCCAAATTGTTGTTGGCATTTGGGAAAAAGCAAGGAAAACTTTCGAAATAAGCGAATAATCTAGGGTTCATTCCCGCCGATAAAACAATAGAAGAAGTCAAATTACTATTGGCAAACCCACGAAGTGCTGCGTGAGCATCGTTGAATTCTACCGGCAATTGCTCGTGATTTTCAAAATTGTCTTTGTCCAGCTTGGTCATAATATTCACATCTATATCTCCTGGATAAAGGTTCTCTTCGAGATATTTTTGAACATTTTCTTTCCAAGCAATTCCGTCTTCCAAAAAATGCTCTAATCCTTGTTTAATTTCGGATTTGTTAGGCAACATGGCAATATAATTTTCTAAAGCATGTTTGCTTTCAGATAATTCTGTTTTGAAATTTTCGAATTTGTCTTTTACAATTTTATCCACTAAGTTCAAATAAGAAGTAATACGTTCTGCGCGATAATCGTGAATTTTTTTAGTTATTTCTTGATAAGGAACGTCGAATTTTTCGCTGTAAAAAGCTCTCATTTTTTCAATAAGCTCATCATCGGCAAGTGCAATAACTGAAGATATTCCGTACTTAGCAACACGAATTGGGCTGTCAATCGTGAAAGCCAATCCCATCACCGGAATATGAAAAGTATGTAACTGTTTATTTGTCATCATGTACTTAAATAATTTGTTAATGGTATAATATGCAAATATCGTTAAAGCAATTAATACAAAAACTGATAATTATCATATCGACAAACGCATACTTTAACTTTATTGCTTTAATATGTTAAATCCAATAAAAAGCCTTAAACACGCTGATTGATTTGGGTTTTTTGTTTTTCAATTATGTGTATCTTTGTAAAAATAATGTCCTTATAACAGGATTCCTAAAAATTGATTTCCGAATGAAAAGTCTTAAAGAACGAATATTAGAACTAAAAAAAGAGAAAAATGCGGTTATTTTAGCGCATTATTATCAAGAAGCCGATATTCAGGATGTAGCAGATTATGTGGGCGATAGCTTAGGATTATCTCAAGAAGCGATGAAAGTCGATGCCGACATTATCCTTTTTGCAGGAGTACATTTTATGGCCGAAACGGCAAAAATATTGAATCCCACCAAAAAAGTAATTCTTCCCGATTTAAAAGCAGGTTGTTCACTTGCTGAATCCTGCCCTCCAGAAGATTTTAAAAAATTTACCGAAGCGCATCCAGACCATATTGTTATCACTTATGTGAATTGTTCCGCCGAGGTTAAAGCCTTAACTGACATTGTAGTAACATCTGCAAATGCCGTTAAAATCGTAAACTCAATTCCAAAAGACAAACCCATTATATTTGCTCCAGATAAAAATTTAGGTAAATATGTAATGGAACAAACGGGTAGAAAAATGCTGCTTTGGGACGGTGCTTGTGTGGTACACGAAGCTTTTTCTTTGGACAAATTAATTGCTTTGTACAAACTAAATCCAGATGCTGAAATTATTGCACATCCCGAATCTGAAACGCATATTCTAAAAACTGCCAGTTATATTGGTTCGACTTCAGGGATGATAAATCACGTGAAAACAAGTCCAAAGAACAAATTTATTGTAGCGACAGAAGCCGGAATTCTTCACAAAATGAAACAGGTAGTTCCTGATAAAATACTGATTCCAGCACCTTCAAACGAAGACAACACTTGTGCTTGCAGTGAATGTGGTTATATGAAAATGAACACTTTACAGAAAGTGTATGATTGTTTACTCAATGAAACACCCGAAATTTTTGTTCCCAACGATATTATAAAAAAAGCTTTAGTCCCTATTGAACGAATGCTTGAATTATCCAAATAAATGACCCAAACAAACTACTTAATAATTGGTTCTGGTGTTGCTGGATTGACCTTTGCACTGAAAATTGCTGAGGAATTTCCAGATAAAAAAGTCACGATTGTTACCAAAGCCAATGCAGATGAATCCAATACCAAATATGCTCAAGGCGGTATTGCCATTGTTACCGACAAAATTGTGGATTCCTACGAAAAACACATTGAAGACACTCTGATTTGTGGTGATGGATTGTGTGATGAAGAAGTGGTAAAAATGGTGATTACTGAAGGCCCCAAACGTTTGAAAGAATTAATCGAATGGGGGGCGAAATTTGATAAAAATGCCGCTGGGACTTTAAATTTAGGCAAAGAAGGTGGTCATTCAGAAAACAGAGTGGTACATCATAAAGACCAAACTGGTCAAGAGATTCAGCGTGCTATCTCCTATCAAGTACATCAAAAAGAAAACATTTGTGTTTTAGATTATCATCTAGCCATTGATTTAATTACCGAAAACAATCGCTGTTTGGGAGCCTATGTTTTAGACGAAAAAACAAATGAAATTCTAACCTTTCAATCCGATTTTACCTTACTCGCTACAGGCGGAATTGGTCATCTTTATGGTCATACCACAAATCCAGTGATTGCTACAGGTGACGGAATTGCAATGGCTTACAGAGCCAAAGCTGATGTTAAAGAAATGGAATTTATTCAATTCCATCCAACTGCATTATACGATGCTTCTACAGGAACTTCTTTCTTGATTTCGGAAGCTGTTCGTGGCTTTGGAGCTTATTTGCGCACCAAAAACGGTCATCGATTTATGCCTGATTATGATTCCCGAGGCGATTTGGCTTCGCGTGATATTGTATCGCAATGCATCGATTTAGAACTCAAAAAATCAGGCGACGAATGTGTTTACCTAGATTGTTCGCATTTAGATATGGATGCCTTCATCAAACATTTTCCGATGATTTATGAACGCTGCAAAAGCATCGGAATAGATTTATCCAAAGATTGGATTCCCGTAGTTCCTGCTCAACACTATCTTTGTGGAGGAATTTTGGTCGATAAAACTGGAAAAACTTCTGTTGAAAATTTATTTGCCTGTGGCGAATGTTCCAGAACTGGTTTGCACGGAGCGAATAGATTGGCATCAAATTCCTTGTTGGAAGCCTTAGTTTATTCGGATAAAATCTTTAATTATTTGTCCAATACTTCTTTCGATAAAAACCAATTTGAAGGCAAAGTCACCGATTGGAAATTAGTTCCAAAACCAGCAATCAATCCAGATTATGTTGCCAAAAGAAAAGCCGAATTACAACTTTTGATGCGTCAAAATGCTGGAATTGTGCGCAATGATACCGATTTGCTAAAAGCTAAAGAAAAACTCAGGCTTTGGAAAAATGAAATCGAAGAAAAAATAAATAATTATCAAATTAATGCGGACTTGTGTGAGTTGCAAAATTTGATAACCATTGGAAGCTTAATCGTTCATCAATCTATTGACCGAAAGGAAAACTGTGGTGGTTTTGTAAAAATCAACCCAAAAAAATAGTTTTTTAAAATAGTAATACAAATTTTATTCATCTTGCATTTTTAATTTTGTCGTATTATAATTTTGTACTAATTTTAATGCATGACAAGAAAAATTCTCTTTTTAATACTACTTCTTTTTTTAGCTATTGAAGTGAATGCTCAAAATGATGAGCGTTATTTTATTAATAAAAATAACGATACTATTATCCAAAAAGATGGTATCGACTATTTGATTCAATTATTTAAAATCAAAAAAAGTCAGGAAAAAATTGAAAACAAGAAAGTCAATTTTTCATTTTTCCCAGTTGATGCCAGTAACGCTGGTGATAGAGTCCTCGTTTCTTCTTTTAACGCTACTTTTTTATTAGGCGAAAAGGAAAATACTAACAATTCGACTGTATATTTAATTCCTTATATCTCTTTTAATAATCAATTCGGAATCGAGTTATATCCCACTATTTGGCTCAAAGAAAATAGCTGGAATTTTGTTGGCGAATATTTCGCTTTAAATTTTCCTCAGGATACTTGGGGTTTGGGCGGAGATACTCCAGAAAGCAACGAAACACTAGTCGATGGTAAGACCCTAAGATTTCATCAAAATGTTTTGAAAGGAATTCTTCCAAATTTGGCAGTTGGTTTGGGTTATCAATATGACGAACATCATGAACTTGAAATAAAAGAAACGAAGATAGAAGCCGATATTCCTGAAACAACGACCAAAAAAACCATCTCCTCTGGTGTTTCTCTTCCCATCGTTTTCGACAACCGAAAAAACATCAATAATCCACAAGACGGAATGTATGCCAGTGCAACCTATTTGTACAACGACGCAAGTTTAGGTAGTGATACCAAATGGCAATCGCTATTTATTGATGCCAGAAAATATTTTTCTATTCCTTATGCTCGAAGTGTTCTCGCGCTGCGCTCTTATTATTGGACAATCCTTTCAGGAGAAACTCCCTATTTCGATTTACCCTCCACCCGCACAGAACCTGGCACTGGAAGTTCTTCAAGAGGACTCCAAAAAAACAGGTACAGAAGTAACGCAATGCTATTCTTTGAATCCGAATACCGTTTCAACATCACGCGAAACGGATTTTTGGGTGGTGTAGTTTTTGCCAATACAACTTCAGCATCTGAATATGACACCCAGAATTTCAAATATTGGCAACCCGCAATTGGAGCTGGAGTCCGATTAGGCACATTCATAATACCACAAAGTATTGTTTTTCAATAAAATAGGTGTTATATTAGAAGAAATAAACCCCGAAATTGCTCAAAACGAGTCAAAAACGGGGTTTTTCTTTAAATGCGATGCCAAAAATACTACGTTTAAGCGAATTTCAATACGAAATTCCAATTTTTACCATCAATAAAGATTTTGATGGTTTTTACGCCCAATTTCTAAAAACGGATTTGGGTAAAATTTACCTTTCCACCCCTTTTTCAGAGCTTGGTCAATCCTTTAGATTGAAAGATTCCCAAAAAGGCACTCATTGTTATTTTAGTCCCAAGGGAAAAATCGCCTTGATGATGCTCAAAAACTATTATGGCTGCTCGGACAAGAAACTCATCGAGCTTTTGAATGGAAATATTTTTATGCAGTTTTTTTGCGACATTCTGATTCCCATCGATAAACCGCTGACCAATTTTAAAATCGTGAGCCAAATCAGAATGGAACTTTCCAAGGGTTTAAACATTAGAAAATCCCAAGAAATACTCTCCAAGAGTTGGCTTCCTTATATGAAGGATTTAGACAAAATGTTTGCCGATGCTACTTGTTACGAAAGCGAATTACGTTTTCCAACCAATCAAAAATTGCTTTGGGAATGCGTGCAGTGGAACTACAAACAAATGGAATCCTTGTGCCGAATTTTGAAAATCAAATTACCCAGAACCAAATATTTGGATTGGTGCAGACGCTATAATGAATATTCAAAAAAGCGAAAAAAACAATCCAAATACCGCACAAAAGTAACCCGAGGATTACTGAAATTATTGTACAAACTGGGTGGGGAGCTCAATAAAATTGAAAATCAAAACCCCTTTGAAGCCACAGCAAAATACAAGCAACAACGTTCCATTATTGCCAAAGTTTATCAGCAACAGGCACAAATATTTAAAACCGGAAAAAGTGTTCCCGATAGAATTGTAAGCATCAGCAAAAGTTACATCCGCCCGATAGTTCGTGGCAAAGAAGTCAAACAAGTAGAGTTTGGAGCTAAAGTGAATAAAATACAGATTGACGGAATCAACTTTATTGAACACATTCAATACCGAGCTTTCAATGAAGGAACTCGTTTACAGAGCAGCGTGTTTTGCGCCCAAAACCTGACCAAAACCAAAATAAAAATGCTGGGAGCCGATGCCATCTATGCCACCAACAAAAACCGAACATTTACCTCTGGCAACAAAATCCAAACCGATTTTGTCCGAAAAGGAAAAGCTGGCAAAAACGAAGAACTACGTAAAATTTTGGCTAAAGAAATCAAGAAAGAACGCTCCACACGCCTGGAAGGAAGTTTTGGCAAAGAAAAGGAACATTACAACCTGAAAAAAATCAAAGCCAAAACCCAAAAAAGTGAAATCCTTTGGATTTTCTTCGGAATCCACACTGCAAATGCCTTGGAAATTGGAAGAAGAATTTACCACTCACAATTTAAAAATTTAGCGGCTTAAAAAAATAGAAAAAAATCTTGTTGGGATACCTATGTCTTGTTGGGAGCAAAAATCCATTTTTTACTCAAAAATATCCTTGAAAAACATCAAAAAACAAAAATGACCAATTTTGAAAATCAAAATCGGTCATTTTTGTTTTGTTTTATACAAAAGTTAACTTACTTCTGAATGTGCCCGATTAAAATTCAATAAATACACGAAAGTAAATGTTGCTTTCGATTTTGGAATCAGTAAAGATTACGCCAGCGTTTACCTAAAAATTGGAGAGGTTTTTTAATCCTATTAAAAACCAAAAGCAACATTCAAAAAGAAATTTCTACCTTTTCTGGGAATATTATTCCAATCTGAAAAAGTCGAATAATAGGTGTCGAAAATATTCTCGATTCCCGTTTTTACATTACATTTCACTTTTTCGAAAGCAAAAGAATATCCTGCATTCAAATTCAAAATAGCAAAATCAGGCGTTCTATCTTCTCCATAAAAAGGACTGTATTGGGTTTGGGTTGCATTTCCCTGAACCGCAATTTCTGATGCAAATTTGCCTTTTTTATAATCCAAGGAAGAGAAATACCGCAACGGACTTATGAAAGGCAAATTCCTATCCTCGAAATCTTTTCCGTAGCTGTAAACCAATTGTCCATTCCATTTCAAATCCTCCGAAAACTGGTATTCTAAATTCAAATCGACATTGAAAATGGTCGCATAATCCAAAGCGGTGTAGATTTTCACGCCACTTGCTCCAATGGTCATTGGGACTAAAGAATCGTCAGGTTTCCCCACAATATAATTGGAAATATGAAAATAGGAAGATGACATTTTTGAACTAAATTTTTGAGTTTTATACCCAATAGAAACACTTCCTTCCAGGGAACTTTCATCTTTTAATTCTGGGTTTCCAATGTAATCGAACAAATCAAAACTATTGAATAAATAGAACCCATATCCTTCCGAAACCGATGGAGCACGTTCGCCATAGGCCAAGCCAAAACCATACGAAAATCCATTTTCATCATAGGTATAATTCGATGAAATACTTGGTAAAACTCGGTTTTTGCTGTCTTTCATATTGGGATAAAAAATTTGCAAACTTTCTAAACCCAATTCGCTAGCCACTTGATTATAGTGATTGGCTAAACTGGTCGAAAATTTCAAACTCGAATGACAATTCAGCGCAATATTATCTTCTAAAAACAAGGCGGTATAAAACGTTTTCACATCAGGCCAAGTGTACATAAACATTAATTTCTCATTAGAATCTGCTGGATACATTGTCATTTCGGCCACCGAACGATTGTAAAATGAGTTCAAATCGGCAATAAAATGATGACTATTAAGAACTCCTTTTACTTTAGAATAAAACCCAAAAGTATCACTCCAACCCGGCATATCCATATGAATAGGAACCGAAGGTCGCTTGGTATCGTCCATTTTATGCATGATAGTATTGTAATAGATTTTTGTTTCCCAGTTTTTCATTGCAAGTCCAGAAGCAAACTCTTTTGATTCAGGAACATATTCAAATTTCAGCGAAGTGATTAATGCTTCGGCCAAAGAAACATCCATTGGCAAAGCAGGATAACCCACATTTGTCGCCTTATCATAAATTATTGACCCTTCAATCAATTTATTTTTATCGAAAGCAAACCCCGAAGTTGCTGAGATATTAAACTTTCGAAACTGCGAAAACAAAACTTCCTGACCTTTTCCATCGGTGTAATTTTCGGCATCTCGAAACATAAAATCGGTATCGATATAAAACGATTTTTCGGCATAATTTATGGCTGAGCCAATAATTTTTTGCTTACTATTGGTTTCAAAACCAGCGTTTATTGCAGCGTCCCAACCCAAATCGGAAAAACCACTTCGGTTTCTTTGCAAATCAATAGAACCACCAATGGTTGCCCCGTGACAAGCTCCTTGTTGCCCTGATTTTATAGTCGCTTCGGATAAATTGGAGACCTCAACATAAGAAGTAATTGGATCCATTTTGTCGGTACACGCTCCAAAAACACGCATTCCATCTATGGTTACCAAAGTTCGCTCGGTGGTCATGCTATTAATCATGGGTTCCCAAGCATAACTGCCTCTACGAATCATATCTACTTTGGTCGATTGTTGCAAATATTCATCGATAGTAGCCAATGGTTTGGCTTGTTTTTGATACAATTGAGCTTTTTTGCCAATAACAATAACTTCTTTTAAATCCTTTGGCGCTATCGTATCAAGGGGTTTTTCTTGTGCAATACTCATTTTGGGAATGAAGAAGCACAACCCTATAAAAAGTATAAAGTTTTTCATATAAAAATTGTGACATTATGAAGCTATTAAAAAAATTGTCATTTCGACGTAAGGAGAAATCACATTTATTGAGATTCCTCCTTCGTCGGAATGACAAAATTGATTCTTAGTTATGATTTTTAGACAGCTTCATTTCTATTTATTAAAACTCTATTTCGAAGTAAATACTGCTTGCCGGAACAGCATCAGTAATGGTTTCTCCTTTTAGAACAGTTCCTGATGCGTTGAGTAATTGCAAATTGATTTTCCAATAACCTGTCATTGTAAGGGAAAGTTTTCCGCTGTATAAATCGCCAGTTGCAATTTGAGTCAAATCGACATTATTGGGTGAACTGTGATTGCCCATACTTGGCATTCTTGGATCGATTTTCAATTTGTAATTATCTACAACTGGAAAAGTCATCATATCTTGCATTTTCCAAACGCCTGCCACCATATCGTTTAACCCCACTTTTGGGTGATGCGGATCGACGTAAGCTACAATATATTTTACACCATCAGAACCCGTAAAAGTAGTGACTCTTTGTTTTGCAGAAGCAGGAACATCAATAACCGAAGTCATTGTATAACTTGTTCCGTTGATAGCATAATCAATCTTCAAATCCCAATATTCGGTTGCATTTTGCGCCATTTGAAAAACAATATAACCCTCATAAACCAATCCATCAGTAGAAACTTTCGTCACTGGCGATTTTGGACAAGAATGATTCATCATTGCCATGTGCATTATTGGCATCCAAGAAACCGTGGCATTTTTTATGTACTGATTCGTTGCATTGTCTTTGATTCTCAACGCAATTTCATTATAGCCTTGCTCCAAACCGCTCATGTGTTTGTATAATTCAATAGTGTGGGTGGTATTTGAAATCTCTTTAAATTGGGTCAATCCCTCTAATTCATCAACTGCTGTATCATCATTATCTGAAGTACATGAAGCAAAAATGGCTAGTATAACCAATGGTAATATTCTTAAAAATTTCATTTTTTAATTTTTTAAAATTTGATAATAAAAGTACTTTCGATAAAGATTTCATCGAAAAAATAGTTGTAAAAAAACTGAAAAAATTAAGAAATGAAAATGGGAGGTCTAAATACCGAAACACTATTCAAATAGGAGTATGAATTAGAATAGTTACAGTTAAATAATTGATTATTATCAAAATAAATGGATGCAATTTTAAAGGATTTGATTTCTTCGAAAAACAATACTTCTAATTCGTGAGAAGCGATTTTCTTGTTGGATGAAATTGGAGTTTCATTTTCGGATGTTTTTGCCAATTCTTTCATTAAATGGCATTTACCATTACATTTCAGTTTAGGCTTGTCTTTATTAACACAAAGCACTTTAGAAATATATTCATAATTAACGACATAATCTACAACCGGAAGTACCGGTTTTAGTAACATTATCAACGCTAATAGGAATAATATCTTTTTCACAATGCAAATATAAGTGTTCTATTTTAACTCTTTTTATGATTCGGGTCATATTTTTTTTAACTTTATGCACCTTAAATTTGTGGCATAATTTGTATTTGCCAAGTAAATTGCTAAAAAATACAAAAAAAAAAATTCGAAAGCAGTTATGCAAATAGACATAGATTTACTTTATTCTTGGGGAGCAGTTGCCAAAAAATACAAAAAAAATGAAGTTATTTTTGAAGAAAACGAATCAGCCCATTTTTACTTTCAAATCATTGAGGGAAGTGTTAAAATGTACAATTCGAATGAGGAAGGAAAGGAATTTACGCAAGGCCTTTTTTGTTGTGGAGATGGTTTTGGCGAACCTCCATTGTTTATCGATGAAACCTATCCCGCTAACGCCATAACCATTCAGGACAGTACGATTCTAAAATTATCAAAAGAAAAATTTTTAAAAATTTTAAACGAATATCCCTCCATCCAAAAAGATTTTTTACTCTTATTTGCACAAAAAATCCATTCCAAATCCAGAACTTCAAAGGATATTATCAATCAGAAACCCGAGTTTAGAATTACTTCTTTTTTAAATACATACAAAAGGAAAACTGGAAATTATTCCGAAAAAATTGTTATTCCGTTTACGCGCCAAGAAATTGCAAACTACACTGGGCTTAGAGTGGAAACGGTTATTCGGGTTTTTTCACAAATGAATAAGAATAATAAAGTAACAATCATCAATCACAAAATCTATTATTAATGGTATTGAATATCAAATTTTGGCTTAAAATTTCGTTGATAAACCTTTGTATCGTTGCTTATTTAGGCGTTTTGATGCGTTACAAAATTGGATTTGAATTTCCGTATTTAGACCAAAAACATTTGCAACATTCTCACTCTCATTTTGCTTTTGCAGGTTGGCTAACACATACTTTGATGGTATTGATGGTGTATTTCATTCAAACAAAAATCGCTGATTTCAACGGAAATAAATACAAAAACATCATTATTGCCAACTTGATTTGCTCTTACGGAATGCTTATCTCCTTTATTATCGAAGGTTATGGAGCGGTTTCTATAGTATTATCGACGTCTTCGATATTCATTTCTTACATATTTGCCTATCGATTTATCAAGGATTTAAAATTATTGGATGATGATTTTTTAGCAAAAAGTTGGTTTAAAGCAGCATTGTTTTTCAATGTAATCTCCTCTTTTGGTACGTTTTATTTAGCCTATATGATGGCGAGTAAAAATGTGGTTCAGGATTGGTATCTTTCTTCGATTTATTATTATTTACATTTTCAGTACAACGGCTGGTTTTTCTTTGCGTGTATGGGATTGTTATTTGGATTTTTAAACCTACGAAAATCAGAACATTCCTTTTATGAAACTTCATTCAAATTGTTTGCAATTGCCTGTGTTCCCGCTTATTTTTTATCGACACTTTGGTTGGATTTACCACTTTGGATCTATATAATTGCAGTAATCTCAGCCGTTATTCAGGTTTTTGCTTGGTTTAAATTTATTGCCATCTTATTAAAAACACGAAAAAATATTTTAGAAAATTATGCTCCCTTTTTGCGCTATATTCTACTGTTTGTTGGTTTTGCTTTAAGTATAAAATTATTGCTTCAGTTGGGTTCAACAGTTCCCATAATCAGCAACTTGGCTTTTGAATTTAGACCTATTGTCATTGCTTATTTACACTTGGTTTTATTGGCCATAATTAGCTTGTTTCTACTGTTTTATATCTATTCGAATCATTTGATCGTTATCAACAAGAAAATAAAATATGGAATACTCCTCTTTTCGATTGGTGTTATATTAAATGAGATTGTTTTGGCTGTTCAAGGTCTTGCCGCATTTAGCTATACATTAATCCCTTATGTGAATGAAATCCTTTTTGGCGTAGCCATTCTTTTGCTTATAGGAATTGTAATCACTACTATTTATTCTATAAAAAAAGTAAAAAATAATCCTCCTTTATGATTACACTCATAAAATAAATGTTTGAAATTCAAGTGCTTTGTCCTATAAAACTAAAGAACAACCATTATGAAACAAACAATTCACATTTTATTAGTTGCTTTTCTATTTACTGCCTTTGGATGCAAGCAAAATAATGAAGCAACACCAGAATCAACAACCGAAAATACCGAAACTGTATCAACAGGACAAGAAGCAGTGGTAGATGAAAACTCTGCGCCAAACATTGTTCAAGTCGCCTCTGGAAGCAAAGATCACACTACACTTGTGGCTGCAGTTAAGGCCGCTGACCTCGTTAGATCATTAAGCAATGCAGGACCATTTACTGTTTTTGCTCCAACAAATGCAGCTTTCGATAAACTACCAGCCGGAACTGTTGAAGGTTTATTGAAACCTGAGAAAAAAGGAGATTTAGAAAATATTTTGGGTTACCATACTTACGTAGGAACTTTAAAAACAGAATATATGAATGACGGTCAAGAGTTTGATATGGTCTTTGGCGGAAAAATAAAAATCACTAAAAAAGGAGATAAAACGTATGTCAACGGTTCAGAAATTGTGGCTTCAATTCCAACATCAAACGGTATTATTCACGTGATTGGTGATGTTTTACTTCCAAAATAAATTATTAATTCGCTTCTATATAGGTTAAACCAAAAAGCGTGAGTTACTGCAACTCACGCTTTTTTTATTGAATTAATTAAACTGATTGTGCCTCGACTATTGTCTAACTGACGAAAATTATCTGTGCGCCTTATGAATCATTGCTGCCGCAATATTGGTGGCTCTTTCCTTGATTTCTTCTGCTTTCACCCCTTCAAACAATTCATCGACTGTAGCATCAAACAAGGCATTCCAATGTTGAAAATGTTCTCCTCTTACTTCACTCTTTTTATGCAATTCTTCGTGTGCTTGCATAGGGTTTCCGTTGTAATTTCCAGAAGAAAGCAAAATATTTTCAAAAAAATCACACATTTTAGGCAAATGATTATCCCAGTTCACATTGGCAACATCATTAAAAAAATAACTAATTGTGGGATCTTGCATCACTCTGCCATAGAAAATTGTTACTAACTTTTCTATATCTGACCTGTTTTTGATATCTGTTTTCATTTTTTAAATTATTTTAAACCTCAAAGATTTCCGAAGTCTTTGGGTTTGTTTGAATTACAAATCTTTGTTTTTGAATTTTCTAAGCGAAATAGAAAACGGAATAATTATCCACAAACACAACAGAGCAAACGAAACTATCAATCCCATTGCAGTTCCAAAAAAGTCTTTGAAAATTGCTCCTGTATACCCCATCATTGCCGAAACATCGAGCTGCAATAATATTTGGATTCGTGCCAAATCTATTGGACTCAAAGCCGTAACCGCCACCATAGCTTTTTCGATAGGATAATCCGATAATTGAAATAATAAGAATAAAACCATTCCATCAAAAAGTAATGCGAAGTATAACCAAGTCATAATTGCAATTCCAATTCCTTTGGCTTTGTCTCTGGTTAAAATCGAGCTCAAAAACGCCAAAGCCACAAAAATTATTGAAATTAAGCACCCCACAATCACCATCATTATCCCTACTCTGTCTGGAGCATTGATTAATAGCGGAATTCCTGCACCAATAAAAAAAGCCGCAACCATTGACAATGATAATCCCAGAAATAAACTCAACCAAATCTTTTTTCGTTTGACTGGTTGACTCAAAAGTAACTCAATAAACTCGGAAGAATTATACAAATAAATCGTTGCAAAAAGGATAGAAACTAATGGAACTGTAAATAAAATTACGTTTAAAATAGTGAGTAATCCTTTGGCAGAATTATCTTCTAACCCAAAGGAACTCCACGAAAGCAAACCTAAAATCAAGGTGTAAGCCAATACAATCTTGTTTTTTAGAATGTCGAGAAATATGATTTTAATGATTCTGTTCATAATGACGTTGCGAGTTTCGGGTTGCGAGTTTCAGTATTTTTTTTCTTTAGAATACTAGCAATTGCCTTTGATATTTTTTGTTCTCCTGTTGTTTCTAATAAATCGGGGATGGTTTTATGAAAATGAACTTTTCCATCTTGCATAAAAACGATTTGGCTAATCATATCATCTAGTTCGCTCAAAAGATGGGATGTTATCAAAATGAGTTTTCCTTTTTCTCGTTCCTTGATTATTTTTTCCTTCAATATTTCTGAAGCCAATGGATCTAAACCTGCTGTTGGTTCGTCTAAAATCAATACTTCGGGATTGAATAAAAAAGCTAAAATGGCACTTACTTTCTGGGTCGTTCCTCCTGATAATGTTCGCATTTGTTTGTCGAATATCTTTTCGAGTTCGAAAGCTTTTATTAAATCTTCGTCTAAATCTTCGTTTGAATTTCGGATTTTTTTGATCATTTCGATAATTTGTCCCACGGTCATATAATCTGGATAACGTCCTATTTGCGGCATGTATCCAATTTGATCTCGGTATTTATATTTATTAAGAATCGATTTTTGGTCAAACAAAATATCTCCTTTGGTAGGAATCACCATTCCCAAAACACTTTTTATTAAAGTGGTTTTTCCACAACCATTTGGACCAATTAGCGCGATACATTCTCCTTTATTGAAAGTAAGATTGACATCGTTTAAAACCTCTAATTTCCCAAATTTTTTATATATGTTTTTAATTGCTATCATAAAGGCAAAGAGTGCATTAATGGGGTTTTGTCAATAAAATTGTCGGGTGTGATACTAGGCAAAATTTTCTCGGATTTATCCAAAAGCGTAATCATAAAACTTCGGAACAGCAACATCGCCGAAGGATTATTTTCGGTAAGAACAGCAAACAAACTCAAGGGTCGAAAAGGCACGTCACCAATTCCGTTTTTATCTAAATCGTAGCCTTCGTATTTGTCCCAATAATTACTGTCAAAAGTATTTAAAACAAGACTTCCGTTAGTGCTTATATCAAAAGTATTCCCAACAAAATTGTTATTTTTGATGATATTATCCATACAACTAGCCTGAATTTTCATTCCCCAGCCATTGGCCTCAAAAGTATTTTTTTCTACAAGAATCCTACTCGTCCCTTCCATATGAATTCCCGAAGTGTTTTTATCAAATTTGTTGCCTATGATATAACTGTCCGAAATTTCTTTTAGGAACAAACCGTAAGCGGCATCACCCCAATTTTCTTCGAAATAATTATTGAACATTTTCACTCTTTGGGTAAACATTACCGCAACACCAGCTCCATTGTTTTTAAAAACATTCGAAATATAGGCATCATCATTCGAAAACATAAAATGCAAACCATAGCGAACATTATGAGTAGAAATATTTCTCCAGATAACTGAATTAGTAACAAATTCGAAATAAATCCCATCACGATGACCTGAGATAGTATTTGCACTCACTTGAAGACTATCACTTTTCCAGCAATGAATTCCATTACCAATAAGTTGTTCCTGCTTTCCGTAGGCAGTAATTTTATTGTTTTTAATTATGCAATTTAAACCGTTTTGGATATAAATTCCAAAGAAATTATTGTCGAGAATGTTGTTTTGAATCACAACATTTTTTCGGTTATACACTTTTATGCCACAAGGATCTACCAATGTTCCATATCCAGAATTTATCACTTTGATACCTTTAACTATTACGCCATCGGCTTTTACAGATACAACTTCATACTTTTTTTGACCATCCAAAGTTGGATAATCTTTGCCTATGAAAACAATTTTTTTATTAATAATAATGTTGCCTTCTCGATAAACCCCTTTGTAAACCAAAACGGTATCGTTCTCTTTTGCAAGTGCAATCGCTTTTTTGATTGATTTTATTGGTTTATTTACGCCTACTTCAATCACTTTAGCTTGAAGAAACAAAGAAAACAACAGGAATATATAGAAGAGTTTTTTCATTGTTTGCAAATATATCTTTGGCAAAGTTCAAAACTTTGCCAAAGATTATTTATTTAAAATCGCTTCCCACGTTATGGGTTTCGCATTGAGTTTTGTTCCAAATTCTTTCGCATCAACTTCATTAGAAACTGCTATAATTCCTCCGCGCATTGGGCTTTGAATAGTTCCTCCTGAAAGGAAAAAAGCGGTATTGGCTGGAATTAAGACATTGTCTTTAGCAAAATCATTTACATAATAAGCTCCAATTTTAGTGGCTGAGTTTTCTTTGGTGTAATGTATCATACACAAAATGTCGTCAAACTTGTAATCCCTACCTTTTTCCGTGATTACTTCGGCTGCAAATTTCCCGTCAGCAATGCTCATTCCACAAAAATCACAATTGTCAGCATTCATTTTTATTGGAACCGCTTTGTCATTGGCACAAGAAAAAAGGGTTAAGAATAAAAGTAAAAATAATGCGGGTTGAATGTTTTGTTTTTTGATTTTTTTTAAAAGATTGGTTTCTTTGATTACGATAATAAAAAGTAATAACCCCGCAGCGACTAACATCCATCCGCCAATATCAGGGATCGAATAAGCTCCAAAATTAAGCAGTTGTTTGTATCCAATTAATGGTGGTTGATACGCCATTCCGGGAACAACTATCGCGGCATTTGGGTTGAGATTATGTCCATATTCATAATTCCATCGGTAAAAATCTACGCCAGCTAAAACTCCGAAAAGTAAAAAAGACAGAAACAGTATAATTACCCCTTTTCGTTTGGCTATAAAAACCATTGCCAAGGCAAACAAGCCGAAAAAGCCAAAGATATAAGGTAAGATGGTAAACTCAGGAAAATCCTCAGTATGCAGGGTTTTCATTCCGATGTAATGATTCAATCCATTGATGATTGCCACATCGCCAGCAATTTTGTTGGCGTGTAATTGCAAGACCAATCCTTCGGGATATTGAGGCGCTTCGAGTTCTATTCTCCACATTGGAAAAGACAAAGAAGCAAAAAACAGGGCACTCACAACCAAAAGAAGTACTTTAGAAAACAATGAAATTTTTGAAGTATTCATAACTATTGGTATAAAAAAAGGGAACAAAGAGACTTTGTTCCCTTTACATTAAAGAAATTATTTATTTAGATGCTGGCACATTGGTACCCAAACTAAAAGTTAATGGAACGCTACTTCCAGCGGGTGAAACTCTAACATATCCTTGCATTTCTTGATGCAAAGCGCTACAGAAATCGGTACAATAAAAAGGTACTATTCCAACTTTTTTAGGAATCCATTTCAAGGTACAAGTCTCTCCTGGCATGATTAACAACTCCGCATTATCGGCTCCTTTTATAGCAAATCCGTGAGGAACATCCCAGTCTTGTTCTAAGTTAGTGACATGAAAATATACTTCATCTCCTACTTTTATTCCTTCGATATTATCTGGAGCAAAGTGTGAACGAATAGAAGTCATATACACATCGACTCTGTTTCCTTTTCGGATTACTTTGGATTCTTTCTCTCCTTTGGTAGCAAAAGGATTATTATTATCCTCAATTTTATAGAATTTCAACTGACCATTATTTCGAATCAAATCGGCTGGAGCTGCTTGTGCATAATGCGGTTCTCCAATGGTTGGAAAGTCCAAAATTAATTGCATTTTATCGCCACTAATGTCAAATATCTGAGCACTTTGGGCCAATTCTGGACCTGTTGGTAAGTATCTGTCTTTGGTAATTTTGTTATAAGCAATCAAGTATTTTCCAAAAGGTTTTCTACTATCTCCACCAGGAATACACAAGTGACCCACAGAATAGTAAGTAGGAACTCTATCTAAAACTTTCAAAGATTTGATATCCCATTTTACCACTTCAGAAGAAACGAAAAAAGTAGTATAAGCATTTCCTTTTCCATCAAATTCAGTGTGCAATGGTCCAAGACCTGGTTTTTGAACTTCACCGTGTAAGGCTGCTTCGTATTTAATAACTGGAATACCATCATAATTTCCGTCAAATTGTTTGTTTTTGATGGCATTTTGCAATTTATCAAAACTAAATACTGGAATCAAAGCCGCCAATTTTCCTGAGCCTACAATGTATTCTCCTGTTGGATCTACATCACAACCGTGAGGCGATTTTGGACAAGGAATCATATAACAAATGTCTTTTAACTCTTTGGCACTTAAAACTAAAACTTCGGTTCTGATTTCAGATTTTGCAGAATGTGTTTTCTCATCATAGACATTGTGAGCATATTTTGTAGTCACTTTTTTGCCCTTACCTGCTTTGACGTATTCTTCTGCTTTTTTCCAGTTTACTGCCATGATAAAATCTTTATCTTTTTGAGAAGCATTCACTTCAAGCAAAGTATTGGCTTGTTCCGTATTGTAACAAGAGAAGAAAAACCATCCATGAGATTTTCCTTTACCAGCGTGACTTAAATCGAAATTTACGCCTGGCGCTTCGATTTGGAAAGCAATATCCATTTCACCCGCTTTACCCACTTTTACAAAACTCAAATATCCTTTGAAGTTTTCTTTGTAAGTATTAATTGGAACATCACCTTTTGCATTATCTGGCGGAACACTAAAACGAGTTCCGGCTACCACGTATTCTGTATTTTCAGTAATAAATGGTGACGAGTGATTTCCTGCACTATTTGGCAATTCGATAATTTCAGTTGTTCTAAAAGTTTTCAAATCAAGGCGTGCAATTCTAGGTGTGTTATTGGCATTTGCAAAAAGCCAACGACCATCCACTTCACCATTAGTTTGCGACATTTCAACGTGATGTTGATCGTCCCAAGGAACAAAACCGTGAGAAGTATTCAACATGGGTTTCGTTTCTTCGCTATAACCATAACCACTTTGCGGATCTACTGAGAAAACAGGCACTACTCTTAATAGTCTTCCGCTTGGCAAACCATAAACACTTACTTGCCCACTAAATCCTCCTGAAACAAAATTATAGAATTCATCATATTTCCCAGGAGCTACATAGGCTTTCTGCGCTGCATCACCACTTACAACATCCCCAGAATTTTTGGGTTTGCAGGAACTAAAAAATGCGGCTACCAATACAATGGCGAAACCCGCTTTTAAAAATTTATTGTTCATATTATTGGTTTTTTAAATTGGTTTTTGGGTTGCTTATTTTACTCCGTCATTTTTACGCATAAACTCCAATAAATTTCTAGCATCGGTATCAGAAAGAGATTGATTTGGCATTCGCACCAAACAAATCTCCAATTGAGCTTGAAGTTCTGGATCTTTATCAATCATAGGATCTGGATTGGTAATGAAATTCATTATCCATTCTGGTTTTTTACGTTCAGTAACCCCTTTCCAACCTGGGCCTACTAGTTTTTCGTCAGTCAATTTGTGACAAGCTGAACATTTAACACTTTGAATTTTTTCTCCTTCAGAGGCCATTGCTGCGTCTAAAGTAGCTCCTAACTCGACGGTTGTATATTTTCCAAGACCTCTATTCGGATCATAAGAAGATGCATCGGGAGCGGTTTCGGTAGCTGCTGCTCCAGTAGAAAAATCTTCGGTGTTATTTTCTTTCTTTCCACAAGAAGTAAATAAAGCTAAGGCTACAATAAATAATGATAATTTGTACATAAAAGTTTGTTTTTAAATTTCTTGTACAAATTTCCGAATCCGTTTACCAACTAGTTATGATTGTAATCATACTTAAAAAAGTTTTATTTCAATAATTAATTAATCCTTTTAAGAGTGAAACTATAAACTTTTGTTAATGATTAAACCTTTGTTATTCAATTACGTCTTATCACTATAACTTAAAAAATATAATACAAATGAAAAAATTATTTGTTTTGGCATTATTAATAGTTGGGACAACTATAATAGCACAAGAGAGAAATAGAAAACAAACTAGAAATCAAATGGAGCAATTTACTCCAGAGCAGCAAAGTCAATTAATGCTTAAAAAAATGACTTTAGAATTGGATTTGAATGATTCGCAACAAAGAGAAATGAGCGCCATTATTTCAGATAAAATTGCAAAAAAGGAAGCTCATAGAGCTGAGATGAAAGCTATGAAAGAAAAAGGGGTACGACCTACAAATGACGAGAGATTTGCAAAACAAATGCAAATGCTTGACGAGCAAATTGCTACTAAAAAAAGAATGGAAAAAATTCTGAATGCCAAACAATTCGAAAAATGGGTTTCCCTAAAAGAAGAACATAATGACAATCGTGGTGAAATGTTAAAAGGAAATCAACAAAGTAGAAATCCAGGCAAACATCAAGAAAAAAGACAAGGTTAATATTTGGTTTAAATTAGTTTTTGTTGCTAAACTTCCGGCTGGTTACCGGAAGTTTTTTTATGTCCAATAAATATTAGAAAGTCTTCGAAACTTTATCGATGGCTCGAATGGTAAAATCTAGATCCTCGTAAGTCAGTGCATCGGTGATAAACCAAGTTTCATAAGCTGATGGTGCAATATAAATTCCTTCTTTCAACAAGCCATGGAAGAATTTTTTGAAGGTTTCATTATCTCCTTTTGCAGCAGTTTGAAAATCGAAAACTGGAGCAGCATCAAAATGAACCGAAATCATAGAACCAATTTGGTTGATAGTAAAATCTACTTTATTTGCTTTAAGAACCTTATCGATTCCTGCAGCTAAATATGCTGTTTTTTCTTCCAATCTTTTGTAAATTTCTCGATCAGAATCCAATGCTTGAAGCATTGCCAATCCAGCAGCCATTGCCAATGGATTTCCTGACAAGGTTCCCGCTTGATATACTGGACCAAGTGGTGCCAAATAATTCATTATTTCGTTTCTGGCTGCAAATGCACCTACTGGCAAACCACCACCAATTACTTTTCCGAAGCAAACAATATCAGCATTGATGTTGGATAATTCTTGTACACCTCCTCTAGCGAGACGAAAACCAGTCATTACCTCATCAAAAATCAGGAGAATTCCATTGTCTGTACACAATTGGCGTAAGCCTTCCAGAAAACCTTCTTTGGGCGGAATGCAACCCATATTTCCAGCAACTGGTTCTACAATAATAGCGGCAATTTCATCCTTATTGGCTTCGATTAAAGCAGTAACATTATCTAAATCATTGTAGTTGGAGAGCAAAGTATCTTTGGCAGTTCCTACGGTAACTCCAGGACTGTTGGGCGAACCAAAAGTAATGGCTCCACTCCCTGCCTGTATCAAAAACGAATCGGAATGTCCGTGATAACAACCTGCAAATTTGATAATTTTATCTCTTTTGGTAAATCCACGAGCCAATCGGATGGCGCTCATACAAGCTTCGGTTCCTGAATTTACAAATCGAATTTTATCAATATTTGGAACCATCGAAACTGCCAATGCAGCGATTTGAGTTTCCAATTCGGTGGGCATTCCAAATGAAGTTCCCGATTTGGCTTTTTCAGTTACCGCATCTACAACGGGTTGAAAAGCGTGACCCAAAATCATTGGTCCCCAAGAATTGATGTAATCTATTAATTTGTTTCCATCTTCGTCGAAAAGATATGCTCCTTTGGCACTTTTGACGAAAATGGGTGTTCCCCCAACTGCTTTGAAGGCACGAACAGGTGAATTGACACCTCCTGGAATTACTTTTTCTGCTTCAGCAAAAAGCTGACTGCTTCTTTGATATAACATTTAGATTTTAGATTTTAGATTAGCGATTTTAGATTTCAGAATTGAAATTGACATTTTTATTGCGATTGAAATTGTTATTGAATTTTTAGGTTCTGACCTATCGTAATGGCACTGTCAGAAATATTATTTTGCTTTTTTAACTCTTCTATAGGAATATTAAATTTTTTAGAAATTGAATATAAAGTATCTCCTTGTTGCACTTCATATTGACCATCTTGTGGGCTGTTTTTAATGGATTTAGTTTTTGTTACTGCGTTTTGACTTGAATCCAAAACATAATTTTTACCTAAAACCATATTATCGTATTGATTCAAATTATACCGTTCGATATAGTTAATTAATTTTTCGGGATAATTGGGATCGGTGGCGTAACCGGCGGCTTTCAACCCTTTGGCCCAAGCTTTATAATCGCCTTTATCTAAGTTAAACAATGAGGCATATCGCTTTCGTTTAGACAGAATATCGGCGTGATCTTGATAGGATTCTTCTGGATTTTTATATTTTCTAAAACATTCTTGTGCTGCATCGTCATCCTGATAAGCGGTTTCACCTTTCCAATCGGTGTAACATTTTATTCCAAAATGATTGTTTGCATTCATTGCCAAATTGCTTTGACCTGAACCCGATTCTAAAATTCCTTGAGCTAAAATAATACTAGCCGGAATTCCAAAATTTCTCATATTGCTCATCGCAATGTCTTTATAATGGAAAACGTACCCGTTTATCAAATCTGAAGTGACGACTGTTTTTGAATTCGATTGTGATTTTTGGTTTGCTGTGGATGTTGTTTTAGTGTTCTTCGAACTTCCTGATTTTGTTGTTACAATCCTAGATTTCGAAGAAGAACAACCCACTAAGATCAGAATGAAAGCTATGAGTACTATTTTTTTACACATCTATGTCTATTATTGGTAAATGTTTGTTTTTTAATTTGATGTTCATCCCACTAATTCCCTGCAATCCGCCAGTGTGAATGAGTAAAATTTTAGAATTTTCGGGAAAATAATTTTTACTAATTAAATCCATAACGCCAAAAACCATCTTTCCGGTATAAATAGGATCCAAAGGGACTTTGTTTTCCGCATAAAACCGATTGACAAAAGCAATTAGTTCCGAATTGACTTTTCCATAACCGCCAAAATGATAATCGGTTATTAATTCCCAATTTTCTTTGTGTACAAATTTACGAATTTCCTCTTTTAAAAAATCACCTTTTAAAGCGGGAAAACCCAAAACTTTTTGGTGAGGAAAACTGCTGTTGATGAGTCCGCTAATAGTTCCTCCTGTTCCAACTGCTGTGCACACAAAGTCATATTGCGAATCTTCTTTTAATAAAATTTCTTCGCAACCTTTGACTGCAAATTCGTTAGTTCCTCCTTCGGGAGCATAGTAGAAAATGCCAAATTCGTGCGTCAAATTTTCTATAAAGTCTGCTTCGGTTTTGTGGCGATACTTTTCTCGGGTGATGAATTTGAATTGCATTCCGCATTCCTGAGCGAATTTTAAAGTTGGATTAATCAAAATTTTACTTTCTAATTCGTCACCTCTAATAATTCCGATGGTTTTGAATCCGTATTCTTTTCCTGCGAATGCCGTTGCCGCAATATGATTGGAGAATGCGCCACCAAAAGTGAGCAATGTATCTTGATTCTCTGCTTTTGCCTGAATCAAATTGTATTTGAGTTTTCGGAATTTATTGCCTGAAATAAAGGGATGAATGAGATCTTCCCTTCGAATCGACAGCGATACAGATTTGCTATTTAATTGTATTTCTTGAGTTAAAATGTCTTGCAAAACAATTTGGATTTGGTACAAATATACAACAGAATAGCATTAAATTTTTATTGATACTTTACGAGACAAGCTGGTAACTTTCGATTAAATATATTTCAAAAACGCCCAAAAAGTTCTGCTTTTCAAATAATATTGGTCTTTTTCATTGGCGTAAGCCTCACGTTCGAAACTTATATTTCTATAAGCAATATCAAAGTTTCTATATTGAATCCACCGCAAACAAAACTCAAGAAAATACCAAACAAAAAAAGGAATAATCAGCAGCTCTAATTGTTGACGCAAGTGTATCCTTTCGTGATTTACAAAAGTTAGATTTTGTTTATCAAATTTATATTTCACAAACACAAACGGAAAAAAAGCCAATCCGCGATAGCCTTTGGGAATTAAATATTTGGTAACAATTAGAAACATTCGTTTTAAAGTGTATAAATTTGTAGTATGAACGAACAAAGTAATGAAAATAAATTAATAGAAGGCGAAGATTTTTATTATACGCCCGAAGGCTATAAATGTTTTACCGAAAAGTACCACCTAAAAAAAGGCTATTGCTGCAAAAGTGGTTGCCGACATTGCCCTTATGGATTTAATAAAAAAACGGGAACTATTAAAAAGTAGACAGTAATCAGTAGGCAGATAAAAAATTACACCGTATAAAATGACTTTCAAAGAACAAATTCAACAGGGAATTCCAACTATATTACCGCTGCCAAAACCGTTTGAAGGCAACCTTAATCACGCTCCAAAACGAAAAGAAATTCTTTCTACAGAAGAAAAAAAATTGGCATTGCGCAATGCCCTTCGCTATTTTGAACCACAGCATCATGCCGAATTAATTCAGGAATTTACCGAAGAATTAAAAACCTACGGTCGAATTTATATGTACCGTTTTCGTCCCGATTATAAAATGTATGCTCGTCCCATATCGGAATACCCTGGAAAATGCGAGCAAGCCAAAGCCATAATGCTGATGATTCAGAACAATCTGGATTATGCTGTGGCACAACATCCTCACGAATTGATTACTTATGGCGGAAATGGTGCCGTTTTTCAAAACTGGGCTCAATATTTATTGGCGATGCAGTATCTATCCCAAATGACCGAGAAGCAAACACTTGTCATTTATTCTGGGCATCCAATGGGATTATTTCCTTCTCACAAAGAAGCACCACGAGTTGTAGTAACAAACGGAATGGTTATTCCAAATTATTCCAAACTAGACGATTGGGAGAAAATGAATGCGCTTGGCGTTTCGCAATACGGGCAAATGACCGCCGGAAGTTATATGTATATTGGCCCGC
>ENA-UOWO01000580-UOWO01000580.1-activated-sludge-metagenome-genome-assembly--contig:-NODE-580-length-52176-cov-8.991501_pt1 | contig 52176 bp, 42 predicted proteins | sample MGYA00238148_ERZ761564 | MGnify/ENA primary metagenome ERZ761564 (study PRJEB28885, sample SAMN05720194) | activated sludge metagenome | isolation source: Anaerobic digester | place: USA...
TTCACTTGGTTAGAATGCCTGTCCCGAGTCCTCGGGAAGGTCGCGGGTTCGAGTCCTCCCGAGCACTCGGGACAAGCTGTCCGGACCGCATAGCCCAACCTTTGGAGATTTCTCTCCAGAGGTTTTTTTTGTCTTCTCATTTTTAGTAATTTAGTCATCTCATCAAAAGCCAGACTAAAAATGAAAACAGTTCTCTTATGCCTTGCACTGTCGGTTTCGTCTTTCTGGGCTTTCAGCCAGGCCCAGAATACGGAAGAACTTATCCGGAAATTCGGGAAGAATTCACTGGAAAATGGCGCTACGCCTTATTCCTATTGTTTCGGCGTTAATCCGAAATGCCACGCATCGGGCTGCTCCGAGGTTACCGTTAAAACCCCGAAAGACAGCGATGTGATGGTTACGATAAAAACCGGCGATACGGTGGTCAGGCACGCCTATATCCGTTCGGGCAACTCTTACACTTTCGAGATGCCGAATGGCACTTACCAGGTTTTCTTTTATTACGGTACAGGATGGAATCCCGGCAAGGTGATGAAAAGCACCGGGGAATGTGAAGTGAAAGGAGGATTTGTAACCGATGAATATTTCGGTAAAGATGATCCTCAGGTTCTTGACAATACCATTCTGGAATACGAACTCATTCTTCAGAAGAATGGAAATTTTTCGACACGGCCCAGCGATGCCGGTGAAGCGTTTTGATCATTTGCTTATTTTTATTGAAAATTAAAATTGGTCATGTCACTCAGAAGGGTCGTCCTTTCATTCTTAGCTTTATTGGCTTCTCTTTCAGCTATTTCACAGGGCCTGAGCTGTGCTGACTCAGATCCTTTCTGCACAGGAACGATCTATGAATTTCCCGCCGGCACCACCGGCGCTGCTGAAGCCGGTCCCTATTACGGATGCCTTTCCACACAACCTGCCCCGGCATGGTATCATATGAAAATAGGCAATCCCGGGCCGATTACGATATACATGCACAGTGAGCCTCAGGAAGATATAGACTTTGCATGCTGGGGACCCTATACCGATCCGACCTCGGCCTGCCCATATGGACTGACGCAGAGTAAAATGGTCGATTGTTCCTATTCCACGAGCTGGCAGGAATACTGCGATATCCCAAATGGCCAGACAGGACAGTATTATATTCTCCTGATCACGAATTATTCACAAGATCCATGCAATATCATCTTCTCACAGACTGCAGGATCCGGCACCACCGATTGTTCCATCTTGCCACCACTGGTGTGGAGCGACAGCCCTTTGTGCGTTGGAGAAACACTACACCTCATGGCAGAGACCATTTCCAATGCCACCTATTCATGGACCGGGCCGGCTGGATTCAGCTCGACACAACAAAATCCGGAGATCCCCAATGTAACATTAGCCATGGCAGGAGATTATTCCTGCATTATCACTGTGTTCAGCCAGTCTAGCCCGCCGGCCGTAACAACTGTCGTGATCAACGATCTGCCGGATGCATCCCTGCTAAATAGCAGCCAGACTACCTGTCCCGGCGATACTGTCATGATAGCTCTGCAGCTTACCGGCGCCGCTCCTTTTACTCTTACATGTTTTAACGGGACCATATATACAACCTACGAGGACCTTTACGGTCCGGTAGACACCATTTATCTGGCGCCACCCGGCCCTGTCACTTATACGTTCACACAAGTGGACGATACTAATTGCACGAAGTACCTGTCGGGAACGGTCTTCACCGTATATAATTTTCCTCCGGCAACAGGAATAATGTCGGGAGGCGAAACGATTTGTAGCGGCGATACTTCCGAGCTGGTATTTAATCTTACAGGAACGCCTCCCTGGGAAATTACTTACCTTACCAATGGGATGAACCCGGTTACGGTTGTGGCGGAATATACTCCTTTCTCAGTTTTTGTAGCGCCCCAGGTTACAACCGTTTACCAGTTCACACAGTTGTCAGATCTGCATTGTGAGGGCTCCGCATCCGGGCAGGTGCAGGTTTCGGTGGATTATCCAACAGGAACCCTGAGTGGCGATAATACTATATGCGCCGGATCGGGAGCCATTTTACTGTTCATCCTTTCAGGATATCCACCCTGGACTATTACTTATACGGAAAATGGAGGAAACGGACAGGAGGTAACGACTTACTCATCTCCTTATGCTCTTACGGTTTACCCGGTAGAAAATACCTTATATGAATTTACTTTGCTGTCAGATAACTATTGTACCGGCTCGGCCAGCGGCCAGGCCATGATCACGATTAACCAGCCTACAGGTGTATTGAGCGGTGAATCTACGATCTGTGCCGGGGAGTCCTCTGAAATAACCTTTGACCTGGGAGGAGTCGCCCCGTGGCACATTATTTTCGAACAGAACGGAAGTAATCCGCAGGAACTCAATGCCAATACCACTCCCTTCCCTGTATCGGTCACTCCTTTATTAACCTCCATTTATACATTTACCTATTTTGAAGATGGGGCTTGTGAGGGGATTCCTTCAGGCTCTGCACAGGTTATTGTCAATCCGTTGCCGTTAGCGCAGGCAGGCAATGATAAGACTATTCCCAATGGCACATCCACAACTTTAAATGGATCCGTATCGGGAGGTTCCGGTAGTTATGCCGTTCAATGGGAACCGGCTTCTAAGCTGGTTAATCCTGATATTCTTCAGCCTCAGACCGTTAATCTTTTCGAATCCACCCTTTTTACTCTAACCATTACCGATGATGAAGGAGGTTGCATGGGACAGGATGAGGCTCTGGTGACTATCACCGGAGGTACGCTGAGTTGTTTCTCTTTATCAGCGCCCAGCGTGATTTGCCGCGGCGAAACAAGCCAGTTGCAGGTTATTGCTTCCGGCGGCTCGGGTACTTACACTTACCTGTGGCAATCCGATCCTCCCGGTTTTTCTTCAGATCTGGCCGTTTTGCAGGTTAATCCGGAGGTGACAACCACTTATACCGTGACTGTAAACGATGGGTTTAATGTCTCACAATCCCAGGCTACCGTGCAGGTTGATCCTTTACCCGTTCCTTTTGCCGGTGATAACCAGGTCATCGTATACGGAACGCCCACACAGTTGCACGGTACGGCCAGCCAGGGCTCAGGAAATTATTCATTTCACTGGGAACCGGCTTACAAACTGATTGATCCCGACTCAGAGAACCCGCATACGGTCAATTTGTATGAGACCACTGTATTTACCCTGTCGGTGACCGACCTGGAGACCGGATGCCCGTGTGAGGCTGTGGATGCGGTTTCCGTGATGATCAACGGTTCTGCTCTAAGTGTAAACCCGACAGCACTCCCGAATGAAATCTGCCTGGGTGACACCGTTCAGCTTTTCTCTTCCTCAGGAGGTGGAACAGGCATTTATAGCCATACCTGGACATCGCTACCCGAAGGGTTTAACTCGTCGGAAGCCGACCCGCTAGTCGTACCTGGAAACAGTATGACCTATTTAGTAGACGTATGGGATGGCTATAACTGGGCATCAGGATCGGTGGAAGTGAAGGTTAATCCGAACCCGGTTGTGCATATGGGTAATGACACTACGGTGTGCGTTTTTGATACCATAACGCTTGATGCCGGTCCCGACGGGGCTTCCTATTTGTGGTTTAACGGGGCGACCGGACGCTATATCAGCATCAGCTCCACCGGTATCGGGTATGAAGCACGCCAGGTTTCCGTTGAAGTAGCCTCCGATAAAGGATGTATGACCAGGTCGTCTAAAACAATAAATTTTGATTTTACCGCCTGTTCGGGAGTTGAAGATCCGGAGGGGCATCCATCGTTCCGGATATTTCCTAATCCCGGAAATGGTGTGATCACTTTCGAATTTTCCAAATTGTCGGGACCGGCCAGCTTAATCATTTTTGATTCCTTCGGCAGAAAGATTTTGTATGATGAGTTTAGGTGCACAAGTCAGGAAAATTATAAGAAGGTATTTGACATTTCATTCAACTCCAGGGGACTGTATCTGATCAGGCTAATGATCAGCGACAACGTTTATTTATTCAAATATGTTCTTAACCGACCAGGATGACCATTATTACCTTGAATTTCTGCAACAATCTTTCACCAGAATAATTTCCCTTCTATCTTTGCCTGCTCAATCAGATACGTATGGTATTAGCGAATATAGTTACTAAGGCGGCTGAAAGCGCTGCCGGGGTTCCATCTCTCGGCCCGATCCGGGTTGAATTCATCTTATTTGGCCTGACTCTGATCGGGGTAGCCATCTTTCACAGAAAAACCATGTACGTAGCGTTAACCGGACTTGTGGCTGTTTTGATATTTAAATTCATATTCGATCCGGCTTTCCATTTTGGAGGTCATATCTTTGGATCGGCCGGGCATGAAGGAGAATGGAGGATATTGCTGAATCTGACCGGCCTTTTATTTGGATTTGCGATCCTTGCCAAGATTTTTGAAGATTCACGCGTGCCGGATGTTTTGCCGGGATTGCTTCCCGACGATTGGAAAGGAGGATTATTGCTTTTGTTCATCGTATTCATCCTATCGGCATTTCTGGATAATATTGCCGCAGCTATCATCGGAGGTACCATTGCAATGGTTGTATTTAAAGGGAAGGTGCATATAGGGTACCTGGCTGCCATCATAGCCTCAAGCAATGCCGGTGGCGCTGGCAGCGTAGTGGGCGATACAACAACTACACTGATGTGGATCGACGGCGTAAGCTTTAATTGGGTTTTACCGGCTTATGTGGCTTCATTTTCAGGTTTCTTGATATACGGTATTGTCGGCTCAATGCAACAAAACCGGTTTCAGATGATTATTAAGGACATCCAACCCGGAACCACGATCGACTGGTGGCGGATTTTTATCGTAGCGCTTATTCTGGTTGGAACGATATTGACGAATGTATTTTTCGATTTTCCGGCATTGGGGGTTTGGATTGCCATTCTCATCGGAAGCCTGGTGAGACGCCCGCCATGGAAAGAGCTAAAACATGCGTGGCAAGGAACAGTGTTTCTGGTAGCTCTGGTAACGATAGCCTCTTTGATGCCTGTTGAAGAACTTCCGCCGGCATCCTGGCAGTCGGCTTTCATTCTTGGATTTGTATCTGCTGTTTTTGATAACATACCCCTTACTAAACTCTGCCTTGACCAGGGGGGGTATGACTGGGCTATTCTTGCCTATGCTGTAGGTTTCGGGGGGTCGATGATATGGTTCGGCTCATCTGCAGGCGTGGCTTTGTCAAATATTTATCCAAAAATCAGAAATTCAGGTAAATATGTGATGAACGGGTGGCATGTGATCGTAGCCTATGTGATCAGTTTCTTTGTGATGTTGGCTATACTGGGTTGGAACCCCCATGAGCCGCATAAGAAGGAACACGAACCCGGAACGTCCTCCTCCATTAATATGACGCTGAATGATAATCCGGATGTCAGCCATTGAATTCTGTTACAGGTAAGTTAATATACTGTTATAGAAGTCATTACGAATTTTATTTGCTGAAAAATATTTTTTACCTGTTTTGTAAAAGAGATTAATATTCCACTCTATTTTTGCATCCGATTTCTCCTGTCAAAAACATCAGAAAGCATTTATCCAATTACTTTATTGAAATTTTGACTTATGCTGCTGAGCAATCTTGCCTTAACCGCAGTTGTTGGTCCATCTGTGGTACCTTCAATCGGAATTATTCGTGTTGAATTCATCCTGTTTGGCCTGACCCTGATCGGCGTGGCCCTCTTTCATAAAAAGACGATGTATGTGGCCTTGACGGGGCTGGTGGTCGTTTTGTTATTTAAACTCATTTTTGATCCTGCGTTTGACTTTGGGCACTATATCCTGGGCGGACACGGTGAAGAAGGCGAGTGGAGGGTACTACTGAACCTGATGGGATTGCTGTTCGGTTTCGCCATCCTGGCAAAGCATTTCGAGGAATCAAGAGTCCCCGAGATTCTGCCCAAATTCCTTCCTGATGACTGGAAAGGCGGGTTAGTCCTGCTGGTAATGGTTTTCATCCTTTCTGCCTTTCTGGATAACATTGCAGCCGCCATGATTGGCGGAACCATAGCGATGGTTGTTTTTAAAGGAAAGGTACATATTGGATACCTGGCTGCCATTGTGGCTGCCAGTAATGCCGGTGGAGCAGGAAGTGTTGTCGGCGACACGACGACGACCTTGATGTGGATCGACGGTGTGGAACCAGTATGGGTATTACATGCATATGTGGCATCGTTTGCAGCACTTATAATATTTGGCATTTTTGGCTCAATAAAACAGCACAAATTTCAACCTATTGTAAAAGATAATAATCCCGGAATCAAGATCGACTGGACGAAAATTTTTATTGTTGCACTTATTCTGGTCGGAGCCATTGCTACGAACGTGTTATTTGATTTTCCTGCCCTGGGCGTCTGGATTGCTATTCTGTTAGGGGCATTGATTAGCAAAACACCCTGGTTTGAGCTTAAACATGCCTGGCAGGGCACCATCTTTCTGATGTCGCTGGTAATGATCGCTTCCATGATGCCTGTCGAGGAACTGCCTCCCGCTTCCTGGCAAACCGCCTTCATCCTGGGCTTTGTCTCCGCCGTGTTTGATAACATCCCGCTGACAAAACTCTGCCTGGAGCAAGGCGGGTACGACTGGGGTGTTCTGGCTTATACCGTTGGATTCGGCGGTTCGATGATCTGGTTTGGTTCTTCCGCCGGCGTTGCCCTGTCGAATATGTACCCTCAAGCCAAGAATACAGTAAATTATATCAAACATAGCTGGTTTGTGATCGTTGCCTATGTCGTTGGATTCTTTGTCTTACTATGGGTCATCGGTTGGGAACCCCATGCTCCGCATAAAAAAGGCGCAGACTCGGGAAATCCGGATCTTAAGCCTGTTCCGGAACAAAGCATTCATGATCACTAAAAAGAACGTTGTTTTTATAAAAGCTTTTTAACGCCTATTCTCAGAATAACGGGTCGTCTGACCGATGAAAAGGCTGAATTTCCGGTTGCTGGTCTATTTGGCCGGCCTGATCCTGCTGATTGAAAGCGGCTTTATGATGGCTTGCATTCCGGTTTCCCTGATTTTTTCCGGTGGGGACTTCAGAGCACTGGCTTTATCGGCCGGGATTACAGGATTATTTGGTGCGATTTTATTCTTTTATTACCGGAAGAGGGTAAGAAAGACTCCCGGGATCAGGGAAGGATTCCTTGCTGTCACCATGACCTGGCTTCTGATCTCCGTATTCGGTGCACTTCCTTATATGATTCATGGTTCGATTCCAAATCCGGTGGATGCCTGGTTTGAGACTGTTTCCGGTTTTACCACTACCGGCGCCTCTATTCTCACCGATATCGAGGCGGTGCCCAAAGGTTTGCTTCTCTGGAGAAGCCTGACCCACTGGATGGGAGGGATGGGGATCATCCTGATGGTTATCGTGGTACTGCCTTCCCTGAAAGTCGGGGGAGTTTATCTTTTCAGCGCCGAAGCTTCCAAGATCAGCCTGGACGATATCAAACCCAGGGTAGTAGATACTGCCAAAAGATTCGGTATTATTTATATTGCTCTTACATTAATCGAAATTGTTTTGCTGACCTTGGGAGGTATGCCGGTTTTCGACAGTGTCTGCCATTCATTTGCGACGATCGCCACGGGAGGATTCGGGACAAAGAACACCAGTATTACAAACTATTCTGTTTATATTCAATATGTTATTATCGCTTTCATGTTCCTTTCGGGAATTAATTTCACTCTACACTTTTTAGTGTCGAAAGGGGAGATAAAGAAAGCATTGAGAAATGAAGAATTGAGGTTTTATACTCAGGTCACTCTGGCCATCACACTGATAATTTTTTTGATTCTTTATTTCAATGGAACCTCTCTTCATAAAGCCTTCCGGGATTCCTTGTTCCAGGTGGTGTCGATCATCACCTGTACAGGATTTGCTACGGCCGACTATCTGCTCTGGCCGGCAGCCGGCTGGTTTATGATCTTCCTGACCATGTTTGTCGGGGCCTCTGCCGGATCTACAGGGGGAGGGATCAAGGTCATCCGGCACCTTCTGATGGTTAGGAATCTGAGAATGGGTCTTAAGACATTTCTGCACCCAAGGGTTATTTATGGCGTAAAATACCAGGGGAATCTTGTATCAGAGGAGCTGTTGAGATCGGTCATCGCTTTTTACATTTGGTACCTGATCATTTTCTTTTTCAGTTCATTACTGATGATGATCATCGGGGTTGATTTTCTTACATCGATCGGTGGAGTGGCAACCAGCATGGGCGGCATAGGCCCGGGTTTGGGTACTGTGGGCCCGGCGAGTAATTTTCACCACCTTCCTTCTTTAGCTAAGATTTTACTTACATTTGACATGATTATTGGCCGGTTGGAGATATATGCTTTTCTTGTTCTATTTTCACCGGCCTTCTGGAAACGGTGATATTTATTTAAAGAAAACCCTCAAAGAAACTAAAAACCAAGAATATGAGTATCAATACATTTTTTCAGAAACTGGTACCAAAGGATAAGAAGTTCTTTCCCATGTTTGAATCCCAGGCCGATTTAATTGTTGTGGCTGCAGGAAAACTCAACGAAATATTTATCACAAATGATCCTGAAAGACATGCTGTATTGATCCGTGAAATAAAAGATCTGGAAAATCAGGGGGATGAAGTGGCTCACCAGATCTTTGATGAGCTTGATAAAACTTTTATCACGCCTTTCGACAGGGAAGACATACACCAGCTTACCTCGACCCTCGATGATGTCCTCGACTTTATCAATGGCTCCAGCCAGAGAATCAGGTTATACCGGTTAAAATCATTTCCCGCCGAATTTGTGCGGTTTTCTTCGGTTTTATTAAGTGGAGCCAACGAGATCCGAAGCGCGGTCCGTGAATTGTATAATCTTAAACGGCCCGAGATGATCAGGCAGGCCTGTATCCGGGTAAATGAAGTGGAAAACCAGGCGGATGACCTTTATCACTTTGTGATTTCAGATCTTTTTGAGAATGAGAAGGATGCTATCGAACTGATCAAGAAGAAGGAGGTTCTGCAAACGATGGAGCGGGCCAGCGACCGGATGGAAGACGTTGCGGACGTTTTAAAAACCATCATAATTAAACTGGCTTAAACCGGATCACATGCTTTCAGTTGTCATTATTGCCATTGTCATCGCCCTGCTCTTCGATTTCCTAAACGGGATGAATGATGCAGCCAATTCTATTGCGACAGTTGTTTCGACAAAAGTGCTACCCCCGCTGGTGGCAGTTGTATGGGCGGCTTTTTTCAACTTTGCCGCAGTGTTTTTCTTTGGTGTGCATGTGGCCACCACGATTGGCAAAGGAATCGTCGAACCGGCCATCATCAATGAGTTTGTTATCCTTGCCGCACTGGTCGGATCCGTTGTCTGGGTGTATGTATGCACTAACCTGGGCCTGCCGATCAGTGTATCTCATGCCCTGATCGGCGGATTAATAGGCCCGGCTCTTGTCATCGGCGGGAAATCTGTCCTGGTCTCTTCCGGTATCATTAAAGTTGCCTTGTTCATCGTTTTATCACCCCTTATCGGCCTGATTTTGGGCTATTTCCTGATGATCCTGACAATGCTGGTTTTTCACTGGACCTCCCCGAGGAAAGTGGATCACCTGTTCAGGGGTTTGCAGCTGGTTTCTTCGGCGATTTTCAGTATCGGACACGGTACCAATGATGCACAGAAAACAATGGGTATCATTTCAGTGCTGCTGTTCAGCACGGGCCGGCTGGGCCCGGAGTTTCATGTGCCGACATGGGTTATAATAGCGTCATATTCGGCGATTTCGCTTGGCACCCTGGCCGGTGGATGGAAAGTAATCAAAACGCTCGGATTAAACCTGACCGCTCTGAAACCTGTACATGGATTCTGCGCCGAGACGGCTGGTGCCATAACCATTATTGGCAGTTCTCTTGCCGGGATACCTGTAAGTACCACTCATACGATTACCGGTTCAATTATGGGAGTCGGAATGACCCGCAGGCTTTCCGCAGTCAGGTGGGGCGTTGTCGGTAAGATCGTTATGGCGTGGGTACTGACCATTCCTGGAACAATCATTCTGAGCGCCGCACTGTACTATATTATTTCATTATTCTTGAATAATTAAAAAGGACCATCAAACAACGAATAACGACCAACGCCTGGCGACTGATTCAAATCACTCCCTGTTGTTGCCCAGCAGGCTGGTATATCCTTTCATGATACCCCGGGTTGAACGTGAGATAAACGTCAGGATCTCATCTCTTTCCGGTGTTGCCGGGACATCGGCTTCAATGATGCTAACGGCCTGTGATACATTGTAATTTTTCCGGTAGATGATCCGGTAGATTTCCTGTACCTGGCTGATCTGTTCATTGGTGAAACCTCTCCGGCGCAGTCCGATGGAGTTAACCCCGACATAGGAGAGGGGTTCACGAGCTGCTTTCGTATATGGAGGTATGTCTTTACGGGCCATACCGCCGCCCGAGATCATGGAGTGGGCGCCGATCTTGACAAACTGGTGAACAGCCGCCAGGCCGCCGACAATCGCAAAGTCGTCTATCTCAATGTGACCGGCGAGCGTGGCAGCGTTGGCCAGGATCACATGGTTTCCGATAATGCAGTCGTGAGCGACATGCACATAGGCCATCAGCAGGCAGTTGTTGCCGATCACCGTTTTATAACTGGCTTTTGTCCCCCGGTTAACGGTAACAAATTCGCGGATGGTCGTATTGTCACCAATATGGACCGTGGTATCTTCCCCGTCGAATTTCAGATCCTGTGGAATGGCTGAAATAACGGCTCCGGGAAAAATCCGGCAATTTTTACCGATCCGGGCCCCTTCCATAATGGTTGCATGGTGCCCGATCCAGGAACCTTCCCCGATCTCCACATTTTTTTCAATAGTGACGAAAGGGTCGATAATGACATTATTGGCGACTTTTGCCTGCGGATGAACGTAAGCTAACGGCTGGATCATTTCTTTGGGTTTGCGATATTATTAGTTCCTTTTTCTACGATGGAAGCCATCATAACTGCTTCCATCACCACTTTATTGCCGACATAAGCAACACCTTCCATATGGGCAATGCCTCTTCTGATCGGGCCGGCCAGTTTCAGGTCGAAAATAAGGGTATCGCCCGGAACGACCTTCTGACGGAATTTAACCTGGTCGATTTTCAGGAAAAGGGTCGTATAGTCCTGGGGATTGGGTACCGTGCTTAAAACCAGCACACCGCCGGCCTGGGCCATGGCTTCGACCTGCAGAACACCCGGCATGACCGGCTCGTCCGGAAAATGACCTTCAAAAAATTGTTCATTCATAGTAACATTTTTCACCCCGACAACACGTGTCTCAGTCATTTCAATGATTTTATCAATCAGCAGAAACGGCGGCCGGTGCGGTAATATATTCTTGATCTGGTTGATGTCAAGAATCGGCGGCTTGTTTGGATCGTACAACGGTGCCTGTGTCATCTTTTTATCTTTTAAGAGTTGTTGCCTGATGAGTTGCGCAAATTTCGCATTGGCCGTATGTCCCGGCCTGCGGGCTATGATATGGGCTTTGATCGGTTTGCCGAGCAACGACAGATCGCCGACCACATCCAGTAATTTATGCCGGGCCGGTTCATTCTCAAAATGGAGTTCAAGGTTGTTTAAAATACCTTCATTCAATACCTCTACCGAAGGTTTATTGAACAATTTGGCCAGCCTGTTGAGCTCATCCTGGCTCACCGCCCTGTTTACAAATACAATGGCGTTATTGAGATCACCCCCGCGGATCAGCTCGTTTTTCAGCAAAAATTCAAGCTCATGTAAAAAAACAAAAGTCCTGCACATGGAGATTTCCCTGCGGAAATCCTCCATATTTTCCATGATCGCGTATTGTGCGCCCAGGACCTTGGTCTCAAAATTGATCATCGTAGTGACTTTGAACCTGGGGTAGGGCATAGCCACCATCTCGATCTTATTCTCAGGCTCTTCATAAAAAACAGGCGTCCTGAGCTCAAGATATTCCTTTAAAGCGGGCTGTTCCTGGATGCCGCACTGGTCGAGCGCTTCCACAAAAAACCTGGAACTGCCGTCCATAATGGGGGTCTCAGCCTGGTCTACTTCGATGATGATATTGTCGATACCCGATCCGGCTACGGCAGCCAGTACATGTTCGACGGTCTGCACCTTGGCCCCGTTGCTCGCAATGCTGGTGCCCCGGGCCGTATCCACCACATTTTCAACAACGGCTTCAATCTCAGGCCGGCCATCCAAATCTACCCGGACAAATCTCCTTCCGTAATTAATTGGGGCTGGCCTGAAAGTCAGATTCACCTCCTGGCCCGTATGCAATCCGACTCCGGCAAGGCTGACCGGTCTTTTTATTGTTTTTTGATTTTCTGTCATAACTAGCCGGTAAAATTAACATTTCTTCCCGTTCGCGATCCGGATCATTCCTTGTTAAGCCGCTTTTCGAGTTCGTCGATTCTTTTAACGATCCCGGGAAGATTTTTGAAATGGACGAGGGCGCGGCGATGAATGGCAATATCTATGGCCGGGGAACCCATGCTGATAGAGCCTTCTTTCAGGTTGCCCGAAACGCCTGATTGAGCTCCGATCTTTACATCGTCGCCGATAATGAGGTGCCCCACAAATCCGACCTGCCCCGCAATCATACAGTTCTTACCGATCTTTGTTGATCCGGATATGCCTGTTTGTGCAGCAATAACCGTATTCTCGCCAATCTCTACATTGTGCGCAATCTGGATAAGATTGTCGAGTTTGGCCCCTTTCCGGATAATGGTCGATCCCAATGTAGCCCGGTCTATCGTGGTGTTGGAGCCAATTTCAACATTGTCTTCAATGACGACATTGCCGATCTGAGCTACTTTCTTGTAATTCTTATCCTGCTGCGGTGCAAACCCGAACCCGTCTGCCCCGATAACCACACCGCCATGGATGGTGCAGTTGCTTCCGATGGAGTTGTCGGAATATACAATAACGCCGGCAAACAAAGTCGTATGGCTTCCGACTTTCACATTATCACCCAGGAAAACATGGGGGAAAATCTTCGTATTGTTTTCGATCACAACATTTTCGCCTATAAAGGTAAATTCACCGATATAAACATCCGGACCGATAACAGCCGACTTGGAAATAAAAGCCAGGGAGGAAATCCCTTTCTTCTCATTCTTGATCTGGTTATACAGCTCCAAAAGTTTGGCAAATGCGGTATAGGCGTCATCAACACGGACCAGGGTGGCTGATACCGGCTGGTCGGGAATAAAATCCCGGCTCACAATAATAATGGATGCTTTCGTAGTATAAATGTACGGGGTGTACTTTGGATTGGCAAGAAATGATAACGTTCCCGGTTCTCCTTCTTCAATCTTGGATAGCCTGCTGATCTTTACGTCAGGATTACCTTCTGTCTGTCCTCCCAAAACAGCGGCTATCTGGCTGGCTGAAAACTCCATGCGGATCGGATTTATTTGAAAACAATGTTTTTAGGTGGGACAAAGGTATTAAAATTATAAATTTGAAGGCCTGTTTGTCGAAACCACTTTTCACGGATAATTCATCATCTGAACAATAAATATCTATTATTTTCATTTCTTAATATAAGTCTTTATTCTAAATAATATTTAAGCATGGATAAGATAAGAATTCTCTGGGTTGATGATGAGATTGAAATATTGAAACCACACATTCTTTTTCTTGAACAAAAAGGGTATGAAGTGGAAACTTCCAATAATGGGGATGATGGCCTGGAAATGATCCTTAACCGTTATTATGATATCGTATTTCTGGATGAGAATATGCCCGGACTGACCGGGATCGAGACTCTGGAAAGGATCAAAACCCGTTATCCGAACCTGCCGGTAGTTATGATCACCAAGAGCGAAGAGGAATCGATCATGGAGGATGCCATCGGTTCGAATATAGCGGATTTCCTGATCAAACCGGTTAAGCCCAACCAAATACTCCTGAGCCTGAAAAAGAACCTGGAGAATAAAAAGCTATTCAGCGAAAAAACCACTTCAATTTACCAGCAGGAATTCAGGAATATAAGTATGGATATATCCAATAATCCGGATTATTCCGGATGGATGGATATTTACCGCAACCTGACCCGGTGGGAACTGGAGCTGGAGAAATCGAATGACGCCAGTATGCAGGAGGTTCTTCAGCATCAGAAAAGCGAGGCAAACCAGGTTTTTTCCAAATATGTGGAGAACAATTACCTTAACTGGATTAACGGTCGTTCGCGGACCTACCCGGTTATGTCGCCTAATTTGTTTAAAGACAAGGTCTTTCCATTGCTTGACAGCAATGAGTCACTGTTCGTTATCCTTATTGATAACCTGCGGTACGATCAGTGGAAGGCCATACAGCCGATACTTGAGGAATATTTCAGGATCGACAGGGAGGAGATGTACTACAGCATTCTTCCGACGACAACGCAATATGCCCGGAATGCATTGTTTGCAGGCCTAATGCCCCTGGAGATCGAACGCAAGTACCCCAAATACTGGGTTGCGGAAGAGGATGAAGGGACCAAAAACCAGTTTGAGGCGGAATTACTGGGTGAATACCTGAAAAGGTACGGGCGTGATATCAAATATTCCTACAATAAAATCCTTAACCTGACCGCCGGCCGGAAGCTGGTGGAAACTCTTCCTAACCTGATGTCGAACAAGCTATCTGTGATCGTTTACAACTTTGTAGATATGCTCTCCCATGCCCGGACTGAAATGGAGATCATCAGGGAATTGGCGGATGATGAAAAAGCCTACCGGTCGCTGATGGTTTCGTGGTTTAATAATTCACCGTTGCTCGATATTATCAAATACCTGGCAGAAAAGAAGGTAAACGTGGTTATTACGACTGACCATGGTTCTGTCAAAGCGCAGGATCCGATTAAGGTGATCGGAGACCGGAATACGACAACAAATCTTCGGTATAAATCAGGCAGAAGCCTGAACTACAGCCCGAAAGAAGTATTCGAGGTGCGTAATCCGCATGATGCATATCTTCCCAGGACCAATGTCAGTTCATCTTTCATATTCTGCCGGAGAAATGATTTCTTTGCCTATCCCAACAATTACAATTACTATGTGAATTATTACAGGAACACCTTTCAGCATGGCGGGATCTCTCTCGAGGAGATGCTGGTACCTGTAGCTTATCTCAGGGCGAAATAGGGGAAGGGATCATTCCTGGTTTAACAGCCGTATCGTATGGCACGCAACCAGGGCTGCGGTTTCGGTGCGCAGTCGGCAATCGCCGAGCGAAACGCACTGAAAACCATGCTCTGAAGCCAGTTTCAATTCCTGTTGACTGAAATCACCTTCGGGCCCGATCAAAATAACAGAATGGGAATCCTTTTTATAGGCTCTTTTTAATAAAATCGGATTTTCTCCTTCGAGATGGGCTATAAACCGGCCCTCAGGATGATCCCGGGCGATAAATTTGTTAAAATCGGTCAATTCGTTCAGCTTCGGTCTGTAAGCTTTGTAAGATTGTTTCATGGCAGCCGTGATCACTTTCTCAAGGCGCTCACTCCGGAGCTGCCGGCGTTCGGAATGGTCGCACACCAGCGGGGTGATCTCATCAATACCGATCTCGGTTGATTTCTCCAGGAACCATTCCATGCGGTCAATATTTTTTGTCGGGGCCACGGCAATATGCACATAGCCGGCCATGCGCCCATAGGCTTCTTGTTTTCCGGTAATCTCAACGGTGATCCTTTTGCTTTTTGAATCGACGATCCTGGATTCATAAAGGTTTCCCAATCCGTCTGTCATATGGATCACAGCGCCTTCGCTAAGGCGGAGGACCATTTTACAATGGCGTGATTCTTCGTCATCGAGGGTATATAGGCCTGCTGTTACGCCGGGCGCATAGAACAGGTTCATGACAGCACGACTGAATTACCGGATGATCAGTTTTTTGACCTGCAAACCGGTACTACCCGCAAGCCTGACGATATAGATGCCCTTGGCCAGAGATGTGAGGTCAAGTGTCTCTTCATAAGTATTACTATGATTTACAATACTTTCTGAAAGAACCATTTGTCCCTGCGAATTAAGGATATCCAACTGGATAATGCCTGTTATACCGGAAGAACGCAATGTAAAGATACCATTACCCGGATTGGGGAAGAGGGTAAAACTTCCGATCGCGGGCTTTATATCCTGGTGACCGGTCGTGTTAGAGACGGTAATATTATCGAGGAATAGATTGTTTCCCAGGTTGTTATAGCCTTCAAAGATAATCCTGACGTTATTTTCGCCGGCCCAATCGCTCAGGTCGATCGTAAAACAGTCGGCTCCCCAGCCCAGTCCGCACCAGTCATCATTTTGAAGCGGGACAAACTCATAGGGTGTCGCCGGCGCGGTTTCAAAAATTCCGTTGCCATCCGGACCATTGGCCCAAACGCGTGTCCATGCCCCTTCACATTCGCCTGAAATATAGATGATCAGTGAATCTCTCAGTGTAAACCGCTGGGCATAAGCATGATCGAATGTCAGATAAACATTGCTCAGTTCACTGAAATTGAAGTAGGGGCTGATCAACTGGTCGCGCTCGCCCATGTTGAAATAGGCGTAATTCTTCATCCTGACGGTATGATTTCCAGTTTCTTCGATCAGGTAGTCGGTCCATGTGTAATCGAAATCGGGATTGAGCACGGTCCAGTAGCGCTCTTCCAGGGTGCCGGATTCAAATGTCTCTACGAAAGGCAGGTTATATCCTCCCGACTGTATATAGCCGGGCCGGGTCAGTACCGATTCGCCGTTGTTGTTGGTTACCGACAATGTAACATCATACGGACCCGATTCACGGAATTCAACGACCGGGTTCCTGGAAAACTCATCGGTACCTTCCCGGTATTCAACCGAAACAGGTGAAAACGACCATTGCCAGGTGCCGGGGCAATAAGCTGAAAGATCGGTAAAATGAACGGTGCCGTTGGTGCAGATACTGGTCCTATCAGCGATGAAATCCACCAGCGGCATCACCGTATCGCTGACATTGATGTAATCCGTGTAGATAATTTCGTCGGTGCCGGCTTCGTTGGAAACGGTCAGTTTCACCTGGTAGCTGCCGGGATTCTCGTAAATGATGCCAACAGGATTCCTTTCAGTTGAAGTAGAAGGAGTAGCTCCTTCAAACTCCCATAGCCATTCGGTCGGGATCCCTGAAGAAAGGTCATTGAAATCAACTTCACAGCCTGGAGGAACGGTGGTTTCACGGGCTTCAAAATTGGCATCGGGTGCGGCATGATAAACATCCGATTCCCATAACCCACGGCCATAGGATCCGGCTCGAAGGATATCCAGGGCAGGATCAGCATCATAATAGATTTCTATCTCGTTCAGTGATGCATCGGCCGGCAATCCGTCGGAAAACATGATCCAGTCGGTCATGAAATCATCTTTATAAAAAACACCAATATCGGAGCTGATATAAAGCCCGCCGTGGCTGTTCCTGTATGCGGCAATGCTTGTAAAGGCAATGCCGGGCAGCGTTCCGGAGATATCTTCCCAGGTCTGGCCTTTGTCGATCGACTTATAAATTTTATTATTTTGTGATAAGTATACGATATTCTCATCAAAAGGATCACATTCGATATCATAAATACCACCGCTTTGTGGCAGTAAATTGGTCAGTGTAAACCAGTTGGGTGTGGCTGCTTTGCAGTTATCAGAGCGGAAAAGCTCATTGTCGTACCGGGCTGCATAGAGGATATCCGTGTTGACCGGTGATTGCTCAATGACACGCATGTCGTCACTATCACTTCCCCCCAGGTTACTGCTGATTTTTTGCCAGGCAATCTGGCTGCTGGGTGCTTTGATGTTTGTAGATCTCCAGATGTTTTTATATCCGACGAACATGATATTGGAATTCTTTTCATCCAGGATGAAAGGGGTAACCCAGGCTCCGGACTCATTGATGCCATTAAACCCGTTCTCTGCTACGGTTCCGTTGCTATTGTTATTGTAATACCGGGCAATGTAGCCGAAATACACAGTAGCATAGCTATAGCTGGCATCATAAGGGTCTACGGCGCATTCCATTCCGTCGCCGCCCAGGATGAACTGCCAGTAGTTACCCATGTAGGTCGATGTGCCATTGTCCTGGTACCCGTTGACCGTTTTATCGCGCATCGTGGCGCTTTGCCCGATCTTGTATACCTGTCCGATAGGGAGGCCATTGGTAATTTCAGTCCATGTTTCACCCTGGTCGTCTGTGTAGTAAACCCCACCGTCATTACCAGCATACAGCCTGTCGTTCAGTGGATTGTATTCGAGCACATGCAAATCGGCATGCACTGACGGAACCCCGCAGTCGCCCCACCAATGGGAGCTGATCGACCAGATCGATCCGCCGGTAACCGATTTAAAGCAATTGACTCCACCGGCAAAGATCACATCGGCATCATTCGGATCGCAGGCAATGTCGAGGTCGTACCAGGCTTGTCCGCCATCGCCGCCGTTACAGCCCCAACTCATAATGTTAGGGGAATTCGACATCATGGTGAAATTCAGGCCGGCGTCGGTTGACCGGTACAAACCCATGAAGGAATCACCGTATGTCAGGATTACATAAACGTAATTAGGATTGTCGGGGGTAACGGCAATAGCGGATCGCGAACTTCCCGGAAGGCCGCTGGTAATCTGGGTCCAGTTCAGCCCGTTGTTGGAAGAACGGTAAAAATTGCCGTTGGCCGCGGCGTAAACGATATCAGGGTTATTCGGTTTAAAGACCACATCTTTGAAATCGCCCGTCTGCACCCGGGTCCAGGTAGCTCCGCCATTGGTGGTGCGGAATAGTCCTCCGCTCGTTGCGGCAAAGATGATCATATGGTTAGAGGGATGCATCAGGAGCCGTCCGACAACGTAATTCGTCATTCCCAGGTTCCATGGTTCCCATGTGTCCCCGCCGTCCGTCGAACGATACACGCCAATTCCGTAAGCATCGCCGGCATCCCGGTCGCCTGTGCCGATGTACATCACATCCGGATTGGTCGGATCGATCAGAATGGCTGATACACCCAGCGAAGGCAGTTCCTGTGTCGAAGAGGTCCATTCACCGCCATGCGTGGTGGTTTTCCATAAGCCGCCGGAGGGCGAACCCACCCAAACGATATCAGGATCTTCCGGGTCAAAAGCGATGGCGTTTAACCTTCCAAGCCCTTTATAGCCTTTGCCGTCAGGAAGTACGAAAGGTCCCAGGTTGGTCCAGTCGCCGGCCTGTGACCGGGCTCCCGGATGGGTTGCCAGGTATGATTCATAAGCCTTAACGATATGATCCTCAGGTCTTCGTGTTCCGTCGGGAAATATCCGGCCCTGGAGCATGCTGTATTCCCACCTTTTAAAGGGTTTCCAACCCTTCAGCTTGGTCAGGTCTTTTCCTTCATAATACGTATTAAATGCCTCCTGAACATCATAAAAATTCACAGACGCATCCGACATCATTTCGATCCAGTACGGATAGCTGGAGTAATCGGATATACCGGGAGAAACATTTTGTGCACGTGATTGAAAAATAAACAGGATGCAAAAAACGGAAAGAGTGAATAAATATCTCATCTTCATTAATATAAATCAAAATATAGGCAAATGCCGGATTCCAAAAATACACATTTTTAATTACTGAATGTATTTAAGGTTAAAAAACGTTCGGAAAAAAAACGGTTTAGATGAACCGGTCGATACTGAGAAAGATAATCACAGCAAGTACGAAATAATTGATTTTCATAAAATAGCGGATGGGGCTGAAAGGCATCTCTTTCAGGGAAAGCAGCCGGGTAAACTGTCCGACCAGCCACATGGAAGAGATCAATAATCCCCCCATAACGACCCATGATTCGACGACATTAAAAGCGGGGAGCATCAGGGTGGAAACGGCTGTGGCCAGAATCCAGATAAAAGTGATATGTTTAATTTGCCGGGATGAATACACTGACGTGATGGATGGATAGCCGGCTTTGGTGTACTCTTCGCCGTATTTTAGCATCAGGAGCCAGAAGTGGGGGACCTGCCAGATGAAAAAGAAGAAGGCCATGAACATCGCCCTGGGATCCGTAAGGCTTCCGCCGGCTGCAACCCAGCCGACCAGGGGAGGTATTGCGCCGATGACCGCTCCCGGAACTACTGCAAAAGCGCTCTTTTTCTTCAGAGGAGTGTAAATGACGTTGTACCAGATGAGCGCCAGGATACCCAATTGCATGGCCAGTATGCCCGAACCGATGTAAAGCAAACCAGAGCCGGCCATCGACATAAGAAAAGCAAAAGCTAATGCAGCCCCCGGAGAGATCCTTCCTGAAGGGATCGGGCGGTGACGGGTCCGCTCCATCAGGGCGTCACGTTCTCTCTCCTGGTAGTGATTGATGGCCGACGAACCGCAGGCCAGCAGAAAAATACCCAATGTCGGCAAAATCAATCCCGAATCAAACGACCCGCCACCCAGCAGGTACCCCGTGATCGTCGTCAGCGCCACCGCAAACGTGATCTTTACCTTTCCCAGCTCAAGATATGAATTGATCAGTGGCATTGTTCAATTGTTCAATTGTTCTATTGTTATTTTTTTCCAGTCTGACCGTCCTACTGTCTTAACATCTTACCGTCATACCGTCATACCGTCCTAAAGTCCTTTAATATACTCAATTATCTTCTTCACATCCTCCTCTTTCAACTGTTCTTTGTAGGAGATCATCAGCCCCGGATTGAATCCTTTTACCACATCTGCATTCGGCTCATAGATCGATTTTAGTATGTATTCATCATCAACAATAATCTTCCTCTCTTTTCCGTCGGTAATCACCTCAACCTCATGCCCGTATATACCTTTGAACGAAGGGCCTACGATCTTACTGCCGTCGAGTGAGTGGCAGGCAATACAACCATTCTGCTTCAAAACGCTCAACCCCGGATGTTCATCGGCAGGGATATCCGATTGAACCAGCCAGGATTCATATTCCGCTTCAGGCAATACTTTTACTTTGCTGAGCATGTAGGAATGGCGTTCGCCGCAGTATTCGGCGCAATAGAGGTCGTATTCGCCCAATTCCAGGGCAGTAAACCACATATAGTTGTTTTTACCGGGGACCACATCTTCCTTGATACGGAAAGCCGGAATGTAAAGGCTGTGAAGCACGTCCCTGGAAAACAGGTCGAGTTTGACCGGTTTATTCAGCGGTACCACCAGTTCCGCCGACTTTTTACCGTTTGGATATTCAAATGACCAGCTCCACATCTGGCCAATGGCTTTAACGGGTATGGCGCCTTCCGGCACCTTTCTCATCGGCTGGTATCCGACCCATCCGAACCAGAACATCACCAGCACCAGGATCAGCGGTATGACGGTCCAAAGGATCTCAAGCTTTGTATTGCCTTCGATATTAGTGGCTTTCGGATTTCTCTTCCGGCTGTACCGGATGACAAAATAGATCATTACAGCCGTGATCCCGACCAGGAAAAATAGCGAGATCCCCAGGATAATGATGAAGGTCAGATCGACCCCATGAACAAAATTTGATGCTCCGGACATGTCTGGCAATTTAAGGTCTGATTAAATAATCGATCAACGTCAGAATCAGGAAAACGGTGAACAAGATCAACACAACTGCCATCATGGCTTTGTAGATCTTCGGATCGTATTTCAGGTGCATAAAATACAACCCTACCACTACTGCTTTAGCCGAAGCGATGGCCAGGGCCGTTAAAACGGTTAATGTATAAAGGTCGGCGCCGAAAACGGAAACGGTTACGGTCATGACCGTCAGCAGGATAAGTGCCAGAAATGTGCTGGCATGCTCACGGTAACTCACAATATGCACTTCGGCGGAATGCTCTTTATGTTGATTTGGGTGTTGGTTCATGATAGCTCTGTTCTATTGTTCTATTGTTCTATTGTTTTATTGTTACCGTCTTACCGTCCTAATGGATCAGATAGAACAGCGGGAAAAGGTAGATCCAGATCAGATCGACCAGGTGCCAGTAAAGGCCTCCGTTTTCCAGGAACATATACTTGTCCTGCCTGACCCTGTTTTTACCGATGGCGTTGATGACCACGAGCAGGATGATGGCCCCGACAATAACATGGAGGGCATGCAATCCCGTCATGAAAAAGTACAGGAAGAAGAAAAGCCTTTCGCCGTTGGGCAGAGTGCTGTAATGTTCCATTCCCGGAAAGAGACCGTGAGAGAACTTGGCCGACCATTCGAAAGCTTTGATGACCAGGAAGATGCCGGCCGCCAGGATTGTCAGCCACAGCAATCGTTTCGACAATAAAATATCACCCTTCTGCATGGCAGTGATCGACATGGCCACGGTCATGCTGCTGGTTAACAGTACCACCGTGTTCACCCCTCCGAACCAGACATTCAGGTCGTAGGAAGCGTGAAGGAACGCCTCGTGGTAAATGAACCGGTAAACCATATAGACCAGGAACAGGCCGCCGAACAGGAGCAGCTCCGTAAAGAGGAAGAGCCACATCCCCAGCTTCGAGGAGACATCGTCGCGGTTGTGCCCTGAATTAGGTAAAACAAATGTTGTATCCATAGTGATCCGACTGTTTTCTTATTTGAAATCGTAAGGTCCGTGCTCCGAGACTTCAGGTGCCTTGTGGAAGTTCTGGAGCGGCGGAGGCGATTTGGTCTGCCATTCCAGCGTAACGCCTCCCCAGGGGTTCTGGCTGGCTGTTTTGCCTTTGCGGTAACCCTGGATAAAATTGATGATCATCATGATAAGGCCCAGGATAAGTATCCAGGAACCAACCGTCGAAATCACATTTAAGGGCTGGAATTCAGGCAGATAATCGTAATATCGCCTGGGCATACCCATGATTCCGAGGATCAGCATCGGGAAATACAAAACGTTGAACCCGATGAACATCAGCGTGAAGGCGATATTGGCCCGGCGGATATTGTACATTTTGCCCCAGATCTTCGGGAACCAGTAGTGGAGCCCGCCGAAGAAGGCGAATGCCGTGCCGCCGAACATCACATAATGGAAATGTCCTACCACAAAGTATGTGTCGTGGATGTGAACATCGGCAGCGAGAGCGCCGTTCACCAATCCGGTCAGTCCGCCGATGAGGAACTGGAAGATAAAGGCCATGGCATAGAGCAGGGGAGGCTGCACCTCGATGGAGCCTTTGTACATCGTGGCTACCCAGTTGAAGACCTTGATGGCGGAAGGGATGGCCACGAGGAAAGTGAGGATCGAGAAAACGATACGCGCCGGGCCGCTCATTCCTGAAGTGAACATGTGGTGACCCCAGACGAAGTAACCGACGAATGCAATGGCAAGGCTGGAGTAGGCTATGGCTTTGTAACCGAAGATGGTGCGCTGCGAAAAAGTGGGTATGATCTCCGAGATGATTCCCATGGCCGGCAGAACCATAATGTAAACGGCCGGGTGGGAATAGATCCAGAACAGGTGCTGGTAAAGGATCGGGTCGCCGCCGATCGAAGGATCGAAAAGTCCGACTCCGAAAGCCCTTTCGGCCACAATCATCAGGAGCGTGATCCCGACGATAGGGGTGGCCAGGACCTGTATCCAGGAGGTAGCATAGAGTCCCCAGGCGAATAAAGGCATTTTGAAGAAGGTCATGCCCGGGTAACGGAGCCGGTGTATGGTGACGATAAAGTTCAAACCGGTCAGGATGGATGAAAACCCGAGGATAAAGGCGGCCAGCACGGCAATAGAAACGTTCGTCCCCGTTTTAACGCTGTATGGGGCGTAGAAAGTCCATCCCGTATCTGCCGGTCCTTCGCCGACCACCAGGGTCAGCAGGGCCAGGGCGCCGCCGAAAATATAGAGGTACCACGACAGCAGGTTGAGTTTGGGAAAGGAGACGTCGTCGGTTCCGAGCATGATGGGGAGGAAAAAGTTCCCGAAGATGGCCGGTACGACCGGGATGATGAACAGGAAGATCATGATGACCCCGTGAAGCGTAAAGACCTGGTTGTAGGTGTGCGGTTCCATCACGGTTTTTCCCGGGGCGATCAGTTCCAGGCGCATCAGGAAACCCAGGATGACCCCAACAAGGAAAAAGGTGACGATCGAGTAGAAGTACAACAGGGCGATCCGTTTATGGTCGAGGGTGAATATCCACGACCGGATACCCCGTGCTACCTGGAAAAATGAAAGGTCGGCGTTGGCTGCGGTTGTTGACATAGATCAGTTGACTTCGGTTGGTTTTTGCTGTTTTTTATTTTTCAGGATCAAGGATATGAAGAATCCGAGGGCGGCCAGGATGATCAGGCTGCCGGAGACTTTGGTGATATTGAAGACATATTTCTTTCCTTCGGCGTCGTAGCTGAAGCAGAATTTGAGCATTTTGTTGATGGTTGGCCCCGATTGGCCGTGCGATGCTTCCACGATGGCCATTTTGAGGTCGAAGGGCAAAAAGTAGGTGCCGTGCAGGTAGCGGGTGATTTTCCCGCCGGGACTGAGGACGATGATTGCGCCGGGATGTATCCAGTCTTTGCCCTCTTTTTTGATTTTATAGCCGAGGCTGTTGAGCAGGCTGGTGATGTTGGCGCTGTCGCCTGTATGGAAAATCCACCCGTTTTTAAGGTCGCCCGTTGGATTTTTGACCAGTTTCAGGTAATTTTCCTTTTTCTCTTTAGCCAGCCGTGTTTTTTCGGCCGGGTTAAAGCTGACGGTAAAAACCTGATAATCTTTTCCGATTTCGAGCGATGCTTTGGAGATTACATCGGCGACGCCTTCCAGCAGCGGGCTGCACAGACCGGGGCATTCGTAATAGACCGGCACTATGACCGTCGGTTTGTCGATGGCTTGTTTCAGGTTGATCGTATCGTATTTTTCCGTGACAAAGGTGAGGTCGCCGGGGATATATTCGTCGAGGTGCTCATAAATGCCCAGTTCTTCCTGCGCCTTTGCCCACAAAGGATTCAGGAGGAAGATCACAGCCATGAGGCTTAAAAATTTGATTCTCAGCATTGATTTGGTTTGAATTATAACAGGAAACGGCTGCAAATTTAGAAACATTCTAAATAAGAAGCAAATATTTATTTAAAAAGTTTCTAAATAAATTGAGACTCCATCTGGTTTTAGTGAGATGGCATCTCAATCAACGGAGACTCCATCTCACATCGGGCAGATGGAGTCTCGAACAAATGAGATGGAGTCTCGCAAGATCGAGATGGCGTCTCAAATAGATACCCGAACCGCGTAATGCTTCCCCTCCTCAAAACTCAGTTGATCCTTTTCTTCTTCCCGCCCCATTCCTTTTCACGAAGGATATATTTCTGGATCTTGCCTGTGGAGGTCTTTGGGAGCTCGCCAAATTCTACGGCGGCAGGACATTTGAAGTGGGCGGCATGCTGCCGGCAGAAACGGATGATTTCTTCTTCGGTGGCCCGGGCATCACGCCTCAGGGTGACAAATGCTTTCGGCCGTTCGCCCCACTTTTCGTCGGGAATGGCTACCACGGCGCACTCCAGCACAGCCGGGTGCCGTGCCACGAGCTGCTCGATCTCGATGGTCGAAATGTTCTCGCCCCCTGAAATGATGATGTCTTTCAGCCGGTCGCGCAACTCGATATAGCCATCAGGGTGCCAGACCGCCAGGTCGCCCGAATGGAACCAGCCGCCAAGAAAAGCTTTGGCCGTAGCTTCGGGCTGCAGGTAGTACTCCCGCATCACATTGTTCCCGCGCATCACCACTTCGCCCATCGTGCTGCCGTCTCTGGGCACATCGTCCATATTCTCATCCACTACCCTGACCAGCTCCGCTGTAAGATAGGCCTGGCCCTGCCGGGCGCGGTAAAACGATTGCTCCTCCGCCGGCAGGTCATCCCACTGCGGATGCCACTCGCAAACCGTTATAGGTCCGTATGTCTCCGTCAGCCCATAGACATGCACCGGCTTGAAATTGAACGACTTGATCATCGCCAGCAGGGTGGGGGAGGGCGGAGCGCCGGCAATGGTCACCGTTACCGGGTAAGGTACAGGAGCGGCCGAGGGATGGTTCAGCAGGTTGATCTGCAGGGTGGGGGCGCCGTTGAAATGAGTGACATGCTCAGCCCGGATCAGGTCCCAGATCAGCCCCGGGTCTGTCTTGCGCAGGCAAACATGTGTGCCGCCGATGGCCGTTACGGCCCAGGTAAAGCACCAGCCGTTGCAGTGGAACATCGGCAGGGTCCAGAGATAAACACTCCCGGAGTCCAGGTGCACTTCGATGATCTCTCCCAGGGAATTCAGGTACGCTCCCCGGTGGGTATAGAGCACCCCTTTCGGACGGCCGGTGGTGCCGGAAGTGTAGTTCAGCGTGACCGGTTCCTCTTCATCTGCCAGCGGGCTTTCGACAGGTTCAGCGCTCCCTTCCGATAAAAACTGCTCGTAGGGATCATCCCCGAGGCCCGAATCCTCTATCCCGATTACGGTTATTCCCGACAGGTCCAATTCCCCGACCAGCGGCGAAAATTCGCTGTCGATAAACAGGAACCCGGCCCCGGAGTGTTGCAGGATATAGCCGATCTCCTCTGCATTCAGCCGGGTATTGATCGGCACCAGTATACCGCCTGCGGCAGGGATCGCGAAATGAGCCTCCAGCAAAGCGGGAATGTTCGGGCAAAGAAAAGCCACCCGGTCGTGTTTTTTCAATCCAAGCGATAACAACCTGTTCGACAGCCGGTTGACCCGTTCTTCGAACTGTTTGTAGCTGTAGCGCCGGTTATAATGGATTATGGCTGTTTTTTCAGGATAGATGCTGGCAGAGCGGCGAAGAAAGCTGACCGGTGAGAGTTCCGTCCGGTAAACTTTATGGGGATTATCGGCTAACATATTCGTAAGGTTTGGTTACCTCACAAATATAATAAAATCGTATATAATCCCCATCTCCAATCCAACAATTAATATGCTCTTTTCCCTTTTCCTTATTCCTTTGTCCCTTTTCCCTCCTCGATAAGAACTCCTTCCGCAATAAACTCATAGGCATAGACAGGTTCGGTGATCGCCGCGATTTCCTCCTCGCTTTTACCGTCCTCGCGGGCGTAATTTTGCAATGTTTCGACGGGTATCAGTTCGCGGATGGCTATCCCCTGGGCGATGGCAATTTTGCCGGCCGCATCCAGGGGAATAGTGAACAATTCATCTTTGAAAGTTACGTGCACCGTTTCGCCGTTGCCCATATCCAGGTCCATCCAGCAGCCGGAATGTTTGCAGGATGCCTTGATATTGCCGGAGACAGTGGCCATAACTGTATCATTATCAGTAAAGAGTGTTGAGAAATTGGCTGCCGGAACAGCGTTAGTGGAAGCGATGTCAGTGCCGAAATTGCCTGTGGGAGCGGTCTCTTTGCCTGCTCCCTGATGCGCCGATGGCTGCGGGCCGGTCTGGCAGGCCGCAGCCATCAGGATTATAAAGAATAGACTGATATATTTCATAAGATTATCTTGGCATGATCTGGACATCCTTCACATCATCCATCGAAACATAACCGCCGTTATTGCCGAAGTTGTTGAGCACGTAATTGATGACGGCTACAGCGTCTTCTTTTGTGTCGGCCTGCGGGGGCATCGGGGCGGGCCACTTGATATTGCCGTGGGCCGGCACGTTGACGGAACCGTTCAGTACCTGTGAAACCGCTAAAACTTTTTCCTCGAGAAGGAATTTGGAGCCTACAAGCGTCGGGAAAGCATTGGGCAGCCCCTGTCCGTTAGCCTGGTGGCAGGCGATGCACTTGGCTTTGTAAATTTGTTCGCCGCGGGCGAGCTGTGCGGCCATTTCATTGTTTCCGGCCGGGGTAGCGGGGGTCTCTTTCTGCACGGCTGTCTCCTGTTTGGGCGCCGGTTTGTCGCCACCGCCACAGGCAGTCATCATTACAAAAATACCCATCGCACCAAGGGCCAGTAAATAGTTTAATTTTTTCATGTCTGGTTATTTTTAATGATTATAAAGAAGATTCGTTCCGGCAAAATTAACCATTAAATAGAATGAAAATAAATAAGTGGTTATTTTTTTGGATGACAGCACTCCATTGTGGCTTTATCCCCCTCTTTTTCCAGTTTCGGACTGATGTAGGGAATACCCAGGTTCAATCCGCGAAGGATGAATAAAATGCCCAGAATGACAATAAATACGGGTATTACTTTTGAGAGTTTTTGCCTGATCTTCCGGGAAAGGATGTTTCCGGCGATGGAGATGGCCAGCAACATAGGGATTGTGCCCAGGCCAAATATGATCATGTAGATTGCCCCAAGATGAGCATGACCTGTTACCATGGCGCCGGCCAGGGCTATGTAAACAAGGCCGCAGGGCAGGAATCCGTTGAGCAGTCCGATGATGAAAAGCGATCCGAAGGTGCGTTGTTGGAAAAGCCTGATAAAGGGTTTTTTAAGGTATCCGGTGAAGGAATCGGTAATGGCAGCAGCTTTTTTCCCGATAGCTCCAAGGCGCGGAACAACGACGGCCAGGATCATGACTGCTCCCAGGATAACCGAAAGCCATTGCTGCAGTCCGCCCATGGCCAGGCCGAGGCCGGCAAGACCGAAAACCGCGCCCATTATGCCGTAGGTGATTGTCCGGCCGATGTTATAAAGCAATCCCCCGCTGATCCTTTCAAACCAGGAACGGTTGCTCAGCGGCAAAGCTATGGCAACCGGCCCGCACATGCCCGCGCAGTGCAGCGACCCGACCAGTCCCAGCATCAGTGCTGGGGTAAATTCCAGGTTCATTGTTCAATGTTCAATGAAAATTCCTTCTTCATAATAGTATCCTTTTCCTCCCATCGTCCAGTCTATCTTAACCGTCCATTTCCCGGGATCAAATTCTCTGAGGCTGAAAACCTGCCGCAGGGAATCATTTAACTGCAAATCCAGGTTCAAATCTTTCCCCGGATCGGAAGGGCGGTAAAAATGGACTATGCCTGCCACTGGCAGATTTGTGCCCTCTTCCGGAAATTGGATAGATATGTGTTCACCTGATTTTAAGATTATTACCTTGCCGGGTAATGTGGCTGTATTTTTTATCCGGTCGATCCGCTCCTGGTAAGCCAGTTCTTTTTCATAATAATTATCTTCCACCAGGTTGACATCCATTGTTGTAATGAAAATGAAGAACGCCACCACCGCCAGGATAAAGACAGTGAGGACGATGAAAATGCCGGTGCCCCAGTTAAATTTTATTTTCATGGCGATAAAGGTCCTGCAAACGAAGATTCCACCTCATGGATGAGTTCTCCGTCGCTATAAATACCAAAGATAACCGGTGTTTTCTCAGATTTCACATCATTTCTGTTGAGGATCAGGAAGAAAACCGATTCGCCCACCGATTGCTTCTCCACAAAGATATCCTTGCCGATGACGGTGATGGTACCTTGAGGTGAAATGCTTTTTATTTCGACCGGGAGATCGCGGTTGGTTTTATTGACCAGTTTTACATTGTAAAGGTTGCTGACCTTCCCCGGTTCCGGTTCCTGGAAAAGCATACCGGGAGCCCTCAGGATGGTTGTTTCAATGGGCTTCCGGGCAGTCATTGAATAAGTGAAAACCCCGAGCAGAACCACCAGGACAGCCGAGTAGGCTATGGTCCGGGCATTGAAATTAACCCTCGTTCCCTCGGCAATCATTTTCTCGGATGCATAACGGATAAGCCCGCGTGGCTGGTTCGTCGCGTCCATCATGGCATCGCAGGCATCGATACAGCAGGCGCAATTGATGCATTCGAGCTGGGTGCCGTTGCGGATATCGATACCCGTCGGGCAGACCTGGACACATTGCGTGCAGTTGATACAACTTCCCTTCCCGGCCTTTTCCCGGTCTTCGCCTTTGAAAAAGGTCCCTTTCGGTTCTCCCCGCGGGTAATCGTATGAGATGACGATCGAGTTGCGGTCGAGCAAAACGCCCTGCAAACGTCCGTAAGGACAAACGATGGTACAAACCTGCTCCCTGAACCAGGAGAAGATGAAGTAGAAAACGCCGGAAAATGCCAGCATTCCCGAAAGCCCTGCAATATGATCCGCCGGATCGTCGGTCACTAATGCCCACCACTCTTTGGAGCCGATGATGTACATCAGGAAGTAGTTACCGGAGATGAAAGCGATCAGGAAGAAGATGGCATGTTTCAGTGTCTTTTTAAAGATTTTGCCTGCTTTCCAGGGTTGTTTGGCGAGTTGTTTCTGATAGTAGGCATCGCCCTCGATCCAATATTCTATTCTCCTGAATATCTGTTCCATAAATACAGTCTGAGGACAACCCCATCCGCACCAGATCCGGCCAAAGGCCACTGTAAACAGGATGATGAACACCATCAGTGAGATCATGGCCAGGAAGAACAAATGGAAATCCTGCGGCCAGAACCGCACGCCAAGCAGCACGATTTCCCTTTCGATGAAATTGAGCAGCAGCATCGGTTCGCCATGGATCCGGATAAACGGAGCAGTAATGAAAAAGATGAGCAGTGCAAAACCGACGATATTTCTCCAGGAAGTCAGCCTGCCTTTCGGTTTCTTTGCATACACCCAAACCCGTTTGCCTTTCTCATCGATCGTTGCCAGCCGGTCCCGGAAATCCGAAGTATCTTTTTCTTCCTTTTTAAACAAAACCATGACGATTTGATGATTTGATGATTTGACGATTTAGCGATTTAACGATTTAGCGAATTAATGATTTAATGATTTAATGATATTTTTTGTTATTCGTTATTCACTATTCCCTGCAGACGTCTCCCTGCGGGGCTTTGGGGTTGGGGGGATTGGTGCCGTTCAGGCTTACGATGAAACTGGAGACCTGTTGAATCTGTTCGGGGGTGAGCTGGTCTTTCCAGGAGATCATCCCTTTATCGGGGACGCCGACGACGATCAGGTTGAAAATTTCTCCGATGCTGCAACCGTGGATCCAGTATTCGTCGGTCAGGTTCGGCCCTACAAGCCCCTGGCCCTGAGCCAGGTGGCAGACAACGCAGCTCTTGTCGAAGATTGCTTTGCCGGCGGCCAGTGAACCGGCGTCAGTCAGCAACGAGACATTGGTGGCATCGATGGCATTGGCCTCGCGGGCGCTCTTGTACATCAGCATGGCCGTTTCCACTTCTTTGGCGTAGGCGGCGTCCTGTTTATCGGCCGTATGAAGGATATGCATCCGGGTAAAATAGATACCCGAAATGATAATCGTTATATAAAACAGCCAGAGCCACCATTTCGGCAACTTGTTGTCGAGCTCTTTTATCCCGTCGTATTCATGTCCGGAGATCAGGTTATCGCCGGTCAGTTCATCTTTTTCTATCAGGTTATGATTGTTTGGTTCCATAAACCATATTTTTTTGCTTTGTTAAATCCTTTTCTTTTATTATTGATTTTCATCCTCTTCATCCAATGGAAGACGGCTATAATGGCTGACATCTTCCTTCTTTATGCTGTAAGCCTGGTAGATCATAAAGATGAACGTCAGAAGAAAGATCAGCATGGCGATGATGGCGTAGATATACGCACCATTGACCGATACGAGGTATTCTTTGATCAGGTTCACGGGGCAGGATTATTTGGAAATATCGGTACCCAGCCGTTGCAAATAGGCAATCAGCGCTATGATTTCTTTGTCTGCATCTGTTGCATATCCCGATGCTTGCAGTCCGCCGGCGATCTGCCGGGCCTGGTTTTCCAGATCGGCAGTGGCCTGTTTGTCGTAACCATCCGGGTAAGGAACACCCAGCGACTGCATGACCCTGATCTTTTTACCCGTATAGCTGACATCCAGGTTGTTTTCAGCCAGCCAGGGATAGGTAGGCATGATGGAGCCCGGGCTCACGGAGCGGGGATCAATCATATGGGTGAAATGCCAGGAATCGGGTTTATAGATCTTTCCGGTCTTTACGCCTTCCCTTGCCAGGTCGGGCCCGTTCCGTTTCGATCCCCACTGGAATGGATGGTCATAAACGAACTCGCCGGCTTTGGAATATTCGCCGTAGCGTTCCGTCTCCGAACGGAAAGGCCTGATCATCTGGGAGTGGCAGGTATAGCATCCTTCCCTGACATAGATGTCGCGTCCTTCCAGTTCCAGCGGCGTGTAAGGCTTCACGGAAGAGATTGTCGGTATATTGGTCTTTATGAGGTACATAGGGATGATTTCAACAGCGCCGCCGATGAGGATCACGATCAGTGAGGCGATCATGAACTGAACGGGTTTGCGCTCGAGCCAGCGGTGGCGTGATTCGCCATCCGTGCGCTTCGAAGATACCGGGACAAGGGCGGGAGCCGTCGCTTCGGTCTCTTTGCTGAACTGGCCGGCTTTGATGGTTTTGTAAAGGTTCCAGACCCCGATAAGCGCTCCGGTCACATACAGTGTTCCGCCGATAGCACGCGCGCCGTACATCGGGATGATCTGTGTGACGGTTTCCAGGAAGTTGGGGTATTTCAGGAATCCCAGGCCGTCAAACTCTTTCCACATCAGGGTTTGAACCACAGCGCCCCAGTACAGCGGGATGGCGTAGAAAATGATCCCCAGTGTGCCGAGCCAGAAATGGACATTGGCCAGTTTCTTTGAAAAGACCTGCGTGTTAAACATACGGGGGATCAGCCAGTAGAGCATACCGAAGGTCAGGAAGCCGTTCCATCCGAGCGCTCCGACATGCACATGTGCGATCGTCCAGTCGGTGAAATGGGTAAAGGCATTGATGGCTTTAATCGACATGAGCGGCCCTTCGAGGGTCGACATACCGTAAGCGGTTACAGCCACCACAAAGAACTTGAGCACCGGATCTTCGCGGACTTTGTCCCAGGCTCCGCGGAGGGTGAGCAGGCCGTTGACCATTCCTCCCCACGACGGGGCTATCAGCATCAGGGAAAACACCATTCCGAGGGTCTGGGCCCAGTCGGGCAGGGCGTTATAAAGCAGGTGGTGCGGGCCGGCCCAGATATACAGGAAGATCAGCGCCCAGAAATGGATGATCGACAGCCTGTACGAATAGACAGGCCTGTTGGCGGCTTTCGGAAGATAGTAGTACATTAGCCCGAGGTACGGCGTGGTGAGGAAAAATGCCACCGCGTTATGGCCATACCACCACTGAACAAGGGCATCCTGGACCCCGGCATAGACCGGGTAACTCTTCAGCAGGCTGACCGGGATGGCGATGGAGTTGACGATATGCAGGACGGCAACAGTGACAAAGGTTGCAATGTAGAACCAGATGGCTACATAGATATGGCGGGTCCTTCTTTTCAGGATAGTCCCGAACATATTCCAGCCGAAGATAACCCAGATCAGGGCTACCAGGATGTCGACCGGCCATTCCAGTTCTGCATACTCCTTGCTGGTGGTAATACCGAAAATAAAGGTCAGTGCGGCCAGAACGATGATCAGTTGCCATCCCCAGAAGTGGATATAGCTGAGTCTATCATTGAACATACGGGCTTTGCAAAGGCGTTGAAGCGAATAGTAAACACCGGTGAATATCCCGTTGCCGACAAAGGCAAATATCACGGCATTCGTATGCACCGGCCTGATCCTGCTGAATGTGGTATAGGCCAGGTCGAAATTGAGTGATGGGAAAATAAATTGCAAAGCCACAAGCAATCCGACAAGCATTCCGATAATCGCCCAGAACAGCGTGGCATAGGCGAAATACTTGACGATCCTGTTGTCGTAGTAAAACTTTTCCTGTTCCATAAATTGTTGATTGTTATTGGTTTTTGGTTATAAGTTATTAGTTCTTAGTTCCGGGTTCCAGGTTATTAATTAGTGGTTTTTGGTCAGGTGATTGTTTTTTTGCTTTGTTTTTTTTGTTTTTGTTTTGTTTCTTTTTTTTGATTTCGAATTTGACTTTTGTTTGGCATTTGGCATTTACCATTTGGAATTTTCTCAATGATGTTTTTCTCATCATCAAAAAGCACCCTGACGGACGGTGTATATTCGTCGTCGAACTGACCGGTACGGATAGTCCAGATGAAGGCGGCCAGGAAGCCGATGGCAACCAGCAGACTGACGGCAATGAGGATAAAGATGACGTTCACGGATGGTTAAGTGAAATTGGTTCCGGAAAACAAATATAAATGAGAATAAGGTAGGATGACGGGATCAGTCTGCCGAAATATGTATGTTTATTGATATTTAGAAGGGTTCTAAATATATAATACTCTCAGCCGCCGTTTTGCCAGCAGCCAGGTGGCCAATGTCGCAAAAGCCACAGCCGAGACCGAGCTTAGCGGCATCAGGATGGCGGAGAGCAGCGGAGTGAGCAGGCCAGCCGCCGCAAACGATATGCCGATGATGTTGTAAAGAAATGAGAGGGTGAAACCGGCGTAAACAATCTTCATGGCGGTCCGGCTGAAGCTGATGAAGGTATTCAGCCTGCCGAACCGGTCGGCATCAAGGATACCGTCGCAGGCAGGGGAGAAGTGGTAGACATTGTCGGCAATAGTAATCCCGACATGGCTCTCCTTCAGGGCGCCGGCATCGTTCAGCCCGTCGCCCACCATCAGTATCTTCTTCCCAGCATCTTTGAGATTTTTGATGTATTCGAGCTTGCCGGCCGGCGACTGGCGGAAATGCAGGCTTCGTTCATCTCCGAAAACAGGCATCAGGTGGCCCTTCTCTGCATCATTATCACCCGAAAGCAGGTGTAATTCATGCCTGTTTCTCAGAGCGCCGATCACTTGCTCCATACCGGGCCGGTATTCGTTGCGGATCGTGATGAAGCCTCTGGTCTGCCCGCCGATCGAGACAAATACGCGGGCCGAGTAGTTTTTCGTCTCATCTTCCAGCCCGGTGACAAACAGCCCCGATCCCATCCTGACTTCCCTGCCATCAAACCGTCCGCTCAGCCCCAGGGCCGGCTGCTCGCTAAAATCCTCTACCGGTAGCAGGTTTCCGGTCTTAATACTGCCGTAAATAGCCTGGCTCAGCGGATGTGACGAGTGCCGCGCCAGCGACCTCACCAGGGCCATCTCCTTTTCTGTCAGTTCAACCTGGCTGAAATCGACATGGAAGACATCGTTCTGGGTAATCGTTCCCGTTTTATCGAAAACGATGGTGTCGATCCGTGAAAGATCTTCCAGTACTTCCGTTTTCTTCACATAAAAACCCCATCTTCCGAAGATCCGCATGGTATTGCCCAGGGTAAAAGGAATGGTCAGCGCCAGGGCGCAGGGGCAGGCCACGATCAGCACCGAGGTGAAGGCATTCATCGCCTGCGAAGGATCGGTCATCCACCAGAATATACCGGTTCCGAGACTTATGGTGATGATAACCAGCGTAAAGTAGCGGCTGACGCTGTCGACCACCGGGTTCAGACCTTTGCTGTTCGTTTTGCGGTGCAGATCCTGGTTCCAGAGCTCGGTAAGATAACTCTGTACCACCTCTTTCTCAACGATCAGCTCAATCACCCCGCCGACCTGTCTGCCGCCGGCAAAGATCCTGTCTTTCACCTGTTTGTGAACCGGAGTGGATTCGCCGCTGACAAAGCTGTAATCGATATGCCCTTGGCCGGAAACAAGGATAGCATCAGCCGGCACCAGCTCCTGGTTCCGGACCATGATCCGGTTGCCGGGTCTGAGATTCTTCAGCGGAATAGTCGATTCCTTCCCATCATCATCCAGAATGGTGACCGCCACGGGGAAATAGGATTTGTAATCACGTTCGAACGACAGCGCCTGGTAGGTCTTTCCCTGGTACCACTTGCCTATCAGGAGGAAGAAGACCAGGCCTGACAGTGAATCCATATACCCCTGGTCGATCCCGGCTAGGATATCATACGCCGATCTTAGAAATAATACGCTGATCCCCAGCGCAATCGGGACATCGATATTGACGATCTTTTTCATCAGCCCTTTCCAGGCTGAAATAAAATAGTCGCGCGCAGCAAATACCACAACCGGAATGGCCAGGACCAGGTTGAAATAGGCGAAATTATGAATGAAGTCCTGGTCGATGGGCTTGCTACCGGCCAGGTAATCGGGAAAGCTGAAAAGCATGATATTGCCGAAGCAAAAACCGGCAACCCCGAGCTGGTAATAGATCCTTCGCTGACCTTTCCGGGCGTGTTTCCTGTAAAGGTCATCAAGAGTGATTTGCGGGACATAATTCAGCGAAACAAGCAATTCGACCAGCTCTCGGAGCGATAATTCATCTTCTTTAAAAGTAATCGTCACCTCTTTTTTTACAAAGTTGACGAGGGAATGAAGAACGCCTTTCCGGATCCGGTTAAGGTTTTCCAACAGCCAGATGCAGGAGCTGCAATGTATGGAGGGGATGAAGAACCTTACCTTGCTGATCCCGCTGTCGGTGAATTCCAGTAACCCTTCCTTGATCTCCTCATGATCGAGATAAGCATATCTGCTGCCGATCTCTTCTTCCCTGATCCGGATGCCCGGATGGGCTTCGATGTTGTAATATGCACAGGCGTCGCTCTCCCTGAGGATTTCGTAAACGGTTTTGCAACCGTAGCAACAAAAAGGTTTTTCATCGAAAATGACGGGATCTTTCCCGCAATCTTCCCCGCAGTGGAAACAGTTTATTTTAATACCGGAATCTATGTGTCCTATGTGCCTATGTGGTTAATAAATCAATTCAACCTTTTCATCCTGAGATGATTAAGATACGAGAGCAATGAAACCAGGAATGCAACAGCCACCGAATAATAGACGAAAGTCGGTATCGGGACCGGGTCACCGGCAGCATAGGAGTGCATCCCTGAAAGATAATAATTCACCCCGAAGTAGGTCATCAGCACCGAGCTGAATCCCCACAGAGCCGCCATGTTGAAGCCGTAAACCCCATTCAGTCCGGGGATCAACCGCATGTGGATGATGAATGAATAGACCAGAACGGTCACCAGTGCCCAGGTTTCTTTCGGGTCCCAGCCCCAGTAGCGCCCCCACGATTCATTGGCCCAGACAGCTCCCAGGAATGTGCCTATGGTGATAAGAAATACCCCGATGATCAGGTTCATCTCGTTGATGTTGGTCAGCTCTTCGATGGTCAGTTTCAGCTTTTTGTAATTGTTCTTGGTCTGAAGCCCGATCAGGATCATATTGAGGAATCCGAGCAGGGCCCCTACGCCGAGGAAGCTGTAACTGGCCGTGATCACCGCCACGTGGATGACGAGCCAGTAGGATTTGAGAACCGGCACCAGGTTTGTCATCTGCGGATCGAGCCAGCTCAGGTTGGCCACCATCAGGGTGACTGAGGCCAGGATAGCCGTTGTAGCCGTGGTGATGGGCGATTTCCTGAGAAAGAGGATGCCGCTTAAAACCGTACCCCAGGCAATGTAGATCATCGTTTCATAGCCGTTGCTCCAGGGGGCATGGCCCGCCACATACCAGCGGATCGCCAGGCCCAGCGTGTGAAGGGCAAAACAGGCGATGATCAGACCGACCAGAACCCTCACGATCCACTTCAGGTTAAGTCGTTTGCTCAATACCTGGGTAAAAAGTGCGATAATAAAAATGAAGCCGATCGTCCCGTATATCGGGAATAGGCGTTTGAAGATATTTGTGTTGTTATACAAGATCTCCAGGCGGGTTTTGGTGGAGGATGGCATCACCTGCTCTCCATAACGTTGCTGGAAAGTCTTCAGATAGGATAGCACTGTGTCGGCCTGCGACCAGTCGTTGGTGACCATGGCATCATGAACCGCCCCGTAATAGAGCGGAAGGATGTTTTCGACGAAAGCTGCGTCGGTGCTGTCGAAGGTTTCATAAGGCTTTTCGGCGGTGTGCCATTTGTGGTTCGGGTGGCCCGGCTCCGGAAATGCCGTCAGAAAATCGCCCAGGATGGCCATATAGAATATGTTCACCCGCTCGTCGACCTTGATCACATCTTTGTCAAAACTGGTTCGCTCAACAGGTTTTTTATTGTTAGCCGCTTCGATATGTTGCCCAAGCTTGTAGAAGCCTTGCCTGTTGTCAAGAAAATCGTTAAAAGATGCATATTTGCCATCCGCACCAATAGCTGTTTTAAGTTCGTCATCAGATACTTTAATGAGCGGGATGCCCTGCCAGTACTCCGGATTGGAGATAATGCCAAGGAAGACCTGTTCGCTGTTCAGCCCTTTGTAAGTATCTTTCCGGTAAATCTTCCTTAGTAATTCGGAAGATAGCGTATTGACAGGCTTCATTCTCCCGTCCTGGTCCTGTACGATCAGCTCTCCGAACTTCTTGGCGTGTTCTTTACTGATATTCAAGGGATTGAAGTTGCCGTCGTGCTGTGCGCCAGCATTTTCCGCTGAAAACCCAACCATGATCAGTATCGCGATCACCACCATTGCGCTCTTCTTTTTGAGTTCTGAAGTCATCCTGGCGAGCTTGCGGAAACGGCTGTTCCGGCTGAAGAAATTGTACAGCAGCCCGGCAGCAAGGATTGCATAACCGATATAAGTAAACAGCGTGCCCCAGTAATCGCTGTTAACGGATAAGACTGTCCCTTTTTCATCTTTATCGTAGGATGACTGGAAGAAACGATACCCGCCGTAATTCAGAATATTGTTCATGAAGATACGGTAGGGCATTTCCAGGTTTTCCGAAGGGTCGATGACGGTGACTTCGCTGGCAAACGACGAAGGGCTGTTCGATCCCGGGTATCTTTCCAGGATGAAATCCCTGAGCTTGATATAGAAAGGCAGGCCGATGTATTTGGAGCCGTACGACAATGAGAATTCGGTTCCGTCGATCGATGTTGTCACCGCCTGGCCGACCATTCCCTTTCCGCCCAGCATGCCGACTTCTTCTGTTTTACCGTTATAGGAAAGGTTCATGACAATAGCTGCCACGCCGCTCGATTCATGGGGAGAAGAGACCAGCTGGGTTTTTCCCGAGGGATAAAACTGCCGGACAACGAACTGCATGCCCATGAAATCGTACAATTGCATCTGGAAAAGGGTGTAGGTAGAATCTTTCCGAAGGGTGTCGGTAGTACCGGCCATCATATTCATCACGGTCGACGGGAAGGGGGTACGCACAGTCAGCCCTGTTTCAGGTGAGTAATTGATCCGGATGGCTGTTGAATCGTCGGTGGGAGCATTAAAGCTAAGCGCAAGCCCTCTGACGGTTTTGACTTCGCCGGCTTTGAGCAGGCTGGTCCGGCGGCTGCCACGGTCTACCGTGACAAAAGTCATCATCGGTATGCCGTTTTTAGCCTCTACCACTGCTTCGGCTGCATTTGGAATATATTCCTTAAATTGGAGTTTAAACGATTCATCATTAAAATGAAACGACTCCCGGAACCTGTTCTTTTTATATTCTGTAAATAGATATTCCTCGTCGAAGTTCCAGGATTGCCCGTTTTTATTTACAGCCACCTGAACGTAAGGACTTTCCGAGATGATCTGGTTGGATGCTTCGCCTTCGCGGATCATCATGGTCCCTTCATAACCGATGTACCGTGTAAGGGCTGCACCGATCAGGATAACGACAAAAGAAAGATGGAAGAACAGTACGCTGTACCGTTTCCGTTCGTATAGCTTGTATTTGAATACGCTGCCGATGAGGCTTACGGCTGTCAGAGCCAGCAGCGCTTCAAACCATTTTGCGCTGTATACGACCGATTTAGCGGCAAGGGTACCGAAGTCGTTTTCAATAAAAGTAGCCGTTCCGACCGCCGCCGCAAAGATCAGCATCAACGTGCCGGCAAACTGCATGGAGAATATGAAATCAAAGAATTTGCGCATCATAAATCAGGGTTCAATTGTTCAATTGTTCGATTGTTCTCGTCCAACAGTCCTATCGTACTATAGTCTGCGATGCAAAAATAACCAAATCATCCTTATTATAAAGAATGAGTTTAAATAAATATAGCCTTGCTTGAAATCAATGATGACTTAAGCTCTCCTCAAGGTATGGATGGTTCTTTGCCACAAGCGGGGCTGATTTCAAGGCCCGGGCGACAATAAAAGCAAACATGCCGGCGAATCCCAGGAATGTGCCGATTTCAATCATGCCGATCTCCAGCTTGCCATAGGTGCCGACGATGATCTGTAAATAAAGATCCACCCAATGCCCGAATATGATCACGATACAAATCGCCAGCAGGGTGTTCTTGTGGCTGACAAGGTAATTCGACAGGAGCAGGGCAAACGGAATGGCAAAATTCAGGAACAGCTCCAGGTAAAACAGGGGAGTGAATTCGCCTTTGGTCCTGGGTAAATAATAAACTGTTTCTTCCGGGATATTGGCATACCAGATCAGGATATACTGGGCAAACCACATATAGGTCCAGATAATGCTGAGGATAAAAATGTATTTGGCGAAATCCTTCAGGTGCGATTTATTCAGGAAAGGCAGGTATCCCAGCTTGTTCAGGATGATAATGACCAGTGTGATCACCACCGTTCCGTGATAGAACGACATGGCAAAGTTCCTGACGGCGAAGATCGTACTGAACCAATGGACATCTACTGACATGATCCAGTCGAACGTGGCCAGTGAAAAGGTAATGGCCAGGGTAAAAATGTAAATCTTTGAGAACAGCTCACTTTTATAGAAGTTAGCCATTCCGCCGATCCGGTCTTCTTTCAGGCTCAGTTTTTTAAGATACTGGGTCAGGAAGATCCAGGCAGCGAAAAAGACGACATAGCGAATAATGAAAAAGGGCAGGTTTAAGTAAGGGCTTTTATGTGCGATGATCGGATCGTGGTCGGCGGCTCCCGCATGGGCCCAGTGATAGAGCTGGGGAAGTCCGAAAACCAGGATAGGGATCATGAGCACGGCAATAACCGGGATGACGTTCGATAACGCCTGGGGGATGCGCACGAACGCACTCGACCACCCCGATTGTGTGATGTACTGTAGAGCAACGAAGAAAGTCGCTCCTATGGCCAGCGACAGGAAATAGTAATTGTTCATCAGGTAGTTGGCCCAGGTTTTAACCGGGTTGACAAATAATCCGACGATGATTGTGATCACACCGATACCCATCAGGGCATAGGTCAGGTAATTGAACCTGTTTGAAATGACCAGTTGTTTATCCAGATTGTAATTTTCCATGTTTGATCCTCCTTCCGTCTTCATTCTATTTACCCAATTCCCTGACGTAATGTACTATTTTCCAGCGGTTCTCAGGCGAAATCTGTGAAGCATGCGCCCCCATCAGGCCCGAAAGAGTGCCTAAGGTGATCACATGGTATATTTCGCCATCGGGTTTGTTCTTTACCAGGTCGCCGGCAAGCGAAGTGGGTTGTGCCGGAAACCGTTTGCTGGTAAAAAGGAACCCTTTTCCATCGCCCCGGTCACCATGGCACATGGCACAAAAGATTGTATATTGCTCTTTCCCCTGTGCCAGTGCTTCCGGGGTGAGAGGAACCGGGTTCGCCAGTTCCAGCCCAGCCCGTTTCTGCTCATCGGCCGATCTGGGCAGGTAAGGATAGGCCGGCTCATGGCCACGGGCAATCGTCCCTTTCGGAGGCGCCTGCATCGTCAGGCTATCCCTGAATAATGGGTTCTCCGTGTAGGGTTCAGCAGCCTCCGAATAATACATGTCGGGCATATAAGCGTATCCCGGGTGGTTCCGCCTGTGATTGCAGGCTGTCAGCGAGACCAGCGCCATTAACAAGAACAGGATAGGGAATTTAAAGATTCGGTTTATCATAGCAACAACGGTTAGTCGTTTTCTTCTTCAATATAATTTTCCGGTAATGGTTTTTCGGTAATCTCCACCGCACCGCTCTCTTTCAGCAAATCGGTGATCCGTTTCACATCCGCATCGGTGAAATCTGCTTTCTTCTCAATAACGATGGCAAATTTGTCATCAACTGTCCGGGGATCGATCATGACGACATTTTTGCCGGGCCCAATCTTCTGCCGAATGAAAAATGTCAGCAAAGTGAGCAAAACCGCCACAAAAATGGTCCCCACGAACATGATGATAATGAATGAAAGGGAATTCAGCGGTTTGCCACCGAATTTTAACGGGTAATTAACTACAGAAGTCCAGTATAAAAATGCATAGATGGCAATGAAACCGGTCGTCCCGTATATAAAAGTCAGCAACGGCAACCGGGTTTTCATTCCGAGTATTTCCCAAAGCTCATGAATAGGGAAGGGGCTGAAAACATTCTTGATGCGTACATCATTCTCTTTCAGCTTCCTGGCAGCAGCTACAAGGACGTCAGGATCGTCGTAGATTCCAATGATATTATTTTGTTCCATGGTCTTTGTCTTTCTTGATGCTTGTTTCTTTTAAAATCCCTTTCAGTTCGCTGATAGCCATCATCGGGATGAACCGGAAAAAGATCAGCAGTCCGAGCAGGAAAATACCCAGCGTTCCGATGAAGAAAGCCTTGTCGTAGATCGTCGGGTGGTAAGCCGCCCAGGTGGCCGGAAGAAAGTCTTTCGACAGCGAAGTGACCACGATGACGTATCGTTCAAACCACATCCCGATATTGATGATGATCGACATGATGAAGACTATTGTGAGATTTTTGCGGATCTTTTTGAACCAGAAGAGCTGCGGAATGATCGCGTTGCAGGTGATCATGGCCCAGAAGGCAAAAGTGTAATCGCCTGTGATCCTGTTCTTCATGAAGGTGAACATCTCGTATTCCGTGCCCCCGTACCAGGCGATGAAAAGCTCCGTGAGGTATGCGGTTCCCATGATCAGGCTGATGAAGGTCAGGATTCGGGCAATAGCATCCAAATGTCCCTGTGTGACAAAATCTTCATATTTGAAAACTTTTCTTACGATGATCATCAGCGTAAGCACCATTCCGAATCCGGAAAAGATAGCGCCGATAACGAAATAAGGCGGGAAGATAGTGGTATGCCAACCGGGCATGACCGATGTGGCAAAGTCCATCGACACGATCGAGTGTACCGATACGACGAGCGGAGCTGTCAGGCCGCCGAGAAGCAGGGCTGCCGTTTCAAAGCGCAGCCATCCGCGCGCCGTTCCTACCCATCCGAAGCTGAGGATATTGTATACGGCTTTTTTGAATTTTGAGGTTGTCCTTTCCCTGATGGCAGCGAAATCGGGGATCATACCCATGTACCAGAATGAACCGGAGGCCATCAAATAGGTGCTGATCGCCACAACATCCCAGAAGAGCGGAGAGTTGAAATTCACCCACAGCGGGCCCCGGGAGTTCGGGTAGGGGAGGATGAAGAACGCATCCCACACCCGGCCCATATGCAGCATCGGGAACAGGCCTGCACAAAGGACTGCGAAAACCGTCATGGCTTCCGCCGCGCGGTTGATGGATGTTCTCCACCGTTGCCGCAAAATGAGCAGGAAAATCGAGAAAGCCGTTCCGGCATGCCCGATCCCGATCCACCAGACGAAATTGATGATGTCCCAGCCCCAGCCGACGTTGTTATTCAATCCCCAGATACCGATACCCGTGGTAACCAGCATATACATGCTCCACAGGCCGACCAGTGTCATCGAAACACCAATGAAAATGCCGACGTACCACCACCTGGGGGGCCGGTCGGCTTCAAAAGGCCTCAGGATCTCATGGGTGATCTGCCTGTAGGTCTTATTGCCGTGTATAAGTTCGCCTCTGACTTCTGCTTTATACATAGTGTACGAGTTTTTCTTGTTCCGTAATATTAATGACCTCCTTCATGGTGTTCGTCCGTCACATTTTCGCCGGAAGAATAGACCGGGTAATGACTGCTGTAATTGCGCTTCTTCTCCGCCGGGTCAATATTCCTGACTTTCGTGACGTAACTGACTGATGGAAGGGTGTGCAGTTGTTCCAGCAACTGGTAGGTCCTGGGATTTTGCGTGATCTTTGCGATTTCGCTGTTGGGATCGTTGATATCGCCGAACACAATGGCATCGCCCGGGCATGACTGCTGGCATGCCGTCTTGATCTCGCCCTCTCTGACCGGCCGGCCCTCGTTCTTGGCCTTCAGCTTTGCCTCCTGGATACGTTGCACGCACATGGAGCATTTTTCGACCACACCCCTCGAACGAACCGTTACATCCGGGTTCAGCACCATCTTCTCCTGTTCGTTGCCCAGGTTGTAGTTAAACCGTTTTTCGTTCGTGTATTCGAACCAGTTGAAGCGGCGGACCCGGTACGGGCAGTTGTTCATGCAGTAACGTGTCCCGATGCAGCGGTTGTAAGCCATCTGGTTAAGGCCTTCGGAGCTGTGCGGGGTGGCGGCAACCGGGCATACGTTCTCGCATGGCGCATTGTCGCAATGCTGGCACATGACCGGCATATGCGTCACCTCCGGGTTATCGGCTTCATCCGAGTAATACCTGTCGATCCTGATCCAGTGCATGATCCGGCGGTTCTTCACCTCCTGCTTGCCGATCACGGCCACATTGTTCTCGGCCTGGCAGGCGATCTCACAGTTGCCGCAACCGATGCAGGCATTCAGGTTGATGGCCATGCTCCAGTGGTAATTTTCAAAAACAGGGAGATTGTACAAAGAAAGGTTCTGCTTCATGATATCCTTGTGCATCTCATTGCCCGAATTCGGGTTCTCTTGCCACTGTTTCAGGGTTGTCTCACGCACGATGGCGCGTCCTTCCATAGTGTGATGGGTCTGCGTTGTGGCCAGTGGGTAGGTCTTCCCGTTAACCTTTTCCAGTGTGACCGGCATGCCGGCAAACCGGCAGTTAATGTTCCGGAAATCAATCAGCGGATAGGCATTTTTCCCGATTCCGTCTGCTACTTTACCGGCACTTGTCCTTCCGTAACCGAGCGCAATGCCTATCGTCTCCGGGTGCTGGCCGGGCTGAACCATCACCGGCAATTCGATAGTGTTATTGATTAGCACAACATCCTCATTCTTAAGGTTATGCGCTTTGGCATAAGATGGAGGTACACAAACATAGTTGTCCCATACCGATTTGGTGATCGGATCGGGTAACTCCTGCAGCCAGGGATTATTGGCGTGCTTGCCGGTTCCAAGCCCGATTTTCTCGTAAAGCACAAGTTCCATTCCGGGCGAAGGAATTAACTCCGCGTATTGCAGGTCAACATAGGTGAATTCCGGAATTGAGGATGAAGTGACGTTGATTTCTGCGATGCCATCCTGAAGGCTTTTATTCCAGAATTGATCGAAAGTGATGAGGTCGCTTTGCTTGGGGAAAATCTCCTTTTCCCAGTAAGCCCGGATGTAATCGTAGAATTTAACATCCTGCCCGGCCCACTTGAGCAGGCTTTCCTGGGCTTGTCGGGTATTGAAGATCGGGTTGATGGCCGGTTGCGCAAGGCTGAAACTGTTTTCCTCCGGTTCTGCATCATTCCATGATTCAAGGTAATGATTGTCGGGGCAAACATAGTTGCAAAGACGGGCGGTTTCATCCAGTGTCTCTGAAAATGAAACGGTTAATTCACATTTCTTCAACCCGTTGATGAACTTTTCAGCGGTAAAATGGTCATATGCGGGGTTGACCCCGAAAACGATAATGGCTTGGTATTCGCCGGCTTCCATCCGGTCTGCAAGTTTAGCCATTGTCTGGTCATGGCCCTGCCTGATATTGACATTCGGATAATCAAGTGTCGATCCGTAATTCTCCAGCAAATGGTTTATCGTGTTCACCGTTATCTGGATATGAATGTCGTTGGTTCCGGAAAGGATGAGTGACTTGCCTTTTGCGGCAAGAAGTTCGCCTGCCAGTTCGTCGATATCGACCGGAGAAGCGGCTACACTGACCGGGCTCATATTCGTTCCGGCAGCCAGTTTGTTATAAAGATTCAGAAGGATCAAATGCTCCTCCGATGGTTTGATCAGGATCCGCTTGTCGGCATTGGAACCTGTAAGCGACATATAGGACTCGAACTGGATATGTTTCGACATCTTGTTGGTGTCGATCAGTTTTCTTCCCCTGGCATAATCGCGGGCATATTTTATGGGCATCAGGTAATTCCCGAGAAAATCGGCATTAAAGCTGACGATCAGTTCCGCTTTATCAAAATGATAGGCTGAAATAGCCCTTTTGTTGAAGTTGCTGACATTCGAATCGATCAGCGCGGAGGCGGAAATGGGATCATAAAAACTCCATTGCAGTGATGGATAAGCCTTTGAGAATTCAAGGATGGCGCTACGGGTCGATGGGCTGATGATCGAATTGCTCAGGATGAGTATTCTCCCACCGTTATTACTGATAGTGCGCAGTTTATCCGTTATTTCACGGTCGGCCGTCTGCCAGTCTGTCTCCTGTCCGTCTTTTAACGGATTCTTGAGCCGTGCCTGGTCATAAAGACTTAGCACCGAGGCTTGTATCCTGGCATTGGTCCCGCCATAGGTCAGTTTTGATAAGGTATTCCCTTCTATTTTGATGGGCCTTCCTTCCCGGGTTTTAACCAGGATGCTGCAATAATCATGACCGTCATAAAAAGTTGAAGCATAGTAATTGGCAATGCCCGGTGTGATCTCCTCGGGTTGGGCAAGATAGGGAATAGCTTTCCTTACCGGCATTTCACAACTGTTGGCTAATGCGGCATAGCCTACCGTAAATCCCAGCATTTTCAGAAAATCGCGGCGGGTAGGCCTGACAGAGTTCTCGTCGATGGTCATGCCTTCCGATCCTGTGACTTTATCCGGTTGCAGTTTTTCCCTGCCATTTTCCAGGGGAGCATTACCTTCAAATTCTTCCAGGCTCCTCCAGTATTTTTTCATTTCATCCATCTTTTTAATTTCTTTGGGATATTAATAATGGCATTTTGAACATTCCGTACCACCCACATCATCCACTGTCACCCGGCTTCTTACTCCGGATTTAAGCTCCTCATGAAGCCGTGCGTATTTTTCGTAATAACCGTTTGATGTGAACTGGACTTCCGTTGTGCGATGGCAGTCGATACACCAGCCCATGCTGAGCATCTGGACCTGTTTGATCCTGTCCATGGTTTTTACATCGCCATGGCATGATGTGCAATCCACTTTGCCGGCGTTGACATGCTGGGCGTGATTAAAATAGGTATGATCGGGCAGGTTATGCACCCTGACCCATTCGATCGGCTTGCCCGTTTCCAGGGCTTTGTAAATCTTATCAATTTCTGTCGTGCCTGAATGACGTCCGGATCTCACAGCCATATGACAGTTCATACAGAGCTGAACGGAGGGGATTCCGGCATGCTTGCTTGTCATCACCCCCGTATGGCAGTATTTGCAATCGATCTTATTGTCGCCGGCGTGTACTTTATGCGAGAAAAGAATGGGCTGATCGGGTGAATAGCCCGGCTGCCGGCCGAGATTTCGGGCTTCTACGTAGGTGATTTCGGCGATGACGAAGACCGAGATCAGGATAACGATCACATGAACAAAGCGGGCTTTAATAAGTTTGGTGATGAACAGGTCGAATAAGGCTACCAGCATGAGAATCAGCGAGATGATGAATGTCGTTCCGTATTGCCGGGTATGGTCTTTGTCGTCGGCAAAGAATTCATCGGGCGCCGTAGTCCCGGTGTCTGTTGTGGTTTCGGCAACAGCCTGGGTTGCTGCAGCCTGGTTCGGATCATACTTTTCGATATAATCAAGCACGGCATTGATCTGTTCGTCAGTATAGGTCGAAGGAGGCATGGGGACCTTGTTGTATTCCTCGAACAGCTTAACAGCGTAAGGATCACCCGATTGTATCACTTCCTGCGAGTTCCGGATAAAAGGGATCAACCATGCCCTGTCGCGCCTTTCCGTCACTTTATATAAATCAGGACCGATCAGTTTTCCTTTGCCAATTGTATGGCAGGCGCCGCAAATCTGGAATAGTTGCGCTCCATCGGATGCTTGTGCAACCGACTTCCGGGCAAATAAACCGGTGGAGAATACGATAGCCATGAGCAACAGGGCGGGTAGTAATTTGCGCATGGACAGGCGTAAATATTTATACATATAAATACTATTTGGTAAAACCTGTTAAGTGATTGACACCAATAAATTGATTTACAGCGGGCTTGGTAAATACAATAAAAAATTATATCCGCAGTAAATTCCGTGGATAAAAATAGAAATAAAATTATAGAATGAAAAGAGGGAGAAAAAATTAAATCAGGTACAAGTATTAAACGCTACCAGCTCCCGCCGGCACCGCCACCGCCGAATGAGCCGCCGCCGAAACCGCCGAAACCGCCACCACCGCTTCCGCCGCCCCAACCGCCAAAACTTCCACCGCCACTGCGGAAATCTCCCCACGAGCCCCGACCGCCCCGGTTATTCATCATCGATGCCAGCCACAGCGCGGTCCAGAAGGAGGTGCCTTTGCTGCCTGTTGTGTAATGACGCCCCGAATTGCCGCGCATAAATATCAGTATGAGCACAATGATGATGATAGGTATAATAATTCCGGCAATGGAACCGCTTTGCTGTTTTTCGTATTGTTCCGCCGTAAATTCACCTTTTACCAGCGACATTAACGTGTTGACTCCCTGGTCGATGCCTGAATAATAGTCACCATTCTTGAAATGCGGGATCATCTCCATTTTAACGATCCGTTTCGTCAGGCCATCCGGTACGGCCCCTTCCAGCCCGTAGCCTACGGAGATGCGCGCCTGGCCGCTCTCATTGCCGATGCGCGGTTTGACCAGCATCACAATCCCGTTATTTTTCCCTTTCTGTCCTACACCCCATTTCTCACCTACCCTGTCGGCAAATTCCTCTTTTGTCATTCCGTTAAGAGACTTAACCAGGATAACCATGATCTGGGTGGATGTGCTGTCATTGAAATCAACCAGTTTCCTTTCGAGAAGTCTTTCCTGGTTATCATTCAGCAGTCCTGCAAAATCGTTGACCAGACGCGGTGGTGACATCGGTTCGGGTATATCCTGTCCTGTCAGAACGTTGCTTAGGAGGATCATCCCCGTAAAAAATAAACTGAATATACGTTTCATATTAAACCTGTTAATCACCGAAACTGATTTCGTCCGATAATTCATTGACATCTCCCCGCTGGTATGGGAAATGATTTTTAAGCTTTTCCCCGACAATACCTATCGCTTCTACTAGTCCTTGTGTAAAGTGATTCTCGCGGAAATGGTTGAGCATCATATGCTTCAGGTCATCCCAAAAGGCGTCGGGGACCACTGCGTTAATGCCGGTGTCGCCGATTACGGCAAAGCGGCGGTTTTTAACTGCAAGGTAGAAAAGAACACCATTACGCTTCTCGGTCCTGTGCATCCCCATTTGCCTGAAAATAAAGGCTGCCCGGTCAAGGACATCTCCTTTGCAGGTGGTTTCAATGTGAACCCGGATCTCCCCCGAAGTGTCCAGTTCTGCATTCAGAATGGCATGCCGGAGATCTTCCCTTTGTTCCTTGTCAATAAAATCTTTGGCTGTTTTAACCATGTCGTGATCCCTGTAAAATAGTTCCTTAGAATTTCACCTCTGGCACCTTGTCAGCGCCCTCTGCCGCTTTGAAATAAGGCTTGTCGTCGAAGCCGAACAAACTGGCGAATATCCTGGCAGGAAATTTACGGATATAAACGTTGTACGTTTTGGTTGCATCGTTGAATTTCATCCTTTCATTGGCAATCCGGTTCTCAGTGCCTTCAAGCTGGGCTTGCAGTTCCAGAAAATTCTGGTTTGCTTTCAGATCGGGATACTTTTCAACCACAACCAGCAGTCTGGAGAGGGCTGAACTCAACCCATCCTGGGCCTGTTGAAACTGGGATAGGGTTTGTTCGTTAAGGTTTTCTGCAGAAATGTTCACCGAAGTGGCTTTCGAGCGGGCTTCGATGACCTGGGTCAGCGTTTCCTTCTCAAATTCAGCATAACCCTTTACCGTGTTCACCAAATTCGGAATCAGGTCGGCACGACGCTGATAGACATTCTCCACCTGCGACCAGGCAGAAGTGACCCCCTCATCGTACGAAACCATCTTATTGTAAGTGGGCACGGCAGTAAGCAATGCGATGACTACAAACAGCCCCAGGACCACAAAAACAACGATCAATGCAACTAATGATTTGTTCATAATTTCTAAATATTAATATTTTGCTAAACTACTAATTTTCACTTTACTATTAATTTTTCACTCTTCAATCTTCACCCTTCACCCTTCACCCTTCACTTATTTCATCATCTCCACGCTTCTTCTGATAAATGCCGTCAGCTTTTCTCCTTTCAGCAGGTTCTGTGAAACCAGCGCCAGGTCGTATAAATGACTGACTATTTTGTCTTTTTCTTCATCCTGCTGCTGATCGAGGATGTTCTGCATTACCGGGTGATTCACATTTACAACCAGGTTATAAAACTCCGGCATATTTCCAAGACCCATGTATCCGCCGCCCAGGGCCGACATATCTTTCATCCGCCGCATAAATTCGGGCTGGACGACCAGGAAAGGGACTTCTGTTTCACTCAGGTTTTCAAAGACAACGGTGAACTTCTCCTTTTCAATATTTTTTTCAATGATACCCTTCAGCGTCTCTTTTTGCTGATCGTCCAGTTTCGAAATTCCCTGGTCTTCTTTTTTGATCAGGTTGTCCACTGTGTCGGAGTCGACGCGGCGGAAAAGGGTGTCCTGCAATTTATGTTCAAGCGTGTTGATAAAATGATTATCGAGGATGCCATCCATGATCAGAACATCGTATCCCCGGCCTGTAGCTGCCTGGATAAAGCTGTGCTGTTCTTCCTTATGGCTTGCGTAAAGATAAATGATCTTGTTGTCTTTGTCTTTCTGCGACGGTTCGATGAGAGTCTTATACTCATCCAGGGTGAAGTATTTACCGTCATTATTTTTAAGCAAGACAAATGAGGTGGCTTTCTCATAAAACTTTTCTTCCGAGATCATGCCATATTCGATAAACACTTTTATATCATCCCATTTTGCTTCGAATGCAGCCCTGTCTTTTTTAAATAATTCTTCCAGTTTTTCCGATACTTTCTTCATGATATAGCCGGATATCTTCTTTACATTGGAATCGCTCTGAAGATAAGAACGGGAAACATTCAGGGGTATGTCGGGCGAGTCGATCACACCGTGCAATAATGTAAGAAACTCAGGAACAATTCCTTCAACGGAGTCGGTAACAAAGACCTGGTTAGAATAAAGCTGGATCTTGTCCTTCTGGATCTCGACATTACGCTTCACTTTGGGGAAATAAAGAATTCCGGTGAGATTGAAAGGGTAATCAACATTGAGGTGGATCTGGAAAAGGGGATCCTCAAAGTTCATGGGATAAAGTTCCCGGTAAAACTTTTTGTAATCCTCTTCGGTGCAATCTGTTGGCTTTTTCTTCCAGAGGGGATCGGGATTATTGATGATCCTGGGCTTCTCAACCTGGATCTCTTTGTCGTGCCCATGTTCATCTTTCTCACCCTCCACTTTTTCCCAGGTCTTCTCCATTCCGAACTGGATCGGTACCGGCAGGAACCGGGAGTATTTCTTCAATATTTCGAGGATCCGGCTTTCCTCCAAAAACTCTTTGTTCTCGTCATCAATATAAACAACCACATCCGTCCCGCGATCTTTCCGTTCGGATTCGGTCATGATATAATCGGGGCTGCCGTCGCATTCCCATTTTACCCCTTTGGTCTGTCCGCCTTTTTTGTAGGTTTTGGTAAGGATTTCGACTTTTTTGCCCACCATGAACGAAGAATAGAAACCCAGACCGAAATGGCCGATGATCGCATTCCGCTCTGCTTCACTTTTCGTTTTGAACTTCTTGACAAATTCCTCGGCGCTTGAAAAAGCAATCTGGTTTATATATTTATCTACCTCCTCGGCGGTCATACCAATGCCCCGGTCCTTAACAGTCAGGGTCCCTGCCTTTTTATCGGCTTCGATTTTGATGGTGAGATCGCCGAGTTCATCTTTAAATGAACCGACCGAAGCCAGGGTCTTTAATTTTTGTGTTGCGTCAACCGCATTGGAAACCAGCTCCCTTAAAAAAATCTCGTGATCGGAATAAAGAAATTTCTTGATAATGGGAAAAATGTTTTCAGTCTGAACGTTGATCTTTCCGGTTTGCATAATGATAAGATTTTGGCGGTTTTTTTATCAAAGTGTATACCGAAATCAGTAGCTGACATTTTGACGGGGAATATTTTTGTCTGCCGGTTGCTGAAAAATTTCTAATTTAGCCCTGTTAAAAACCAAACTATATATATAATAAACGAGATACTATGGAAACGATCAACTGGGGAGAACTGCCATTCGGTTATTTCAAGACCGATTACAATGTAAGATGTTATTATCGGAACGGAGAATGGGGAGAGATCGAAGTTTCATCCTCCGAATACATCAATATTCATATAGCGGCCACCTGCCTTCATTACGGCCAGGAGGCTTTTGAAGGGATGAAGGCTTTCAGGGGTAAAGACGGGAAAGTCAGGATTTTCCGCTGGAAGGACAATGCAAA